>Ga0190275_10000728_pt1 | contig 26598 bp, 27 predicted proteins | sample Popmic550T_FD_133745 | JGI IMG/M metagenome (GOLD analysis project Ga0190275, IMG submission 133745) | Populus adjacent soil microbial communities from riparian zone of Yellowstone River, Montana, USA - 550 T | ecosystem: Environmental > Terrestrial > Soil > Riparian zone > Trees stand | place...
TGAACTGAAACCGACTTGTCTTTCAGTTCATCGTTCAGCGTTCTGACTTCTGCGTTTGTCTTTCCTCCTGTCCATCCTGTGAATCGCCTTCCGAAATGCTCCGGCTGAGATGTGACTCGTAGGCCTCGACGAACGCGGGGTCGCGCTGACGCAAACGCTCGTAGTCAACCTTGCCGCTTCGCGTCATCAGGCTGAAGGCGAAGGGGAGAGGGTCGAGTCGGACGTAGTCTCGCGCCTGCTCAAACCAGATGCGGCTCTCGTGCGCGGCCTGCTGGTACGCTTCGATAACGGGCTTGCGCGATAGCTCAAACTCAACGAGCGCGCGCGGCACGTCCATCCCCGCGGCGAAACATTGGAAGAGCGCGATTGAGTCCTCAAGCGCGAGCTTCGTGCCCGACCCGATAGAGAAGTGCGCGGTGTGCAATGCGTCGCCGAGCAGCACGACGTTGCCCGCGCTCCAGCGCTCGTTCTTCACCAGAAGGAAGTTTATCCAGCGCGAATTGTTCGACAGCAATTCGTGCCCGCCTAAATCTCTGGCGAACACGCGTGCAAGGTGCGCGCGCGTCTCTTCGTCGCTCATCTCGTCGAACCCGGAGCTATCCCACGTCTCCTCGTCGCACTCGACGATGAAGGTGCTTGTGTCGCGGCTGAACTTGTAAGAGTGCGCCGCGAAGACGCCCGCGCCGGATTCGCGAAAGGTGAGCGTCAGGCCGTGGAAGAGTTGGCGCGTCCCGTACCAGATGTATTTGTTGCGCCCCGCGCCGAGCGTCGGTCGGAAAGCGTCGGTGTAACGCTCGCGCACGAAGCTCCCCACGCCGTCCGCGCCGACGAGCAGGTCGCAGTCGCGCGCGAGCGCCTTAACGTCTTCGACCTCCGTGTTGAAACGCAAGTCCACGCCCAGCTCGGCGCAGCGCTCTTGCAGTATGTTGAGCAAACGGAGGCGCGAGATGCCGGAGAAGTGGTTGCCGCGCACCGTGACTTTGCTCTCGCGCAAGAGAACGTCCACGTTGTCCCAAGTCTCGAAGCTCTCGGTGATGCGTCGGTGCGATTCGGCGTCGGCCTCGCGCAGATTCGAGAGCGTGCGGCCCGAAAAGACCACGCCCCAACCGAACGTCGCGTCCGGCGGGTTGCGCTCGAACACCGTGACCTCGTGCGACGCGTCGCGGCGCTTCATCAGAAGCGCGAAGTACAGCCCCGCCGGCCCGCCGCCGATGACGTTGAGTCTCATGCCTTAAGTGATTGCCGCTTCCTTGAGTAGCTGCTCCAGCAGGTCGCGCACGTCAAGCCGTTCGGCCCACCCGCGCATGTGTTCGAGGTCAAGTTTCTCCCCCTGAACTTTGAGTACGCCCAGCACATCGGATAGTTGCCTTTCGGAAACTTCGCCACCGCGACGATACCATCGGAGCTTAGAAAGAACCGTGTCTTCCGGCGTCGCCATGTAAACTTTGCCGGTCGCGTCGCCGGGCAATAACACCTCGAGCCTCCGTCTCTCAAGCTCCTGCCGGCTGAACTCTTCGGCCTTGAGAACGTAAACGTCAATCTTGGAGAGCGAGTCGAAGTGGATGATGTTGAACGAGCGCCTGAGCGAGACGGCACGACGGATCGCCTTCTCATCAATGTAGTATTCCTCTTTCAGCGCAGCGAAAAGGGGCGCGGCCTGCTCAAGATGAAGGTCAACCACGATGTCAACGTCCGCTGTCGCGCGCGAAAAGCCTTGCAGCGAGCTTGCCACCGAGCCGACGACGATGTATGGAATCTGCAAATCGTCGAGAACGCGGACGACGCTGAGTAGAAGCTCGATCTGGTCCTTCATAAATTCATCAGGCCGGTTCAGTAGCCTTCCTTCTCCGGGTCCCAATCGAAGACACGAATCACGTCCTCGCGCGGCAGAAGACGCGCTGCCAATCTCTTATGCATCTCTTCGGCGCTTGCGTGAGGATAGCGGCGGCGCAAATCTGCGAGGATGAGAACCTTGCGCGCGTGGATGAGACCGGAAAGTTGTTCGGCGCGCTTCCAGACCGGCGCACGGCGCAGCATCTCTATGAGCACGCGCTCCGCATCCGGCTCGGTGTCATCGGGCTGAAGCTTCATCCTGTCTCCGTTTCTATCTCACCCCTTCAAAAGCTCACGCGCGATGATGAGCTTCTGAATCTCGGACGTGCCTTCGTAAATCCGCAGGGCGCGCACGTCGCGGTAGAGTCGCTCGACAACGTGGCCGCGGACGAGGCCGTAGCCGCCGTGAATCTGCACGGCCTCGTCTATGACGCGCTGCGCCGCTTCGGTCGCGTAGAGCTTGGCCTCGCTCGCGGCGCGCGTGAGCGTGGACTGCGACGCGCCGTAATCTTTCAGGTGCGCGGCGCGGTAGACGAGCAGACGCGCGGCGTCCAACTCCGTCTGCATGACGGCAAGCTTCTCCTGAATCAGTTGGTGCGCGGCGAGCTGGGCGCCGAACTGCCGCCGAGTGTTGGCGTAGCTCACAGCTTCGTCGAGCGCGCGACGGGCCATGCCGCAAGCGGCTGCGCCGACGCTTGCGCGGAACATATCCATCGTCCGCATCGCCAACTTGAAGCCGTCGCCCTCCGCGCCGACGCGGTCTTCCGCGGGGACGCGCAAGTCATCGAACTCGATCTCGCCGATGGGGTGCGGCGCGATGAGCCGCGTGCGCTCGCGGACTCGAAAACCCGGCATGCGCGCGCCGACGATGAAGGCGGAAAGCTCCGCGCGCCCGTCCGAGCGCGTGCCCGTGCGCGCAAAGACCGTGTAGAAGTCCGCAAGCCCCGCGTTCGAGATGAAGCACTTGCGACCGCGTATCAAGTAGCCGTCGCCGTCGCGCGTGGCCGTGGTCTGAATGGAGGACACGTCCGAGCCTGCTTCCGGCTCGGTCAGCGCGAAGGCCGCGATTGACTTGCCGCTGCGCGCGCGCTCAAGCCAGAAGTCGCGCACGTGCTCGTCGGCGGCGAGGCTCACGGCGTATGTGCCGAGGCCCTGCATGACGAAGGCGAGGTCTGCGAGCGGCGAGTGATACGCGAGCGCTTCGCGCACAATGCAGAGCGAGCGCGCGTCCAAGGGCGTTGCGTCGCCGCGCGCGACCGAGTAGCGCAGAAGGTCTGCCTGCACGAGCAGCGAGAGCATCGCGCGGAAGAAGACTTCCGTCTCGCCCTCGTCCTCTTCGGCGTGCGCCAGCGGCTCGACCTCGCGCGCGGCGAAGTTCGCCACGACGACCGCGAGTCGTGCATGCTCTTCCGTGAAAAACGGAGTCTCCTCGATGAAGTTGTCGCGCGGCATCACTCTCCCCCAAAGCTCACTCGATGCGGACGAGATTCCCGGTCTTTCTGCTGACGACGATGGTCTTGGCCGGGACATTGTAGACCGGCAACTCTTTGAACAGAACCTCTTCGCCCTTCATCTCCGGCGCGACGAACGAGTTGAATGCGCCTTCGCGCCCGCGCCCGTAAAGGCCCTCGTGCTTCCACGCATACTCGCCCGTTTTGATATCGAGCGCGCCGACAAAACCGATGCCCGTCACGTATAGACGGCTCCCCGCGCGCAGCGGCTCGCCCGTGTTGAAGGCAGGGATTTGCCGACTCCAGAGAGCGCGCATGGAAGGCTGTTCGAGCCTCACGATTAAACCTATGCCGGACTCTTCGTCCGTGACGCCGCAGGCGAGCAGAAGGTCGCCGTCATGCTCCGAGAAGTAGATGCTCTCGATGTGGTCTCCGCGGTCGAGACGCAGGTTGAAGCGGCGCGTCTTGTCGCCTTTCGTTCTCCGCCCGTTGCCGTTCGCGGCGATGTGATAAGCGAAGCCGTTCTGCTCGAAGTCGAAGACGGCGGACGTGACCGCGCCGGTTTGCTCCGCCTTCTGAAAAGCTCCGGGCGGCTTCGCCTGCGCGGAGGGCGCGCGACTCTCAACTTGCGCCGCCGCGCATGCCGCGAGGCACAAGAGCATGAACGCCGCGCGCGCGAGCTTCCTGCGACTCATGCTTCGTCCGACTGCCTCCGTTTGAAACGCGGCTCGCGCTTCTCTACGAACGCGCGGTAAGCCTCGCCGTAGTCCGGGTGCTGCATGCACAGGCTTTGCGCCTGCGCCTCCCATTCGAGCGCGGTGTCGAGCGCGACATCCATCTCGCGGTTCAGCATCTCTTTCGTCATCGCGAGCGCGAAGATGGGGCCGCGCGCAAGACGTTCGGCAAGCGCGCGCGTCTCCGCCTCCAACTCCTCGGCGGCGACGACGCGGTTGTAGAGGCCGACGCGGTGCGCCTCCTCAGCCGTGATGAAGTCGCCCGTGTAGAGCAGCTCGGTCGCCTTCGAGAGTCCCACGAGGCGGGGCAGAAGATGCGCCGCGCCCATGTCCGCGCCCGACAGCCCGACCTTCACGAAGAGGAACGCGATGCGCGCCTCTGGCGACGCGATTCTCAAGTCCGACGCGAGCGCGATGCACGCGCCCGCGCCCGCGGTCGTGCCGTTCAAAGAAGCGATGACGGGCTTGCGTAGAGCGCGCATGTTTCGCACAAGCTCGCACGTCATCCGCGTGAACTCAAGAAGCCCTTCGGCGTCGCGCCCCTGAAGCTCGCCTATGATGTCGCGCACGTCGCCGCCCGAACAGAACGCGCGCCCCGCTCCGCGTATGACGACCGCGCGCACCTCGCGCTCGACCTGCAACGCCGCGAACGTCGCGGTCAGCTCGCGGTAGACCTCGAACGTCAGCGCGTTCAGACGCTCCGGGCGATTGAGCGTGATCCACGCCACGCCCTCCTCGCTCACTTCGTAGAGGAATGATTTCGGCTCAAGCATGTTCAAGTGATGAGTGATGAGTGATGAGTGATGAGTGATGAGTCAAGGCAGTTTGCTTTTACTCATCACTCATCACTCATCACTTATCACTAAGAACGGCTATGCCCTCGATCTCGACCTTCGCGCGGTCTTCGAGCAGCGATTTGACTTCGACGAGCGCCATCGTTGGGTAGTGTCGCCCCATGAGTGCGCGCCAACGCTCGCCGATCTCGCGCGTGCGCGCGGCGTACTCGCGCTTGTCGGTCACGTAGACGACGAGCCGCGCCAACGTTTCGGGCGTGCCGCCCGCCTCCTCGATGACGGCGAGGACGTTTCGGAGCGCGCGGTCGAACTGTTCGACGAAATCATCGCCCACAATCTTCTGATTCTCGTCCCACGCTATCTGCCCCGCGACGAAGAGCAGGCGCGCGCCCGGCTCCGTGAGCAGCCCGTTCGAGTAGCCGCGTGGCCGTCCGAGCGATTCGGGGTTGATGTGCTTGAAAGACATGGTAGACAGTAGACAGTAGACAGTAGTCAGTAGAAAAACTCTCGCCGCCGGGCAGTCAAGTTGAAAGTGCCAGCGTTCGTTTTATGAACTCTACTGGCTACTGGCTACTGACTACTATCTACTCAAAAAAGAAGCGTGCCGCCGTCAACGTTGATGGCCTGCCCCGTGATGCCTCGCCCGTCGTCGGAGGCGAGCAGGAGCGCGACCGCCGCCACCTCTTCCGAAGTGACGAGGCGGTTCTGCGGACTCATGCGCTTGAGGGCCTGCATGGACTCCGCCGCGCTGCGTCCCGTCTTGGCCTCGATGTTCTCGACGGCGCGCGTCGTCATGTCCGTGTCAACGTAGCCGGGACAGATTGCGTTGACCGTCACGCCCTTCAATGCTACTTCGAGCGCGACCGAGCGCGTCAGACCCAGAACGCCGTGCTTCGACGCCGAGTAAGCGGCGATGTATGGAGCGCCGGTCTTTCCCGCGATGGATGCGACGTTGACGACGCGCCCCCATCCGCGCGCGACCATTTCGGGAAGCGCCGCGCGCATGCAATAGAACGCGCCCGAAAGATTGACGGCGAGGTGTCGCTGCCAGAACTCGTCGGACGAATCGGTTATCTTCGCGCTCTCCGCGATGCCCGCGTTGTTGACGAGTATGTCCGCGCCGCGACCGAACAGCTCATTTGCTTCGACGAAAGCGCGCGCGACCGATTGCGAGTCGGCCACGTCGCAGACGGCGTGCGCCGCCGCAAGCTCTCCGCACTCGGCGCGAATCTCCGAGGCCACGCGCTCAACCTCCGAGGACGTGCGCGCGACGACAAACACGCGCGCGCCTTCACGTGCGAACGCGACTGCGATTGCGCGCCCGATGCCGCGCCCGCCGCCCGTGATGAAAGCTGTCTTGTCAGCAAGTTTCATAAAATCGTTGGGAGTAGTGCTGGCCCCCATTCGCAGTAGTGACGGAAGAAATAATTAACAGGGATGGACAGGATAAACAGGATAAGGAAGAAATGATGAACGATGAATGCGGAATGATGAATGAAAGACAGCATGCCTCTTATCATTCATCATTCCGCATTCATCGTTCATCATTTGTCTTCATCCTGTCCATCCCTGTTAATAGTTTCCTCCCCTGAAAGAGTCGCTCAAACGTTCTTCTCAACGCGCGGCGCGCGGCGTTCGAGGAATGCTCGCACGCGCTCGCGCGCCTCGCGCGATTGGAAGCACTGTAGCTGCGCCTCGGTCTCGTACTGAAGCATGCGCTCAAGGCTCTCCTCTTCGCTCATGTAGACGGCGCGCTTGGCCGCGGCGACCGAGGCGTGCGGTGCGTCGTGCAGGCGCTCGGCGAGTTTTCTCGTCTCCGGCAGAAGCTCCGCGTCCGCGACGACGCGGTTGACGAGGCCGAGCTGGTACGCGCGCTGCGCGTCAACAGGGTCGCCGAGGAAGAACATCTCGCAAGCGATGTTTGAAGGCACTGCGCGCGGGATGAAGAACGAGCCGCCCCAGTCGGGGTGCAGCCCGACCTTGACGAACGACTGACTAAAAGTTGCGGACTCGGCGGCGAGCCTTATGTCGCACGCGAGCGCGAGGTTGAAGCCCGCGCCGTATGCGGGGCCGTTCACAGCGCCGACGACGGGCTTCAGCATCTGCCTCATCGCCGTCAGCACGCGACGGCCCGCGCCGAGCAGACGCTTGAACTCTTCGACCTCGCCGCGCTCCATGAGCTGCTCCATGTATTTAACGTCCGCGCCCGTCGAGAACGCGCGCCCCGCGCCCGTGACGATGACGACGCGCACCGACGGGTCGCTCCCCGCGTGCTCAAGCGCCTCCGCAAGATCGCGCCGCATGTGCCCCGCGAAAGCGTTCAGCTTCTCAGGGCGATTCAGCGTGATCGTCACAATGCCCGCGTCGAATTCGACGTTGATGTTTTCGTACATATGTTTTAGTGAATGGTAAATGGTAAATGGTGAATGGCAGTTGAACTTTGCACAAGCTGTGCAGTTATTTTCAAATCCGACTGCACGCAACAGCTATTTACCATTCACCATTTACTATTTACCCGTAAACAGCGGCTTGCGCTTCTCGACGTATGCGTTGATGCCTTCCTTCGCGTCTTCGGAGAGGAAGAGTTGTTGTTGCAATTCGCGCTCTAAGGCGAGCGCGGACTCGAAGGGGATTTCTGCGCCGGTCTGGACGCTGCGCTTGATGCGTCCGACGGCGCGCGCGGCCTTGTCGGGCGTGGTGAAGCGGCGCGCGTAAGCGAGAGCCTGTTCGAGAAACGCGCCCGCGCTTTCGGACTCGATGAGTTGATTGACGATGCCGAGTTCGGCGGCGCGGTCGAAGTCGAAAAGCTCGCCCGTCGCCATCAGCTCGATTGCACGCGACTTGCCGACGACGCGCAGAAGCCTCTGCGTGCCGCCCGTGCCGGGCAGAACGCCCAAGCTTACTTCGGGCAGCCCCATCTTGCCCGCGCCCTTTCGCGCGACGCGAATGTCGGCGGCCAACGCGACTTCGAGGCCGCCGCCGACGCAGTGCCCGTTGACTGCTGCGATGACGAGCTTCGGCGTCTGTTCGAGTCTTGAGAGCGTCTCGTTCGCGTGGAGGCAGAAGTAGTATTTGAACTCCGGCGTCACGCTTGAGAGCATCTGTATGTCCGCGCCCGCGCAGAAGAACTTCTCGCCCTGTCCCGTGATGACGATGACGTGGACTGACTCGTCCATGCGCGCCGTGAGGATGGCGCGGTCGAGTTGCTGCATCATCTCGTAAGAGTAAGTGTTCGCGGGCGGGTCGTTGAGCGTCAGGATCGCAACGCCTTGATCTACATCATACTGCACCAGCTTTGCGCCCGCCTCCGCAGCCGGCTGCGCCCCTTGAGCATTCGCTTCTGCCATTCCATTACTCCTTAAGAATTATGAAGTCTTACCCAACAACCACCTCCAACGGGGCGATGTAGATTTCCGAATTGAGCCGTTGAGCTACCTCGTCGGGGTGCGCCGTCTCGAAGAATAATTCCACCGCCTCTTTCAAGTTTCTACGAGCTTCTTCGACCGTGTCGCCTTGGCTGGCAATGTCTAGTTCGGAGCAGAGGGAGACGTATCCGCCGTCTTCGCGCCAGATGGTCGCCGTTAGTGTTCTCGTCATAAATTTCGCCTTTCTTATACGGGCAATGATGGCTGTCTCAAACACGCGAGTCAAGGACGAATGAGCCGTTCGCGGCGCGGCTTTCATCGTTTGTGCAACTTGACAGTCGGCGCGTCTGCCGCTTAGGGTTTTGTTCCGTCATCGCACGATAAGTGGAGGCGCATCCGTTCTGGTGAGCGGCGCGGTCTTCAAAACCGTAAGCGCGACTGTGAGAGCAGGCGCGGGTGGGTTCGATTCCCACACGCCTCCGCCAAAAAGCTGTTAGCGATTAGCTGTTAGGGTGACGAGCGATGAGCTAAAGACGTTCTGCCGACACATGATTCCAACTCCCTCGGAGTGCCTGTAAGCATCTCTGTAAGATATTTATCCTTGACAATCCATTGCCACAGCCATATCGTACGCTCCTCATTAGCCCTGCTGACAAGAGCCAGTCTTCACTAGCCCGGCAGCTCCCAGCGGCCTTGAACTAAAAGGGTAAGCCGATGATGAAGCCTCCAAGATTCCAGTCAGGTAAGCCTGCTCCTTTACCAGCGCAGCAGCAGGTGAGAAAGCAATCTCATCCTGCCATTCAACCTAAGGCTTCTACTAACTCGCACAAGCAGACGGTCACGCCTCCGGTTTACAGGCCGCAACCTGCTCCAAGAGTCTTGCAGCGAAAAACTGTAGCCCAGCCGCCCTCAACGCAAGCTAAGCCAATCGCGCCCCCGGCTTATCGCCCTCAGCCAGTCCCGAAGGTCTTGCAGAGAAAAACGAATGGAAGTCCTCAGCCTGCAAACCAACCGAAACGCGCGCCTGTAGCTCCGCCGGTCTATCGCCCCCAGCCAAAGAGAATCCTACAGCCGAAGGCGGCCACTGCGGTATCGGTGCACAAGCTTCCTCACGGAGCGCCGGCCTGTTGTCCTCAGCACAGTCTAGTTCAACCAAAGCTTGCGCGGCCTGTGCAAACTGCCGTGAAAGTGTCGCCGCATGAAACTGTTCAAGGCCAGTCGGTATCCTTCGTGCGAGCCGGTGTGACCGTGCATCCGGCGCATCATCATCCGCCGGAGCGACAAGGCAATCAGGTTCAATTGACGACCCGGAATTCGGGGCTTCAGGCAACACGCCCGGAGTTGCCCGCCAGAGCGCCGCAACAGATCGTCCAGGCCCACGGGTTGACGAAACATCTTTCTGGCGGGCCGGTTTCTGCTCGGCCCTCTCGTGTGATCCAGCGTGTCAAGACCGGCTCAAACGCATGGAAGATGGGCAAGGCAGTCATCGCGAATTTAGTTCACATTGTAAGTTCGAATTCAGGCTCTCCGCAGATGACTGGCGAGTACCCGCGGCCTGAGGATGAGTTTGCACAAGTGATGTCACACCCATCTGAGTGGGGTGAAAAGAAGTCTCACATGGAAGGCGTAAATGTCGGCGCAATCGCCGTGATGGACACAGCGACCGGCGGAGAGGCGCTGGCTTATTCATTCAATCAGTTGGGGCCACAACAACAGAAGATGGCCGACCGGATGTTTGGACTCTTTCCCGAAGATGTTCAAGAGGGTGGACTTGTCAAGGTCAAAAGCGCTAAGAAGGATGTACTGGAGCACGCCGAGATGCAATTAGCTGATAACGGACAAGTCCCCAATGGAACCTACATTGGGATTAGTAAAGAGTGTTGCCTGTGCTGTGCCGCGGCTCTACTGGTTCAGGGAAAATATCGCTTCGGCGGCTGCCACGGCGAAGCATTTAACCAGTGGCGGATTCCCAATTTCATCAGAAGCTCAGCTGAAAACCTGCAAAACTTCCTCGGGGCGGAGGCCTGGAATTATTATCAAAGTCTGACGGGAGGATCGAGTGGCTTACCCTTGATGATGCAGGATGATCTTCAGCACAGGGGTGATTTTCTCCAGTTCCTGGAGACCGCATGGGGTTCGCTTCAGAAAGATTTCTGATAGCTTAGACTCAACATTTGGGCTTGATAGCGGCGAGACCTCTCTTCGCCCTCCTTACGTTTTGGTATCGCGCGAAGCCGCGACTTGAATAATGGCAAGAGTTAATAAACTCTCAAAGCTGAAAGCCAACAGCTAACAGCTATTAGCTTTCAACTTTCATCTAACCGCTTCCTCACTATGAAAGACTGGATTGCCCTAAACATGACGCCCGGCGTGGGGCCGCGTGCGGCTGCGCGTCTGCTCGAACGGTTCGGGTCGGCTGAAGGCGTCTTCGGCGCTTTGAGGTCGGAGCTTGAGCGTCTGCGGCTTCGTCCCGAAGCGGTCGAATCAATCGCGCTGCGCGACCGGCACGAGGAGGCCGCGCGCGAGCTTGAGCGCGTGCGCGAGATAGAAGGCGCGGACGTGCTCGTCCTCGACGACGGCTCGTACCCGGCTCTGCTGCGCGAGATAGCCGACCCGCCGATTACGCTCTACGTGCGCGGGCGTTGGGCCGAGTGTCTCGACGCGCCGTGCGTCGGCGTCGTCGGCTCGCGGCGTTGCTCGACCTACGGGCACAACGTCGCGCTCATGCTTGCGCGCGATCTCGCTTCGCGCGGAGTGACTGTGGTGTCGGGCTTAGCGCGCGGGATTGACGCGGCGGCGCATCGCGGCGCGCTCGAAGCGGGCGGGAGGACGGTCGCCGTGCTGGGGACGGGCATTGATGAAGTCTATCCGCGCGACCATCGAAAGCTCGCCGGGGAGATTCTTGAGAAGGACGGCGCGCTCGTCACGCAGTTCCCTTTGGGGACGCCGCCCGTCGCGGAGAATTTTCCGTACCGCAACCGCATCATCAGCGGCTTGAGTTTGGGAGTCGTCGTGGTCGAAGCCGCCGAGAACTCAGGCTCGCTCATCACGGCGCGGCTCGCGATGGAACAGAACCGCGAGCGGTTTGTAACACGGCCCCGGTATTCATCTGTATCCGTATTTTCTGCCTATGGGCCGTGAATACCTTAATTCTGAATGCTTGAAGCGCAGCCCGCTTCTCCTCAAAGGTAAACTCTCGCTTCGCCCCGTCGGCCACCATGCCGCAATACTCCGCAAACCTGTTGGCCGTTTGCCGGATGTCATCGTATGCGGCAATCCTTGACCTCAGATCATCAATCAGGGCTTTATACGCGCGAATGTCGTCAATCATACGCTTGATGTTGGAATCTATCTGCCCTGCGAGGTCGGTGTCACCTTCTCCGACTGCCTCCTGATACTTACCGAGCAGGGCGGCGCGTATGCGGTTGATCTTGGCGAGTTCGGCCTCTGCGCTCACCAGATCGATGCGTAGCGGTTCATATGACGACTCGGCAAGGGCCTTTTCTACTTCGGCGGCGACGACTTCCGGCGCGGAGAGGAATGCCAGCACCTTACTCCATACAGCTTCTTCCGCTTTCGCAGCGCACACTCTCCCACCCGCACATTTTATCTCAGGGTTGAGGCGATTAACCTTCTTCCTACCGTGCGAGCATCGGTATATGCCGGTATGTCCGATAACACTCTGCACGCGGTTTTTCATAACTCTAATTTGCTCGGCTTCGGGGTAAAGAGGATTATTACAGACGGAGCAATAAATCATGCCGCGCAATAGGAAGGGCCTTTTAGAGTTGCGTGTATAGTTAGCTTTCTTTTTGTTCGCCTCCACAACCCCGCGCGCTTCTTGAAACATTTCCTCTGTGATGATCGGAGGGGTGATGCCGTCCGGCAAAAGAACCCACTGCTCGCGCGGCGCAAGTACGGTTTTCATTTCGCCATTCTTGCGGCGCACGTCAGTCGTCCGGTACATATTTACATAGGTCTTGCCGGTGTAGGCTTCGTCATTCAGTATGCGCGAAATCATGGTGTTGTTCCAGAGCGGTTCCGAACGCCCATCTCTATACTGCCGGTCTTGGCGCTTGGAGGGCGTCGGAACTTTCTCGCGCTGGAACTTGTCGGCAATTACGCGCCCGCTCATCCCGGCGATGGTGAGGGCGAAGATGTTATACACGACCTCGGCGGACTGGGCATCAACCACGCGGCGGCGGTTTTTCTTATCCCAAAGGTATCCGTATTTGGGAGAACCGGCACATATCAACGCGCCCTTGCTGATAATCTCCGCGCGCTGGCGCTTGACGCGCTCTCTGAACTTCTCGCGCTCAATCATCGCGGCGTAACCTTTGATGTAACGGATCAACGCCGCTTCAGGGGAGTTATCCAGCGGTTCGGTGACGAAGATTAACTCGCAACCGGCTCGCTCGCATTCTTCGGCGACGATTGCGATGTGGATAGGGTGACGAGCCAGGCGGTCGGTTGAGTGGCAGATTAGTGCTTTGTATTTCCCGGCGCGAATGCGGGCGCGAAGCTCGCCGAGCACGGGGCGATCCCAAAGCTCCATGCCCGTGAAGTGCTCTTGAAATATGGCGTCTTCGGCTATGTGATAGTGGCGCTCTCTGGCAACCGTGAGGCAGCCATGCGTCTGCGTATGGATCGTAGACTCGATTTGCTTGGCTTTGTTCTCACGATCCTTTTTACTTTCCTCCGTTGAGCGGCGTGCGTAAACGGCAGCTTCCGGCCATCCCAAGCCTATCCCTGATTCGCGCGAATTAGTGGTTTGGACGATCACTGGCATTACCCCCTGTCGGCTGATTGCTTCGCCCGTCGCTTCTTCTCTCGCGCTTCAACCATCTTGCGCGCCTGTTCGGGCGTGAGAGTACGCTTTGACTTCTTGCCGCCTTTCGACCCTATCTTGCTCATGTAATCGCGTATCTCTCTGGGCAGCTTCTTTCTCATAGGAGGTGAATATATCATAAGCGGCTTATGTTCTCAAGCGTTTTTATCCAGCCGCCGCTCTCTCACCAAGCGCTCCATGAACAGTTTCCAGAACCGCTCATAAGCTTGTTGCTGTTGGAGCGTCGGCTCGCTCTCCGTCAGTTCGATTTCAACTTCCGGCTCTTGGTTAACATCAATCAGAATGTCGAGATCACGGCGCGCGCCCGCCTCACCGCCGCCCGTAGTCACTCTGTGTTGCTGCGTTAGAGCCATGACACTCTGATCTCGCCGTTACTGCTAGCCACTTACCTGATGGTCACCCGGCATGACGGTCAACGCCTCATTCGACGTGCAGAGCAGCCTCACGCTGATTACCTCGACGCCGAGGCGACGCAGGGCATCCAAGGCAGGGTGATTCACGGCACTCGCCCACATAGAGGCATTTGCCCAATCTGGAGCGCCGGCGAGCGCCGCCCTCTCCTCATGCTCGAAAAGAATCTGGATGATTTCGATCTTGTGCTGGGCGAGCGTCTCTTGCATTTCACGTGTGAGAGCGTCCGCCGGGGCGTCAAATGCAAGCGCGCTGGAACTCTCGCCGAGGGTTAGCAGGACGCCCAGGCGTTCGCATTCCTTGACGATGCGCTCGGCTTCGGTCATATCGTCCCCCTCACTCGCGCGGGCGCGGTGTGCGGAGAAGGCGCGACCTCACGTCGGGGATTCATCCCTACCCACTGAGCGGCATTCTCGACCGTCTCGCGCACATAGTTGTCTCGCCGACGGACGCGGGCCTTTTCGCCTATGCGCTCAAGTTCGGCCTCTACGGCATGAAGCGGATGCCCCATGCTGATGGCGCGCACACACCATTTACTTTCGGCGCGCGAGCGGTCGCCGTCGCACTCGGCCAAGTATTGATTCATGTCCGGCCAGTCTTTAGGGTCTGGAAGGCGCGAACGGATTGCGCGCATGTCCGCAGCCGAAGGCTTAGGACGAGGCGCGGCGAGTAATCCCGTCGCTTCCAGTTCGGCGACCGTTACACGCCGCCCGGCACTGATGCGAAGCAGTTGCACACGCGGGCTTTCCCCGTCAGCATAGCGCCTCTTCGGTTTACGATTGAGAGAGCCGGGCCAGCGCGTCGAGCCATAAGCCCCGCCATTCGTGCCGGTCGCCTTCAGCGGCCCGTTAAGCAGTCTGTATCTCAACTCGTCGTACTGTTCGTGCGTAAACTCGTCGGCCAGCGCGAGCCACGCTTGCGCGTTGCCGGGACTCGTGGCATGGACGAGAAAAGCGAAGGAAGACAGCCGCTCAACCACTTCGGGCGGGCAGTCGTCCAACTGAATCAGGCGCGTGTCTTCTTTCCGGCGCAAGCGCACCGTGAAACTCTCGACGGGCGAGCGCCGGTTGCGTTCGAGATAGGCGGGAAGTTTTTGCAGGAGTTCGGCGGGGGTTACGTCCTCAGCGAGCGTGCAACTGCCGGGATCACCGCGCTCTTTCGTGTCGTCAATGAAAACCACCTTGAGCCGTTCGGCCCCGACCGAAATGCAGGCGTGGGCTGCGGCCTCCGCGTCGGCGAGGGAAACGCCGCGCGGCTCTTTGTAAGGTTCAAATTCAAGCGCTTCTATGGCAGACAAATTGTCTGTATGGTCAGGGGTATTTTCTTCGGCTTTGGAGGGAATTTCGCAATCTTCGGTCGGAGCTGATACGCATGAGGTCGGCCCGGCAGCGTCCGTCGTTTTTTCGTTGTCCGTCCTTCTTAACACAGGGGCGGACAGAGGCCACTCACGCCCCGTCTGTTTTTCCCACGCCTGAGCCGCTCGCTCGACGAAAAGAAGGGCGCAGGCGTCGGCTTCCTCGGCGGGCAGTTCGGCGATGATCTTCGCGGCCTTCGCAGCTGAGCGGCTTGCGATTGATTCGACTTTTGCCGTCGGCTCTTGCTCGTCCGTCTCTTCCTTCGGCGTGGCAGGAGTCGCAGGCGCGGGCGGTCGCCATTCGGGGGCGTAGTGTCGAAAGTCTTTCCGTTCGGCGTAGGCGCGCAACGTCACACGCGCCGCCTGCTCGTACTTCCAAACGGTATGCTTGTGACGAAACGCGCGGGCGCGGTGGCGAGTGTCGAGCAAAAGGTCGGTGTATTCGTTGACGTAAGCCGCAGCCTTCGGCGCTATATTCGGGCTGAAGTCCTCTACCTCGCGTCGGAAGAAGGGCAAACCCGTCGCCGACTGCAACAGGTTGAGAGGCTTCCAGCCCGTCCGGTTCCATTGTCGCTCCAACCTTCCGCGAATCCTGCGCTTCTCTTCTTGGCTCGAATCTTTAGGAAATAGCGTGCGCGACTTGAATTGCTGCGCCATCCAAGCCGGACAGTGAAAACGGATACGTAGCGATGCCGAGTCGTCGCGGCCAGAGGCGTCCACGAGCGCGCGGATCGTCTCGAAGGCTTCGTCATGTATCTTTTTTGCTTCATCCCTAAAGCATTCCTTCAGGCGTGCGCCATACAACTCCCAGACTGCTGACTTGAGCGCGGCGTGCGAGGCAAATAGATCACTCGCCCACCGACGAGCGCGGAGAGTATTCGTGTCGGCACGCAAAACTTCGTTAAAGCGCGCGGCGTCACCAGCGTCAGAGTCGTCGAGCATCGTACTCACTCGATAGCCTTAAACGGCGAAGCCTCCGGGCGTCCGTTGGCTCCGACCCCAACTAACGCCCGAAGGCTTCTAACTCTGCGACAGCAGCGGGCGCGTCGCAGAACATAAATTAAGTGTGGCAGGGGCGCGAAAGCGGTCGCGTTCGGAGCTGCCTTTGAACGAATTGTTTTGCTGGGATCAGAGCGGCGGGAGGTATGACTTGACGCGCGGCGGGCGCGCGACTAGGATTTAACCCCGCTTAGCTGATTCAGCAGGCGGCATCAGCTTGGGGCTCGGCAGGTCGTCGAAAACAGGCCGGGCCTCAAGTTTTATCTGCCCTCAAATAACTAAATCAACGTCCACTTGAGCATAGCATAGGAGTACGCCGCCACGGTCGCGCCCTCCCAAATTTGCCCCGGAAAACTACCGAGTTAGTTTTCCGGTGTGGGCTTGCCCCGGCGCTTCTTCTCTTCACGCACTAGGGCCACGAAATCAACTCCACGCTGCTTACACAGTTTGCGCAGTGCCTCACCAGAGGCGGACGCATAGGCGGGGTGGTGTTGCGTTAGATACTTGTTCACGCCATTAAAACTGAGTTCGTACAGGCGCAGATTGCTTAATGCTATGCGGATAAGATCAGGCAAATTGTACTCATTAGCCGGTGATTTATTGCCGGGCCCACGCGCGCCGAGCAGGATGCGTAAAAACTCGCGTGAGCCGATCTGCCCGTCGCCACCTTCTATATGGTCACGAACAATATCTTTGACGCCATGCTTGACAGGGGCGGTATCAGGCAGGAGGCATCGAAGCAGATCGGCGAAGTGATGTCCGATTTCAAACGTTAAGAGTGAATGAATGTGAGCATCGAACCTGACGCAGATGTCCTCCATCCATTCTTTGATGTGTGCTTCGTTGGTGAACCATGAACGCGGGAGACGCCATATCAGTGAGGGCATGGGTTTGGGAAGTTGCTCGACCCAATCACGCTGGGCGTCACGCTCGCGTAAAGGAACATCCGCCTTCATGTGTGAGATGTGAACAAGTTGGATTGTGACGCTCTCCGAGTCAACGTAATACCCAAAGTCCCACACAAGCAGGCGGGCGAACCGATAGCCCCCCGCAAATTCCGCAGATTCACCCGGCGGGGACGATGCCGACGGCTCACTTGCCGGCGCTGCGGCCTTCGTCCGTGGCGCTCGTGTGGTGCGCTGCGTTTTGCTCTTAGACGCTTTTTTAGGCTTATCCATCGGCTACCTTTGATTTCCGTGAAGACGGATTTCATTGCTGGCTTGTGCTTGCCATGATCGTTTAGTTAAACTTTCGGCGTTCTACTCGTTTGACTGAAGCGCAACCCTCAACTGTAGCTTCTACCTTACGAGACATGATTCAGCTTCCAGCTTACTCATAAACTATATTAAGCAAGGAGAGTCACCGCCATTGACCTCTACGAGAGATAGGGTAAGCCTCAACGGCTACAGCAACAATAGTTCATACGAGATTGATTGATATGTTCGAGCAAGCATTCAAAAACATTGACGATGTTCTCAGGAAAGAGGCCGGTTGTACTACAGAGTTGGACTATACCGAGCAGACCTCGTGGCTCCTCTTCCTTAAATACCTTGATGGGCTTGAGCAGGACAAGGCGATGGAAGCGGAGTTAGATGGAAAGAAATACACCTTCATCCTCGACGCGCCATATCGATGGGAGAGTTGGGCCGCGCCTAAAGGGCCAGACGGGAAGCTCGACCATAACAAGGCGCAGACCGGCGACGACCTGCGCGACTTCGTTAATCAAAAACTTTTCCCCTACCTGCATGGATTCAAGCAGAAAGCGACGGGGCCGAATACCATCGAGTACAAGATCGGGGAAATCTTCGGGGAGATTAAAAACAAGATTTCCAGCGGTTACAACCTGCGCGAGATTATCGAACACATTGATGAGCTGCGCTTCCGCTCGCAGACGGAGAAGCACGAACTGTCGCACCTCTACGAAGCGAAGATCAAGAACATGGGCAACGCGGGACGAAACGGCGGAGAGTATTACACGCCGCGCCCGCTCATCCGAGCCATCGTGAAGGTCGTACAGCCTAAGATCGGCGAGCGCGTTTACGACGGCGCGTGCGGCTCGGCAGGCTTCCTGTGCGAATCGTATGACTTCATGAAGGACAGGCCTGGACTCACCGTTAAAGAGTTCGACACGTTACAGACGCGCACCTTTTACGGGAAGGAGAAGAAGTCGCTCGCCTATGTCATCGCGATCATGAACATGATCCTGCACGGCATAGAGGCTCCAAACATCGTTCACACAAACACGCTGACGGAGAACCTCGCCGACATACAGGAGAAAGACCGCTTCGACGTGACGCTGGCGAATCCTCCGTTCGGCGGCAGCGAGCGCAAGGAGGTGCAGCAGAACTTTCCCATACGCACGAGCGAGACAGCGTTCCTGTTCCTGCAACACTTCGTCAAGATACTGAAGACGGGCGGACGCGGCGGCGTGGTCATCAAGAACACTTTTCTGTCGAACACGGACAACGCCTCAGTGAGCTTGCGGAAGTTGCTGCTGGAGAGTTGCACGCTGCACACGGTGCTGGACTGTCCCGGCGGGACGTTTCAGGGAGCAGGCGTGAAGACCGTCGTGCTGTTTTTCGAGAAGGGCGCATCAACGCGCAAGGTCTGGTACTACCAACTCGACCCCGGTCGCAACCTCGGCAAGACCAACCCGCTCAACGACGCAGACCTCAAGGAGTTCGTCGAGTTGCAAAAGAGTTTCGCAGACTCGCCGAAGTCTTGGAGCGTGGACGCAGCGAGCATTGACCCGAAGACCTTCGACCTCTCGGTGAAGAATCCAAACGGCGGCGAGGAAGCGGCGCACCGCAGCCCTCTGGACATAATGGATGAGATCGCTGCGCTCGACGCCGAGAGCGCAGAGGTACTGCAAGCCATCCGGGGGTTGCTGTGAAGAAGAGATGGGCAACCACGATGCTGGCGGACGCTTGCGAGGTGTTCGCTGATGGTGACTGGATTGAGAGCAAAGATCAGTCGCCTGATGGTGTGCGCCTTATTCAAACAGGCAACGTCGGTGAAGGTGTCTTCAAAGCTCGTGGCGAGAAGGCTCGGTATGTTTCCGATGCGACGTTCAAGCGGCTCCGATGCACTGAAATCTTTGAGGGCGATTGCCTTATTTCTCGGCTGCCTGATCCTGTCGGACGTAGCTGCATCCTTCCCGACACCGGAGAGCGGATGATCACGGCTGTTGATTGCACGATTGTTCGCTTCAACCGGAAGCAACTTATTCCTGAGTTCTTCAACTTCTATTCTCAATCACGCGACTATTTGAATGCAGTCGAGGCTGAGACGACGGGCACGACGAGGAAGCGGATCAGCAGAAGCAAGCTAGCCCAAGTTCTGATTCCCATCCCTCCGCTCTCTGAACAGCAGCGCATCGTCGGCATCCTCGACGAAGCGTTTGACTGCATCGCCAACGCCAAAGCCACCGCCGAAAAGAACCTCTACAATGCCCGCGCTCTGTTTGAAAGCCACCTGCAATCTATCTTCACACAGCGCGGAGAGGGGTGGGCGGAAACCACACTAAGCGACATCTGTGAGGTAAAAGATGGAACTCATGATTCTCCGAAATACATAGCCACCGGAATCCCGTTCGTAACCCAGAAGAATATTAGAGAGAGCGGACTTTCACTTGAAAATACTAAGTTCATAGCCCAAGCCGACCACGACAAGTTTTACAAAAGATCAAACGTAGCCTTCGGAGACATACTGATTTCCATGATAGGGGCAAACCGAGGCATGGCTTGCATCGTGGACGATGCGAGGATTTTCAGCATAAAGAATGTTGGCCTTGTAAAGCGAAATGATTCTATCAATCAGAGCTTCCTTCTTTATTTTCTGAAATCATCCATCGCCGCTGAATATGTCAGATCAAAATCGAAAGGTGGAGCACAAGAATTCATTGGATTAACAGAACTGCGGAAGTTTCCGATCCTAATAACGTCTTTGCCGCGCCAAGATTCAATCGTAGCCAAACTTGACGTTCTTAGCGAAGAAACCCAACACCTCGAATCCATCTACCGGCAAAAGCTCTCCGCGCTGGACGAGTTGAAAAAATCGCTGCTGCACCAAGCCTTCAACGGAGAACTCTAGGGCAACGCCATGAACGAAGCCGAAACTAGAGCCGACCACGTTGACCCCGCTCTCAAAGCGGCGGGCTGGGGCGTGGTCGAGGGCAGCCGTATCCGGCGCGAGTATCCAATCACGCTCGGACGACTCGAAGGCAACGGGCGGCGCGGCAAGGCGCTCACCGCCGACTACGCGCTCGTCTATCGTAACCGCCAGCTCGCCGTCATCGAAGCAAAGGCATGGGACAAGCCCCTCACGGAAGGCGTCGGGCAGGCGAAGAATTATGCCGGTAAGCTGAAAGTCCGTTTCGCCTATGCCACCAACGGGCAGGGCGTTTACGGGATAGACATGCTCACCGGCAAGGAAGGCGACGAGTCGCGCTATCCCACGCCGGACGAACTCTGGCAGATGACCTTCACCGAGCCGAACAACTGGCGTGACCGCTTCGCCGCCGTGCCTTTCGAGGACAGGGGCGGCTTCTTCCAGTCACGCTACTATCAGGACATTGCCATCGAGCGCGTGCTCGAAGCCGTCGCCGACGAATGCCCGCGCATCCTGCTCACGCTCGCCACCGGCACGGGCAAGACCTTCATCGCTTTTCAAATCGCGTGGAAGCTATTCCACAGCCGTTGGAACTTAAGCCGTGAGCCGACGCGCCGCCCGCGCATTCTCTTCCTCGCCGACCGCAACATCCTCGCGAATCAAGCCTACAACGCCTTCTCCGCCTTCCCCGAAGACGCATTGGTGCGTATCGAACCGGAAGAGATTAGCAAGAAGGGCAAAGTGCCTAAGAACGGCAGCCTCTTCTTCACCATCTTCCAGACCTTCATGAGCGGCCCGCCGAAGGACGGCCAGCCCTCGCCCTACTTCGGCGAGTACCCGCCAGACTTCTTTGACTTCATCGTTATAGACGAATGCCATCGCGGCGGGGCAAACGACGAAGGCAACTGGCGCGGCATCCTCGACTACTTCGCGCCCGCCGTGCAACTCGGCCTTACGGCCACGCCCAAACGCAAGGACAATGTGGACACCTACGCCTACTTCGGCGAGCCTGTCTATATCTATTCACTCAAGGAAGGTATCAACGACGGATTCCTCACACCGTTCAAGGTGAAGCAGTTTTCCACCAGTCTGGATGATTACACCTACACCCCGGACGATGCAGTCATTGAAGGCGAAGTAGTACCCGGCAAGCGTTACACGGAAGAGGACTTCAACCGGATCATTGTTATTCCAGAGCGCGAGGCGCACCGCGTTAAGCTCTTCATGGAGCAGATTAACCAAGACGAGAAGACGCTTGTCTTCTGCGCCACGCAGGCTCACGCGCTGATGGTGCGCGACCTCATCAACCAGATGAAGACTAGCCGAGACCCGAACTATTGCGCCCGCGTTACTGCTGACGACGGCAAACTCGGCGAGCAGTACCTACGCGACTTTCAGGATAACGATAAACGCATCCCGACGATCCTTACGACCTCGCAAAAGCTCTCGACCGGCGTGGACGCGCGCAACATCCGCAACATCGTCCTAATGCGCCCCATCAATTCGATGATTGAGTTCAAGCAGATCATCGGGCGCGGCACGCGGCTGTTTGAGGGCAAGGACTACTTCACTATTTATGACTTTGTGAAGGCGCATCAACACTTCAATGATCCCGACTGGGACGGCGAGCCAATTGAACCAGAGCCGAAACCGCTACCTCCGCTAACCCAGCCCGTTCAACCGCCAACGACGGGGCCGGGGCAACCGCCCCGGCAGAAAATCCGGGTGAAGCTCGCAGACGGGAAGACACGAACGATCCAAGACGCGATGGTCACGACCTTCTGGCATCCTGATGGCAGGCAAATGACGGCCCAGCAGTTCATCGAGATGCTCTTCGGCAAACTGCCGGAGTTCTTCAAGGATGAAGCGGAACTGCGCGCCGTTTGGAGCGTCCCCGACACGCGCGCCAAGCTCCTGCAAGGATTAGCTGAGAAGGGGTTCGGCAAGGAACAGATGGCCGAGATGCAGAGAATCATCGACGCCGAGAAGAGCGACCTCTTCGATGTGCTGGCCCATGTGGCTTATGCCTTGCCCCCGCTCAGCCGCGAGGAACGGGCGGCGAAAGCGAAGGTTGAAGTCAGTACGCGCTTCAACAGTAAGCAACAGGTATTCCTCGATTTCGTGCTCTCGCATTACGTGAGCGTCGGCGTGGAGGAACTCGACAGGGAAAAGCTAAGGCCCCTGCTCCTACTCAAATACCACAACTCCATCGAAGATGCAGTCGCTGACCTCGGCAGGCCGGAAGAAATCGGAAATGTGTTCGCCAGCTTCCAGAAGTATTTGTATCAAAAAACGGCAGCCTAATAGCGAATGGCAATGAAAGGTCGGAACACTCTGATCTGGCGGGTCTGCATCATGTGCCTCTTGATTTCTACAGGCGTGTTGGCGCACAATGGTTTTCCGGCTGCCGCGTGCGCGATCACGCTGTGGTCAAATAGGCTCTGTTGAGTGTTGACGCACTTGGCAGAGCCGTTCTTTTTGTCGGTGAGGTTGCGTGAATAATACGCTTTCTCACGCATGAAATCAAGGGTTATTTGCTTTGTTTGCTTTAATTTACGGTTCTTTTTCGATGAGATGAAATGGGTGTTGCAGGCGTTTGCCCTCCTTCTGTGCCGAGTGTATGCGGCACAACCTAGCATAAACGCCTTGACGATTCAAGAATAAGCGCGTAGAGTTAGCTCTTATTTTAGCTCTTACCCGGCATCATTGTTAAATCATGCCGCCCCAATGCGGCACAGTTCACCTGAATAAGTCGCCAACGGAGATAAGAATATGGCAATGAGCAAAGAAGTCCGCAAACTAATGAATAAGTGGCAATCCGGCGGTAACTTCCTTAAACGTCTGGAGTGGATAAGTGTAAGGCAGATTCGCGGATGGGGCGGTCAACGGTTAGACCTAATGTTCCCATTTATCGCCATTGTAGGAGAGAACGGGTCTGGCAAGAGTTCCATCCTCCAAGCAATCGCCTCCATTTACCAGTCGCCAGATGCGAAGCGGCAGAAATCTTATTACGCCTCTGACTTCTTTCCTGATACTACATGGGAAACCGTCGAGAACGCCAGCATTGATTTTTCCGTGCGTGAGGGTTATCGCTCTACAATCGGAAGCGTCCGCAAGCTGACTACTAGGTGGCGCGGCAACCCGCAGCGCCCTGTACGCCATGTTTTTTATATTGACCTCGGACGTACACAGCCCTACGCCACACAAATAGGGTTTTCACGCCTAGCAAAGCCACAAAAAGAAACGCTCCGGGAAGACTTCGCGGTGGAGCGTTTGGGTCGCCTCTCGTCCATCATAGGCCGCAACTATGAAGCTGCCCGATATTCCCTTACGGACGCGGACGCGCATCGGTGGATGCCCGTTGTCACGACACCTTCGGCGGAGTATTCAGGGTTCCATCAAGGCGCGGGAGAAATCACTATTGCTGAGTTACTCCGGTATGACTTTCCTAAGAATAGTGTGATCTTAATTGATGAACTTGAAACCTCACTACATCCACGCTCTCAGCGACGACTCGTTCGTGATCTCGCAGACCAATGTCGTGAGAAAGAGTTGCAGATCATCGTGACAACCCATTCACCTTACGTACTGAAAGAATTACCCACGGAAGCGCGCGTATATGTTATGCGAACCCCGCAAGGCCGCGAGTTTGTCACCGGAGTAAGCCCCGACTTCGCGCTTACTAAAATGGACGAGGAGGCGCACCCTGAACTAGATGTCTATGTTGAAGACGACAACGCCAGAATTATGTTCGAGGAGATCGTTGCCGCGCACAGACTTCCGTCTCTCTCTCAGTGTGAGATTATTCCCTACGGGGCCGCGTCCGTAGGCAAAGCTCTTGGGCTTATGGTGGAGCAAGAGCGTTTCCCCCGAAAGTCATTAGTCTTTTTGGATGGAGATCAAGAGTCCAGTCCGGGCTGCCTGCTACTGCCGGGTGATGACGCGCCAGAGCGGGTGGTGCTTGATGCTCTCAGGATGAGAGGCTTTCAAGGGGTGGCTGAAAAAATTAACCGTTCTCACGGCGTGTTTGTTGATGCGGCAGAGTCAGCAATGACGGCAACGAATCACCGCGATTGGATACGCCTAATCGCAGACCGAATAATCATCGGCGGGCATGAGTTGTGGAGGGCTATGTGCATCGTTTGGGCCGCCGAATGCCTCGACCATTTCCAAGCCTCTAGGATAGTGGATGCTGTTGACGAGGCAATAAACATTCGCGGCATTCCCGCGCCGGGTCGGTTGTTCACGGCAATGGACTACATGCCGATGTCGCGTAAAGAGGCTGAGGGGTAATCGCGCGTCGCTCTCATTGATGTAGATGTAGAGGAAAGAGCAAATGAAATTTGATTATAGGAAATTACCTAACCATACCGTTCCTAAAAAGCATTGGGTGAAGCGTCCAATGCTTCAGGTATCCCTCTTCTACGGCACTCAGCGCACCAATGTCGTTTGTTTGGTTGATTCAGGAGCAGAGGATTGCTTGTTCCATGCCTCACTCGCCAAGCTGTTAGGCGTTGACTTGAAGAGTGGCCCGAAAAAGGAGTTTTCCGGCATAGCGAAGGGACACCCTATTGACGGCTATCTCCACACAATAGAGCTACAAGTCTACGGTATGACTGAGCGCGTGAAGATGGACGTATACTTTACAGAAGCCGAAGGTGTACACGCGCTCCTCGGCCAGACAGGTTTCTTTGAGAATTTTAAGGTGACGTTTGAGCGATACAAGGGGCAGTTTGAGGTTGAAGCCTGCCCCATGCCTACGCGCTCAGAGTAGGAATGTAGCCCCTGTCAAAGCGGTTAACATGCATGAGGTAAGCATTGTGGAAGCCGTTTGCCTCAGCCTCACGCATAGCTATAACAGCATCGTCACCGCTGCCGACGATTATTTCTCCATCGTCGGTTTCGTGGATAGCCACCCACTTGTTTTCGTACTTCCTAAGCTCCTCTACAAAAGCTAACTCTTTCTCTTCGATCATACGTCCTCCCTTAGTCCTTAAGGGGAGTTGAGGGCTAGCCTTCATCACAAAGGTCGTCGTGGCCCACCTAGAGTATACCGTGTGGGCCAGCACATTGTCATTGCTTGCCCGCCTTGTCAAGGCTTTTCGACTATCGGGAAGTGGGTAAGGCTTTCCGGCTTTTGCATCAACCCACCTACCCACTCATCCAAGTTTTTGTGCATCCCGCCTAATTTATTCTTGAACGTCCGACGAGTCCGTGATATATACCGCGCCACTGAAGGGCGGTTGCTGAATGTGCCTGCCCTCGCGCTTGACGGGGTGAGGACGTTGAGCGCGGCCTCACGAACCTCTAAAAAGATTCGTGAGAAGGGAGCGGCGCAGTTTGGAAAGAGGCTGCGCCGCTTTCATTTTGCCCGCCAGACTTTTGGGTCAACTCACTTACTTTTGAGTCAGAATTGAGTTTTGGGTCAAAGCCCATACAAGCCGAATATTCGCCAACTGCCGTGCCGCCCGCTGGAAAGACTTCTGACATAGGTCAACGGGCCAGAAAGCCTGCTTGACCGCCTCGGCCTCGCGCCGGGAGACGATTGCACCCGAACTTCTCATAGCAGCGCCGCTGATTTGATTCTGAAGGCCGGAGCGCCGACCGAGCAGGGGGAAGGGAACTGACGACCGACGGGGCTGCGCCTTTCAGCCAAGACCGCGCGCAGCCCCATAGCTTGAATGCCTGAAAGGGCGGTCAGCCCCCACTTAAAAACCTGTTGCAAATGTTGCTGCACTCGCGGTACTCTTGCGCGCTGTGAGTGTCACCCTGCTCGATGCTCGGCTTTTCACGCTCTCACTAGGCACACAAACATCGCGCCGCCGGTGAATCGCTCATGGCAGCTTAACTTATCGGATAGGGGCGTGACGCCTAGAAGACGGACAGCACGCTTTGCAAAAGGCTCAGGGCAATGTCGGTAGCCGTGATCTCCGTCGCCTGAGCGTCAAGGGGTTCACCGCCGGTCGGCTCCGCCGTATTGTTAGCTGGCGCAGATGGCGGCGCGGGGGTATCGCAAGGGATGTTGCCCGCGTAGGCCGGGGCCGAGAGGGCGAGCAGAAGAATTGAGGTTCTAAGAGCTTTACGCATCGTTGGTGTCCTTTCGTTTTTCGTGGGAAATGACCACAGATTCGCCGCCGTACCGAGACCGGTGCGGCGGCTTTCGAGTTTATGCAAGATTCTTGGCATCAACTGAGAGGGGTAGCCTCACATGAGACTCACCGAAGACACCCTCAAGCAACTGAGTGACCCGAACCTGACGCTTGAGGAGCGCGCCCTGCTACGCTGCGGCCTAGCCGCCGACCTCATCCATTCCGGGCGGTACGAAGCGGCACGCGACGCACTAGGCGACCTTTGGCAAGGGATCGGCGACCGCCCCGAACTGAAGGGGCTGAAGCCTCAGACCGCCGCCGAAGTGCTGCTCCAATGCGGCGTGCTTTCGGGCTGGCTCGGCAGTGTACGTCAAATCCCCAACGCACAGGAGAAGGCGAAAGACCTGCTCTCTGAGGCGCTGCGCCGATTCCGGTCGCAGGGGCAGACGGCCAAAGTCGCGGAAGTATATTACGAACTCGGCAAATGCTACTTCCGCTTGGGCGCTTATGACGAATCCCGCGTAATCTTAGACGAAGCCCTTTCGACGTTGGGGGAACAAAGCCCTGAGCTAAGAGCAAAAGTCCTCATCCGGCGCACGCTAGTCGAAA
>Ga0190275_10000729_pt1 | contig 26545 bp, 21 predicted proteins | sample Popmic550T_FD_133745 | JGI IMG/M metagenome (GOLD analysis project Ga0190275, IMG submission 133745) | Populus adjacent soil microbial communities from riparian zone of Yellowstone River, Montana, USA - 550 T | ecosystem: Environmental > Terrestrial > Soil > Riparian zone > Trees stand | place...
ATGCCTCGGGCGTTTGGATCCACGGTTATCTGCACTTCCACAAACGATCCTGGACGGAGCGCGCCCTTCTCGTTCGGCATCTCGCCTTCAACCAGAAGAGATCGGCTTTGGGCTTCGATCGCGGGGCTCAAACGGACGACGCGACCCGTACGATCAATGGCTTGGCCCTGAATCTTGACAATAATCGGTTGTCCGGCGCGGATGCGCGGAGCTAAGCGCTCAGGGATCTCGGTACGAATCCGCAAAGGGTGCTGGCGGACAAGGGTGGCGATAGGAGCGTTGACGGGAAGATATTCCCCCAGCGAAGCCTGACGCCGGGTAACGGCGCCCGCGAAAGGAGCGCGAACGATGCAGTCAGCAAGATTCTGGCGTGCGAGCGCGAGTTGCGCCTTGCGCTCCATCAGCTCGGCTCGAAGCTGCATCACTTGTTCCCTGGCAGCCTGATAGGCCGCTTCCGCGCCTTGGCGTCGAACCTGAGCTTTCTCCGCATCGATGCGTGAGAGCACGCCTTCGGATGTCAGCTTCTGAGTTGTTTCCGAGATAAAGCGCGCTTCTTTAACCACGGCCTCGGCTTCGCGGACGATGGCAGTTTGTTCCGACGCGATTTCATCGGACGCGGGATCAGAGATGCCTAGTTTTGCGCGAGTTTGATTAAGAAGTGCTTCGGATTGTTGGACCCGGAACTTATAGTCAGTCGGATCGATCTCGGCGAGGACTTGGTCGGTCTGGACCTGACTACCGAGATCTACGTGAAGCTTAAGAAGTCGGCCAGGGGCTTTGACCCCTATCGTGGCTTGCTCTTCCGCCAGAAGCTCTCCCGTCGCCGTGACGATCTCTGGGATCGGCTCAAGGACGATGCGAGCAGTCTTTATGGGTATTGGTTTCTCGTCCTTGGCGGCGACTTCGGGTCGCGAATAAGGGCCGGAACATGCTGTTAAGACGAGGAGGACAAGCGCTAACGCGAACTTCATTTAGCCGTGATTATTTTCTCATAGGCTAAAGATGAGGACGAATTGGCGTGCCGGTCGTGATTCTTGTGGGTGTGGTCGCAATTGGAATTCTCGCGCATATTGCGCCGTTTCGGTTTGTACTGGACAAGTCCACGGTTTGGAGAATGCCTCAGGCCGGCGTCGAGAAGACTATCTATCTGACGTTCGACGATGGTCCTAATCCGACAGCGACTCCGAAACTACTCGATTTGTTGAAGGAGAAGAATGTGCGGGCTACGTTCTTTCTCATCGATGACTACGTCACTGGGGAAACCGCTCCGATTGTCAGGAGGATTTTCGCGGAGGGACATTCTGTGGGTCAACATACCGGACAGAGATGGTTGCTGCTGCGATCGCCATCGTATATAGACACAATGCTAACGGCCGCAGCAGACAAAGTTGAGCGGTTGGCTGGGCGGCGGCCATGCAAGTTGTTCCGGCCACACGCGGGATGGCGGAGTGTTCCGATGATGCGCGGCGCATCGCGTTCAGGCTACAAGATCATCGGATGGAGCTGGATGAGCTGGGATTGGGTCGGATTTCGAGAGCGCACCGGCCCACGTGTCGCAAAACAACTGGTGAAGCATGCCAAGCCAGGGAACATAGTCGTTATACACGATGGTCATCACAGCAATCCACAAGCCAACAGATTGTACGCGATTGACGCTACGCGGCGAGTCATTGACGAACTCGGTGCGCAGGGTTATGTGTTCGGAGCTCTGTGTAGTGCTACTCAGGCGCAGTGATTCGCTGCCCTTGCATGGCTTTCCAGAGTCGGTTCCGAACTTCGCGGTAGGCGGATTCGGAGCGAGCGGTTCGTCGGCGGGCTAACTCGACGCAGGCCTCGGACACTTTCGGATCGGAGACACATGCTTGGAGAAAAGCGACATCTCTGGCCCAGATAGAGAAGGCTGCGTGATAGTGCTCGCGAAGGTTTGCGAGATCGGTTCGATGTATGGTGTCGAGGGCAACCATACTAAACAAGACGTAACACCCCCCTCGAAAGATCGCCTTTTCTAGTAAATTGCTGTTTTTCGCGGTTGAACGGCTCGCTCACGGGTTTGGATGTGTAGGAATCACTTTATAGCGCCTTTTTGCCGCGCGGCCCGAGTTCCACCACTTCGACATTTCCGATCTTGCCCGATTCAACTGTGAATCTAAGAAGTGTCCGCATCTTGTGCCAACCATTGTGACCACAGGCTCCCGGATTCATATACAGCAAGCTGAGGGCCGGATCGCGCTCGATTCTGAGGATGTGCGAATGCCCACAAATGAACAGATTCGGCTTTAGTCGGTTGAGTTCCTTCTTCGCTCTCCGATCATAATTACCGGGATAGCCGCCGATGTGCGTCATGTAGACGCGTATTCCGTCGCATTCCCACTCGAGATCCTCTTGCAGTACGGACCGCAAGTCGGCCCCGTCGACGTTGCCGTATACAGCGCGGACCGGCTTGAAGCCATCGAGTCTGTCGAGCAATTCGGCAGTTCCCACGTCGCCCGCATGCCAGATCTCATCCCGATCAGCGAAGTAATTCACTATGCCAGCGTCCAAAAAGTTGTGGGTGTCTGAAAGCAGTCCGATGCGCACGACGTCTAGTCTTTCCCGGCTCCCTCGCGAAAGCAGAACATGGCGCTGCGCGTACGGACATAGATCGCGTCCTCAGAGATCGCGGGCGTCGAGAAGGTCTCGTCCTCGAAATCATTCGTCGCCACGATTTCCCATTCTGGACCGGCCTTCACGACAGTCATTTTGCCGCCTTTACTGAGCAAATAGATGTGTCCCGCACCCACAACCGGTGATGCATAATACGTATCGATCGCGCCCGCAAGCCGTCCCTGCTTGAGAATCTCTCCGGTTTTCGCATCGACCGCCGTGAGTATGCCTCCGTCTTTAATCAGATAGAGAACGCCTTCGTAAAGCAGCGGCGAAGGCGCGTTCGGAAGGAACTTTTGCATTCGCCATAGGATCTTGCCACTCGGACCGACTGCCAGCAGAGCATTGCGTGAGGCCCGTCGCGCGACGTAGAAGTTCCAGTCTTTTTCGTCGACAAAGCCGTCTCGTGCAAGATCATTATCGGCGAAGCTTCTTTGCAGCCGCGGATCGGGCGCAAATTCTTCGCGAGTAATCTTCTGATCTTTATTCGCATCGAAGCGCGCCAATGTGTCCGCAAACGAAGGTGTATCTGAAGGCTGCTCGGCTTCGCCGCCGTTCTCCCACCAGTGTGCGTACACGATGTCCCCATCGACAACTGGTGTGGACTTCGGCTGCCACGAGAGTCCGTCGATGGACCACAGCTTCTCGCCTGTACGCGCGTTGTAGGAATCAAGAGTATAGGAACCGGGAACGATCAGTTCCACGACGCCGTTCTTCCGCCTCACAACTCCTGGAGTGGAATACGAACGCGTCACGTTCGGCCGGTCGGTCTTCCATTTCACGCGACCTGTTTGCTTATCGACAGCCAAAAGATACGAGCCACTGTCCTGATCGCAGAGCAGTATTAACAAATCGTCAACGAGTATCGGAGAGGACCCGTGACCGTTGGGGTTATTGAACGGGCCTAACGGTAAACTCCACCGCTCCTTGCCGTTGAAGTCGTACGCAAGGAGGCCAAAGTCCCCGAAGAACACATAGACCTTCTTGTTGTCGGTGACAGGACTCGGAGACGCGGGCGAGTTTGTAGGTTGAAACTGCTCCAGGCGTGGACGCGGCGCTTCCTTCTTCCATAAAATCGCGCCGGTGCGCCGGTTGAGACAGATGGTGTAGAGCTTGCCACCCTTATCGAGGACGCGGCCGACTGCTATCTCTGCGCGTGTTCCACCCTCGGCTGCCGTGAGAAAAATGCGGTCTCCAGAAATGATCGGTGAAGAATGGCCGGCAGGAAGTTCGGTCTTCCACGATACGCCTTGAGTCGGGCCGAAGGTAATTGGGAGTTTCGAACTGTCAGATACGCCTGAACCGCTTGGGCCTCGAAACTGCGGCCATTGCGCGCCGGCTGCGGATACGAATAGGGTGAAGATGAGAAGCCAGTTCTTCATGGGCAGTCCATCCCTAAGCTTTGAGATTGCTCGCGAGAAAAGGAATGCCCTTCTTGCCCCAGAAGCTGTGGGCGTCGTCGAATACTTCCTGATCGACAAGATTGGCAACACCGAAAACTTCATAGATAGCGCTGACTTTCTTGAAGCTATCGACGCTAGCTTGCACAGGAAATATGTTGTCCCGGCTCCCTGACTCGATGAACAGCGGTCTCGGGGCGATGAGTCCAGCGATGTCGTACATCTCAGCCCAGTTCAGAATTCCCGGCACATAGTTATCGATGCAGTGCGAGATGCTGCCGATGCTGTCTCGAAATGTATTCAAGTAGCCGCTGACAAATGCCGCCCGAATTCTAGCCTCGATCGCGGCGGCGAACAATGTGCATGTGCCTCCACCGGATATGCCCATACAACCGATGCGCTTTGAGTCCAACTCAGGACGAGTGGCCATCCAATCGATCGTGCGCATCACGTCGTAGACACGCCAGCCGATCATCGTGTGGCCAAGCAGCAGTGCTGTACCAGCCACAGGTTGACAAGAAGACTGCCCAAGACCACGCTTGCTATTTCGAGGATCCCGCCGGCAGCCGAATCCCATCGGCTCGATCGCGACAGCCGCCATGCCCGCTTCGACAATCTGAACCGCGAAGTCATGTTGGTAGCCGGCCTTGTCTGTGCGATCGCGACCTTTGTCGTCGATGCCCACAATGTCATCGACACCGCGGCCATGTCCCGGCACGCAAATGACAGAAGGTAGAGATGCCTTCACCCCGGTCGGAGTGAGAATGTACGCAAGCACGCTCACGCCATCCCGACTATCGAATATGACTTTCTCGCGGCGATATTTACCGTAGTCGCGCGTTTCAAGAGTCACCGGATTTAGAGCTCCACGCTCAAATGGAAAGCCACCAAGCAACTCCACGACTTTCGGGCGCAACTGTCCCTGCCATTGTTGAGCCTGTGATTTGTTGCGCGCCGAGAACCGAAGCTTTCGAGGAGCCGCGTCGAGCAACCGGAGAGCATTCGGCAGAGGATCTAGGCCACGCCCATCGGCCTGATCATTGAGTCCGGTAAGCGGTCCGATATAGTCAGGATTCGATTGCTGCGCTGCCAGCGCACTCGCAGCGGCATGCGCCAAGGCTCGTCTCGAGAACTTTTTCACTCCTCGTGTTTACCACAATCGAATGCCGCGAAGTTAAATTCGCCAAACTCCCTGCATTCGACTAGCGCACGAAGGTCGGTTCGCCATCCGCAACTAAGAATCAATCATTTAGCGTGGGCCACTAGCATGCATACTCTTTCGTGGATTGCAAAAATCCAGGACAGGAGACGACATGCACGATATAGATCGCACGCAACAGGAATGGGGCGGTTCGTATGAGTACGGTCCGTCATCGGGCTACATAACGGCCGGCGAGACTCCTCTAGACGAGATTCTCGGGGAGGGCGAGTACGAGGGTGAATATGAAGCCGAATACGAAGCCGAATCCGATGAACTAACCGACGGCGAGGTGATGGAACTCGCATCAGAGCTGCTCGAAGTTCAAGATGAAGCTGAACTCGATCAGTTTCTGGGAAAGTTCTTCAAGCGTATCGGGAAAGGCGTTCGGAAAGTGGCAGGCAAACTGGCCCCTGTTCTAAAAGGTGTCGCCAAGAAGGTACTGCCATTGGCCGGCGGCGCGTTGGGCGGTATGTTCGGCGGACCTGCGGGAGCTGCCATCGGCAGTCAAGCAGCAGGCGCCGCCGGTGACATGTTTGGCCTGGAGATGGAAGGTCTGAGCGGCGAGGACCAGGAGTTCGAAGCAGCAAGACAGTTCGTACGTTTCGCCGAATCCACCGCGCGCCAGCTCGCTGATGCGGGCGCGAACGCCGGCAAAGAAGCCATTCGCGACGCAGTTGGCTCCGCTGCCAGCCAATTTATCCCAGGACTAGTTCGCCCGGGCGGCGCGGGTCGAAAGAACGGCAAAGGCGGCTCTCGCGGGACTTGGGTCCGACAGGGAAACAAGATCATTCTTTCCGGAGTGTAGACCGCCGTGTCAACCGACTCGGATGGTTCAAGGTTACTGGAGCAGGAGGCGCGAGCGCTTATGACCCGGCTCGACCGCTTGCAGCCTTTCGCCCTGCAGATGCCTATGGTTCCTGCTGCCGCGGTCTCGCCCCGGGCGCAGGCAGCGATGGAAACGCACATGGCGCAAGGCAAAGCCAAACTCGCCGGGTATGTACGCAGATACATCGAATGGCTTCGGGGACCGGAAGGGCTGGCCGCTACACCGGAAGAAGGCCAGCGGCGATTCACGATACTGCGCCTTCGGTTTAATGCTGTTCTAACGCAGATTGACATCTTCAGTGATGTGGTTGTGCAGCGGAGTCAGCATGGAATGGGAGTTTGGGTGGCTGGTCTTGACGTGCTGGCGGCTGACGCTCTCGCGCCAATTGCTCCTTACGTGGATCTTCCACCCGCCGTTTGTTACCTCGATCGTGGTGTAGGCGCGGCGATCCGCAGAGCTCGGACCCGGTTGCCGGGCGGTGACGAAAATCCACTCGCCATCATCCGGGTTCCGCGCGAACGAATGGTAGGCAGCGGTATAGCGGCATCGCTGCTCCATGAGGCCGGCCACGAGGCAGCAGCTCAACTCGACCTTGTCAATGAACTACGCCAGGCCTTATTGGAACGGCAGCACGCAGAACCGGACAAGGTAGTTGCCTGGCGATATTGGGAACGCTGTATTTCAGAGATCGTCGCCGACTTCTGGGCGGTGGCTCTCCTTGGATTGACGGCAACCCTCGGTCTGCTCGCTGTTGTGAGTCTGCCGCGAGCATTTGTCTTTCGTTTGTCGCTCGAGGATCCGCATCCATTCCCGTGGATTCGGGTGAAGCTGAGTTGCGCGATGGGCTCTGTTCTGTACCCGAGTTCCCAGTGGGAACGTGTCGAAGCACTCTGGGAGAGTATGTATCCTCTGGAGGGCTTACCGGACGAATCGCGTAGGGTGATCGATCTGCTACAGGAACAGATGCAGCGGTTCGTGAGTTTATTAACGTCGTTCCGGCCGACGAAGCTGAAGGGCCTGCGTGTCGTCGATGTGCTGCCGATGGAAGAACGTACGCCGGCAAAGCTTGCCGCCATCCATGAAGGATGGCGCAAGCAGTCCGGGAGAGTCGCAAGCACCCGGCCGGCGCTGGCATTTGCGGTACTCGGCCAAGCCAGAGCCGAAGGGAAGATCAGCCCTGAGCACGAGAGCGCGCAACTCGCGGACCTGCTCACGACATGGGCTCTAAGCAGCAGTCTGGAGACGTCAACTTCGTGCGCAAAGCAAGTCCTGTCGAGCGCCCGGCGAACACAGGCTTTACAGAATCAACAGTCAACAAGTTTAGGAGAACGGTATGCCATCCACTGACAGATATAGCGTCACCATCAAGCCGCTGCCCGGAGCCGTAACGCAAGGCGACGTGGTGCGGCTCGAAGCCGAACCCTCGATCACGACGAATGTGCGTTTCGTGTGGGACGTAAAAGGCTTCGGAAAGCTGGATAAAACCGATCAGGATGTTGTTCACTGGTCGACGGCCGGATTGGCCGTTGGAACGTACCCGGTTCAGGTCACCGGCATCTGGGACCTCGGCGGAGGAAAAACGGTTAGCCACACCGTTGATGTTCCGGTTGACCTGCAGGGTCGCGCCATCGCGGCGCCAACTTCGATTCCGGCAGGTCTCACAATGGGTCCCGCAGCTCTCGCTCCCGCAGGACCTATCGCGGTTACGTTAATGCGATCCGATGTCCGTCCGACTACCGACCTTGCGCTCTGGATCCTCATTCGGAAGGCCACAGAGGCCCTGGGGTTCAACAACTACAGGCGGTTCATGGATATCTTGCTCTGTGGTCAGCCTAGGCCGCCGCAGAACTCGACAAGCTTTCCGCAAGCACAGTTCGACGCGTTCGATCAGGAGTTCACTGATCTATCGAAACGGCGCTTCCTGCCGTATACGGATTCGGACGCGTACCGGATGCTCAAGGTCGCAACCGAAGCATTCGTCATGAGCAATTGCGCGGTATCGCTGCGTGACACTCAGTTCTCGCGCTTCGACGTCGACTCGATCAACCAGCGCATGGGCACCAACCTGACGGAAGCAGAACTGGACACGTTATGGGTTGACTATCTGGTCGACCTAAACGGTCATGCCGACGCGACGATCCCGTATCTCGAACTCGTGCGCGACAAGTTGGGCGATTCACCTCTTATCAATGATCTGTTGGGGGGAACCGTTCCGCCAGCTCAGCGCAACCGATCTTGCGTCGGGATCATTCGCAGCAAACTTACCCACCCGTGCATGCTTGAGCTGATCTATTCGTACTGGCTCGAGGAAGGAATGTTGGTCCAGACCATGAACGCCGTGGCTATGCGGTTCCAGAACGTCCGCAGCCCCGGCGAGCAGGATCCTCTCCGCATGATGGAGATCGATCCACTGCGCCCACTGAACAACTTGCTATGGGGTTGGATTCAGGATGAACAACATCGGCTGACAATGGTGCGTCGCGCGCTTGAATATGAGCATGCTTACGGTATTCGACTCTATGGTAGAGCTGTACCTCCATTGCGTCCGGCTGACGTGCGGTCGAAGTTCCTCGAGGCGTTTCATAATCTGCTGTACATCGCCTCGGTATTCTACAAGTCCGATGACGCGACGACAGTCGTGGCAGACGGCTTCCCGGTGTTGAATGCGCTGAAAGAGGTACATCTACTCCTCAGTGAGAGCGCGCATAACCAATACGGCGACCTGCCGACAACGTCGCGGATTGAGAATCTGATGCAGCAATGGATTCTGGCGCGGCCAGAGTTCCGCGAGTTCTTGCCGACGCGAACGATGACGGCTCTGCCGGAGCGTTGGATGGATCGCGTGGACGCGATGAAAACTCTGCAGCGCTGGACAGATACTTCGGTCCTGCAGTTCCGTAACTTGGCCACGGCGGGCGAACAGCTTCTGCTGTCAATTCGGTTCGGCAACTGGGCCGATGTGAACGAACCGGGACAAGGCGCTAACTGGGCGCGGTTCTGGCGGTCACAGGTTCAGAGTTATATCCATGCTTACCGATCGGCCACTGGAGTCGATCTGACTTCCGATCCTGTCATCAGCAAGGATTCCGAATCGAGATATGCCCAACCCTGGGTGCATCTGAAGAGCAGACTGGAGACGCAAACGCAACGGCGTGTCTGACGAGGACACGCGTGAGTCCAAGGCGCTCGATTTCTGTTCCGCGTTGTATCTCGGACTGAATCACGCCCGACGGGAACTCCCCGATTGGAACCGGCTCACGCTTGGTAAGCCCGCCGCGCTGGAGGAGGCGCCTTCAGCCCGGCGGGTTGCCGCCGAACTGGCCAACTTGCAAGGTTGTGAGCAGGCGGTCCTCGGAGTGTCCACGCTACATCTATTGTGGGACTGGTTCGGTGTTGTCGCGCGAACTCCGTCCGAGATCTTCGTCGATGCGGGGGCTTATCCCGTAGCGCGTTGGGGAGCTGAGCGAGCTCTGTCTCTAGGAGCCCCTGTTCACGAGTTTCGCCATCAGGATCCCTCTCGTTTGCGTTGGATGCTTGATCGGCTAAACGGGCGGATGACTCGGCGTCGAAGGCCCATTGTAGTTACGGACGGCATGTGTCCCGCATGTGGGGCATCCGCGCCAATCGATGAGTATTGGCAAGCTGTCCGCAAGCGCGAGGGACTGCTTGTAATTGATGACACCCAGGCGCTGGGTATCTGGGGCAAGCGTGGAGGTGGTTCTCTACACGAAGCGCAATTAGGACGCAAGGAGGGTGTGGTCGTGATTAGCTCACTCGCAAAAGCATTTGGCGCTCCGATCGCGGCTCTCTCCGGTTCTACCAGTATCGTTCGCGAGTTTGTCGCCAGAAGTGAGACGCGTGTTCACACAAGTCCGCCTTCTCTGGCCCATGTCGCGGCAGCCGCGCGAGCACTGTCTTGGAACCAACTATATGGCGATCGAACGCGTAGCCGGTTGGACCTGCTGATTCAGTTGTTTCGGCGCCGCATGTTTGAGGAACTCGGCCTACTGCCCACAGGCGGACGCTTTCCCGTTCAGAGCCTCTGCTCCATGGATGGGGAGGCCGTTCACCAATCTCTGCGGGAGCGGGGAATTGAAGCTCTTCTCCTACGAGAGCGGCGAACACATCCGGGGGTCCGCGTCAGCTTTTTGCTGCGAGCGGATCATTCCACTCACGATATAGAGGCCGTGGCCGACGCCATAGCCTCATGCAAGGAGGCTTTATGTCTAAGTTGAGTTCATCCTCGCGTTCAGCTTTCAGTAGATCGCGTGGGGGACAGCGCGGGCCAGATACCTCAGCGAGCCTGGTGCAGCGGAACCGCATATGGGCACAGCGTCTCGGGTGGCTTCACTCGCGCCGCCAGATTGCCGACCTGCTTCGACTGCCGCCTGGGAAAGTCCACCCGGAAGCTTTTGTAAGTGCTCTGAAACGCTGGCAGCAATCTCGTGGCATTCATCCCAGCGGCGTGCTTGGACCTTCGACTTGGCATCGCATGAGAAGCGAGGGCGCCGGTCGCTCGCCAGGTGTCGATCGGGAGACAGGCGCCGAATGCCAATGTCCGAAATGCCAGTCTGCTGGCACGGAAACAGAAGAGGAGATCTGGGACACGGTAAAGGACGTATTTGGCAAAGTATGGCCTTTCGGTTCTTCGACTACAAGCGCCTGCGGCGCTGTTCCAGGCTCGAAAGAATACAACCAATGGGTGCAGAGGGCGCTGAGTAAAGCGCTTGCAACCAAACTCGGGACGGACGGTGTTCTTGGAACCAAGTCGAAAGCGGCCATCCGTGATTTCCAAACGAAGAAAGGACTGCCGGTCACGGGTAATGTCGATGCGGCGACTGACAAAGCCCTACGTGCCGCAGGGGCAGGCGCCCCGCCGATAGCGGGCCGCAAGACCGGCGGCAGCCCCCAGCCATTGGCAGCCGACTTTCGGAAACAGCGTCCTGCTTACTACAAGTGGGTGCAGGAATCGCTGAACAAGATTCTCGGTTTGAGTCTCGTCACGGATGGTGCTGTCGGCAGCGCAACAAAGGCGGCAATTCGCGATTTTCAAAAGAAAGTGGGAATTTCCGTTACTGGGGCGGTCGACTGCAATACCGAAGGGAAATTGATCGAGAACAACGGCTGCAGAATGCCGCATCCGCTCGTGGATACGCAGCTTCCGGTATCGGGTCCCGGCTATTACAGCTACAAGACGACTCTCCGGCACAAACAATTCGGGTTATCTGAAACGATTGCAGCACTAAAAGACATCGGATCGCGTTGGGCTGCCGCGCATCCGAGTGGTCCTCGGTACGGCATCGGAGAGATCAGCTTACAGGGCGGCGGGTGCATCTCTGGTCACGCCTCTCATCAGATGGGGATCGATGTAGATCTCGCTGTGATGCGCAAGGACGGGAAAGGAGGTCATTCGAATTACAGGGACAAGTCGACCTATTCTCAGTCCCTGACGCAAGAGCTCGTTAACTTGATTCGGACCAATAAGGTACTGCCGGTACAGATGATCCTCTTCAATGATCCGGCTGTGACCGGTGTGAAGAAGTGGCCGAACCACGACAACCATCTTCATGTCCGATTCAGGCTCCCGGCGCGAGCCGGAGGATGACTCGGATACAACAAGGCGCCCTAACTTCGCCAGAAAGGAAATGACAAAAAATGATCGGGAGAGCAAGACGTTCACCAACAAGACGCAGACCAGTAAGGCCTGCGCGCCATCCCGGCCGTGCGACTGCACGGTCACGACGCAAACTGCCGAAGAGTATCGTTAAGAGAAATCAGCATTGGGCAAAGAAGCTCCGCTGGAAGCGGCAATTTCCGAAGGTCGCACGGACAATCGGCGCCGCGCCGGGAATTACAACCGCCGACGCATTTGTCGAAGCCCTGAAGCGCTGGCAAGCAATGCAGGGTCTTCAACCGAATGGCGTCCTGGGACCGCAAACATGGGACGCCATGAAGCCGGCCATGGAGCCTGGTCCTTCGGCTGCTCCAACGGCCGAACCACCAGCCGCCGAACCGCCCGACACAGCCTCGCCCGATGCTGCGGACGAACCGTCAGCCGCAGGCGAGCCCCATCCTCCTGAATGTCAATGTCCCGAGTGTCCGCCCGAAGCAGCGGACGCCGACGATGCTCAGGGCGAGGTCTGGGATTGGTTGAAGGGTTGGACGAGCAAAGCCACCTCGGTATTGCCATCCTGGTCATCCACGCCTTCAACCTCAGTCGATCGTACGGCGAATGTCTATATCCGCTGGGTGCAAGGCGGACTCAACCGGATTCTCGGACTGAATCTGACCGTCGATGGCGTCTTGGGTCCGATGACGAAAGCCGCAATTCGCGACTTTCAAACGAAGCAGAGCTTGACGGCCGACGGCGCGGTAGGCGCAGCAACCGAGCAAGCATTGATACGTGCAGGCGCGGGAAATCCACCAGCCACGCCCATACCCTCGACGACCGGCGTGAATACGCTCCTACCTGCGTCAGGACCAGGTTTCTACTCGAAGCCAGAGTCATGGCCATATCGTCAGTATGGGATTCCCGAGACGATTTCCGCCATTCAGGCGATTGGACGCGCGTGGCAAGCGCGCTATCCCAAAGGTCCACGTTTTGGAATTACCGATATCAGCAAGAAAGGCGGAGGACCATTCGAGCCGCACAAGTCGCATCAGAAGGGAACCGATGTGGATCTGCGCCCACTGCGGACAGATCATGCTGAGACGGGCGTCAATTATAAAGACCGGTCATATTCGCGCGGTTTGACGCAGGACTTCGTCAACACGATTCGTTCGAGTTCGACTCTGCCTGTGAAGTCGGTCTTCTTCAACGACTCGAGCATCAGCGGTGTTCAGTACTTAAGCGCTCACGACGACCATCTGCATGTATCGTTCTCCGCGCCGTCGGGAACTTCAATGGAGATCGCCGAAGAGGAGGAATGGGAGACGAGGCCATCGAAGCCAAGTGCTCCGCGCCTCATCCGCACAGAGACCAAGCCGCCGCTAGCGTCTTGCTACGTAGATATCCGGCTGGGCTCCGAAGCTCACCTGCGGCCGATGACCGGCATCTTCTTTCCCGCGGGATATAAAGCCAAGGCGGAAGTGGACCTCCTCATTTACTTCCATGGGCATCGCATCGAAAAACGCAATGTAAAGGAATCGATTGTTTCTTACTGGAACAAGGCTTATACACCGTACTTCACCCTGCGCGAAGTCCTGAACGAATCGGGCAGGAGCGTTGTTCTCGTGGCTCCCACGCTGGGTCCGAGATCGCAGCCCGGCTGGCTCGGAAGCAAAGGCGGACTGGACCGGTACGTCAATCAAGTCCTGGCCGCGATGACGGCGCACAGACCACACAAAGGTATGAAGCTCTCCGTCGGAAGCATCGTATTGGCCGCGCATTCAGGTGGAGGCGCCGTCATGCGCATGGCGGCGACGCGCGGTGGCAAGTACTCGGCGAAGATCCGGGAATGCTGGGGGTTCGATTGCCTGTACGACGGTGTCGACGCTGCGGCCTGGAGCGCTTGGGCGAAATCGCATCCGAAATCGAAACTGTATTTCTATTGGAAGGACACAAAGACGTGGCCCAACGCTAGAAAGCTGGACGCGATGAAACTGCCCAATCTGCGCGTTACGAAATCCGACAAGGGCCACATGCACGTTCCGATCCGGTATTGGAAAGAACGGCTGTTGGGCTACGGCGGAGGCGGATCGCCGCACTAGACCGATGATCATCGACTGCCATTGTCATGCTGGAAAGGGCGATGGGCTGACAGGTCCATGGGACACTGACGCTCCTCTCGATTCCTACCTTCGATGGTCGAGCGAAGCGGGCATTACACGTACCGTGTTATTTGCCGCGTTCCACTCCGATTACTTGATCGCGAATCGAGAGGTAGCGCGTATGGTGCGCGCGCGCAGGGATCGCTTCTATGGATTTGCATTCGTGCATGCGCAGCGGGACCGAGGTCGCATTCGCTCCATGCTTCAGGAAGCAGTAGGCGAGCATGGATTCGTTGGTATTAAGCTGCATCGGCACGACGCGAGGATCACGCGCGAGGTATGCGATGCTGCCCGCGATCTCCGACTTCCTGTTCTTTATGACGTTATGGGCGAGGTCTCGGTCGTCGAACTGCTCGCGACCGAGTATCCTCGCGTAAACTTCATCATTCCGCACCTCGGAAGTTTCGCGGATGACTGGGCCGCCCAGTCGGCGCTGATCCCGCACATGCAGCGGTTTCACAACGTGTACACAGACACGTCCGGCGTTCGGCGATTCGATCTACTCGCGCAAGCAGTCGAGCGAGCCGGTTCTCACAAGGTTCTGTTCGGCAGTGATGGACCTTGGCTTCACCCGCGGGTAGAGCTCGAAAAAGTGCGAGCGTTAGGCCTACGGAAAGATGACGAGGCAAACGTGCTCGGCAAGAACTTCCTTCGATTGATTGGGGCATCGTGACCGGCGCTTCATGAATCGGTCTGTCGGCGGGCAGCTCTTCGCATCTGCAAGGCGCGATCTGTGATGCCCAATCGCCTTGCCGCGCGCTGAAGGTTTCCTGATTCCTGCTCCACGACGAATTCCTCCGCCACTTCCTCGGCGGAACGTCCGATTTCCTTCAATCCAAAGCCCATGGATACGGCGCGTTGAACAGAGCGACGGAAAGGCTCTCCCTTCCAATCGACTGACGCCTCATCGATGCTCGGCCGGTCCTCAGGTGGCACATCGCCCAAAGTTATGCGTCCAGCGCCGGGATGACGATACGCCATCCTTCCGACAATTTGCTTCAGATCGCGAACATTTCCCGGGTACTCGCGGGCAAGTAAATATTTGCAGACCGCATCATCGAAATCGATGTCCAGCTCTGACGGGTAATGTTGCCGTAGAAAATGCCGCGCAAGTGGCAAAATGTCGTCGGGACGGTAGCGAAGAGGCGGAAGATGGAACGTGCAGGCGGCAATTCGATAGTAGAGATCACGACGAAAAGCGCCGCGACTCCCTTCCGCGATCAGATCGCGATTCGTAGCGCAGATAAGACGGAAGTCGGCGGCCCTCCATTCATTGCTCCCGACTCGCTTGTACGTTCGCTCCTGGACCACGCGAAGCAGACTGGCTTGCAGTGTCATCGGGAGTTCCCCGACTTCATCGAGAAAGAGAGTGCCGCGATGGGCCAGGGCAAACGCTCCATCACGCTGTCCAACCGCGCCCGTATACGCGCCGCGCTCGTGACCAAAAAACTCACTGCCTGCGAGCTCCGGTACGATTGTCGTGCAATCGAGCAGAACAAACTCGCCTTTCGTCGATCGCCGATCGATCGCGTGTATAAGACTTGCGATCAACTCCTTGCCGGTTCCGCTTTCGCCTGTAATGAGCACGGGCGCTAAAGTGAGCGCAGCGATCTCCACGATCTGCCGCAGCATCGCAAGCCAGTCCGGCCCGGCTCCGACAATCTGTTCCCGAACCGCCGCCGACTGGAGAATCATCTCCACTTCATCCCAGCGCTCGATCTTTGCGAGCACCTGCGGAATAGTCGTGCCCTCGGAATCCCATTCAAGTAAGTCGCACGCGCCGGCCGCGAGCACTGACCATCGTTCAGCCATGGGCAGGTTACAGCCAAAGGCGATTGCCATTAGCCGGCGGCCCCCTTGCGCCGATTCCCGAATCTTGTCGAGGACAGAGTTATCTAACTGATCGATGAAGAGAACGACTGGTCGTGGATCGGATGGTGTTGAATTCTGGGGCTGAATGCCTGCTGATTCCAAGACTGGCAGGAGGCGCAGGTAAGGCTCGGGAGGGCTTGGCCCGGAGAATCGGCACCATGCGGCTGGCGCGGCGGATGACTGGGCCTGTGTATCCATTGGATCCCCAAAAATCCAGGAAAGGCTCGCTCTAGATGATCGTTCTTATATTGAAAGGGAGCGGCTGTGAATTACAAGCGGTTTTGCGCTGTGATTTTGGCGCAGACTAGCAGTTATATCCGGGGTGCGGCTGGCGCTAGACACTGTTACGTGCGCAATGGCCCCACCCATTTCCTTCAACTAGTCGGAGCTATAACTAATTTCCGACGTGCGAAGATCCTTCGCGGCAAGGAAAATTAGAGCCGCAGAGATCACCACTAGGCTGAGCACGGCGACGGGCGCCGAGACAGGATCGGCTACACCACCGAATAGCGCCGCCGCCCCCGAATAGCCCGGCTCAACCGGTGTGAGAGACCGCAGGTAATACAGAATGCTGAACTTCTTCAACCACGTGGGAAGGAGAATATTGGCCGATTCCCAAAAGAGCAGCGACACAGCCGGAATAATCGGATTCTTGTAACGTATCCCGAGCCACACAAACAGCGCTCCATAAGCCATGCAGGCGAGCGCTGTAATGCCGATGTATGCAAAAAATTGGCCGATTCCCGGACCGTCAATCAAGAACGCGCGCAGCTCATGCGCCGGAAAGTGCGCATACATCCCCATGAAGGTCAGCGCGATGCTGCCGCAGAAGAAGAAACTGGCTGTAATGAGACCAGCGAGGTACTTCCCCGCAACCAGCACTTCGCGTTTCACCGGCGCCAGGAAGTAATAATGCAACGTACGCTCAACTACTTCGCCGCGAAACAGGTATGTGAAAATGCCGACGCAACCAAAATAAACAGCGGGCCGAAGAAAGAACATCTGAAAGATTCCGGCCATCACTTCCGTGTCCTTCTCGAGACCGTGACTATGGCCTTGCTTCAACACAACGATTGAGTGAATCCAGACAATCGCCGCAGGAGCAAGCGCAAGCAGATAGATCCAGAAGCCTCGCTTAGTAATGAAATTCTTTCGAAGCTCAACACCCAGTATGCTGGCGGCTTGACTGCGCCAAACATTCGAACCGCTCGCGGGCGGAGCGGGCATTGCGACGGAGCTCATTCGCCGCCTCCTTCCGATCCGATCAGATATTGATAAACGGCGAGGACATCGTCGTCGGCAGGAGCGACCGATTCAAGGCGCAACCCTGTTTCGAGAACGATGCGATTCAGCGCGAGATAAAACTCATCGGCGTCGCGCGTGCGAATCAGCAGCCCTGGCCCATGATGACCTTCCGCGGGAACGACCTTGGCCTCGACCACCATTTCCAGATCGAACGCCCGAGCTGCTAGTACTGCCGGCCTGTCGCAACGGATTAGAATCTGCATCGGGTGTTCTTTGACTTCATCGCGAACACCCTTGATCTTTCCCTCGGCAACTACGTAGCCGTAGCTCAGCAAGATCACCTGATCGGAGATCTGGTCGACTTCATGCAGAATATGGCTCGAGATGATGACGTGTGATCCCTCCGCGCCGAACTGCTCGAACAGAGCAAGCGTTTCGGCGCGCGCCATCGGATCCAGCCCGTTCAGCGGCTCATCGAGTACGAGAACCGAAGGTCTGTGCGCAATCGACTGCGCGAGACGAAGCCGCTGTCTCATGCCCTTGCTATACCCCGCGGCCTTGCGGTCTGCCGCATCCAACAAGTTCACGCGGGCGAGCGCGTCATGCGCTCCTTGACGAGCTTCTTCTGAGCTGTAGCCATGCAGCTTCAGCGAGTACTCGACAAATCTTCTTCCGGTGATGCCCTTCTCGAAGGAGTCGAACTGTGTGCAGTAGCCGACCGCTCGAAAGAAACGTTCGGGGTCCTCAGAAGAAAGACCGAGAACACGGATGTCCCCGCATGTCGGGCGAATAAGACCCGTCATCAGGTTCATTAGCGTCGTCTTGCCTGAACCGTTGGGCCCGACAAGGCTCGTGATACCAGGAGGAATCGATAGATTCACCCGGTTCACACCGAGAACGTCGCCATAGAATTTGCTGACGTTCCGGAACTCGACCGCCGGCATCCCAGCAACTGGTTGTCCTTTGGCGATCTCTTGCCGGCTTTCCGTTTCAATCGTCACGATACCACCTCACGCGCACGGAGCCGTCGGTTCAGCAGGAGGATGCAAGCGCCGCAGAGCATGGCCACGACGAGCCAAGCCATGTACTCCGGGACTTCATCGCCCCGGCGTATGTTGAACATATCGCCAAATAAGGTACTGCGCGGAGGCAGTTGGAACATCTTGGCCCAGATCATTCCGATGACATAACCTAAGCTCAGAATGTTGCCCGCCCGAGTATCAAGGGCTTCATTCACCATCGCTCCCAAAGCCGATGAGATAAAGAAGACCCCGAACAGCAACGCGCTGGCGGCTAGCTTCCAACGAACCCATGCCGACAGTGACATCGCGAGCAATGACAACATCCCAATCCATAGCCACGATCCGGCAAATAAAGCCCAAGCCCAATGGATATGGTCCCAACCCCAACCCTGACCTTGTAGGCCCGCCTGCATGCTAAAGAGGAAGAGACCAGGAATCCACGTGATGCACGACAGTGGAATGCAAAGCACCGCCATTTTGCTAAGGACATATTCCGTGCGAGAAATGGGACGGCAGAGATACAACGGCAGCGCGCTATTACTCAGATCAGGCGAGATCAACCCCGGACCTGCATAAGCGGTAAAGAGAAAGGCAAGTGCGCCCTGAAACGACAGATAGGCGGCAAAAAAGTCGCCATCAATCGGCAGCAAATGTTCGGGCCTGATCTGCAACATCGTTAGTGCCGACAGATTGTGGTGAAGATAAATCACCGCGCCCGCAAAGATCGGCATCATACAGGAACCGACAAGAAATGCGATCAATAGACGAGATTGAAACAGGGTCTCCAACGCATAACGCGCGGGCACGAGAAAACGTGACCAGTTCGGCGTGAGAATCCCTTCGTACGGCTTATAGTTCCGCTTATACACTGCCATGGTTTGCGGGCGCCTCCATCGCCTTCAAGAAAATATGCTCCAGCGAGTCGTGCCGGTGGTTGAGACGGCGGATCTGCACATCTTTCTCAGCAGCCAGCCGGTACAGATCGGAAACCGTCACCCCATCGGTTAGCACCATTTTGAAGCGACCCTGCCCTAGATCGGCAAAATCGCAGCCAAGTCTTTCGATCGCGTTCGCAAAAACACTCTCGATACCCATGGTTTCGAGTTCGATGAAATTCAAGTTCGATCGGCGCTCTTTCTCGAGATCGCAGTAAGCGGCAATCTGTCCGTCTTTCAGAATCAGGACCTCTTCACAGCACTCTTCCACATCACGCAAAAGATGAGAAGAAATCATCAAATGAATGTCGCGCGTCTCGCGAATCTCACGAATCAGCTTGATCATGCGAACGCGAGCGGCAGGATCGAGTCCGTTCGTAGGCTCATCGAGGAAGAGCAGCTTGGGTCCATGCGCGATCGCTTGCGCGAGCTTAGCCATTTGCTTCATACCAAGCGAGTACGTGCCGAGATTGCGGTATCGCGCTTCCCCCAGTCCGACGTAATAGAAGGCTTCGTGCGTACGCTCCAACGCTTCATCCGGAGGCAGCCCGCTCAACTCCGCCATCATCCGAACGAATCGTACTGCTGTCATATCGGCGATAAACGAATCGTTCTCCGGCATGTAGCCGATCAGTCTGCGCAACGCGCGGGCATCCGTTCGAATGTCCTTGCCGAAGATTCTGGCGGTTCCGGATAGGGGCGCGAAGAATCCAAGAAGAGTATTAATCAGGGTCGATTTGCCTGCGCCATTCGGCCCCAAAAGGCCGATGGCTCGCCCAGAGAGCGAGCCGTTCAGCTTTTTTAAGATGGTGCGGGCGCCCAACCGCACCTCCAGATTATCCAGTTCAATGACAGGCGGCATTGTCTAGCGATACGAAGCTACCTGCTTCGGTGTTCCGTGTTTCTTCGCGGTCATTTGTCTGCCCCCGTGGAATGCCGGAGCGAGAGCAGTCTGCATCAGCATGTCCATTGAGCTGCCGAATGTAGTCACTTGGATCTTGCCGGCATCCGCATAGGCAGCGATCAGAGTTGGACCAATCTTGCTCGCCACCTCACGGATTTTCTCCTCGTCTCCTGGAGCAACGTTCGAGAGCGCCTTCAATGCTTCCTGAGCGTTCTGATAAACAAAGCCGGAGAAGTTGGCGTGCTGATCCGTGGGCAACAGGCGACGGAAATTGTCCGATGTGTCGAGGCGCATTCCGGATCTGCGTCCATCGATCGCGCCGGCGACGAGCTGCCTCGAAGGCCCGGCCACCATGTAGCCATCCGCGTATGTGTAATGGATCGACGGCGCGAGTATCTCTCCGGTTGATTGGATGACATACCACTTCCGGGATTCGACCGTTTCCGAAGTGATCTTGACACTGCTCTGACCTCGCCTGGCGAGTTCCGTGTTCACTGCCACAATGATCTTTTCTATCGACTGCTGCAGACGTTCGGGCTGGTTTACTTCAAGGATCATCTTCCACGAAGGTACGGGAAGCATCGGTCCATCGAGAGCGACCGTCAACTCCGAACCCAAGGCAGCGGCAATGTCCTGCTTGATATTAACGCCAGTGGCTCTTTGGATCTCCTCCAGTTTGGCCAAACCGTCCGGACCCTTGGTGGCGGCAAGAGCGAGGAGCTCCTCGATCATCTCCTGCGGATTCTTTGTAATCACAGATGCCGCAAACTGCGCACCGGGTGACACGAATCCCAGTCCGCCCATCGGTCCGGGCGCTCCGAGCCACGATGCCAATCCGTGACGTTCGCCGTCGAAAGTCAGCACGGCGGTGTGCTGCGTTTTGTCGTTGAACGTCTTTTGCTCTGCGATGAGGTAGCGCAGGCTATCGGCTCCAAGCTTCGACACCACAGCCTGCTCGCTCGGCTGCTTAGCCTCGCCGCGGATCACGTTCTGAAGATCGACACCGAACAGGATACCGGTGCCGCTCCGAAACGCGTCCCCTATACGCTGGCCAAATGCGGTCGCCGCAAAACCACTGCCTCCCGAGAAGGCTCCGTTCACGAGAGCCTCATCGGCGCCGATGACGATTCTATTGTCCCGAATCGCTACCAGCAGTTCGTCCTTCTGACGCGATCGCACAGGCGTGGCGCCTTCTACGATCTGCACTTTGGTTTCCCCACTCTTGACCTTCTCAGCTTCGAGAAACTGCGCGAGTCCCGGGCGATGCACGTCGGCAATCGCGAGGGGTGTCAGACCATCACCTGAACGCACTCCGGCGATGACAAACTCGTCGCCAATATACTCGCTGATCTTTGCGATTCGGTCTACAAACTGGACGGCTTCTGGATCGGCGAACGCAGCGCCACTGCGCTGTAGTTCACTCGTAAACAACTTCTGAGCATCCGCAAGCGCATCACGCATATTCGGTACGCTCAAAACCATTACTGCGTTGGCAGGAACAAAGTCCATCAGCCGGCTGCTATACCGGATGCCGGGCATGCGGACCTTCTCGAGAGACTGCTTGATGTCCGCCATAGCCTGCAGAGTCTTCAGATGCTCTGCAGCATTGCGGCTCCACGCGATTTCGTCCTGGATGGCAACTGTTTCCATCGAACGATGGGTCGCGAGCTGATCACCCGCATGAAGGACGTTGTCCCGGTGCCGGTACTCGACGACAACCTCGCCTTCCACGACAGAGACACGTGTACCCTTTGCGCCGCGATTCACAGAGAACAGAGTGCCGGTGACTGCGACCCGCGAGTCGCCGCTCGCAACATACAGATGACCGGTGCGTCGTTTAGCGGCCTGCACGATGATCGGTCCCTGACTCAGGTGCACCGTGGTATCCCGTCGCTGCGCAGTTACACTGAACTCCGCGCGTTCGCCAACCTCCACAATCGAGCCATCCATCAGCTTCACAACGGCTCGCGACCCGGCTGCGGTCCGGAGCACTTCGCGTGCTCCGAGTTCCGTACCAGCCGAGATCGGCTGCAGCATACCGTTGTCGAGCCGATAGACACCGCCGTCGGCGAGTTGGACCGTAGCCCTGCTGCCTTCGGGAGCCGGGGCGAATTGCTCGTACCCCCAACGACCCGCGATCAGCGCTACGGTGGCCGATGCGGCGATAGCCATCCATTTGGTTCGCGTCATTCGCCGTATAGGCATTTCTACGAGTTTGCTGATGGGCTGTGGTTCTCCAAAAAGAACCCTGCGACATCCCGCGCATTCCCGCGTATGATCTTCGAGCAGCATCCTCCGTCCCGGAGACAGCGTGCCGTCGTTGTACGAAGGAATCAGCGCCTGAAAGTCCGCACACGTAGACAGACGAGCTGGCGCCGCACGCTGAGTTGCGATTCGATCCCAAACTCTGCGGCCGGATTCCTGTACTTGCCCGTCGTCAATCTGCTCATCACGGATCTCGCCGATGATCCGGTCCAGCATTTCCTCGGGATTCTGTTCTGTGCGATTCATCTGATACCTCCCAATTCCTTCTGTAGACGGGCTCTTGTTCGATGTAGAGTGACGGCCACTGTGCCTTCGCTGGTGTCCATCATCTGCGCAACTTCGGCATTGTCATAACCTTCGAAGTAGCGCAGGATGAACATCTCTCCTGCCGTCGGGTGCAACTGGGCCACTGCGGCTCGGAGCACTTCCCTCTGCTCGGATGCATCCTGCCGCTGCGAGGGCGTATGACCTGGATCGCGCAGCGTATTCAGTTCCACTCCTTCCAGCGGTACCGACGCCGCGCTTTTCCGGGATCGCACCAGGTCAAGGGCTGCGTTCACCCCTGCCCGGTGAAGATACCGCCCTGCGTCATCGATACCGTCGAATGTGTGCCCGTGCTTTAGAAGCCTGAGAAACACCGTTTGCAACACGTCCTCCGCGTCGGATGTGTTGCCGGTTACTCGGTAAGCCGCACGAAACACACGGTCATGATGCGCATTGAATACGCGCTCGATGTCCTCCGTATGATGGGCCACGGCTGGTCTTCCCAATGTTGGTTGTATTGCCGTCATCTGCATAAGCAAGTCCCGCTTGCAGAAATGTAACGGCTCAAGTACTTCGAATCTTAACAGCGGGGAGTATTAACCGCGGACTAACGGGCGGCTCGGACGGCGCGGCGCTCTTCCAGAGTCTTGATCGCCCGCTTGTAGGCGCGCTCAAGGCGGGCTTCGTAGCGGATATTGAGCGGCAACGACTTACTTGTATCCGAGATCGACCGAAAAGCGGCGCCTTGCCGGACTCCCTCGTCGGCATGCTCGTATTGGGCGGCGAACTCGGCAGCGCCTTTGTCCATCTCCCCATCGAGCAGGGAGGTTTCGGTTACCCACGCGCGCTGCATGCGCCAATAGCAGAACGCAATCTCCTCTACGAGCCGATCTTCGAAGGGCGTAGCGGGTTGGAATTCGTCGCGGAAGTCGGCGAGCATCTGCTGCCAGCGTTCCGGGTTCTCGTGCTGCAGCAGGAACATTTTTGTGGACGTGATTCCGTGTTTCGCGGCGTTCTGGGCGACTCGGGCCTTGCCTTCGGGCGTTTTGGGGCCACCAAGTTTGTTTTGCATTTTATGTTTTCCTTTCCTCGTTTCTGTTTTGATCTGAGTTGGACCAGTGGAGTAGGGCCTCGCTCAAGGCTCGGCGGGCGTCAGGAAAGGGCTTCAGCGCCGTGAAAATCACCTTCTGCAGTGTTGCTATCGTTCGCTCGCAGAGATCTGATTGTGGCGCAGCCTCTCTGAGCTTTGCTCGCGGGGTCCACGGGATGTGAAGTACCAGTTCCATTCCTGATACCAATTTATCCTCGGGGCTCGAAATTTCAGGGGTCGCTGGGTGGTTGTGGCGGGGGGTAAGCGGTTATGTTTACAGTTGGTTGGAGAAAATTTTCTACTTGTGTGAATGGTTTGTGGCGGCGAGCCGGAGCGGGGTTAAAAACCCCGCGCAGGTTGAAAACCTGCCCCACTGGTCTAGAGGAGGCGTTTTGATTCGCCTACTTGTCCGTGGCGGTGGGTATCGACACCCCACCAGGCAAGGGACAACGCTAATGCCAGGTCGTCGTGGAGATCGCCGGGACTTTCATAGCGAGTCCTTCCTGAGCTACGGATGGTGGCGCGCATGGCGGTGAGCTCCTCGACCAGCGTTTCCCGCTCCTCAAGATGGCCGGAGATTGCGAGTTCCTCGAAGTCGAATGCGATCTGCAACCGTGCCATGAGGTCGCGCTTTGGGACACGCCAGAATCCGTCGGCATGCGCCTCGCGGTCTGCATGGCTGATGATCACCGGCATCAGGCTCCACCTGGCTGCGGGCGCGCGCAAGGCATCGACGATCGGAAGGCCGACGCCGGTCGCGTCAACGATCACAGCGCATCGGGCCGATGCCGCGAGTTTCTGGGCCAAGCGGTGGATGCTCTCAACGATGACGGTGTAAGGTGTGTCCAACGGGAAGCGCTGCAAGTTCCGCACGGTGATGGTTGTGCGGTGGTCCGGCGCGAAGGTGAGCGGGCTGCGGTGATTCGATGCAGCGACGGCACGCTCCAGGACCACAATTGCCGTGCGATCCCGGCGCTGCCCAAGATCGACGCCCACGAAGAACTCGCGGCTGAGGACGTTCGGATAAGACTCATCTTCACTGTCACCGGTTATGGCTCGGCGGACCTGAGCTTCGTTGAAAAGCGCGTCATTTGTGGCGTGGAACTCGCACATATATTCCTGGGCGAAGTAGCGAGGTCCCAGAGCCCGGCGTTCCTGTTCGAGGAAGCTTGCAGCAATGCGGGGGCAATCGGTGGCGGGGATGCGGAACCGGGTCCAGCTATTTTCGCCATTGGCCCATTCGTTGTAGAAGAAGCCGCGTTTGCCGTATGGAGTACTCAAGAGCCACAGGCTTCCGCCGCCAACGGCGAGCATGGGACGGAGGGCGCGATAGAGTTCGTCAGGAACGCGGGAGGCTTCGTCGACGAGCATCAGCGAAACCGACGAGAATCCGCGCACGGTGGCTTCGATGCCGGGGATACCGACGATGCGGGAGCCGTTGGGAAGAGCGAGCGAGATGTCATTATCGCCATCGCCGCGCGGTTTGATGGCCAGCTTGCGGAGAAAAAGCGCGGCCTTGCGAACGAACTCCGAACTCTGGCGGGCAGATGGGCTGGCCACAAGGATAAGTGAGCCGGGCTCGCAGTACGCGAGGTGGACTGCCTTGGCGGCGCAGACGGTTGACTTGCCCCATTGGCGAGTGCAATTGAGGATGACGCGATCGGCGTAGCAGTCGAGGACCTGGGCCTGGAGTTCGTCGGGGATAAAGCCGAGGACATTCCGGGCGAATGCCTGGGCGCAGAGGCTGTTTGCGAGCGCAGGCACGTCCATTGTGGCTATTCGTTCCATCCTGTTTCGAGTTTACGAGCGAGGGTGGCGTGGTTATTTAGACGTCTAGGTATTGTTGGGTTGTAGCTGCTTGAGGAGATGGACCGTTAGAGATATTTTCTACCTGTGTGAATGGGTGGGGCGGTTACAGTCTCATCGGTATTGACCCATCGCGTCACGATTGCGCAATACCGCACAGAGTTGCGCAGCACAAGAACGTTTCTCGCGAAGCCATCCTTCATTTGCGCTCCGAAGCTTGGCACTAGCGACTTGTCAGGACTAATCCGTCGGAGGCTCCGCAGGTTGCGGCGAATCCCCTCTCAACCTGAGAAATTCCTCAGCAGCGACGGATTAGATCATTAGGGAGCCGTTTCGAAGCTTCTGAAATGATCTCCAACGCTCGAACTACGGCGTAAACGGTTTTTCGATCCAAGCGAAAAGTACTAAAATCGAGCTCAGCAGTGAAGACTTCGATCGCATCGACATTCTCAATGATGTCAGCCAGTCGCTGAGCCGGTTCTTAGAAGGCATGAATCGCGTCGCGCAGAATACTGGCTCGGATCAAAGGCTTGAGAGTCCGGCGATTCACAACGTCGCTCGGCCTATCGAGGAGTTGGCCGATATAAAGCTTCAGTCTAGCGTATTCGAAATGCCGATCGCTTGCGTATCGTCAAGCTCCAACAGCACATCGACGTAGCTCTCGGCTGTCGCTTCCCCGCGCGCCACGGAACCAAACACTGCGGCATGCGCCACACCGAGCCGCCGCAGCTCATTCTCGTGATTGCGCAGTGATTCGAGTACGCTTTGAAGATCAGATGCCATTGCCCACCACGAATTTACCAGATGATCAGCTATTGCTGGCGCGTGTCAACGGCGACTTGCGGGCAGGCAGCTGCTAAGAGCTGTCGTAGTCAACACGGCAACAAGCCGACTCTGTACAAATCCGGCTCAACTACAGAGTCGCTGACAATCGTGGAGCTATGAGTAGACACTGTGCCGTATTGCGCGGGTTAGAGATTAAGCAGGAACGTAGGTCAACCTGATCACATCCTCGCCAATCCGATCACTAGTCATAAGGCGCAGCGGCGGCCGGGGTCCGGCGAAATATGGCTTGCCGTGGCCAAGCACGACGGGGTGCAGGTAGATGCGATACTCATCGATCAGCCCAAGTTCGGTGAGGCTATGCGCCAAGTTCGGGCCAGCAACTTCGATCTCTCCGGCGCGCTCGGCCTTCAGCTCGCGGATCGCGCCCTCAAGATCATCCTCAACAAGCCTGGCGTTGGGGCCGACCGACTTCAACGAGCGCGAGACGACCCATTTCGGCTGGTTCCGCCACGCCGC
>Ga0190275_10000730_pt1 | contig 26531 bp, 26 predicted proteins | sample Popmic550T_FD_133745 | JGI IMG/M metagenome (GOLD analysis project Ga0190275, IMG submission 133745) | Populus adjacent soil microbial communities from riparian zone of Yellowstone River, Montana, USA - 550 T | ecosystem: Environmental > Terrestrial > Soil > Riparian zone > Trees stand | place...
CCACACTCGGCTGTTGGAGCTTGGTCTTGAGCCTCATCTGTTGACCGATGAGGTGGTTGCCCACCTCATCACGACGATCCAGCGTTACAAGGACAGGATCCTTCTCGAGCCGATAGCCCCCAAGACGAAATGGGACCCTCGGGCGTAGCGGGCTCCGCAGGAGGATGCCTCGCAGCGGCGAATCCCTGTTTCAACGAAAAGACAGCCGAAGGGATCAGCCGTCATGCGTAGATCTGTTGCCTTGTTCATGGTTCTAGCCGTCGTGGCATCTCTGGGTGCACCGGCCGTTGCCGGCGGCAAGAAGAAGAAGATCAGCGGTTCGTTCGGCGCCTCCCTCGCTCCCTTCCCCAAGCTGGCGGCGGCCGGCGACGCGGTTGGTCTCACGAAGCCCGGCTGTACGGCGGGGGAAGAAAACGTCCACTGGGTCGGCCACGAATTCACTCCTCCGGCCAAGGGAACACTCAAACTGTCCATGGAGGGCTTCACGGGTGATCACGACGAGTACGTCTTCGTCGGCGATCTGCTTCTGGCCCGCGGCGATCAGGAGCAGGTAGGACAGGGGATGGCCCCTCCCAACGAAGACATCACTGTGTCGCTGAAGGCCAAGCAGACTGTCCTACTCGTAGCCTGCAACTGGTTGGGGCAGCCAGACGTCGAAGCTCACTACGAGTTCACTTTCACGAAGTAGTAGAGCTCGCCGACGGTGTCGAAGCCGAGTTTCGCGTAGAGCTCCTTCGGCCAGTCCTCATAGTCCGCGACCAAAAAAACCAAAGTGCTTCCGCCCGCCCGCGCTTCTTCTAATGCCTTGCTGATGACGGCTCGCGATAACCCCTGGTTGCGGTAGGCCTCCAGCGTTGCGACGTCCTCGATCTGAGCTGTTCCGCCGTCGGTCCACAGCATCGCGAAGGAAACCGGACGGCCGTCTCGTTCGATGCCGAAGTCTCGACCGTTGCAGGCCGACATCCAAACTCGGTAAGCGCCATGCATCTGGGCAACGGTCTCGTCGTCGCGGCACCACTCATACGTGCGTAGGTATTCGGCCCTCGTCGGCCACATCTTGGCCTCTTCGAACTCCTTCACCTCGGCCGTGTCGGAAACACGATCGGCGAGGCGTCGATGCACCATCACGATGTGACGGTTCACTTTCCACCCTCTGGCTTTGAAGTCGGGCTCTAGCTCGCGGCCGACGGATTCGTCTTGGACCCAGATCTCCCGATGTCCCAAGCGGCTCTGGATCCGGTCGGCTTCCTGGATGACCGCGTCGACGCTGAGGTCATCGGTGATCTCCTCCAACCTGAGGAAGTTCAGGTCGTAGACGCGCGGCAGGCCTTCGTGCGTGCACGCCGTTCCCCATCGCCATCGCTGAACGCGAGTTGCACTCGCATCCTGGTGCCGCCGCAAGAAATGGTGGACCCGAGCGAGCTCGGATCCGTTGGAAGGTGGGGTCATCCTAAAGAGTCGATGATGGCGTCGGCCACCTGCGCAGTGGTCGCCGGTTCGCCTTCGGGCCGGAGGTCACCCGTTCGTGTCTTACCGGTGGCGAGTACCGCAGCCACGCCCCGCTCCAGTCGGTCGGCATCCGAGGAGCGACCCAGGTGCCTCAGCATCAGGACGGCTGAGAGGATCATCGCGATCGGGTTTGCGAGGCCCCGTCCGGCGATATCGGGGGCCGACCCGTGAGTTGGCTCGAAAACCGCGTACTCACTGCCGAGGTTCATGCCGGGAGCGACTCCAAGCCCGCCGATCAGTCCCGCGCAGAGGTCGGAGATGATGTCGCCGTAGAGGTTGGAGAGGACGATCACATCGAGATCGTCGGGATGCCAGACCAGCCACATGGCGAGCTCATCGATCTGCGTCGCCTCGAAGCCGACCTCTCGGTGTCCCTCGGCCAGCATCTCCCCAGTTTCCAGCCACAGCCCATCGGAGAACTTCATGATGTTCGCCTTATGACCGAGGGTGACCCGCCGGCGGCGATGTCGCTTTGCGTACTCGAACGCGTATTTCACGATCTGGCGAGAGGCCGTGATCGAGATGGGCTTCACGGACACACCAGCGTCGCGAGCGATCTCGAACCCGTACATGTACTTGAGGTAACCGCGCAGCTTGTTGACTTCCTTCGACCCCACGTCGAACTCGATGCCTTCATAGAGGTCCTCGGTGTTCTCCCTCACCACGACGATGTCGATGTTCGAGAACCGGGATGGAACGCCCGGGTAGAGCTTGCACGGCCGGACGCTGGCGTACAGGTCGAGGTCCTGTCGCAGAGCCACGTTGATAGACCTGAATCCGGTACCTACCGGCGTGGTCACGGGGCCTTTGAGCGCGACCCGGTTCCGGCGGATCGACTCGAGAACGTGGTCGGGCAGGGGCGTCCCGTGCGTAGGGACTGTCGCTGCTCCGGCCTCATGGACCTCCCATTCGATGCCCACGCCCAAGGCATCGACCACGCGCCTGGTCGCTTCGGATACCTCGGGCCCGATCCCATCCCCTGGGATCAGCGTCACGGTTGCCATGCACCAACCTTTTCATATGCTTCGGCGCGGGTCTGAGGTCTATGAAAGAGGAGGGGTCGGCGGTGGCGCAGTCTGTCTCGACGCGGGGAAGTGGGCTCGACGGGTTCTTCCGGATAACCGAGCGCGGATCGACCGTGCGCACGGAAGTGATCGCCGGAGTCACCACCTTCATGACGATGGCATACATCCTGTTTCTGAACCCGGCGATCCTTTCTCTGCCGGATAGGAACGGCACCGTGCTTCCGGCTGCCGCGGTGCTTACCGTGACTGCCCTGGCGGCCGGTCTCTCGACGATCGCGATGGGTGTGTTCGCCAATTACCCGTTCGCGATCGCCGCCGGACTCGGGCTCAATGGGGTCGTCGCGTTCCAACTTGTGGCCGGCGAGGGGCTGACGTGGCCCGAGGCCATGGGCGTCATCGTCGCCGAAGGGATCATCATCCTGATCCTCGTGCTAACGAAGTTCCGCCAAGCGGTGATGGACGCAGTGCCGCTTCCTTTGAAACACGCCGTCGCGGTCGGTATCGGTCTGTTCATCACGATCATCGGGTTCGTCGACGCGGGGTTCGTCACGAAACCGGCAGAAGGGCCTGTGCCGGTTCAACTGGGCACGGGTGGGGAGCTTCGAGGCTGGCCGATCCTGGTGTTCGTCGTGGGGTTGCTTCTGATCGTCTTCCTCTACACGCGGGGGGTGCGCGGAGCTCTACTCATCGGGATCCTCGCGGCGACCGTATTCGCCGTGATCGTGAATGAAGCGTTCCTCGATGGCGCGGGTTTCAACGGCGCCGCCAACTTCGGATCGATCGTCGACATTCCTTCGGGGGACAACTTCGCCTTGGTCGGCGACTTCTCGTTCGGGTTCTTCGCTCGGATGGGGGCTCTCGCCGCGATCCTCGCGATCTTCACGATCATGTTGTCGGACTTCTTCGACACCATGGGTACCGCCATCGGACTGGGTCGCGAAGCGGGTTTGCTGGATAGCGAAGGCCGTCTTCCCAACGTGGATCGGGTGTTGTTGGTCGACTCCGCTGCAGCCGCGATTGGTGGTGTGTTCTCCGCCTCCTCCAACACGACGTACATCGAAAGTGCCTCGGGTATCGCCGACGGAGGCCGCACCGGCCTGACAGCAGTCGTCACGGGGGGCCTCTTCCTGCTGGCGATCTTCTTCTCGCCGCTGGCTGGGATCGTGCCACTGCACGCGGCGGCACCCGCCCTCGTCCTCGTGGGTTTCCTGATGATGACTATCGTCAAGGAGATCCCGTGGGACGACCTCGATGTGGCGATCCCCGCGTTCTTGACGATCGTCGTGATGCCCTTCACGTACTCGATCACCAACGGGATCGGTGCAGGATTCGTTGCGTACGTGTTCATCAAGCTCACCCGAGGTAAGACGAACAGTGTGCAGCCGATGATGTGGGTCGCAGCCGGCGCGTTCCTGGTGTACTTCGCGATCTTCTACGTGCGGGGTCTCGTCACGTGATGTTTGGCCCGCCTTCTGTGACCTGACGCACAGCTGCGCCGCGGCCCCCACGCGAACCTTTCGTGGTGCGCATTTTCATAACGCTCTGTACCGCTTTGTCGATTGCCTGTTCCGGCGTTGCGTACGCGCAACAATCAACGGTGCTCGTTCCACCTCTCGACGCACCGATCGGCGAGAGATTCGTTCCTCCCGAGAGTGACTTCGGACCCGGCCACCGTGGCATCGACTACGAGACCGGGCCGGGCCAACGTGTCCGTGCTGCCGCGCCGGGGACGGTGACGTTCGCCGGGGCCGTGGGAAACGCCCTCTTCGTCACGGTGGCGCATGACCCGCATGTCGAGACCACTTACTCGCGTCTCGGGGATGTCTGGGTCCGCGTTGGGCAAGACGTGGGCGAGGGGACCTGGCTGGGCGTGACCGGCGCTGCTCACCCCGGTGATGCCGGCCTGCACTTCGGTGTCAAGGTGAACGGGAGCTACGTAGATCCGTTATCGATGCTGGGTCCGAGTGATGTGACGGACGCCATCCATCTCGCTCCTTTGGTGTGGGAACCGTCGTCCGAGTTACCGGAGCCTTTGCGCGAGGCGTTGATGCCTCGGTCGGCGGGGACGTCTGTACGGACTTGTGTTGAGCGTGTTCCGCGCGCGTTCGCGACGGTCCCCCCGAATCCAAACATCGCCGTTGCGGTGGCCGGGATCGGGAGCAAGACGAGAGGCGGCGTTGCCGCCGACATGTACCTGCACGGACCGGAGTTGCTGGGGTACGCGGCCCGAAGTGTGTACGAGTTCTCCTATGCAGGAACGGACGGACCAGGACTTCACGACCCTTACCAAAGCCGCTCGACGTTCGATGATCTGAACGCTTCTGCGCGTAAGCTTGGCGACCTATTACGCGCGATAGGGGGCCGGCATCCGGGCCGGGACGTGGATCTCATCGCCCATTCTCAGGGCGGGATAGTCGCCCGCACCTGGTTGGCCCGGCAGGCGCAGGCTTTCGACCCCGACCTTCCCCGCGTCGCCCATCTGGTGACGTTCTCGTCACCGCATTCAGGGGCACCCCTCGCCGGTGAGGTCGACGACCTGGCTACGTCGAGCCGCAGTGGAGCCGCTCTTCTGCTGGGAGCGGCCAAGTTGTCCGGCGTCGGTGCGCCGGTGCCGGACCCATTGTCGGCTGCAGTGCGGCAGCTAGCGCCCGACTCTCCGCGTATGAAGACCCTTGCGCGGGAAGACGTTGCTTATGGAACGAGGGTGCTGACACTAGGGATCCCGAATGATGTCGTGGTCCCGGCCGATCGAACGCAGATCGGGGGCGAACGCCACCGCCTCGTGGCTCCGAAAGGAATCAATGGCCATTCGGCGATCGTGGCATCCCCAGAAGCACGCGGCCTTGCCTACGACTTCCTTCGCGGTGCGGCCCCGGCCTGCCCCGAGAGCTGGGATAGATGGGGCTCAGCGGCCGGCCGCTTGGTGTCGTGGTTCGAGTCTCGATTGGGCGAGGGCTACGGGCTGGGGGAGTCGATCGGGCTGCGGATCCACGGGCCGTAGAAAAACCAAGCCCCCTCCGTCGGGGGATGGGCGGAAACGGAGGGGGCTCTGGGTTGTGTTGCATCCACATTCTCCAACCGCAGTGAGGGTCCGCTCAAGGGGTAAGAGGAGCAGAGAACGGCACCTCCAGTTGTGTCTTCGGCACAAAACCGGGACTTTCACCCCTCGGTAGCCCAAGATTCCACCATGGCGATCAACCGCCTCCCCCTGGATACGCCGGGACTCGAGGAGGAATTCCAGCGGGTGGAGGTGCGGCGCAGCGAGCGCCGCAAGAAGACCATCACCGCCGAGATCGTCGGCGACGCGTTGATAGTCATGATCCCGCACCGGATGTCGCGCGCCGAGGAACAAGAGTGGGTTGCTCGGATGGCACAGCGGATGTCCGAGCGTCGCCGAAGGGATCGTCTCAATCAAGCGGGAGACCTGGCCCGCCGGGCCGCCGAGCTGAGTGACCGGTATCTCGATGGGGTTCGCCCCAAAGACATCGCGTGGGTAACCAACCAGCGATCTCGATGGGGCTCCTGCACCCCCGATGAAGGAGAGATCCGACTGTCGTTGGAGGTCTCCGAGTACCCGCCGTGGGTGCGCGACTACGTGATCGTTCACGAGCTCGCGCACCTCTTGGTCGCAGATCACTCAGCGAGGTTCTGGAAGCTGGTCAACCGATACCCGTTGACCGAGCGCGCCCGCGGCTTCCTAATCGCCAAAGGGATGGAAGAAGACTGACTTCTTCGTTTAGTAACAAACGTTACGAATCAGTCATACCCGCAACCCCATAGGAATCTTGCCGTTCCGTAACTAGGATTTCCCAAACGACTGCGGTCCAGGAGAGGGCTTATGGGTTACCGACCTGCGGGTGATCACGTCGTCGCCGAGAAGATCGACGGCGAGGTACTGATCGTCAATCTGTCTACGGGCTTCTATTACAGCCTTCTCAACGCAGCTGTCGATGTTTGGGAGTCTGCCGTCCTCGGGGGCGACCGGCATCAGGTCGTGGCGGGCGTGCTCGAGAGGTTCGAAGGCGGCGAGGAATCGATGGCGGGGCCCGTCGACACTGTGCTGGGGCAACTGCTCGACGAGAACCTCCTGGTCGATGACCCCTCGGTGGCACTAAGGGATGCGCGACCGAGCAACGGAAAACGACTTTTCAAGGCCCCCGTCTTCGAGAAGTACGACGACATGCAGGACCTCATCCTTCTCGACCCCGTTCATGAGGTCGATCCCGAACAAGGCTGGCCTCGCGCTAAGGACGACACGCGGGATGAAGAATCTTCAACCGCCTGAGGCAGGAGAGATCAACGGCTTAGCGGGAGTCATCCAGGATTGTTGGTCCTACTACGGGAAAGCCGCAGCCGAAGAGGCGGAGGTCAGACTCTCCTATGAGCTTGCGAGCGAACGCATCGACCTTCTCTTTGCGAGTGAACGCCTAGTCCCCCGATTCACACGTGCCCTTGCTCATCTGAAGACTCCCACCAAGCAAGATCCGGACCTGGTCATCCGAGTTTGGGATTCTCTTTCCGGATCACACTGCGACCCGCCCCGCCCCGACATCCCACCGGAGGAACGCGATGTCGTGCCTCGGTTCATGTCGGTGGACGAGCGGTTCATCTATTGCTGGCAAGCGGCGCAAGTCTTGAACATGCTCGATCGTGAGTCGTCGGAGGCCTTCGCCTGGACGCCGGACGTTGATGCCCTTGAACGTCATGAGACCGCGGCGCCGTTCCGTTACATCCTCAGTTGGTGGGGTGGAGTGAGGCGAAAGCCGTTGATACACGCGGGGGCCGTGGGGCGAGACGGACAATGCGTGCTCTTCGCCGGTAGAGGAGGTTCGGGAAAGTCCACTACCTCTCTAACGTGCGTCGCGGACGGGCTTGGCTATCTTTCGGATGACTACCTGATGGTGGACGGATCAGCCGACGAACCCATCGCTCACAGCCTCTATAACTCCGCGAAATTGCTGCCGACTCGGGATGGGAGTGTCGATCGCCTCCTGGGCACGACCCTCGATGTACCTCCCGCGGGTGAGAAGGAGATCGGTTTCATGTGGGAGAACCGCCGTGAAACGATCGTGACGTCGGCTCGGGCTGTGGCGGTCGTGCTTCCCCGCGTCGTCGGGGGCCGGACCGAATTACGCCAGGTTTCCCGAGCGGCGGCCTTGAAGGCCATAGTCCCGAGCACTTTCCTGCAGGTTCCGGGGAGCTCGAAACAGGACCTCCCAGGCGTCATGCGCTTCCTTAGCCGATTGCCGGCTTACGAACTTCTCCTGGGGGACGACACCGACCGGATCTCTGGGTTGGTCGACGGCCTGATCGATCGACATGGCGAATGATGACGACGCCGGCGGACATCAGCGTGGTGATCCCTGCCTACAACGCGGGTCGCTACCTTGGCGAAGCGATCGAGTCGGTTCGGACTCAGGTCCTGCAGCCATTGGAGATCATCGTTGTTGATGACGGATCCGATGACGACACCTCCGAAGTGGTGAAGCGGTATCCCGAGGTCATATACGTGCGAAAAGAGAACGGGGGGCCGGCGTCGGCGCGCAATGCGGGCCTCCGGATCGCCAAAGGCTCGGTCATCGCTTTCCACGATTCCGACGATCTGATGAAACCGACGCGTCTGGCGGATCAGTTCGAGTACCTGGTTGAGCATCCCGAGGTGGATGCGGTTCTTGGCCGTCAAGAGATCGATCTGTTGGACGGCGTCGAACTTCCTTCCTGGGTGAGGCCCAGCCCCTTATTGGAAGGCGCCACGGGTGTGCAGCTCGACGGATCGATCATGGCGCGCGTCGATTCGTTGAATCGTGTCGGGGGGTTCAACTCGGAGCTCACCTATTCCGAGGGAATGGACGTCCTGGCGCGACTGCGTGACCACGGGATGAACTTTGCAGTGTTGGACAAGGTCATCATCACCCGACGGGTCCACGACGAGAACATGTCCTACGACACCGGTCCGATGATCAAGAGCTTCCCGGGCGTCCTGCACGCACATCTGAAGCGCACGCGGGGGGACCGATGAATCCTCTGGTGAGCATCGTGTCGCCCGTCCACAACGGTGAGAGGTGGCTCGATGAATCCATCGCGAGCGTTGGAGCTCAGACGTACCAGCCGATCGAGCTGATAGTGGTCGACGACGGATCGACCGACGGAAGCGCTGAGGTCGCACGTCGGTTGGGTGTGAAGCTCGTGCAGCAGTCTCAGGCCGGCCAACCCGCAGCCATGAATACGGGCGTTCGAGCGACACTGGGTGACTTCATCGGATTCATCGACGCGGACGATAGATATCCGCCCGGGCGCGTCGAATCGATGATGTCCATCCTGTTGACCCGGCCGGAGGTCGAAGGGGTGTTTGGCCTGATGGAGGAGTTCGCCGAAGAGGTGGTCGGGCCCATCCGCTCGGTCCGGGCTCCCGCAACCAATCGTCACCCCGCTTGCATGGTCATGCGAAAGTCGCTGTTAGAGCGGGTAGGGCCCTTCGACGAAACGCTCGAGCTCGCATCGGTACCCGCGTGGGTTGCTCTTGCACAGTCCCAGGAGGCCCGACTAGTGGCAATCGACGAGGTGGTGTTGTTCCGTCGCCTGCACGACTCCAACATGGGACTGAGTGGATGGAAGCACCGAGCGGAGTACGCCCGAGCGATGCACTCGGGACTCGTCGCGCGCAGGAAGCCGCCGGGCAAGAGCGACCAGTGAGCGTCAGAAGTGCTTTCTGGCCCACCGAGGTTCAAGAGAGCGTTCTGAAAGCTGCCCTCTTACCCCCCGAGCCCGCCGCCCGGCACTGGGAATTGCTGCTGCCGTCTCTGGATCTCGATCATCTCGACTGGGAAACCACCGTGGTGCTTCCGATGGTTTATCGGAACCTCGAGTCGACCGGAGCTCTCGGATCCGAGGCGGGTCGTCTCAGAGGCCTGTATCGACGAACCTGGTATGGCAACCAGAAACTCTTCCATGAGCTTGCTCGCTTGCTCGATGTTCTTGCCGACGCCGGCATAGCGACCGTCGTGCTCAAAGGTCTGGCGATGACCGAGACCCACTATGGGGATCGTGGCGTTCGGGCGTCGGCCGACATGGACGTGCTGGTACCGCCGGAGCACGCGGCGCGCGCGATGGACGTTCTTGCCTCCGACTCGTGGCAGCCCGCAGAAAGGTTCGGTTGGTACGGGGACGAGCTGACGCCCGAGCTCATGCGACGTGTACACGCTTACCCCATGAGCTCGGAGCGCGGAGGGGATTGTGACCTGCACTGGCACCTCGACGACGACCTGGTGGCATCGGATGCTGTTTACAGAAGCATCGGGCAGGTGTGGGAGCGCACCATCCCGTTGAGGATCGGCGATTCGAAGACCGCCGTTCTGGATCCGGCGACCGCTCTGGTGCACGCCTGCGCTCACGGAGTGACGAGGTCCCCGGCGGTGTCCATCCGCTGGATCGCCGACGCGTACACCTTGGTGACCTCGCCCGATAAGCCGGTCGATTGGGATGCCGTGGTCACCATTGCAACGGCTCTGCGCGCCGTGCTCCCGATGCGAGTGGCGTGCGACTACCTCGTGAAGCGTTTCGAAGCGCCGATCCCTCCCGAGGCATATGAGGCTCTCTCGCGAGCCCCGGTAAGCGTGCGCGACCGCATCCTTTTCCGGTCTAAGGGCCGAGCGGCTCCCCCAACCCGGTTGGGGAATGCACAGCGCGTGTTGGTTCGGTACACGCGCTCACATCAGGACGAGAGTCCGGTTGCATACGTCGGCGGGATGCCAGGTGCGATCAAGGATGCCTGGAACCTGAAGAAGGGTGCCCAGATCCCGGGACGTGCGGCGGTGGCTCTTTACCGGGCGGCGCGTGATCGGGTGCTCAAGAGCTCGGGAAAGTCTCCGGAAGCCTAGCTATCGGACTCCGAAGGGGTCACCGGGTCCCGTTTCTGAACATCGAGTCGGCGTGGGCGATTCTCGGGGTAGGGGAGCACCGGCCCAACGACACCCTGCTCGGGATACGCCCCCCGGTCGAAGTCCTCCACCGGTCGAACGTGACGGTTGATGCGAACACGCAGTTCCTCGGGGTACTCGCCAACATGCACGGGTATCCCTAGCTCTTCCGCAACAGCCTGGGCTTCTTCTACCGAGTGGTAGACCCATCGTTGCCATACCCCGTCGGCGTCAACAAGGACGAGCTGCGCATCGTTGAGCCCGATCCGGATCACGACCGCTTCCACGCCTTCACCGCGAGCTTCGAGCAGATCAGACGGACGGCGGAACTTCTCCTTCTCGTCGACGCCTTCGAAAGGCCAGGCTCTTTCCATTGGCCAGAGACTAGTGCACGTGAACTAAATGACGAGTCCACCATCGACGTTCAAGACCTGACCCGTGATGAGGTCGGATTCCGCCGATGCGAGGAACACGAAGGCCGGTGCTATCTCTTCCGGGGTGGCGTATCGACCGAGGGCGAACCGCGCGAAGCGCCTCTTCTTCTCTTCCGGGTCTTGGATGAGAGGCTCGGTCATAGCCGTGAGTGCCGCCGGTGCTATCGCATTCACGTTGATGGCCAGCTTCCCCAACTCCTTGGCCCATGTTTTCGTGAGTCCCACGATCCCCATCTTCGCGGCCGCGTAATTGGATTGCCCCGGAGACCCGATCAAGCCCGATGCGGAGGACACGTTGATGATCTTGCGATGACGGGGAGTGCCTTCCTCGGCCTCCTGTTTAGCGAGCGGTCGCCAGTGCTGCACCGCAGCGCGCCCGCAAGCCCAGGTTCCTTTCAGGTGGACCTGGATGACCGCGTCGAACTCTTCCTCGCTCATGTTGTGGAGCATGCGATCTCTCAGGATCCCGGCATTGTTCACGAGAACGTCCAACTCCCCGAATGCATCGAGAGCGGTTTTCAACAGCGAATCTGCTGCGCTGACGGATCCGATCGCCTCCGTGTTGGCGACCGCACGGCCCCCTGCCTCCTCGATCTCTTTGACGACGGACTGAGCGTTCTGCTCGTCGATGTCGTTCACTACGACGCGAGCTCCTTCGGTCGCGAACGCGATGGCTATAGATCGACCGATCCCCCGTCCGGCCCCCGTGACGATGCACGATCTGTTCTCGAGTCTTGGCATGACGTGAATAGTAGTCTCGTGATCGATGACGGAAGAGAAGAAGGTTCCGCTGAGCCAGGATGCCTACGAGCGTCTCAAGGAGAGGCTCGAGTTCCTCGAGGGTGAGGATCGGCAGCGCATCATCAATGACATCGCCGTTGCCCGAGCCCATGGTGACCTCAGTGAGAACGCCGAGTACCACGCGGCCAAGGACGAACAAGGTCAGAAAGAGGCCGAGGTTCGCAAGATCCGTCAGATGATCGAGAACGCCGAGATCATCAGCGGCGACACGGATTCGACGATCAAGCCCGGCAAGATCATCACGATCCGGCACGAGGGAGAAGAGCCCGAGACCTACCTCCTCGGTCTGCGAGAGGAGAAAGGCGGCGAGTACGACGTTCTGACGCCCGACTCGCCTTTGGGCCGCGCTCTCGTCGGACACAGCGCAGGTGAGACCGTGGTGGCTAAGGTGCCGGCGGGCGAGCTAAAGATCGAAGTCGTCGAGGTCCGGGCTCTCTAGCTCGGCTTCCGGTGAACGACGCCGGCGCGCATCACAAAACGAACATCGGCCAGCGCTCGAGCGTCCTGCAACGGGTTGCCGTTCACCCCGACGATGTCGGCCTGCATCCCGGCTTCCAGAACGCCAACATCCGTTAAGCCGAGTTCCCTGGCCGAGTTCACGGTTGCGGATGCAACGATCGATCCTCCGTCCATCCCCGCAGCCGTCATGTCCGCGATCTCCGGTGCATCGATGCCGGGTAGCGGTCCTTCGTTGCCTAGATCGGTCCCGTAGATACAGGAACCGCCTGCGGCGATGAAACGTTGGAGGTTGTCTATAGCGAATGGTTTGACCCTCGTCTCCTGGACCGACAGGGTCGGAACGCATCTCACGCCGTTCTCCACCATCCGAGACAAGGTTTCGTCCGGGATCCTTTCGGGGCTCATCAACATGTGGGCGAGCTCGTCGATGCCGGCGTCCAGAGCCTTGTGAAGCTCTTCCAGGCCGTAGATATGACCCGTTACCTGAAGATGGCTCTCGTGCGCGGCTTCGCAGATAGCGGCCAGCGTGGAGGCGTCGAGCACCGGCCCTGCGGCGGCGTTCAGTGCGATCTTGACGACGGCCGCTCCCTCCGCTGCGCGCTCTGCGACCGCAGCTCGGGCCTCCTCGACGCCGCCGACGATCCGGCCGGTTCCCGGCGGCGCCCATGCGGCACGGGTGGGGTATCCATCGGCGCACGTCAGCATGGGCCCGGCCGCCAAGATGCGGGGGCCGGGCCATAGGGGATCCTCAGATCGGGTCACGAGCGGATAGATGTCGATGGGAGGCCAACCCAGATCACGGGCGGTGGTCACACCACCCGCCAGGACGTCCTTCGGCGGGAAGAGCCCGATGTGGACGTGGGCATCGATGAACCCCGGGATCAAGGTCAGAGACCCGAGATCGATGTCCGTCGGACTCTTCTCGGTGCGACGGCGCACCTCGCGGATGATTCCGGACTCGACCACGATCTCTGCCGGTCGAACCTCTTCCAAGGCGCTACCGGAGAGACAAGCAGCTGAGCGAAGGATCGTCTGTGGACTCATCCCGACTAGTAAAAACCGTTGGTTTCGCCTTATCCGGTAACGTTAAGAACATGGAACAGAGCGATGTCATCTGGGAAGGCAAGATCGGCACGACCCCGCTCAGGGTCGGCGTGCCCCATTCAGAGATGATCATCGCCGAGTGGGATTCTCCTCGGGGGCCGCGACACAAGGTGTCCGACTCGATCGAGGAATTCGAACGTGCCGTCCTTTTCCAGTTGCTGCTCGAGGCGGGGACCGGTGAGGATCCCGCCACACAGGATGTGCTCGGAGCGATCCAGATCGCTCAAGCTGAGCGCCCAAAGCCGGTCGCTCAGCAGCCCCGTCGACGGAAGAACCCCAAGGCGCGCCAGCACCGTCGCTCGCGCAGGCCGCCCCGCCGCCGCTAGCTCAGATGGCTCGGCCGATCGATAAACGGCGCCCGGTAGAACCTCCTTACAGTGTGCTCACCGCGCTCGCGCGCGGGGTGTTGGGCAAGGGATACATCCCCGAAGTGCCCAAACGCATGTGGGACCTCATCTCGAACGCAGCTTCGGATGCCGATCAGAAGCAACTCCTCGGTTTGCTCCGACTCCTCGACACGAAGGCCGGAGCCCTCCTGTTCACGGGGCGTCCGACGCCGGTTTCGTGGTTGTCGCCGCGCGAGGCCGAAGCTCTGGTTCAACGGTGGAAGGCCAGCAGCATCAAGCTCCATCGCGTGCTTGCGGGGTTGGCGATATCAGCATCCACGACATCTCTCTACGCGCACCCCGGCCCAGATTGGACAACGATGGGTTACGCGGGGCCCCTCGGTGATGCACCGAGCGGACCCAAGCCGCTCGATCCCATAACGATCGAGACAGACGAAGTCGTGAACTGCGACGTTGTGGTGGTTGGGTCGGGGGCCGGAGGCGGTTGCGTGGCTGCAGGCCTGGCGGCCTCGGGATATTCGGTGGTCATACTCGAGAAGGGTGGCTATTTCGCCGAGCCGGACTTCCATCACAACGAGTCGCAAGCGATGCGCGAGTTGTACCTGTACGCCTCGACACTCACTTCATCAGACCTGAGGGTTCGGATCATCGCTGGGTCGGCCGTCGGCGGGGGCACCCTCGTGAATTACGCGACCGCGTTCAGGACACCCGACCACGTGCTCAAAGAATGGGCACGCGTTTCCGGCATCGACGCCTTCATCTCCGGCGAGATCGACGAATCGCTCGACGTGGTTTGCAAACGAGTGAACGTGACGTTTGACGAGAGCGAGCCGGGGCGGCGCGACTCCTTGATGGAGGAGGGCTGTCAGAAACTCGGATGGCATGTCGCTCCGTTGCCGCGAGCGGTTCGAGATTGCGGTCAGGACGCGGGCTGTGGGTATTGCGGCATGGGCTGCCGCCGGGGTGCCAAGCAAGGAACCATGAAGACATTCCTCGAGGATGCCGTGAAGTCGGGGGCGCGCATCTTCACCGGCGCCGACGTTGAGCGAGTCACGATCAAGGATGGTGTTGCTCGCGGCGTGAGTGCTCGGGTCGGAGATCACCGATTGACGGTGAACGCCCGGGCCGTCGTGTCCGCGGCCGGGTCGATCGAAACCCCGGCGTTGCTGTTGCGTTCAGGTCTGAAGGGCGAGGTCGGCAAGAACCTCAGGTTGCATCCGGGACTCGCGTCGTGGGGGTTCTTCGACGAAGACGTACGGATCTGGGAAGGCACCACTCAGGCCCGGTACTGCGCCGAGTTCGCGGAGTGGGACGGCGGCTATGGCCCTATCTTCGAAACCGTCCCGATCCATCCCGGCGCGGGCGGATCGGCGTTCCCCTGGTTGTCGGCCGCGCAGCATCGTGACCTCGTCGCCCGCTTCGCCAACATCTCGTTCGTCGCCGTCCTCCCTCGTGACGAGGCCGGGGGCAGGGTCAAGATCCGCCGGGACGGAAGCCCCAAGGTCGACTACAAGATCACACCGGGGGATGACCGGCGCATCACGGAAGGTGCGATCCGTGCCGGACGAGTGCTCGAAGCAGCCGGCGCAACCAAGATCCACTCGCCGCATCCGCTCCCGATCGAGTACACACCGGGTCCTGGGGCGCACGAGAAGTGGGCCGAGGAGGTGCGGGCGAGAGGCGTTGCAGGTCAAGCCAACATGTTCTCGTATCACCAGATGGGCTCTTGTCGGATGGGCACCGACCCGAAGAAGTCCGCTATCGACGCGAGCAATCAAACGCATGAGGTCAAGAATCTCTTCGTGACGGACGCATCGACCTTCCCCACCGCGTCGGGGGTCAATCCGATGGTGTCGATCTACGGGATCGCTCATCGGGCCGCGAAGAAGATCGCCGAACACCTAGGCTGATCCTGGATCCTTCTCTCGTAGAGCTGGTCGAAGCGGCCGACATGAACGGCCTGTTGCGCGCTATCGACGGGCTGTGCTCCGCGCGCGATTGGGACGGACTCGAAGATCTGGCCGATCTTTGCCTGCAGGCCGTCGAGCGAGGCAAGCAGCTGTGGCCGATCGCAGCGCACATCGATTACCGACTCGCTCTGGAGGCCCCGGGTGACTACGCGGCCTCCGTGCTCGATTCCGATGCCGGCAGATTCGCTCTCGGCCCTCTCACCGAGGTCGCGGCGTCGACACATAGATGGGACGAGCTGGCTCCCTACATCGAGGTGCCGCAGGCCGCGGCGTACGTCGCGCAGGAGCGCGTGTTGCGGGGTGAGGACCTGTCGGACGATCGGGCGATCCAAGCGGACACCCTCGATCTGCCTCTGAAGCTGTGCGACTTCGAGCCGACCTATGCGCTCGCCACCTTCTCCGCACGAACGGTCGAAGTGGCCGAACCGTGGACCCCGCGTGCGCCGGTCGTGTCGGTCGATGTTCGCCCTGCCCCCGAGGTGCGCGCGGCAGCGATCACGGAGGTGTTGCTCGACTTGGTGCAACCATGGACCGCCGAGTCCAACGGAGCGGCACGAGCCGTCGTGGTCGAGGACGATGCGATTGCTGCAGCGTCAACCTTGTCCGGTCCGAGCGCTCTCCACATGCAGTCCTTGGAGGCGGAGGAGGCCCTCCAGCGGATCGCGTGGGCCGCTGCGAGCGGAGGCGCTCACGGGCGACGGCGCGGAGCCGCGTTCGGTCGGTTTATGGCTTTCTATACGACGGCAGCTCTGGCCGGGTTGCAATGGCCCGTCGCGCCGGACCGGATCGGCCATACGGCCGGATCCCTCGACTGGTACCGGTGGGACGAGGGCGAGCCGGAAGAAGGGTGGGTGTTCCGTCTGGCGGTCGAGGATCGCGCCGCAGGGTGGGCCGCGGCCATCGGGGCGACCGACGTGAAGTCACCGGAAGAGGACGGATAAAGCAGGTTTTCACGTTTCTCTCATCTTCATAGGGGATGATTCAGCCGTAAGGAAGAAATTGCCTGACCCTCACAACAGAGGAGGCGGCGGTGGCTCGGGCATCCAGAGACAACCTGCGACTGCTATTGCCGACCGGGGGAACCCTCCCGGCTAAGGCTTGGGAGAGCCGTCACCGGGCGATCCTCGCGATCCTGTGGGCTCACGTTCCCGGGTTGGTGCTGTTCGGTCTGGCGAGCGGCGTGGGCGCACTCCATGCCATCGCAGAGCCGGCGATGATCGCAGCAGCCGCGGGGCTGGCGTCCCTTCCTTTCCCCAGTCGTCGTCTGCGTGCTGCGCTGGCGACGTTCGGTCTCGTCACGTCCTCTGCTCTACTCGTTCACTTCTCTGGTGGAGTCATCGAATTCCACTTTCACTTTTTCGTCGTGGTCGCGATCGTCACGCTCTATCAAGATTGGACCCCTTTCTTGCTTGCGATCGCTTACGTGTTGCTCCACCACGGGATCCTCGGGGGTCTGTATCCCCACGATGTGTTTAACCATCCTGCTGCGTTGACCCATCCGTGGCGATGGGCAGCGTTGCACGCCCTGTTCATCGCCGGCGAGAGCGTGGCTCTGCTTGCGGCATGGCGCTACGCGGAACAAGGGCAGCAGGAAACACTTAGATCCATCCATCGCTTGAACCAGGCACAAGACGTCGCTCGGATCGCCACCTGGACCTGGGACCCCCGAACCGATTCTGTGGAGGTAAGAGACGACATAGATCACCTCGCCTGGCGGAAGAGCGGTATGGAGCCCCCCGCAACGCTCGAAGAGTGGCTAGGCCGGATCCATCCCGACGATCGCCCGGGGATGCGCGAGGCCCTCGAACAGGCGGCGAAGACTCACTCAGCAGTTTCCTTCGACACGCACCGCGATCTACCCGACGGCAGTCAACGTTTCTTCACCCACGTTGCCGAGTCGACGATGGACTCAACCAACCGCAAGCTCTGCGTCGTAGGAGCGAGCCGCGATGTGACTGAGGAGAAGCGTCTCTACGCTCAGCTTCTGCAGGGTCAGAAGATGGACGCGATCGGTCGTCTTGCGGGTGGGATCGCGCACGACTTCAACAACCTCTTGGCCGTCGTCATCAACTACGCGCGCTTCCTCGTAGACGAGCTGGATGAAGGTGACGCTCGTCGCGCTGATGCCCTCGAGATCCTGAAGGCAGGAGAACGCGGAGCAACGCTTACACGGCAGCTGCTCACGTTCTCCCGCAAGGAGATCATCCAACCCCAGGTTGTCGACTTGAATGAAGTGGTGCTGAGTTTGGAGAAGATGTTGCGTCGAACGCTCAGTGAGTCGATCAAGTTGGTGACCAAGACCGCCCCCGACCTTCCGAGCACCAAGATCGACCTAGGACAGATCGAACAGGTCTTACTGAACCTGGCCGTGAATTCGCGGGATGCCATGCCAAGGGGCGGCATGCTGTCCATTGAGTCCTATGGGCGATTCGTGGATGAGGAGATGGCGCTACAGCACCCCGGTCTGAAGCCCGGTGAATACGTTTGCTTGGCGGTCAGCGATACGGGGGCCGGGATGTCCGACGAGATCAAAGCGCGCGTGTTCGAACCGTTCTTTACGACGAAGCCCAAGGAGAAGGGCACGGGACTCGGCTTGTCTAGCGTCTACGGCATCATGAAACAGAACAACGGATACGTTTCCGTCTATTCGGAGCCCGGTGTCGGTACGACCTTCCGGCTCTACTTCCCGCCGGCAGGAGAACGCGCTCTGCCGCTCACCACCGAAGCCAAGCCCGAACAGACGCGCGGCCATGGGGAGAAAGTCCTCGTCGTCGAAGACGAACCAGCAGTACTGGAACTGGTCGGGCGGATCCTCGGTCGAAACGGTTACGCGGTCATCTCGGCGACGACGGGCCAGGCAGGACTAGAGTTGATCCAACAGGAACAGGGTGTCGATCTGCTGTTGACCGACGTGATCCTTCCGCAGATCTCGGGCAAGGAGCTGTCGCTAAGGAGCGGTCTTCCGACGATCTTCATGTCTGGCTACACCGACGAGATAGTCGCCGAACAAGGGATACTGGGCCAAGGCGAGCGTTTGATCCAGAAACCATTCGATCCCGCTTCGCTATTGCGCATCGTCCGAAGCGCGCTCGACGATGCATCCGAGGCGCCGGGTCGAGCTCCAGCAGATCAGATCAAGCGAGCTCTTCATGTGTTGGTGATCGAGGACGACCCCCAGATCAAAGATCTGTTGCGTCAGACGTTGGGCTCCGACGAATCCGTCGCCCGGATCAGCGAAGCAGGCACGACGATCGAAGCGTTGGCACTCTGCCGGTCGGAGGGACCCGACGTGATCGTCGCCGATTCGGTCGTACAGGGCCCGGAGGAAACACCCCCGGGCCAGGCCATCAGGGCGGAATTCCCCTCGGTTCCCATAATCTCTTTCTCGGGGCGGGATCAGATTCGGGCCTGGGCGGACGTCCATATCCTCAAGGATGTCCACGGCGTGGCCTCGGTTATCGAAACCGTCCGGGATATCGCCCGCGGGGCTTCCGTCCGGTAATACCCTTAGCTCGATAATCCGCGTCCGATACCGACAAGGGACTAGATGGCTGGGAAAACCGCGGGCGGCAAGAAGGTGCTCATCGTCGATGACGAGCCGCAGATCCGCGACTTGATGAAGCGCTACCTCGTTAAAGCCGGTTACGAGGTAGTGGGCGAGTCGAGCGACGGCGAGGACGCCATCGGCAAGGCCTCGCGGCTCAAGCCTGACTTCGTATTGCTCGACAACGAGATGCCGGTGCTGTCCGGGGAGGATGCTGCGGGCCGCATCCGACAGGCCGCGGGCTCTGCGCGGATCGTCGCGGTCTCTGGGTCGCTGACCTCTCGGCCCGCCTGGTCGGACGCGTTCCTGAGCAAGACCGGGCTCGCGATGGTCGGGGAGTTGCTAGACCTCGTCGAGTAGCCGGCTCCGAGCGTTAGCCCAGCGACTGACCGGGCTCTAGCTCGATGATTTCGAGCCCGTCGATGTCTTTTGCTTCCTGCCGCAATTGTTCGGGGGTTCCCGTCAGCACGGGGAACGTGCCGTAGTGCATCGGGATGACGGTCTGGAGCTTAAGCATCCTGATCGCCTCAGCGGCCGAGCGAGGCCCCATCGTGAAATGGTCACCGATGCACAGCAGACCTAAGTCGGGCTCCAGCAGTTTGCCGATGAGAGCCATGTCCGCTGTAACCGCGGTGTCACCCGAGTGATAGATCTTGTAGCCGTTCTCGAACTCGACAACGAAACTAGCCGCAACGCCGGCACTTATTGCTTTGCCCCCGTCCTCGATGCTGTTCGAGTGGACCGCAGCCGTCATGTGAACGCGGCACCCTGCGATGTCCACCGTCCCGCCGATGTTCATCGGCACGAGATTGCTCTCATCGACCCCCTTAGATGTGAGCCACATGGCGGTTTCGTTGATCGCAACCGTTGGGGCACCACTCGACTTCGCCAGCTCGACGAGATCACCATCACCGATGTGGTCTCCGTGCGCATGAGTGACGAGGATGGCGTCTACATGCCCGGGATCCTTGAACTCATCGGGGCACACCGGGCTCGATTTCAACCACGGGTCGATGATCAGGCGCTTGTTCGATGGTGTCTCGAGGATGAAGGTCGCGTGACCGACGCAGGTGATCTTGATCCCGTTGGGTAGTTCCGCCATGCGTTATCTCTCCTTGTTCGTGCCTACAAACCGAGTGTCTTGGCGATTATGTACTTCTGTATCTCCGACGTCCCTTCGACGAGTGTGAAGATCCGCACGAGCCTGTAGATCCGCTCGAGTGGCAACTCCCGCATCCAACCCATGCCGCCGTGAACCTGGATCATGCGCGACGCAACCCGGTTAACCATCTCCGACGCGTAGTACTTCACGATCGACGACTCCTGGATCACCGCATCACCGTTGTCGTATTTCCATGCGCACTCGTAGGTCATCAGCCTGGATGCCTTGATCTCGATCAACGATTCGACGATGTGCTGCTGGACGTGCTGGTTCTTCCCGATCGGTTTGTCGAATGCGACGCGATTCTTGGCATGCTCGATGCCTAGGGACAAGGCGTAGTCGGCGATCCCGTTACACATCGAAGCGATGGAGAGCCTGCCCATCGCGAGGAATTGCATGGCCGAGTAAAAGCCCATCCCCGCGTTCTCGGGGCCGCCGAGGATCTGTTCCTCGTCGACACGACAGTCCTTGAAGACCAACTCGAATTGACCTTCGCCTTCGACCATCCCGCGCTGAGCGCGGCCGACTTCGAATCCGGGAGTTCCCTTCTCGACGATGAACGCCGTTATCCCCCCCTGTGCTTTCTTCTTGCGGTCGTTGGCGGCGAACACCAGAGCGAAGTCGGCATGTTTGCCATTTGTTATGAAGTGCTTGGTGCCGTTCAGCACCCATTCGTTGCCGTCCTTGACCGCGGTCGTCGCGATGTTCTGCGCGTCCGAGCCGGCATCAGGCTCGGTCAAGGCGAAACACATCGATCTCTCGGCGGAGATCAGGGGCACTAGGTACTTCTTCTTCTGTTCGTCGGTCCCGTTCAAGAGGAGCCCGGTTGGTCCCTCCGGTCCGTAGGTGGTGAACCCCGCCAGCCGGCAACCGGAGCCGGCCGCTGCCTCTCGCAACATGACCATCCCCAGTTGGGGGAGGCCGCTCCCCCCGAGGTCCTCGGGGAAATCCGCGGCGTAGAAGCCAAGCTCGGCGGAGCGACGTCGCACCCGGTCTCGTAGCTCGACCGGGACGTCGTCTTCCTCCGGGTCGAGGAGGTCGGCTTCCAGGGGCCGGAGCTCCCGGTCGACGAACTCGGTCAGGTTGCGGGTCAGTTCCGCATACTCGTTGGGCACTCCGAATTCCACGTCGATCCCTCCTGCCGATTCGAGGGCAGACCCTACATTTCCCAACCAGTTCGACAGAAGGCTAGGCTTTCATCGGACTCTCATCTGGATGGAAGAGGATTCCAATCTGGGGAGGGTGCAACGGGCGAACAACGAGGAGGCCGGGTGCAGGCGGCTGAGCGGACGCTGATCCCATATCGCCTCCGGGCGGTGAGAGTCGGGATCCAGTGCACGATCCTCGTCGTTGCCGTGCTCCTCGTCTTCCGCCTCTTGCCCGGCAGCGAGGGCGTCTCGTGGCCCGCCCTCCTGACGTTTTGCTCTATCGCCCTCGTTGGGACCGCAGCAGCGGTGGTTCTTCCCTGGCAACGCCTGTTCGAGGGTCCTTGGGGCCTCCGGCTCATGTACGCGTGGTCGGTTGCAGACATCGTTCTGATCTCTGTTGCGCTCGGCGTCGTGGGCATGGACAACCCGAGCCTCTTCCTTCTGTACACGTTCACGACCATCTTCTTCGCCGCCTCTTATCCCGCTCGGAGCCAGATCGTGCTTTACGCACTGACGGCGGTTGCGTATCTCACGGTCATCTGGTTCACCGGGTGGGATGAGTCACCGGCGGAGACACTCTTCAAGTTGGGCTCCTTGGGGGTCATTGCTTTCGTCGCCAGCTTCATGTCGCACGAGTTGATGCAGCAGATGACCCAGGTCACAGAAGGCCGTATCGAAACTGAGGACGAGAAGGTCTTCTATGAGTCGCTGGTTCAGGCACAGAGTGATCTTGAGGAAGCCGTTGCGATCGTGGATATCACCACCAATCGGCTCCAGTTCGTTAATGAAGCGATGTGTCGGATGGTTGCTTACTCACGCGAGGAATTGCTTGCGATGTCCAACCTGGATCTGTTCCCGCCCGAAGATCGCGAGTACATCGAAGGGCTACGTCGTGATCGGCAGCACGACCAGCGACCGGCCGAATACCACCAGGACTTCCGTCTTCAGCGCAAGGACGGAAGCGTGATCACCGTCGAGATGGTGTCGAAACAGCTCGACGAAGGACGAGTTGTCACCTTGATGCGAGATGTGACCGAGGCCCGCCGTGCAGAGCGGTCGGAGACTGAGCGCAGTCATTTGTTGCTAGCGATCTCGGAGCTCACGTCGGATTACGCGTACTCAGTCGAGGTTCAGGCAGACGGAACTTTGGCGTGGGAGTGGGTGACGGATGCTTTCGAGCGCGTTACCGGGTACCAGCCGGACGAAGTCCTCTACGACGAGGGATGGCCGATCCTGTTCCATCCCGACGACATGGCAACCGCGGCAGACGCCTTCGCAGGGCTCCTGGCCAGTCCCGGGGCATCGGTTGTGACCAGTATCCGGATCGTTAAGAAGTCAGGTGAAGTCCGAGGCATCCGCCTGCGTGCTCGCGCCATCTGGGACGAAGGGATCGGTCGCGCCGTGCGTATCTTCGGCTCCGTCGAGGACATCACCGACGCGCGCCATGCAGAGGCTGCGCTGAAAGCGAGCGAGGAGCGCTATCGCATCCTGTTCGACAGGTTGCCGATCGGTCTCTTCCTGAGAACGCCGGATGGCGTCGGTCTCGATGCCAACCCGGCCTGCGTCCGGATGTTTGGTTATCCCGATAAGGAGACTTTCCTGACGACTAACGCTCGAGACTTTTATGTCGAAGAGCAAGATCGGCTCGACTGGCTCGCCCGGCTGGACACGGAGGGGCTCTCCCCCCAGGTGATCGAGTTTCGTCGTTGGGATGGATCGACGTTCTGGGCCCGCGTGACCGCACGTTCGATCCGTGTTGAGGACGGAACGGTTGCTTTCATCGAAGGGGCTATCGAGAACATCTCGCACGAAAAGGAGATGCAACAGGAAAGAGAGCAGTCCCTGTCTCTGTTGCGGGCCGCGCTGGAGTCGACCTGGGAGGGTTTGCTCGTGGTCGATCTGGATGGCCACATCGTCACCTTCAACGAACGATTCATCGAGATGTGGTCGGTACCGCGCAAGATCCTGGACTCACGCGACGACGACAAGGCGCTTGCGGCGGTGTTGTCGAAACTGAAAGATCCCGATGATTTCCTCGAGCGCGTCAAATATCTGTATGGGAAACCGGAGGAAGTGAGCTTCGACACGATCGAATTCAGCGACGGTCGAGTCTTCGAACGTTCATCGATCCCTCAGCGGATCGACGAACGCATCGTTGGCCGCGTGTGGAGCTTCCGGGACATGACGGACCGGCATCGTCTTGAGCAGCAACTGCTCCAGGCACAGAAGATGGAGGCCGTCGGAAGACTGGCTGGTGGCATCGCGCACGACTTCAACAACCTCTTGACGGCGATGCTCGGCTATTGCGAGCTCGTCCTGACCGCCCCCGAAACTCCCGAGACGACGCGCGAGGACGTCAAAGAGATCGAGCAGGCAGCCCAGATGGGCGCCGATATCGCCGCGCAACTCTTGGACCTGAGCCGCAGACGAGTGTTGAGGCCGGAGGTCCTGGACATGAACGAGATCGTGCGGTCGATGGAACCCATGCTGAAACGCCTCAGTGGCCACGGGACGAAGTTGGAGACACGGCTATCCGATGACGCCTGCACGATCGAAGCGGATCGCAGCCAGATCGAACAGATCATCCTCAACCTGGTCGTCAACGCTCGTGATGCTGTATCGGACGGAGGCGAGATCAGTATCACGACCAAAGGCATCGAGATCTCGGACGAGCTCGCATCCAAGAGTTTGCGACTCTCACCGGGACGTCACGTTCTGTTGAACGTTTCTGACACCGGTCATGGCATCGATCCCGAGATCAAGGACCACATCTTCGAGCCGTTCTTCACGACTCGGTCGGGCACTCGGGGAACCGGCTTGGGGCTGTCGACGGTTTACGGGATCGTTACTCACAACAAAGGGCACATCGCCGTCGAGAGCGAAGCGGGCCGCGGATCGAGCTTCCGCATCTATCTGCCGGAGTCGATCCGCGAGCCGATCCCGATGGCGAGGGCGCGTGCAGCCTCCAAATGGTTATCGGGAACCGAGACCGTGCTCCTCGTCGAGGACGACGACGGTGTGCGCCGGATCGCGCGTCGGGCTCTCGAGAAGTACGGGTACCAGATCATCGAAGCGTCTAGCGGGGGAGAGGCAGTGCGACTGGTGCTCGCCAGTGATCGAATCATCGACGTACTGATCACGGACGTGATCATGCCCGGCATGGATGGGCGACAGCTGGTCGAGAAACTTCGCCCCGAGAGACCCGACCTGAGTGTCTTGTACATGTCGGGATATACGGGCGAAGCCCTGGCGCGATTCGGGGACCTCGGGCCCAACGAGGACTTCATCGCAAAGCCTTTCCGACCCGATGAGCTCATCGCCAAAGCGCGGGATCTCCTCAACCGGCGAGCCAAACGCAGTGCGGGATAGCCGATGCATCTGCTGATCGTCGACGACGAACCAAAAGTGGTCGCACTTCTCAGGCGCGCCATGAAGCGCGAAGGCCACACCCTCGAGGTGGCAACGACTGGCGACGAAGCTCTGAAGATGGCGGGTGAAGGCAGCTACGACGCGATCGTCTTGGATGTCATGATCCCCCCACCGAATGGCCTAGAGGTCTGTCGCCGAGTGCGTGAGAAGGGGATCTGGACGCCGATCCTTCTTTTGACCGGACGAAATGCGGTCGAAGATCGCGTCTCAGGCCTCGACGCCGGTGCCGACGACTACCTGCCGAAACCGTTCTCGTTGAACGAACTATCCGCTCGCCTTCGGGCGATCACCCGGCGCGTGGAGCAAACGGGCTCCGACGTCCTCCAAGTCGGCGAGCTGGTTCTGGACCCCGCCGCACACCGCGTGACACGAGGGGGGACGTCGATCGATCTGAGCCCGAAGGAGTTCGCTCTACTCGAGCTGTTCATGCGTCGGCGCGGCGAGGTTCTTTCCCGGATGACGATCCTGGACCATGTGTGGGACTTTGCCTACGAAGGTGGCTCGAACGTGGTCGACGTCTACGTTCGCTACCTCCGTGACAAAGTCGACCGGCCGTTCGGTGAGAAGTCGATCGAGACGGTGCGAGGGGTCGGCTACCGACTCAAGACCTGATCGGGGAATTACCGGCGGTCTCATCGCTTTCTCATCTGGACCGGGAATCATCCGACCATGGCGCAGGCGGTCGACATCCGGGTGCTCGTGGTCGGTGCAACCCACGCACTCACCGACGGGATCAAAGACGCGCTTAGTAGTGAGGATCCCCAAACCATCCTTCATGCAGCCGATGATCAGACTGCTACAGAGCTCGCGCTCGAGGTTCAACCAAAGCTCGTGATCTTGGACTATTCCGAATCACGATCGGGGGCCGAGGCTCTGGCCGAGAAGTTGCGTTGGTTGAGCCCGGGATCATGGGTGATGGATTTCAGCGGTGCGCTCCGGCGGCGTCCTGAGCAGGCGCAGATCAGACTCGAGCGGACGGTGCCCTTCCGGTTGGGCGGATCACTCCCCGGAGGCTAAAGGCGTTTCAGCAACTCGGCTTTCTTGCTTTCGAACTCCTCGCGCGTCAGCGCGCCCTGATCTCGGAGGCGATCCAGGGCCTCGATCTGTGAGGGGATGTCGTCGACGGGTTCGGGGGCACGCGGTTGCATCGTGCGCGCGGTATTGGATTCGATCTCTTTGAAGATGGTGAGTTGAACTTGCTCGGGTTTGCGGACGTTTTCGATGCGGTTCTGCCCACGCGTTCCGGCGGACTCGATCATCAGGTCGCCGGCCCCGACTAGGCGCTCGATCACGGACTGGTTGAAAGCAACGTCGTTCACGCTTTCGAGTGGGATCTCCTTGGAGTGTTTAGCAACTATCCCGCCGCGGGTGATCAATCGGTCGGTCGTCAAGACGAACATGGTGAACCGCCAGCGAAGGAAGGGGATCACCGCGAGCCAGATCCAAGCCAGCAACACGAGGCCTCCCACGATCGCTTTGCCACCCGTCGTGTTCCCGCCCGCCCCGTTTGAATCGACGATCGCGTCCACCGCCCGGTAACCGAAGAACAGGACCACGAGTAGCACGATGGACCAGAGGATGGACGGCAGGATCGCCACCCAGTGCGGTCGAAGGTCGAGGACCAGGTTCTCGTGCTCGGCGAGCAGCTTGCGCGGGAATCCCACCACCCGAAGTTAGCCCCTC
>Ga0190275_10000731_pt1 | contig 26517 bp, 29 predicted proteins | sample Popmic550T_FD_133745 | JGI IMG/M metagenome (GOLD analysis project Ga0190275, IMG submission 133745) | Populus adjacent soil microbial communities from riparian zone of Yellowstone River, Montana, USA - 550 T | ecosystem: Environmental > Terrestrial > Soil > Riparian zone > Trees stand | place...
GAGGGATGCGCGCCCGGAGGGCCGGGACGGCGCCGACACGGCTGTATCGTGGCGGCGGCGGCCCGGCTGCGTTGGGCACGGCGGTATCGTGCCCTACGCAGCGCGCAGCCCGGTTCGGCGCCTCGGCGCCGAACACGCCCGAACCCGCCGTAAACCTTCCCGGACGCGTCGTTGCCCGGCGCGGCACCAACCGCTACCATCCGCGGCTTCCCCGCACCCCGACAGCCGCCGCCCGATGGCCGACACGCACGATCCCTACGTCTCGCTGCGCATCCCCACGTTCCGCTGGTACGTGGCCAGCCTGGTGGCGATGACGCTGGGAACCATGATCCAGGCCACCGTGGTCGCGTGGCAGGTCTACGAGATCACCAAGGACCCGCTGTCGCTGGGGATGGTGGGGCTGGCCGAGGCGCTGCCGTTCATCGGCGCGGCGCTGTACGCGGGGCACGTGGCCGACCTGTACAACCGCAAGCGCCTGGCGCTGGCGGCGATCACTGTGCAGACGGTGTCGGCCGCGCTGCTGCTGGCGTTCACGCTGAAGCCGGAGATGCTGGCCGGCGGCCGCGTGTGGCCGATCTACGCGATCGTGTTCCTGAGCGGCCTCGCGCGCAGCTTCATACAGCCCGCGCGCACGGCGATGGGCGCCGAGATCGTGCCGCGCGAGGTGCTGCCCAACGCCATCGCCTGGCGAACCTCGGTGTGGCAGTTCGGCGCCGTCGTAGGCCCCGCGCTGGGGGGCGTGCTGTACGGGTTCTCGGGGCCCAGGCTGGCGTACATCGTGGAGCTTGTGCTGTGCGCGCTGGGGCTGGTGCTGTTCGCGCGCATCGCCTACACCGCGGTGCCGGTGAAGCGCGCCGTCGCGGGCATCGGCGAGAACCTGACGGTGGGGATCCGCTTCCTGTTCACGCAGAAGGAGCTGCTGGGGGCGCAGGTGCTGGACCTGTTCTCGGTGCTGTTCGGCGGCGCGCCGGCGCTGCTCCCCATCTTCGCGTCGGACATCCTGCACGTGGGGCCGCAGGGGCTGGGCGTGCTGCGCGCCGCGCCCGCCGTGGGCGCGGTGCTGATGTCGGTGGTCCTCGCGCACCGCACGCTGCGGCGCGCGGGGCGGACGCTGTTCCTGTGCGTGGCGGCGTTCGGGCTGTGCTGGGTCTTCTTCGCGCTCTCGCGCTCGTTCTGGCTGTCGCTGGCACTGCTGGCCATCAGCGGGATGGTCGACAACGTGAGCGTCGTCATCCGCTCCACCCTCCTCACCGTGCGCACCCCGCCCGAGATGCTGGGCCGCGTCTCGGCCGTGAACCAGATCTTCATCGGCTCGTCCAACGAGATCGGTTCGTTCGAGAGCGGGGTTGCGGCAAGGCTCTTCGGTGTCGTAAACTCCGTCCTCTTCGGCGGCCTCATCACGCTGGGCGTCGTGGGCGTCACGGCGTGGAAGACGCCGGCGCTGCGGCGGCTGGACGAGCTGAGCTGAACCCGCCGAACGACAGGAAGGCTCTATCGATTCCGGGGTCCACGAGGGTTGCCAAAAACCCAAGCGTCAGGTATAATTCATGCCAACGGTACATCGGGAGGATGGATTCCGGATCGTCATCTGGACGAACGACCACTCACCGCCCCACGTTCACTGTTTCTGCACGGCCGGCGAAGTGGTGGTGGAGCTCGGAAGTCTCGAGGTTCGCGAAAGAAGAGGCGTGGGGGTGCGGGAGATCAACCGCGCGGTCGTGGTGGTGCTCGCCAACGAAGAGATGCTCCTGAAGGAGTGGAGAAAGATTCATGGCTAAAAGGCTTCCGACGGATGCGGAGATCCTTGCCCAGCTTCCCGCGGCCACCGCGGCTGCCGACGCGCAGCCGAGGGCTCGCACCGCGCGCTACGATCGAGAGACGCGCCGAATCGTCATCGAGCTGACGAACGGATGCCTCTTCGCGTTCCCGGCGCACGTTGGCCAGGGGCTGCAGGATGCGACCGACGACCAGCTCGCCGCCGTCGAGGTTTTGCCCGGCGGCTCGGGGCTGGTGTGGGAGGAGCTCAACGTGGACCTGTGGGTTCCAGGGCTGCTCGCGGGTGTCTTCGGGACGAAGGCGTGGATGCGCGAGCTCGGGCGCCTCGGCGGGCAGGTGCAGAGCGAGGCGAAGGCGGCGGCATCGCGCGAGAACGGCAAGAAAGGCGGCCGGCCGCGGAAGGTTCGCCCTGAGCCGACGCCTCCCTCCGCCGGAGGCACGAAGCGGCCCGAGTCCCGGCGTGTGGGGTGAATCCAGCGTGGAGCGGACGGTGAAGCTTGTCCCGGCGTGGCGATTGCGGCTGCGCCGGGCTTCTTCTCTTTGGCGAGCGACTGAACCGGATGGGGGGAATGATGGAGACGAGGCGGATCGGCGGGCTGGACGTGTCGGTGGTGGGGCTGGGGTGCAACAACTTCGGCGGGCGGCTGGATGCGGGGCAGACCGCGTCGGTGGTGGACGCGGCGCTCGACGCGGAGATCAACTTCCTCGACACCGCCGACACCTACGGGAAGACGCAGAGCGAGGTGTTCCTGGGGCGCGCGCTGCGCGGCCGGCGCGACCGCGTGGTGCTGGCCACCAAGTTCGGGATGAAGGTGGACGAGCAGCGCCGGGGCGCCCGCCCCGAGTACGTCCGCCAGGCCTGCGACGACAGCCTTCGCCGGCTGGAGACCGACTACATCGACCTCTACCAGCTCCACACGCCCGACGCCACCGTGCCGATCGCCGACACGCTCGGCGCGCTGGACGAGCTGGTGCGGGCGGGGAAGGTACGCGAGATCGGCTGCTCCAACTTCTCGCCCGGGCAGCTCCGGGAAGCGGAGGCGGCGGTGCGGCCCGGCGGCGCGCGCTTCGTGAGCGTGCAGAACGAGTACAGCATGGTCCACCGCGAGCCCGAGCAGGGCGTGCTGGACGAGTGCGAGCGGCTGGGCATCGCCTTCATCCCCTACTTTCCGCTGGCGAGCGGGCTGCTCACGGGCAAGTACCGCCGCGGCCAGCCGGTGCCGCCGGGCTCGCGGCTCGCCGAGGATCGCTTCGCCAGCACGCGCTCGCAGCGGAACCTGGAGCTGGTGGAGCGGCTGATCGCGTTCAGCGAGGCGCGCGGCCACACGCTGCTGGAGCTGGCGTTCAGCTGGCTCCTCAGCCGCCCCGCCGTCGTCTCCGTCATCGCCGGCGCGACCAAGCCGGAGCAGGTGAACGGGAACGCGGGCGCCGCGGGGTGGCGGCTGTCCGCCGAGGATCTGGCGGAGCTCGACGGCATCCTGCCAAGTGCCACGGATCCAAATTGACGACCTGGCCCGCGACCTGGACCTGAGCGGGAGAATGACAGCGTGGCCCTGCGAGTGGATCGCAGGGCCACGGCTACTCGCTTGGCCTATCGTTCACTCGGCGTAGATCTGATGATCCTTGTCGAGCCACACCAGGAAGAAGGTCGCCTTCATACGGAAGCCATGGACTCTCGCGCGCTGGCTTACCCGCATTTCCGCAAACTCAACCTCTGGGCTGATCAGGTGCCGCAGGCCGTTGTTAGGGAGCTTTTTCCGGTCCCTGTGCGACGTGTAGCCGAGACCCGCTTTGTTTCCGGCACCGCCGCTCTGCTTGATCTGTTCCCAGGTACGCTCCGCCACCTTCCTGCAGAAGGCGCTGAACGCCTTCAACTCTTCCCTGCTCCACTCGGAGAAGCACTCATGTGACGACTGATAGTACTTGAGCGCGACGTACGCCGTTTCACGATCCGGGTGGTCCTCTCGCAGGCCCAGCAACTCTTGCTCGACATTCGAAAGGTACTTCCGGTTGCCACCCTCGGACCCATCCGCCGCAGCACGGGGGATGAACGAACGCTTACCCGGTTTGGCCATTCAGTTCGCGTTCAGCTTCCGGGAGAGGTCGGTGTAGTAGCGCTGCATGGCTGCCTTCGTGATCACGCTGTCCGAGCGCGCTTCGTCCGGAAGGTCACCCCGGGCCTCCCTCCACGGCAGTTCGCGGTGGGTAAGCTGTTCCAGCTTCTTCGCCGAATGCTCGCCATACACGTCGAGCACCTCGGTAAGCAGTTCGACTGTTTCTTCGTCCAGCCGCGGCACCGAGGCCGGGGCGGGAATGGGGGCCATGCCGTAGTCGCGAAAGGCGCGGAACAGGCTCGGGGCCACGGGACCATGGGCCCACGCTTGGAAATCCTCTTCGAACAACGGTTGGCCGCGTCCCACAAGCGACCACGCCTGCGCGTAATAGACCAGCTTCTGGAGCTTGAGGTGGGTGATCAGATCACCGGCTTCCCGCCCGATGTTCGCAAGAAACCAGTTCGCGATCTGCAGCGGCGTGTAGGTCTTCGATGCCATGATCTTCGCGATTCGAGGTTAACCAAATATATACCGAATGTGTTCGTAGAATCAAGTTAGTCGGTTTCGATGCTTCAGCGGACGCGGAAGACCTTGCCCTTGGGGACGAAGGGGAGGCTGGCGCCGTAGGGGAGGACGAAGGCGTGCTCGCGGCGCACCTGCACGCGGTCGCACCAGCCGTCGGTGATCAGCAGGATGGGACCGTCGTCCGGAAAGTCGGGCGCTTCCTCCAGCAGGTCCACCCCCGGCTGCAGCACGGTGCCGCCCCGGCCGCGCACCCGCACGCGCCCGAGCATCTCTTCCGGCGCCACGTACCCCACGTCGTACGCGGCCGCGTCGCAGAACACCAGGCGCGCCGCGGGCACGTCGCGCGCGATGGCGTAGCTGGCGATGGTGCCCAGCGCCTTCGCCAGGAGCTCGCGGTCCATCGAGCCCGAGGTGTCGAGCACCACGCCGAAGGTGCGGTGCTCCAGCTCCTCGGGCTCGATCACCCAGGCGGGCCGCGGGATGTGGGGCGTGGCGGACTGGCGGCGGCTCATGCGGGCGTAGGTGCGGCGCGCCTCCACCGGGGCGAAGTGCTCGTCGAACCAGCGGGCCAGGTCCACCTCCCAGGGGATCGGCGGCATGTTAAGCGCGCGGATCTCCTCCTCCAGCCCCGCCGGCAGGAGGCCGCGGCCGCGCTCGCGGTGGTAGTGCAGCCCCTGCGTGAGCGCGCCGCGGTAAAGCTCGTCCAGCCGCACGCCGTCGCCGCGCGCCCACCAGCCGTCGCCGGTGCCCAGGATGTCGCCCAGGCCCGTGCCGCGCAGCGTGGCCAGCTTGCGGAAGCGGCGCAGGTCGCGGGCGATCAGGTCGTAGATCTCCTCGGCGCTCATCCCCTTGAGGGTGGGGTCCAGCAGCACGCCCATCCGCGGGAGCTGGCCCACCCCCATCTCCACCAGCCAGCCGTTGATCACGTAGTCACACGCCACGTTCCACAGGTACGGCTCGCGCCCGTGGGCCCGCGCGTGATGGCGCAGCCCGGCGTGCAACAGCTCGTGCGCCACCACGAAGCGCGCCTCCTCCTCGCCCAGCCCGGCGTGCGGGTTCACGTAGATCTCGCCGGCCGAGGCGTCGATCGCCGCGATCTGGATGTCCATCCCGCGGCAGACCTCCGCGTCTTCCACCAGCGTGAAGGCGGCCGCCACGGCGCCCAAAAGCGGGTAGCTGTGGATGAACCACTCGCGCGCCAGCGCCGCGGGCGAGGCCGGCGTCTCCTCGCCACCCAGGGTCTGCTGCCGGCCGGCGGCCACCGTCACCGCGCCGCGCACGGCCTGCTGCAGGCCGCGGGCGAACAGCTCCTCCCACGTGTCGCGCCGCCACGCGCCCCACAGGCCGCGCCTGGCCGGGCTCGTGGTGAGGGGGATCATGTCGCCCGCGCGGTCGCCGGCGGTGCCGCTGCGGGCGAGCGCCGGCGGGATGCCGGACTCCACGAAGCGCTCGAAGAGCTCGTCCTCCGTGCGCGCGCCGGGCTGCGGCAGGGGCACCACCTCCGCCGGCGCGCGGCCGAAGCGCAGGTCGGCCAGGAAGCGCGCCACGAAGCAGTCACACGCGGCGTTCCACTCGCGCCACGAGCCGCCCATCCGCTCGGGGCGGAAGTGGCCGAACGCCAGGTGCAGGAGCCCGTGCGCCGCCACGTACGCCCACTCCTCGGGCGCGCCGCGGCGGCGGGGGTGGAAGTCCACCTGCCCGCTCTCGTGCACGCGCGCCCACCCGTCGTCCGGAAAGTCGTCGTCGGGGAGGCGCGAGAAGTGGACTCGGCGCGCGATCGGCGAGAAGAGCGGGTGGGCAAGGACCATCGCGATCCCCGCCTCCCACGCCGCGCGGGCCGGGTCGGGCTGGGCCGAGCCGGAGCCAGACGTGCGCCTACGCGCCATCGCCGGCGGCCGCGGCCAGCCGCGGCAGGTCGCGCACCACCTCGGCCTGGAACCAGGCGGGCCAGGGCTCCTGCCCCTCCTCGTTCAGCATCACCTTCTGAGCGATCTCGAAGTTGAGCGCCGCCAGCTCGCGGATCAGCCGCTTGGCCTGGTGCGCCAGCCGCCGCACGTCGTCGCTCACGCTCGCCGGGTCGGACGGGAGCTCCTTCACCACGCGGGCGCGGAAGCTCTCGGCCAGGAAGAAGAGCACGTCCAGCTCGCCCGGCTCGCGCGGCCAGCGCAGGTCGCCCTTCAGCAGCGCCTCCACGCCGTAGCGGTTGCGCACCGTGCGCACGAAGCCCTTGAAGCGCGCCGCATGCTCGGGGGTGAGGCAGGCCATGGCGTTCACCGCGATCCACTCGTCGCCCACCTCCGGGCCGAACTGCTTCAGCGCGTCGCTGAGCATGTGCCACGAGCGGGGGGTGGAGAACGGCTGCTCGGTGGGCGGCGGCGCGCTCCACAGGTGGTCGGGGCGGTGCTCCACGTACTCGGTCACCCACGGGTGGATGCCGGCGCCGTACGCCCACTGCAGCCAGTCGCGGTGGTCCACGCGGAGTTGCACGTGCACCATGCGGTTCACCAGCGCCGACGGCATCGGCTTGACGATGGCGTTGTCCTGCGCGCGGTTCCCCGCCCCGATCACCACCGACCCCTCGGGGAGCGTGTAGCTGCCGATGCGCCGCTCGTGGATCAGCGAGTAGAACGCCTTCTGCACCTCCTGCCGGCTGGCGTTCAGCTCGTCCAGGAAGAGGCAGTACGGCTCGTCGCGGGCGATGCTCTCGGGCGGGGCGAAGCGGCTCCGGCCGTCCTTCAGCTCGGGGACGCCGATCAGGTCCTCGGGCGCGAGCTGGCTGCCGAGGAGGGAGACGCAGGGAAGCCCCACGTCGCTGGCGAAGCGCTCCACCAGCGACGACTTGCCGATCCCCGGCGCGCCCCAGACGAACACCGGGCGCACGGGGGCGACGTTGAGCAGGTAGTCGAGAAGCTGCGACTGCGTGACCGAGGCGATGCCGAACATGGGCCGGGCCGGACGGATGTGTGACGGGGGATTACGGCCGAAGCGAACGAATATAACATTCCGCCGCGATTCCGCCGGATCGGCTGCGCGACGGGTTCAGCGGTCCGCGACGACATCCGCGGAAAGAGCCGGCGAACCGGTGAACGTGTAGTTCGTACCACATTGTCCGCCGTTCGCCCCGCGCGCGTTGCCGCGCCGGATGCGCCCGCGTAGCTTGGGCCGTCTTCCCCGGCACCGCCCTCCGCGCGACGGAAAGCGGCGCCGCCCGCGGGACCCCGATCATCCCCACAGGCCGATGAACCGTCTCCTGAAACCGCGCTCCACCTTTCTTCTTGTGGCCGCCCTGGCGGTGCTGCCGCAGCTCGCGGAGGCGCAGCAGAAGCAGCGCTTCGCCAGCCGCGACGAGGCGCTGCAGGCCGCCGGCATCCTGCAGGGGCGCTCGGGCCCGCGCAACGTGAACTGGATCGAGGACGGCGCGCGCTTCTCGTTCATCGACGTGGACGCGCAGAACAAGCCGGTGATCAAGGCGTACGACCCCGCCACCGGCGCCGAGACGGTGCTGTTCACCACCGCGGGCACCACCTTCCCCGGCACCACCACGCCGTTCGAGTACGAGAGCTTCCAGTGGACGCGCGACTCGAAGCGGCTGGTCTTCCAGTCCAACTACCGCCCGATCTACCGCCGCTCGGGGATCGCCGACTTCTACATCTACACGCTCGCCGACCGGTCGATGCGCCCGGCCGTGCGCGGCGCGCGCACCGCCGAGCTCTCGCCGGACGGGCAGACGCTGGGCTTCGTGCGCGACGGCAACATCTTCGTGAGCAACCTGGCCACGAACGCCGAGAAGCAGCTCACGAACGACGCGACCCGGCACGTCTACAACGGCCACTTCGACTGGGTCTACGAGGAGGAGTTCGGCTTCGCGCAGGCGTGGAAGTGGTCGCCCGACTCGCGCCACATCGCCTTCTGGCAGGTGGACGAGTCGCCCGAGCCGATCACGCAGATCAGCGACCTGTCGGGGTGGCACGTGAAGTACGACAGCATCCGCTACCCGCTGGTGGGCGACTCGAACCCGAAGGTGCGCATCGGCGTGGTGGACGTGAGCAGCGGGCGCAAGATCTGGCTCGACCCCGGCCTGGCCGGCGAGGTCTACATCCCCCGGATCTACTGGACCAGCCGGCGCGACACGCTGGCGATGATGACGCTGAACCGCGCGCAGACGGAGATGAACCTCGTCTTCTTCGACGTGAAGACGGGCGGCCGGCGGCTGGTGATGACGGAGAAGCGCGACGCGTGGATCGACGTGTTCGACTTCTACGCCGGCATCGAGGACATGATGACCTTCCCCGAGGGGCGCGACGAGTTCTTCTGGATCTCGGATCGCGACGGGTGGCAGCACGTCTACCGCTACGACTACTCGGGGCGGCTGATCAACCAGGTCACGCGCGGGCCCTGGACCGCCACGCGGATCGAGGGGATCGACCCGGCGCGCGAGACGATCTACTACTCGAGCACCGAGGCCACGCCGCTGGAGCGGCACCTCCACGCGGTGAAGTTCGACGGCGGCGGCAAGCGGCGGATCACCACGGCGCCGGGGAACCACCGCTTCGACATGGCGCCCAACGGGCGGTACTTCATCGACCGCTACAGCAGCACCCGCCAGCCGCGGCAGGTGGAGCTGTGGAGCACCGAGCGCGGCAAGCTGCGGACGATGGAGGCCAACGCCGCCACCACCCAGTGGCTGGCCGCGCACGAATACGCGCCCGCCGAGCCGTTCTCGTTCACCACCAGCGACGGCGTGCGCATCGACGCGTCGATGATCCGCCCGGTCCCCTTCGACCCGGCGAAGAAGTACCCGGTGGTCTTCGACATCTACGCCGGGCCGGGGAGCCAGCAGGTGTACAACGAGTTCTACTCGGGCGGCTACGGCCAGTGGCTGGCGCAGCAGGGCTACATCGTGATCGGCGTGAACAACCGCGCCACCGCGAACTACGGCTCGCAGTTCCAGAAGGTGGTCTACAGGCGCCTGGGGCAGTACGAGGCGCGCGACATGGCGGAGACGGCGCGCCACCTGGCCACGCTGCCGTACGTGGACGCGCGGCGGGTGGCCATCATGGGCACCAGCTACGGCGGCTACGCCACGCTGATGGCGATGATCCTGTATCCCGAGCTGTTCCCCGTCGGCGTCGCGAACTCGGCGGTCACCGACTGGCGCTTCTACGACACCATCTACACCGAGCGCTACATGGGGCTGCTGGGCGACAACCTGGCCGGCTACGTGGCGGCGAGCCCGCTGGAGAACGCCCAGAAGATGCGGGGCAGGCTGCTCCTGATCCACTCGCTGATGGACGACAACGTCCACCCGCAGAACACCATGCAGTTCCTCACCCGGCTCACCGCGCTGGGCAAGGACGTGGACTTCCGCCTGTACCCGCCCGGCCGCCACGGCGCGGCGTACGACTGGCAGAGCTACCGCCTGATCGCCCAGGTGACCGACGAGTTCCTGGCCCGCCACCTGAAGGCGCCGCAACCGCCCGCGATCGCCCCGGCTGCAACGGCGGCGGCGACACGGTAGCCATCGCTTCGATCCGGTCGGTCGAGCGGGCACCCGGCATCAACGCCGGGTGCCCGCTTCCGTTTTCGGATGGATGTGGACGGCGGACAACGGCAATGGTTCATGCAGAGTCAGCGGAGTCAGCAGACGAGAGTAAGCGGAGACGCCGTCGACGGGCTGTGGCAGCAATGGGAGCGCATCGTGCAATACGGCGCCGCCGGTCCGGCGGAGCAGAAGCGCCGGGGAGACGGAGTCAACCAGAGCGATCGTGGAGCCCGATGAGAAAGAAACGCTTCGCAGCACCCGCCGTTGCGCTCGCCGCGCTGCTCGCCACCGCGGCGTGCGGCGGCGACGCGCACAACGAGACCAGCGCCTCGGGCGGCGACACGCCCGATGCGGGGAACGCGCCCGCCGGCGGCGTGGGCACCACCGGCACCGGCTCGGTCGTCGGCGGCACCGGCAGCACCCTCACCGGCGGCGACAGCACGTCCACCACCGACGTGGGCCCCACCAGCGTGCCCAACACCGGGACCAACGGCGGCGTCGGCGGCCCGGGGAGCACCGGCAGCCAGGGGAGCTCGCAGTCCAGCGCGCCGGGCTCCGCCACCACCGGCACGCCAGGCACCACGCCCTGAATCAAAGGCGCGGTTCCGGCTCGACGCCCGAGCGGCGCATCCACCGGGTGCGCCGCTTCCTCGTGCCCCGCCGCAGTGTTGGACAGACGTTTAACACAGCATTTTGCTGGATTCTGCGTGTAGCACTCCGCCTCGCCCGGGTGGAAGCTGCGGCAGCTTTGGGCCGCGGTGTGCGCCCAGTCCGCGGCCCGCCGGCCACAGGGGGCGGCGCATCACCATTCCAACAGGGGCTGGGACGCAGATGAAGAAGATGAATGGGGTGGTTCCGGCGCTCGCGCTCGTCGCGATGCTCGCCACAGGTGCCTGCGGCGGCGACGACGCGGCCGAAGGTGGGGCGGCGAGCGACAGCGTCACGACGGGCGTGACCACCGACGCCGGCACCGGCGGCGCGGCGACCACCACCACCCCCGGCACCACCACGATGCCGATGGACAGCGCCGGCGCGATGGGCACCGGCACCACGGGGATGACGGGCGACAGCATGGGCGCGGCGGGCACCACGGGCGGTGGGGTGGGCAACGGCGCCACGGGCGGGACGACTGGCGGCACCACGGGCGGGACCACCACCACCTCGCCCTGACGGATTCACCCAAGCCGGCAAGGGGGGTGTTCGGGAGGGGTGGATTTTCGTGTGAGGAACGCACCCGCCCCGGCCCGGGCCACTCGAAATTCGAAGACAGCAAAGCGGCGCGTCCCCTCGGACGCGCCGCTTTGCTTTCGCTCTCCTTCGGGCGATGACCAGCCCCGCGATACTCGGCCGCCGACCGTCAGCGGCCGAGGTCGGGGGGCTCGATGTCGCGGACCTGCTCGGCGGCCTGGTGCGTCTGCTCGCGCAGGTCGGCGGCGTCGCCGGCCAGCGCCTGCACGTGCCCGGTGCGTTCGTGCGCTTCCTCGCGGATCTGCTCGATGCGCTCGCGGTTTTCCCGCAGCTGCTCGGCGCTCGCGCTCAGCGTCTCGGCGACTCGCCCGCTGTCCTCCGCGAGCGAACGCTGGCGGTCGAAGGTGCGCACGTCGTCCTGCGCGCGCAGGTGGTCGGCGGCGGCGATGTCGGGGTGCGGATGGCCGGGGCGGCCGGCCGCGGCGGGCCGCACCACGTCGGCGTCGTGGGCGGCGTCGCCCGCGAGCTGGCGGTCGCGCTCCGCCATCTCCTCCAGCTCCCGCGCGTCGGGTCGGTTCTGCTCGGCCATGCTGCACTCCGCGCTGTCGTTTACGCGCCTCCATCGGCGATTCCCACGCGCTCAGCGAGTGCAAGAGGTTCGCCAGCGCTCCCCGCCGATCCCGCCGCTCCGTGTCGAAAGCGAGGTGCTTGAGGTACGGCTGGGGCGAATACACGACACGACTCAGGCGCGGGCACCCGCGTGCGTCCAACGACTCGCGAGGCAATCAGGGCTTGTTCTGATCGACCCACTCTTCAACGAGAGTTCGTAGTTCCACGAACTGCAGATCGTTTATGTCCAGGTGAAAAGGCGCGCACAACCGCGGGAGCTCTGCCAGGAAGGCTGCGTACCGCTCGACCATCTTCCCGGGCGACGGGAGCAGAACAGAACCGTCGAGAGCGGTCGCGAGCCAGTTCCGTACCGCCCGAACCGCTTCTCGCCACTTCCCTCGTGAGCCTTGATGTCCTGACCTGCAATGTCCGAGCAGAACTTCTGGTACCGGTACCGCTCGGTATCCAGGATCAGGACGCGTTTTTGTTTCTGCCGCCCCGTCCCGAACTCGCGCGCGCCAAGAAAAAGCCCCAGTTCAAGCGGCATGTTGAACCGGGGCAATCTCTCGGTCGGGTCGAGCTCGGTGCGGGAGATGTCGTGGATGCCGTGGCGGCACCCACGGACGATCCTGTTGATCTTCGCGATGCGCACCTCACCGCCGTCATCTACCTCGAGCGCGCACCGAGCGAGAAATCCGCAGTCGTGAACGGTGAACACCAGCGCTCGAAAAATCTCCTGGTAGTCGGTGTCGAAAGGGCAGTTGACGAAGACGCTCTCCTCATATGATGCAGCTGCCATCCGAGCCTCGGCTAATCTCCGGCGGTGGAACCAGCGGACACCCTGTCGTGCGGGCCCTCTTTCTTCCTGGCCTTGACCACGCCGCTGCTGGATCGATCGCGAATTTGCCCCGCCCGCGCATCCCGTACGATGATCACCTCGGAGCGAACGGCGTCACGGTCGAGGCGCCCGGTCTGGCTGGACTTCTTAACGGTACGAAGCTGCTTCCTGGCCATGAGCCACCTCCAACGAGGTCGGAACGTCGGTGTCGTTGCAATCTAGTGAAAGGGCACCCGTATCCAAAAGGTGGGTGCCACGCTTCCGCGAGGTGAAGGACCCGTGGCAAAAGGCCTCATCCGCCACTTCCGCACGTGGTCTACGCACACATCAGTAGATGAACACCGGGGTGCCGACGTCGACCTCGTGATAGAGGAGGCGGGCGGCCTCGTTGGTCATGCGGATGCAGCCGTGCGACACGTCCTGCCCGAGCAGCTCGGGGTGGTTGGTGCCGTGCACGGCGATCCCCTCGCCCAGGTAAAGGGCGGTGGTGCCCAGCATCCCCACCTCCCAGCGCCTGGGGTCGTCGGCGTCGGGGATGGGAACCTTGCGCTCGATGTAGGCCCAGTCGGGCACGTACCACTTGGGGTTCTTCTCCCTGCGCTGCACGCGGAACATCCCGCGCGGCGTGGAGAAATCCCACTTCTGCCCAGCGCCCTCCAGCCGCGTGCCGGTGCCCGTGCCCACGATGGCCGACCAGAGCACGCGCGGCCCGTCCATCAGGTGCAGCCGGTGCTCGGCCAGCGAGATCACCACGTAGCGCCCCTCCACGTCCACCGGCGGGTCGCGGTAGCGGTCGGTGCCCTCGCGGTCCACCCCGTGCTCCAGCGCGAGCGGCCCCGCCGGGAGCTGCGCCGCCGCCGGCCGCGCCGCCACCACGCAAAGAGCCGCCAGAACCGCCGAAACCAGCTTCATCCCCATCGCTCCCACTCTCCGAAATCAATCGCCCGAACGGATCCAGCGCACTCGCGCACTCCCGCACTCGCGCACCTGTTGGCGATGCCCGCCAAACCGCGCCTCGGCCTATTCCAGCAGCTCTCGCTGCGCCCGCCGCACCCGCATCAGCTGATAAACGTGCGCGATCTCGCCGCCCAGGATGAACACGAACGCGGAGTAGTAGATCCACAGCACCAGGATCACCGGCGACACCAGCGCGCCGTAGATGCGCTCCCAGCTCGTGGCATACCCCACGTACAGCGCGAAGAGCCCCTTGAGCAGCTCCCACGCCACCGAGGTGAACGCCGCCGCCGCCAGCGCCATCCGCCACGGCGTGCGCCGCCGCGGCAGGTAGCGGTAGATCAGCAGGAACATCAGGAAGATGAAGCCGAACGCCAGCAGCCGCGCCCACACCGTCTGCAGCGTGCGCACCTCGGCGTCGCTGTTGTCGATCCCCAGCAGCCCGATGCCCAGCCGCTGCGCCGCGTCGAGGGCCACGGTGATCCCGGTGTTGGCCACGAACAGCGTGCCGGCCAGGAACACCATCTGCAGGTCGAACACCTTCCCCTCCACGATCCCGCGCTCGGCCGGGAGGTCGAAGATCTCCTTGAGCGACGCCCGCAGCGTGCCGATCAGCCGCGACGACACCCAGAGGAAGAGGATCAGGCCGAAGACGCCGAAGCTGGTGCGCCCGGCCAGCACCGCGTCCACGATCTGGTAGGTGCGCGCGACGACCGACTCGGTGGGGGGGAGGATGGTGACGATGTAGTCGACCGCGGCCTTGCGCGGGTCGCTCACCACCCGCGACAGCACGATGCCGAAGAACCCCACCAGCATGAGCAGGAAGGGGATCGCCGCGAACAGCACGTCGAAGGCGATCCCCCCGGCCAGGAAGAAGATGTCGTCTTCGCCCGCCTTGGTGTACAGGCGCGCGATGAAGTCGCCGCCGCCGCGAAAAACGCGCGCGAAGGCCGCCACGGCGGCCTTCGGCACGTTCACGCGGCGGCGGCGCCAGCGCGCTCCCCGGCTCTCCGGCTCGGCCATCGGCTCCACGGTCACTCCCCCCGCGCCGACGGAGGCGCCGCGGCGCTCAGGCCAGGTCGCCCGACGACTCCTCCGTCGTCACCGCCACCACCACCACCTCGCCGCCGCGCGCGCCGTTCCCCTCCGCCGCGCCGTCGCCGCCGCCCGATCCCTCGCCGCGGCCCAGGGTGGAGCGGTAGGCGCGCTTGGCCTCGTCCACGCGGCGCTGCAGCTCCTCGCGGGCGTCGCGGGCGGCGTCCACGCCGGCGTCGAGCGCGGCGCGGGCCTGCTGCACGCGGGTGCCCACGCCGCCGCGCACGCTGTCGAGCGTTTCGGACACGCGCTCGCGCGCGCCGCTCACCCGGTCGCCCACGCCCTCGCGCGCGCGGCGCACGGCGCCGGCGATCTCGGCCTGCGTCTCCATCCCCGAGCGCGGGGCCAGGAGCAGCGCGGCCGCGGCGCCGACCAGCACGCCCAGCATGAACGTGCCGGCGCCCCCGCCGCGCGTTTCGATCACGAAGGTGGGGAGGTCGTCGTAGTCGGCCATGGGTGGAGCCCGGGGGTGTGGGTCTCTAGGATGCCGGCCGCGGCTGGGCGCCGGTGCCGCCGTTCGCGAAGACGACGCGGGCGCTGGGGGCGACGGCCCGGTCGCGGGTGTCGTGCTCCAGGGCGCCGCGCAGCCGGTCGAGGTCCACCGGCTTCTGGAAGAAGTAGTCGGCCTCGCTCTCGAGCTGCCGCTCCATCCCGTCGCCGCCGCAGCCGGCGGTGATCACGATGAAGGTGACCCCCTGCCCCGCCTCGCGCCGCACCTGCCGCAGGATCTGCAGGCCGTCGGTGTCGGGGAGGTAGTAGTCGCAGACCACGGTGTCGGGGTGGAAGTCTTCCAGCCGCCGCAGCCCGGCCTCGCCGCTGGCCGCCGAGGTCACGGTATAGCCCTCCTCGGCCAGGAGGCTCTCCAGCGCCTCCCGCGCACCCGGTTCGTCTTCGATGACCAGAATACGTTGTGCAGCCATAGCCCTGCAACCTTGCCCATGCGCGGAAGACCGCCTCTCGCCCGGCGAAAGGGCAATCGCCATGCCACGTTCAGGTAAACATACGGCGTCCGAGCATCGCGCAGGTTGCTGAATTTTCGTGCGATATGATACAAACGTTGTGCATGCGAGAGGCGGGTGGGCGCGGCGCTTCTCCCTCACCACGAGGCGCCGAGGTCTGGCGATATTTCGAGTCAACCCGCCGTGTGACGACGCCGCTGCATCCCCCCTGCTCCCACCCCTCGTCCACCCGGCCTGCGACACCGTTGCGTCCTCTTCCGGCCGACGCTGGAATCATACGGATCCCCACGAGCTCCGTTCCGCGAGCGGATTGCGTGAGGGATTCGCGCCCGGAGGGCCGAGACGCCGGCGCGCCCGCGTCGACGTCTCGGGAACGAGCGGGGCCATGGCGCGACGGCGGCTCGGCGCCGTTGGCAACGGCGGTTTCGTTGCCTACGGCGCGCGAAGCCCGGCCCGGAGCGCAGCGGAGGGACACGCCCGCATCCGTCTTTTCCGTCGACGGCCAGGGCACCGACTCGTCCGACGCCGTATCACGAAAGACCGCGGGCCGCGCCTCCGTTGTGGAGACGCGGCCCGCGGTCTTCGATCGGTCGAGACCGGATCCGTTACGCCACCGCGGCGACCTCGGGGCTGACCACACGGTTCAGGCGGCTGCGCAGCTCGTCCTCCTCGATCCCCAGCATGGTGGCGGCGCGCTGGTGGTTGCCGTCCACGAAGGAGAAGGTCTTGAGGATCAGCGTGCGCTCGGTCTGCTCGAGCGAGGTGCCCACCGGGATGCGCAGCTCGCGGTCGTCGGCCGAGATCAGCTCGTGGGCGCGCAGGTCGGCCAGGGTGATCTGGTCGGTGCGGGCCAGGATCACGGCGCGCTCCAGCGCGTTCTTCAGCTCGCGGACGTTGCCGGGCCAGCGGTAGGTGTTGATGAACTCCAGCGCCTCGGGGGCGAAGCCCTTGATCTTCTTCTGGTTCTCTTCGCTGAAGCGCCGCAGGAAGTGCTCGGCCAGCACGCGCACGTCGCCGCGGCGCTCGCGCAGCGGCGGCAGGGTGAGCGGGATCACGGCCAGGCGGTGGTACAGGTCCTCGCGCAGCTCGCCGTTCTCCAGCGCCTTGCTGATCACCTTGTTGGTGGCGCTCACCACGCGGATGTCCACGTGGATCTCCTTCTTGCCGCCCAGGCGGCGGAAGGAGCGCTGCTCCAGCGCGCGCAGCAGCTTCACCTGGATGTCGGGCTCCATCTCCGCGATCTCGTCCAGGAAGAGCGTGCCGCCGTCGGCCAGCTCGAAGCAGCCGGGCTTCTCGTTGATGGCCCCGGTGAACGCGCCCTTCTCGTGGCCGAACAGCTCGTTCTCCAGGATCTCGCGGGGGAACGCGGCGCAGTTGATGGCGATGAAGGGGCCCTTGGCGCGCGTGCTCTTGTCGTGGATGGCGCGCGCCACCAGCTCCTTGCCGGTGCCGCTCTCGCCCACGATGAAGAGGCTGGCGGCGCTGGGCGCCGCGGCCTCGATCATCGAGTAGATCTCGCGCATCTCCTCGCTCTGGCCGATCAGGTCGCCGAAGCGGGCGAGGTTCTTGAGCTTCTCCTCGAGCTGCTTGTTGGCCTGCTTGACCCGGTACGCCTCCACCGCCTTGGGGAGGAGCGCCTTGAGCCGCTCGATGTTGAGCGGCTTCTCGAGGTAGTCGTAGGCGCCCTGCCGCATGGCCTGCACGGCGGTGTCCACGCTGGCCGAGCCGGTGATGATGATCATCTCGGAGGGGATGCCGGCCTCGCGCATCTTCCGGAACAGCTCCAGCCCGTCCATCTCGGGCATGCGCAGGTCGGCCAGCACCACGCCGTAGCCGCCCCCGCTCACCATCTCCCACGCCTTCTTGCCGTCGGTCGCGGTATCCACCTCGAATCCGTCGTCGGCGAGCAGCATCTGCAGCCCCTCGACGATGTGGCGTTCGTCGTCCGCCACCAGGATCTTTTCTGCCATTGGGCCGTCTATCGGTTGGGTGGTCGCAGTTTCAAGACGTTCAGTATACCCGCAAGCGGCGTAAAGGGTCAAGCCGTTGCGGATCAAGCACCTGCGGGCGCGGGGAGCGCCCGCTCAGGCCCCCGCCGCCGGAATGGAAAAGACGAGCGCCGGCGCGGTTTCGTCACTCGCGTCCACCTCGACGCGCCCGCCCGCCCCGGCGGCCAGCGCGCCGGCGGCCGCCATGCGCTGCGAGCCGAGCAGCCCCGCCTCCAGGTCGGCGGCGGCGATGCCGGAGCCGGCCACGCCCAGGCGCGCCTCGCCGCCGCCGGCGGTGAACCACAGGCAGAGGGTGCCGCCGCGGTCCACCCGGTCGATCACCTCCAGCACCAGGTTCAGGATCACGCGGCGCGCGGGCTCGCGGCGCAGGTGCACGCGCGTCATCCCGCCGTCGGGGCGGTATTCCACGGCCACGTCGTGGTGGCGGGCCTCGAGCTGGATCAGCTCCATCAGCTCCTCCACCAGCTCGCCCAGGGTGGCGCTCTCGGCGCCGCGGCCGGGGCGCGACAGGCGCAGCAGCAGCTCGATGCGCCGGTTCACGCGCTCGAGCTCGCCGGCCAGCACGCCGATGTAGCGCTGCACCTCTTCGGCGCTGTCGGCGCGGGCGACGCGCCGCTTGAGCACCTCCAGGTTGATGACCATGGAGTGCAGCGGGTTCTTGATCTCGTGCGCCAGCCCGTCGGCCAGGCGTTCCAGCAGGTCGAGCTTGTTCGCGCGCAGCAGCAGCCCGTCGGCGTCGTCCGACGAGGGTGGGCTGGCGCCCGGTGGTGCATGGAGTGCGGCGTGCGTCTCGATCACGGATCTACGGTGTGCGGCGTCTCGTGCCGCGTGCCGGGGGCACGCGGATCGGAGGCGTCGGCGTCATCTCTGCTGCACGGCTTCGTATCCCGAAACCGCGGGAGAGCGCCCGCGAAACCGATTTTCGCGGCGAGCGCTCGGGGGTGTGGGCTAGCACAAACCGTTCCCATGCCGAACTCCGCCCGAACCCCGGCCGGACGCGGGGAAGCGCGGCACGGGGTCCGGGTACGGCCGCATCGCCATGATGCCGACGCGCATCCGCCGGTTGAACACGGCGACTGGAGCATCGCACGTCGGCGCTTCGCACTGCATGACACGGATCGCGAAGTGTTGGTTGCCGGACAAAAACGAAACAGCCGGATGCGGGCGTGTCCCTCCGCTGCGCTCCGGGCCGGGCTTCGCGCGCCGTAGGCAACGATACCGCCGTTGCCAACGGCGCCGAGCCGCCGGCGCGCCAGGTCCTCGCCGCGGATCCGAAGGATCGGCGCGGGCGCGCCGGCGTCTCGGCCCTGCGGGCGCGAATCCCTCACGCAAACCGCCCGGTCACGGAACGGAGTTCGTGCGTTGCGTATGAAACAGCATCCTCCCCGACACGCACAAATCTTTACACCGCAATGAAATAGCCGCGTGCAAAGCGAGCCCGGGTCCCTCTCCCGGGCTGTTTTGGGAGAGGGACCGCCGCGAAGCGGCAGGGTGAGGGCCCCCGCGGCGCATCGGCATCCCCCAGAACACACGAACGGGCGGACCGTCATCGGCCCGCCCGCTCACGTCATCCGTCGAATCCGGTCCGTGGCTCAGTCCGACAGGTCCCAGTCGTCGGCGCCGGCCTTGATGCGCAGCGAGGCGGGGCCGGTGCGGCGCACGTCGGGGAGCTTCACGAAGCGCTTCACCGTCTCCTGCGTGTCGGTCACGCGGAGCTGGCGGAAGAGGAACTCGAAGGTCTGCCGCAGCGCCGCGCGCACCTTCCCGCGCTCGCCCTCGGGGAGCTCCCACAGCTCGCGCTTGAACGCGCCGATCGCCTTCTTGCGCGCCTTGTAGATGAACTGCTCCTCGGTGTCGCTGGGCTTGCGCTCCTCGGGGAAGCTCTGGCGCGTGTGCTCGTACATCTTCTCGCGCAGCTCCGCGGGGATCTGGTCGTAGAGGATGTTCTGGAAGTTGGTCGCCAGGTGGATCTCGGCCGTCTCGACCTCGGGGAACTTGCCGAACGCGCTCTGCGGCAGCGTGCTGGCGCCGTGCTGCACCGCGCCCGCCATCCCGTACTCGTCGCGCGCGATCTCGGACAGCGTGCGCAGCGTCTCGAAGTCGATCGCGACGTCGGCGATGCTGCCGTCGGGGAGGACCACGCCGCCGTGGCTGGTGCCGCTCTGCACGCTGATCTTGCTGAGCCCCTCGAACTTCTCCCCCGCCTTCTCCGACAGCCGCGCCAGCTCGCGCGTGTAGCCGTCCATGTAGGCGCGCAGCTCCTCGGGCGTGCTGTTCTCGGTGCCCACCTCGCCGATCTCGCCGCCGATCGACACGTCCACGCCCTCGGGCTGGTAGTGGCGCACGTACGCCGTCAGCTCGGCCGAGAGGCGGTAATTCGTCTCCTGCTGCGCGTCGAGCCCGTCCCTGGCGAGATCGACCAGGGTGCTGGTGTCGATGTCGATGTTGTAGAAGCCGGCGTGCAGCGCCTCCTTGACCAGGTCCTTCACGGCGCGCATCTCGGCCTGCGGATCGGCCTTGTACTTCTTGGCGTTGAGCTGGAAGTGGTCGCCCTGGATGAAGAGCGGGCCGGTCCACCCCTCCTTGATCGCCGCGGCGGTCATCACCGCCACGTACTCGGCGGGGCGCTGGTCGGTGTAGCCGATCTCGCTGCGGGCGATCTCCAGGATCAGCGCGCCCACCTTCAGCTCGCGCGCGGCGGAGAAGAGGGCGCGCGCCGTGTCGAACGACGAGGCGCGGATGTTCATCGCCGGCACGGTGAAGCCCTCCGTCTCGCCGCGGCCGCGCGCCATGTACAGGTCGTGGATCGACGCGGGCGCCACCCCTAGCCGGCGGCCGGCCTCGCCGATGATCCAGCGGGCGCTGTCGCGCACGTCGGCGTCGGCGCCGAACACCGCGGCGTGGGCCAGGCGGTCGATGCCGCCCCCGCGCAGGGCGTCTTCGCTCACCAGCTCCAGCACGCCTGCGTTCACGCGCACGGAATCGCTCAGCTCGCCCAGCAGCGCCTGCACGGGCGCGCTGCCCAGCACGGCAAGGTCGTCGGCGGGAGTCGTGACGGTGGCCACGAGGGTCTCCTGGGTTCTATGTGTGGATACGAATCGATCGGATCATGATGCCGGAATCGTCGCGGCGGGCGGCAATGTGCACGCAAGCCGTGTGCTGGGGCAAGTCGGGATCCGTACCACGACGCAGCTACTCCGGCGGTCTTCGCGATCGACGGCCCACGGGTGGGTTGCGCGTCCATAACGAGTGTTTTACTGTTCACCGTGTTCACATATTCCGAGTGGCCAAAGCGGACGGGGCGCTGACGATCCCCGGGAGCGAATCAGCGCGACCTCGGCGGCGACGAGCGCGCTGGTGAAGCTGGTGCACGACGAGGTCGTGTACCGCCGCGAGGTGGTGCGCACGCCGTTGCGCACCCTCGCCGCCGAGATCGGGGTCTCGAAGAGCGCCGTGGACCAGTTCCACAAGCTGCGCTCGCACCCGGGGAAACTCTGGCCCAAGCTGAGGGATTGGTACATGCGCACACGCCACAGCCGGGCACGCGAAGAGTACCAGACGCCGCCGGAGGAGCTCGTCGCGAGCGCGCTCCACACTTTGAGCATGCTTCCGAACGACCGCCGCGCGGCCGCGCTGGATGCGACGGTGGAGCACTTCAAGGCGATACATGCTGGGATGCCGATGCCCGAGTGGGTCCACATGCTTGCCGATCTCGCCGAGCGCGAGGCCGCGAACTGACGCAGACCTTCCGGAGATGGACCGCCGAGCGCCCCGCGAGCAGGAATCGACGGGGCGCTTCTCGTTCATGCGATCGACACCGGCGGCATTCGCGGCTGGTCTGGCGATTGCGCTTGCATCCGCCCATGAGAACGAGCGAGAAGGTGGCGGTGGCGGGGATCGCGGCGGCGGGGGCGCTGGGGGCGTACGCGTTCCTGGTGGAGCCGCGCTGGCTGGAGGTGACGCGGCCCACCATCCACGTGGGCGGCCTGCACCCGGCGCTGGAGGGCTTCCGCATCGTGCTGCTGACGGACATGCACGCCGGCGCGGGGACGCCGCTGTCCATCGTGCGGCGCGCCTGCCGCGCGGCGATGGACGAGCGGCCGCACCTGGTGGCGCTCACCGGCGACTTCGCCGCGGACGACGCGCCGGGGTTCGAGCGGGTGCTGGCGGCGCTGGAATGCCTCGACGCCCCGTTCGGCGTGTACGCGGTGCCGGGGAACCACGACCACACCGTGGGGATCGAGACGTGGCACGCCGACGTGGGGGCGCACCCGGTGGTCCGCGACCTCACCAACCGCGCGGTGATGCTGGAGAAGGAGGGGGCTCGGCTGTGCGTGGCCGGGGTCGACGACTTCTCGAAGGGGCGGCCGGACATGAGCGTGCTCCCGCCGCCGGTGGAGCGCGACTTCACCCTGCTGCTGGCGCACGACCCCGACCAGGCCGAGCGCGCCCGCCGCGGCTACGACCGGGTGGACCTGATCGTGAGCGGCCACACGCACGGCGGCCAGGTGCGGCTTCCGTGGGTGGGCGCCCTGCGCAACCCGGCGAAGCGCGACGACCTCTACGAGGAGGGGCTGCGGCGCCGGCCGTGGACCCAGGTGTACACGTCGCGCGGGGTGGGCACGGTGCACATCCCGGTGCGCTTCCTCTGCCGCCCCGAGGTGGCGATCCTGACGCTGACCGGCGCGGCGCGTCCACGCCGTAACCCCTGAGCGGGAACACCTTTTGCGAGGAACCGCGCTTCGGAATGGATGTTCCGGAGCGCCGTTGGACGGGACGACGCCCCGGCCGCACAGGGAGAGGTTCCGTCCCCCGCGGAGGCAGGCTGATGGCGAGACAGACTGGGGTCGTGGAGTTCTTCAAGGACGACAAGGGGTACGGTTTCATCCGCCCCGACGGCGGCGGCAAGGACGTGTTCGTTCACCACTCCGTGATCCAGATGGAAGGCTTCAAGAGCCTGAAGCGGGGTGACCAGGTGGAGTTCGAGATCACCGACGACCCCAAGGGCCCCCGCGCCAGCGACGTGCGGCGCGTGGACGGCGCGGGGGGCGGTGCCTCCGCCGGCGGTGCGAGCGCGGGCGCGGGTGCGGCCGCGAACGAAGCGGATGACTCGGACGACTCGGGCGACGGCGACGCGGACGACGACGACAATCCGTAGCGCGCCTCTAACGCACGAGCAGCCCCAATGCAGAGTCGGCGCCCTACCCGGATCCCCGGGAGGGCGCCGACTCGGCGTTTGTGGAGCAGCGATGCAGAAGGTTTGTCGCTGTTTTGCGGCGCGGGGCCCCACCCTGGCGCTTGGCGGCGCCTGTCCCTCCCCCAAAACAACCTGTCAAAACAACCTGGGGGAGGGACCTGGGCTCGCTTCGCTCGCGGCTGTTTCGGAGTGGATCCAGGGCCCGTCGCGGGCGCCTCGACCATCGGCAGAACGACACGTCGCGGCAGCCACGAAGCCGGTCGCGTGCCCCATCGCGTCGGCCACACCGCGGCCGGTAGTCCGCGAAGGCGGACTTCGTGTGGTTGTTGGCGCGGTTTCGACCGCCCGCCCGACTTTCCCCGTCCCCTGCCCTACGGCACCAGCACGATGCCTACGGCACCAGCACAATCTTGCCGAACTGGTCGCCGGCTTCCAGGCGCTCGTGCGCGGCGCGGGCCTGGTCCAGCGGCATCACGCTGTCGATCACGGGGCGAAGGCGGCCGCTGAACGCCGCGTCCAGCATCTGCGCGAACTCGGCGTTGCTGGCCATGGTGGTGCCGAGGATGGTGGTCTGCCGCCAGAAGAGCGCGCGGATGTCGATCTCGACCTTCGGCCCGGTCGTGGCGCCGAAGGTGACGAGGCGGCCGGCGGTGGCGAGCGCGCGGATGCTGGCCTTCCACGTCGCCGCGCCGGGGCTCTCGACCACGACGTCCACGCCGCGCTTCTTCGTGTCCGCGTGCAGCGCCTTCGCCCACTCGGGGTCCGCGGTGCGGTCGTAGACGAACGCCGCGCCGAGCTCGCCCAGGCGCCGCACGTTGTCCGCGCCGCTGGTGACGGCGAACACGCGCGCGCCGGCCAGCACCGCGATCTGCACGGCGGCGAGCGCGGTGCCGCCGCTGGCGCCGAGCACCAGCACGTCCTCGCCCGGCCGCAGGCGGGCGCGGGAGTGCAGGGCGCGCCACGCGGTCATGCAGGCGATGGGGAGCGCGGCGGCGTCCCCGAAGGCGTAGCCGTCGGGCAGGCGGTGGGCGCGGTCGGCGGCGGCGGTGACGAGCTCCGCGAAGCCGCCGTTGGTGTGCTCGCCCAGGATGCGGTAGGATACGCACATCGACTCCTCGCCGCGCCGGCACCACTCGCAGGTGCCGTCGTACAGGTTGGGGTTGATGACCACGCGCTCGCCGACCCGCGCCGCATCCACCCCCTCCCCCACCCCGGCGATGACGCCGGCGACGTCGCTGCCGCCGATGTGCGGCATGGTGGTCTCGATCGGCAGCCCGCGGCGCACCCACAGGTCCAGGTGGTTCATCGCCGACGCCTTCACCTGCACCAGCACCTCGCCGGGGCCGGGCTGGGGCTGGGGCACGTCTTCGATGCGGAGCACCTCGGGGCCGCCGTGTTCGTGGAAGATCGCCGCGCGCATGGGTGTGGGTTGGTGGGTTTGATGACGGGTGATGTCCGGATGTTCAACGGACGTGGGAACGTAGATAGAGGGTGCGCGAGCGGCAACGGAGCGGTTCGACGGGGTTGGCGCATGCGGCGGCGGCCCCCTCCCCGCGCTCCGCGGGCGCTCCGCGGGCGCTCCGCGGGGGAGGGGGTGAACGGCAACGGCGACGGCGCAGCGCACGGGCGGTTTCGACCCTCCCCCGCGAAGCGCGGGGAGGGCGAGCGCTCTCAGGCGCGGGGAGGGGGGCCCCCGCGGTGCCGCCGAAGCGCGCCGCATCCCCCGAATGTTCAGACACTGTCCAAACGCGGTTGCCTGCTCCCTGTTCATCCTTTCGGACTCCCGCACGCGCCCGTAACTTGCCCGCCCATGGAGTACTCCGGCGCCGAAGACCGCCTGAACCCCGTGACGCCCGCGGGCGTGACCGACGACACGCTCGGCGGCTACCAGGCCGTGCACGGGCGCGCCGCCGCGTTCCAGGGGTGCGACGGCGAGCCGTACACCGCCGCGGTGGAGACCGACGACAGCGGCGACCCCGCGGCGCCGTACAGCGCGTACCTCGTCTTCGTCCGCTGGGCGCAGACGGGGACGGCGGTGATGGGGCACCTGGAAACGGGCGACCTGGCCACCGCCGCGTCGGAAGAGGAGGCGCGCGAGGCGCTGGAGGAACTGCCGCTCGCGCGCGTCCGCGAGATCCTGGACGAGACCATCCGCCGCCGCGCGGCCGAGGCGGCGGACGCCTGACCCGTCATCCGCCCCGCGCCCGCGGCGCACCCGAATCATCCCGAATAATGCCAGCGAGATGCTCAAGGAAAGCCTCCTGAAGCTCAGCGAGAGCCAGACCGCCAAGAAGGTGATCACCCGCGCCCCCGTGTCGCGCAGCTTCGCCCAGCGCTTCGTCGCGGGCGACACGCTGGAGGAGGCGGTGCAGGCGGCGCGCGCGCTGAACGCCGCGGGGCTCACCGTATCCCTCGACTTCCTGGGCGAGTCGGTGGCCACGCGCGAGGAGGCCCAGGCCGCCACCGACATGGTGATCCGCATCCTGGAGACGATCGAGCGCGCCGGGATCGACGCCAACGTGAGCGTGAAGCCCACCCAGTTCGGGCTGGACATCGACCCCGAGTTCTGCCGCGCCAACATCGAGTTGGTGCTGCAGCGCGCCCGCGAGCTGGGCGACGGCAACGGCGAGATCTTCGTGCGGCTGGACATGGAGAGCAGCGACTACACCGAGCGCACCGTGGCGCTGGTGGAGGCGCTGTGGGGCGCCGGCTTCCACAACACCGGCACCGTGCTGCAGAGCTACCTCTACCGCACCCCCGACGACCTGGAGCGCATGCTGGCGCTGGGCTCGCGCGTCCGCCTGGTGAAGGGCGCCTACAGCGAGCCGGCCGAGGTCTCGTACCAGGACAAGGCAGACACCGACCGGATGTTCGTGCAGGAGATGGAGCGGCTGCTGGAAGCCGGCCACTACCCGGCGATCGCCACGCACGACGAGGCGATCATCGACCGCGTGCGCGACTTCGTGTTCGAGAAGGGGATCGGCAAGGAGGGCTTCGAGTTCCAGATGCTGTACGGCGTGCGGCGCGACCTGCAGACCCGGCTGCGCGAGGAGGGCTACAACGTGCGCGTGTACGTGCCCTTCGGCGACAGCTGGTACCCGTACCTGATGCGGCGCCTGGCCGAGCGGCCGGCGAACATGCTGTTCATGGCCGGCAGCATCTTCAAGGAGAGCGGCGCGTCGCGCTTCCTGAACCCCGCGGCGATCGGCGCGGGCGCGCTGGCCGGCGCCGCCGCCGCGCTGCTGTGGAAGGGCCGCGGCCGCAAGGGCAAGCCGCGGCGCCGCCGCTGATGCCGGGGACCCGATACAGGCTGGCGATCGCCGAGCCGCAGACGCACCACTTCGTGGTGGACCTTCAGGTGGAGGACGTCGCCGGCGAGGCGAGGCTGGTGATGCCGAGCTGGACGCCGGGCTCGTACCTGATGCGCGAGTTCCCGCGCAACGTGGTGACCTTCGCCGCGGTGGACGGCGCCGGGCGCCCCCTCCCCTTCCGCAAGGCCGACAAGAACACCTGGGTGGTGGACGCGCCGGCCGACGGGCGGCTGACGGCGCGCTACCTGGTGCACGCCGACGAGCTGTCGGTGCGCACCAGCCACCTGGACGCGAGCCACGCCTTCATCAGCGGCACCAGCGCCTTCATGTACGTGGAGGGGCGCGAGCGGGAGCCGGTCACGGTGGAGGTGCAGGCGCCGGAGGCGTGGAAGGTCACCACCTCGCTCCCCGAGGCCGCGCCCAACGTGTTCACGGCCGCCGACTACGACGAGCTGGCCGA
>Ga0190275_10000732_pt1 | contig 26483 bp, 24 predicted proteins | sample Popmic550T_FD_133745 | JGI IMG/M metagenome (GOLD analysis project Ga0190275, IMG submission 133745) | Populus adjacent soil microbial communities from riparian zone of Yellowstone River, Montana, USA - 550 T | ecosystem: Environmental > Terrestrial > Soil > Riparian zone > Trees stand | place...
AAGCAGGATGTGCTCGGTACCGATGTAGTTGTGCTTGAGGATCCGGGCCTCCTCTTGCGCGAGGACGACCACTTGACGGGCCCGCTCTGTGAAGCGCTCAAACACGGCTCGAGTCCTTCGTCTCGGGAAATACTGCTGACGGCCCAGTCTAACAACGGGGTCCGGCTAGCAAGTCAGGTGCGCAACGCGGGGAACAACACGACCTCGCGGATCGAGCTCCTACCCGACAGCAGCATCACCAAACGGTCGATGCCGATGCCGATCCCGCCGGTCGGCGGCATGCCCTGCTCCAGCGCCCTGACGAAGTCCTCGTCGTAGGGCTGCGCCTCGTCGTCGCCGGCCGCGCTGTGGCGACTCTGCTCCTCGAAACGGGCCCGCTGCTCGTCCGGATCGTTGAGCTCCGTGAAGGCGTTGGAGAACTCCATCCCCCCGGCGAAGCACTCGAAGCGCTCAACCAGCCCGGGCTCGCTGCGGTGGGCCTTGGCGAACGGCGACAGCTCGACCGGGTAGTCGGTGATGAAGGTCGGGTTCTTCAGCTCCGGCTCGACGTGCTTGGACAGCAGCTCGTCGACGAGCTGGGGCCAGACCTCCGTCGGGTCGAGCGAGATGCCGCGCTCCCTGGCGGCCGCGACCAGCGCGCTGCTGTCGCGGTGCGCCAGCACGTCGAGGCCGGTCTTCTCCAGGATCGCGTCGCGCAGCGTCACGCGCTTCCAGGGCGTCGCGAAGTCGATCTCGCCGGCGTAGTCGATCTCCTCGGCGACGAAGGCGACCAGCTCCTCCAGCTCGGCCGCGATGTCCCCGTAGTCGGCGTAGGCCTCGTACCACTCGAGCATCGTGAACTCGGGGTTGTGCTTCGGCGACAGGCCCTCGTTGCGGAAGTCCTTGCCGATCTCGTAGACGCGCTCGAGCCCGCCGACGATCAGGCGCTTGAGATAGAGCTCGGGCGCGATCCGCAGGTACAGCTCGCGGTCGAGCGCGTTGTGGTGGGTGGTGAACGGACGGGCGAGCGCCCCGCCGTAGAGCGGCTGCAGGATCGGGGTCTCGACCTCGAGGAAGTCGCGCGCGTCGAGCCAGCGGCGGATCGCGGCGATCACCTTCGAGCGCAGGATGAACAGCTCGCGGGCGTCCTCGTTGGCGATCAGGTCGAGCTCGCGGCGCCGGTAGCGCGTCTCGACGTCCTCCAGCCCGTGGAACTTGTCCGGCGGCGGTAGCAGCGACTTCGCCAGCAGCGTCCAATCGGTGGCGCGCAGGGTCAGCTCGCCGCGACGCGACTTGAAGGCGGTTCCGTCGATCCCGATCAGGTCGCCGAGGTCGAGCGAGGTGAGGACGTCGAACGACTCCTCGCCGAGCACGTCGCGCTTCGCCTGGATCTGGATCCGGCCCGCACGGTCGACGACGTCGAGGAAGGCCTGGCCCCCATGCCCACGCCGCGCGGCGAGCCGCCCCGCCACCCGGTAGCCGGTATCGGTCTCGGCGCCGTCCTCGAGGTCCCCGTGCGCCTCGCGAACGATCTCGGAGGCGACGACGCCCGGATAAGCGTGCGGAAACGGCTCGATGCCGCTCGCGCGCAACTGCTCCAGCTTCTGCCGCCTGTCGTCTTCCACGGCGGAGAGCCTAGATGCGGGAGAGGCTAGGCGGCCTCGATCTTCGTGATCTTCAGCTTGCGAGCTGGACCACGGGGGACCGGCACGGAGACGACGTCGCCCCGCTTGTGACCGATCAGCGCCTTGCCGACCGGCGACTCGTTGGAGAGCCGCTGCTCGGCCGGATCGGCCTCGGCCGAACCGACGATCTGGAACTTGTTCGACTTGTCGGTCTTCTGGTCCTTGACGTGGACCAGGACGCCGACGCCGACCGTCTCGGTGTCGACGTTCTTCGCGTCGATGATGCGCGCGCTGCGAAGCTTCTCCTCGAGCTCGGCGATCTGCTTCTCGAGCATTGCCTGCTCGTTCTTCGCGTCGTCGTACTCGGAGTTCTCGGCGATGTCGCCGAACTCGCGCGCCTCTTTGATCCGGGCAGCGACCTCGCGACGACGGGTCGTCGACAGGTGCTCGATCTTGCCCTTCAGATCGGCTAGCCCGTTCGGTGTTAGAAGCGTCTCTCTCGGCATAGGAAAACCCCCCGAGCTTCGACCGTGCCGCCGGAGGGAGCGCGTGAGTGTAGCAACCGCCTTGGCCGTGACCGAAAAGGCGCGTCAGGCCGCTCTGAGAGCCAGCTCCGCAGCCGCGATGCGATCGAGCGCGACGCGAGCGTCGGCGGTAGTGGCCGCCGTGACCAGCTCCTGCTTGGCTGCCTTGGTCAACGCGAGCCGCTCCGCGTACCACGGATAGAACTTACGCAGGTAGTGGCCGGCGCGGTCGATGCCGAGGTGCTCCTCGCAACGGTCGATCGTCCAGCGCAGCTCGTCGATCACCTCGGCGGGGGTCGGCTCGCCCTCGCGCAGGCCGAGCAGCCGCTCGAACATCCAGGGATTGCCGAGCGATCCGCGCGCCAGCATCACGGCGGCGGCGCCGGACCGGTCGAAGGCCTCCTGGGCGCGATCGTCGGACAGCAGGCCTCCCGAGACGATCACCGGCACGTCGAGCGCCTCCACGACTTCGCGTGCGAGCTCGTAGTCCGGCTTGCCCTTGTGCTGCTGGGATGCGTGGCGCGGGTGAAACGAGATCGCCGCGACGCCGGCCTCCTCGACCAGGCGCCGGGCCAGCACGACCCCGGCCCGGTCGCCGGGGCGCTGCCCGGGCCGCAGCTTCACCGTCACCGGCAGGCCGCTGCCCTCGCCGGCCGCCTTGGCGATCGCGACGGCCTTGTCGGGATCGTCGAGCAGCGCCGCGCCGGCGCCGGTCTTGCAGACCTTGCGCACCGGGCAGCCCATGTTCAGGTCGACGATGTCGGCGCCCGCCTCGGCCACCATCGCCGCCGCCTCGCGCATCACCTCGGCGTCGTGGCCGAACAGCTGCATCGAGACCGGGTGCTCGTCGGGGTGGATGCGCAGGAACTGGTCGACGGTCCGCTCGTTGCCGTAGCTGAGCCCGAAGCTCGAAACCATCTCCGAGACCACGAGACCCGCCCCGTGCCGCTTCGCCTGCAGGCGCACGAACCAGTTGCCGATGCCGGCCAGCGGGGCCAGCACGAGCCGGTTCGGCAGCTCGAGGCCGGCGAGTGTCCAGGGATCCTTCAGGGAGCGCATGCGGCCCCTAGCTTACGGCGCGATTCTTTTCCCAGATCAGCTGCAGGCCCTTGAGGGTGAGCAGGTCGTCGAGCTCGTCGACCTGCTCGCAGTGCGGAACGATGGCGTGCGCCCAGCCGCCGGTGGCGATGACGGTGGCCTCGTCGCCGAGCTCGTCGCGCAGGCGGGCGACCAGGCCGTCGACCTGTCCCGCGTAGCCGTAGATGACGCCGGATTGGATCGCCTCGCGGGTCCCCTTGCCGATCGCCGCGCGCGGCGGCTCGAGCCGGACCTTCGGCAGCGCCGCGGCGCGCTGGGTCAGCGCCTCGATCGATATCTCGACGCCCGGCGAGATCACGCCGCCGAGGTACTCGCCGCTGGCCGACACGACGTCGTAGTTGATCGCGGTGCCGAAGTCGACCGCGATGCACGGGCCTCCGACACGCTCGTAGGCGGCGATCGCGTTGACGAGCCGGTCGGCGCCCAGCTCGCGCGGGTCGTCGATGCGGATCGGCATCCCGGTCTTCAGCTCTGGGCCGACGAGCGCGCCCCCGCCGCCGAGATAGCGGCGGCGAACCTCGTCGTACTCCTGGGCGAGGTTCGGCACGACGCAGGAGACGACGATCGCGTCGATGTCGCGCAGCGAGTTCTCGCGCAGCCGCAACAGGCCGCCCATCACCACCGCGAGCTCGTCCGCGGTCGCTGTCCTCGAGGTGTGGAAGCGCCAGTGCTCGAGCAGATCCTCGCCACGGAAGAGCCCGACATGGGTCTGGGTGTTGCCGACGTCGACGGCTAGAAGCATCCAGGGATTATCGCGGGCTCGCCGGCCGACGCCGTCAGGCGGTGAGACCGAGGCGCTCGGCGCGTTGAACCGCCTCGGCCCGGTTGCGGACCTCGAGCTTGCGGTAGACGCTGCTGGTGTGCTCCTTGACGGTGTGCGGCGAGAGGTGGAGCTGGGCGGCGATCTCACGGTTGGTGGCGCCGGTCACGAGCAGGCCGAGCACGTCGCGCTCGCGCGGCGACAGAGGCGCACGCGGCTGCTCCTTGGCGGCGGCGAAGACGGTGCGCCCGTTGCCGACGGTGCGCACGGCCGCGGCGACCTCGTCGGCCCCCCAGTCCTTCGACACGAACCCCGACGCGCCGGCCGCCTTGGCGGCCTGCGGGGAGATCCAGCCGGCGCCGGAGATCAGCAGCACGCGGGTCGTCGGCGACTCGCGCTTGAGCGCGTCGCACATCTCGGCGCCCGACTCCTCGCCGACGAACAGGTCGACGAGCGCCACATGCGGCTCGTAGCGGCGCGCCAGCTCCCTGGCCTCCTCCCCGTTGCGGGCGGTCAGGCAGCGCTCGACCCACGACTGCTCGGTGAGCAGGAGGCGAAAGCCCCAGTGGACGACCTCGTGGTCGTCGACGATCAGCACGCGCAGCCGGCGCCGGTCCATCGCGTAGTCGTTCATCGGTCGCCGCCCTCCGCGATCGGGACGACGAGCCGGACGCGCCAGTCGTGATCGCTGTCGCCCGTCGGGCCGAAGTCGACCACGCCGCCGGTCTGCAGCGCGTCCAGGGCAGCCAACCGCAGTCCCATGCCGGCGCCGCGCCCGCGGCGCGAGGCGTCCACGCCGTCGTTGACCACCTCGAGCACGAAGGTGCCGTCGCTGGCCCCGATACGGACGTCGACGCGCGTCGGCTCGGAGTGCTTCTGCACGTTGCGCAGCGCCTCGGCGAGCACCGACTGCGACAGCTGCTCGAGCTCCGGCGGGACCTCGACGGCGGGATCCCAGTCGATCTGCAGCGGCGGCCCCTCGTAGCTCGACCCGAGCCGGTCGAGCTCCTCGTGCAGCGTCGCGCCGATGTCGGGGCGCGGCGGAGCTACCGGACGCGCCAGCGCGTGCCGGAGGTCGGCAACAGCGGCCTGGATCTCGTCGGCGCAGCGGCGGCGCTCCTCGGCCCCCAGCTCGGTCTCGGCGCCGAGCACCAGCGAGACGCCGAAGAGTCGCTGCATCACGCGCTCGTGGACCTCCCGGGCCAGATCGACGCGCTCGGACAGCAGCCGCGCGCGCTCGTGCTGGGTGGCGGCGATCCGCGCGCTGGCGGCCAGCGCGGCGGTCTTGCCGAGCGTCCACATCGTGTGGCGCTCGCGCTCGGTCAGCTCGAACCGCGGGCCGCCGCAGTCGGCGAAGATGACGCCGAGCCAGCGCCCGCCGGCGGAGACCGGGGTGCAGGTCATCGTCGTTATGCCCGGCAGCGCGGCGTAGCGCGCCGGAACCTGGCCCTCGAGATCGCCGACGGTCTCGACGACGCGATCCTCCGCGAACGCCCGCTGGGCGATCGGCGTCTCCTCGAGCGTGCCGTGCACGCCGCCGACGAGCTCCTCGTCGAAGCCGTAGCTGCCTGCCGGCACCACGATCCGGCGCGCCTCCTCGTAGAGCAGCAGGCCGGCGCGCTCCATCGAGGTCAGCCGGCACATCGCCTCGCAGAGGCGGTCGTAGAACGCCCGGCCGCCACTGCCTCCGTCCGCATCCAGGCCGGAGAGCAGCTCCACCATCGTGTCCAGCGGCTCGGTCGCGGAGACGTTCGGTGAAGCCTCGGCCATATGGAAGGTCTACAGCAGCCGGCGCGCGGCGGCTAGGTCTCGTCCGACTCGAGCGCGAGCCGGAGCGCCTGGTCGCCGGTCAGCGACACGACGCGCTCGTCGCCGCACGCGCGGCAACCGCAGACCACCTCGTGGTCCCAGTCGCCGACCCGCAACGACCAGTCGATCTGACCGGACAGGCAGACGCGGCAGGCGAGCGACGCCTCGACGAGGCAGGCCTGGTCGTCACCACGGAAGTTCGCTGTCTCGGTGAAGCTCATGGGTCCAGGATTGCCATCCGTGAGTGGTTTACCCAGTCTCCCAGCCTTGATTCCCCCCGTCTCGGGGGGATGGTCACCGGGGGCTCGCGCCCCCGGACTCCCGTGGCACCTGGCCGGCCGGGAAGGGACCGACACGGCTGACAGGCTGATCGGCGACCTCGCTCAGACGCGCCGCGAGCGGCGTGCCGTCCGGCAACGTCAAGTCGGGATCGAGCTCGAGCAGCGGCTCGAGCACGAAGCGGCGGGCGCTGACCTCGGGGTGCGGCAGAGTCAGGCGATCGGAATCGTGGACGAGGTCGCCAAGCAGCAGCACGTCGACGTCGATCGCGCGCGGTCCGTGGCGCGGGCCGCCGGGGACGCGGCCGAGCGCGCGCTCGACCTCCTTGCAGGCGTCGAGCAGCCGCTCGGGGTCGAGGTCGGTCTCGATCGTCAGGCAGGCGTTGAGGAAGTCCGGCTGGTCCAGCACCTCGCCCTGGGGGGCGGTCTCATAGACAGAGGAGCTCGCAACGACCACGATCTCGCGCCGCTCCAGCTCCTCGCGGGCGGTGCGCAGCGCGCCGAGACGGTCGCCCTCGTTCGAGCCGAGGCCGAGATAGCCGCGCACAGGAAAATCAGGCCTCGCGCCAGACCTCTACCGAGACCTCGTCGACCGGCAGCGGGATCGGCGGCTCCGGCTTGGCGGCCTTGACGCGCACCGAGTCGGCGCCGTAGCGCTCCATCAAGCGGTCGCAGATCGCCGCGCAGAGCCGCTCCAGCGTGCGGTAGGAGCGCTCCTGGGCGGCGAGCGCCACCTGCTCGCAGACCTCGGCGTAGTCGACGGTGTCCTCGACGCGGTCGGTGACCATCGCGTCGCAGTCGGCCAGCTCGAACGCGACGTCGATCACGAGTCGCTGGCCGAGCTCTCGCTCGGCCTCCGAGACGCCGTGCTGGGTGTAGAGCGACAGTCCCGTGATCTCCACCGTGACCGTGGGCTCGGGAACCTCGTCGTCGTCGTCGAAGTCGCGCTCGTCGAGGTCGTCGTCGAGATCGTCGTCGGGATCGATCGGATCGCGGTCGATCATCTGCGGTCTCCTTGGGGCTGGTCGGCGGCCAGCCCGCCGGACGGCCCGACCGTAGCAGCAGCCACCGCCAGCGCATCCGCGACCTCACGCACGTCGTGGACGCGGAAGACCGCCGCGCCGCGCTCCAGCGCCATGACGTTGGTGGCGATCGTCCCCGCCAGCCGATTGCCCTCCGGCCGCCCGGTGAGCTGCCCGAGAAAGCCCTTGCGCGACGTCCCGACGACGACCGGGCGGCCGATCACGCAGATCTCGTCCAGCCGCCGCAACAGCTCGAGGTTGTGCTCGACCGTCTTGCCGAAGCCGATTCCCGGGTCGAGCCAGACCTTCTCCTCGCGGACCCCCTCCGCCACGGCGAACGCCAAGCGCTGCTCGAGGAATCGCTTGACCTCCGAGACGACGTCCTCGTATCGCGGGTCCTGCTGCATCGTCCGGGGCTCGCCACGCATGTGCATCAGGCAACAGACCGCGCCGCGCCCGGCGACCAGCCCGGCCAGCTCCGGCGCGAAGCGAAAGGCCGAGACGTCGTTGACGATCGTCGCTCCGGCGTCGAGCGCCGCCTCCGCCACGGCGAGCTTCGACGTGTCGATCGAGACCCGGCCCGAGCCCGCCGCGACGAGCCGCTCGACGACCGGCACGACACGCTCCAACTCGACCGCTTCCGACACGGGCTCGGCACCGGGTCGCGTCGACTCGCCGCCTACGTCGAGGATCGACGCTCCGTCGCCCGCCAGCCGCTCCCCGTGGGCGACCGCGGCGTCGGCATCGAGAAACAGCCCGCCGTCCGAGAACGAGTCGGGCGTTACGTTGACCACGCCCATCACGGCGTAGGCGGACGTCAAGGTCAGTCGGCGGCGCCGCCGCCGGCGAGTCCCGGCCGCGGCAGCGGGGCCGGGCCCCGCTCAGGCTTGCGAGCCGCCGGCTCCTCGGCGGCCTCCGGCTCGCTGCCGGACGGCAACACCGGCTCGTCCGGTCCGAAGACCTCGAGCTCGCTCTTGCCCTCGAGCAGCTGGATGAACTCCTCGCGCTCGATCGTCTCCCGGTTCAGCAGGATCTCGGAAGTGTGGGTCAGGTCCTCGCGGTGCTGCTCGAGGATGTTGCGCGCCGACTGGTGGGCCTCCTCGACGACGCGACGTATCTCGTCGTCGATCTCGCGCGCGACGTCGTCGGAGTAGTCGGGCTCCGACGAGTACTCGCGACCGAGGAACGGCTGTCCTTGGTCGTGTCCGAAGACGCGCGGTCCGAGCTTCTCCGACATGCCGAAGCGCATCACCATCTGCTTCGCGGTCGCGGTGACCTTCTCGATGTCGTTCGACGCGCCGGTGGTGACCTCGCTGAAGACCAGCTCCTCGGCGGCACGGCCGCCGAGCGTCATCGCCATCGTGTCCTGCAGCTCGGCACGCGTGGTCAGGAACTTGTCCTCGGTCGGCAGCGAGATCGTGTAGCCGAGCGCCTGGCCGCGCGAGATCACGGAGATCTTGTGGACCGGGTCGGTGTTCTCGAGGAAGTGGGCGACGAGCGCGTGGCCCATCTCGTGGTAGGCGGTGATCCGCCGCTCCTTCTCGCTCATCACGCGGGTCTTCTTCTCGGGGCCGGCGATCACGCGCATGATCCCCTCCTCGAGCTGCAGATGGTCGATCTCGCGCTTGCCGATCCGCGCCGACAGCAGCGCCGCCTCGTTGACGAGGTTCTGTAGGTCGGCGCCGGTGAAGCCGGGCGTCTGAGCGGCGAGGTTGTCGAGATCGATGTGCTTCGCGAGCGGCTTGCCGCGCGTGTGGACTTCGAGGATCTTCGCGCGGCCCTTGCGATCGGGACGGTCGACGACGATCTGGCGGTCGAAGCGGCCCGGGCGCAGCAGCGCCGGGTCGAGGATGTCGGGCCGGTTGGTCGCGGCGATCAAGATGATGTTGTCGGTCATCGTGAAGCCGTCCATCTCGACGAGCAGCTGGTTGAGCGTCTGCTCGCGCTCGTCGTGGCCGCCGCCCATGCCGGCGCCACGATGGCGGCCGACGGCGTCGATCTCGTCCATGAAGATGATGCAGGGGCTGTTCTGCTTCGCCTGCTCGAAGAGGTCGCGGACGCGCGAGGCGCCGACGCCGACGAACATCTCGACGAAGTCGGAGCCGGAGATCGAGAAGAACGGCACGCCGGCCTCGCCGGCCACGGCGCGTGCGAGCAGCGTCTTGCCGGTGCCTGGCGGCCCGTAGAGCAGCACGCCCTTCGGTATTCGCGCACCCAGCGCCTGGAACTTCTTCGGGTTCTCGAGGAACTCCTTGATCTCGTGCAGCTCCTCGACGGCCTCGTCGACCCCGGCGACGTCGCGGAAGGTGATCTTCGGCGAGTCGACCGACATCCGCTTGGCGCGCGACTTGCCGAACGACATCACCTTCGAGCCGCCGCCCTGCATCTGATTGATGATGAAGAGCCAGAACAGCAGGAAGATCACGAACGGCAGGATGTAGGTCAGCGCGGTGATCCAGCCGCTGCCCGACTTGGCCTTGACGTCGACGTCGACGTCGGCCGCCTGAAGCTTGTTGACGAGGTTCTGCTCTGTGTTGTCCGGATACGCGGTCTCGTACTTGTCGCCCTTGATCGGCTCGACGTCGACACGGTTGTTCTTCGTGTTGAGCGTGACCTTCTTGATCTTGTCGTTGTCCACCTGGGCGATGAACTGGCTGTAGCTCGTGTCCTTCTGCTCCTCGCCCGGGCTGATCAGCTTCTGCGCAAAGAACGCGAGCACGACGACGATCAGGATCGGAAATGCTGCGCTCTTGAAGAATCGACTCACGGGAGATCTCTCTATCGGCGGCAACCCGCGCAAGCTGAACGCGGCGGGTAGGTACCAAAGACTTGCCTTAGCGGGTGAAACGACAGCCTAGCAAGGGTGTAGCGCCCTTCCCGCACCCTGCCGGCGACCATCCGCGTGCTCAGGACGGCGGTCCCTCGAGGGCTGCCACGTAAGGCAGATTGCGGAAGCGCTCCACATGATCGAGGCCGTAGCCGATCACGAAGCGGTTGGGAATCTCGAAGCCGACATAGCGGATCGGCAGATCGACCTTGCGACGCTCCGGCTTGGTCAGCAGGGCGCAGACCTCGACCGAGGCGGGCTCGCGCGCCCGCAGCGTGCGCAACAGATAGCTGAGCGTGAGCCCCGAGTCGACGATGTCCTCGACGATCAGGACGTCGCGACCCTCGATCGGGCCGTCGAGGTCCTTGAGGATCCGGACGACGCCGCTCGAGCTGGTCGACGACCCGTAGGAGGCGACGGCCATGAAATCGACCTCGCAGTCGACCTCGAGCTCACGCATCAGGTCGCTGACGAAGAACATCGCGCCCTTCAGCACGCCGATCAGCAGAACAGAGCGCCCGGCGTAGTCGCGCGAGATCTCCTCGGCGAGGGCCTGGACGCGGTGCGCGAGGTCGTCGCTCTGGACGAGGATCTCGCCGATCGGAGGGGTGGTCACGGGCGGCGAGTCTACGGGGGTTGCGGGTTCGCCGGTGGAAGGGAACCCCCGACTGCACTTGAGAATCGTTCCGCCGCGGGTTCCCTTCCATCGGCTACGTCGGCCGCGTGGCTCTCCACCCGCTCTCGGAAGCGGGGTACTTGAGCCGCGCCGACAGACTCACCAGGGTCTTGGTAGCGGGGTTGGGTGCGAAACGTTCGCTGAGCGCGACTCCGGCTACCCAGGCAATTTCGCCTTGAGCCTCGATCACGGGCAGCGTGCGACGGAGCTCGCGGGGGACTTTGCGGTCGGTGAAGAGGTCTTGGAGGGTCTTGGTTCCGCCGAGGCCGAGGGGGCGGATGCGGTCGCCGGCGCGCCAGGCGCGGATCGTGGCGAGCTCACCGAGCACGTCGGCGTCTAGCTCCACCTCGCCGCCCCCGCCCAGGCGGGCCTCGATCTCCCAGGCGCCGAAGCGCGCGCTACCGGGGATCGTGAGCGCTACCGGCTCGGAGGGCGTCGACTCGGCGCCCACGTGGAAGCGGACGGTGCCGTACTCGGCAATCGCGCGCAGGCCGTCGCCGAGATCGATCGAGCGGGTGCCCGATGTCCTGGCGAGGGTGAGGACCGCGTCGACGTCGGCGCGTGAGAGGGGGTGCGGCGCGGCGGCCTCCTGCTCGGCGAGGCGCCGCAGGACGAGCCGCCCGAGCCCCGGGCCGAGCGCGGCGAGCGCCTCGCCGTCGACCGCCGGGCCGCCGCCGAGTCCGGCGAGCGCGGCGTCGACGGCCATGTCGAGCGCTTCGGCCTCGTCGCGGAGTTGGGCTGAGGTCTCGGCGATCGTGCGCTCGGCGGCGGGCGCGACCTCGCGCAGGACCTCGAGCAGGCCGTGGCGGACGCGGGCGCGGGCGAAGCGGGGGTCGCGGTTGGAGGCATCCTCGCGCCACTCCAGCCCGCGGGCGTGACAGTGGGCGCGGGTCTCGGCGGCCGTGGCCCCGAGCAGCGGGCGGACGAGGCGGCCGCGACGGGGCGCCATCCCCAGCAGGGGACGGCGGCCGGGCGAGACGGCCAAGCGGTAGAGCACGGTCTCCGCCTGGTCGGAGGCGGTGTGGGCAGCGGCATAGTCCCCGCTCGCGTGCAGCTCGGCGAGGCGATAGCGCGCCTCGCGGGCCTTGGCCTGGACGTTGCCCGCGTCCGGCAGCGGCGCGGCCTCGACGATCAGCTCGACGCCGAGCCGGGCGCAGAGGTCACGGCAGTGGCGCTCGTCGTCCTCCGCGGCGTCGCGCAAGCCGTAGTTGACGTGCAGCGCCGTTACCTCGGCGCCGAGCCGCAGCGCGACGTCGAGCAGGCAGACGGAGTCGGCGCCACCCGAGAGCATCACGAGCAGCGGCTCACCGGCCCGGACGAGCCCGCTGGCGCGAGCCGCGTCGAGCGCGGCTCCGGGATCGGCCGCCGTCATCTTGCGAAGCCGGTAGCACGGCAGAGCTGGCGCGGCTCGGAGAAGCCCTTGAGCTTGACCTGGCCGATCCCCTCGAAGGTCAGCCGGCTCGACGCGGCGACGTGCTCGACCACGGCGTCGGTCACGAGGACCTCCCCTCCTCGCGCGCGGGCGACCACGCGCGACGCGAGGTTGACCTCGCGGCCGAAGTAGTCGCCGTCGCGATACAGCGCCGCGCCGTAGTGGATGCCGATGCGCGGCTCGGGCCGCTGGGTGAACTCGCCCTGGAAGCGGACCGCCCACTCCGTCAGCGCCTGGATGTCCTGACCGACGATCATCGCCTCGTCGCCGATCGTCTTGATCACGCGCGCGTCGTCGGGCAGCGTCTCGCTCACGCTGTCGACGAACCGCTCGACGTAGGACAGCGCCTGCTCGTCGCCCTCCTCCTCGGTGAAGCGCGTGTAGCCGGCGAGATCGCAGAAGCAGATGCCTACGCGCAGGCGCCCGAGGTCGACCTCGCCGTCGAGCTCGACCTCCATGTGGCCTACGACGTCCTGGGCGACGTAGTGCTGCAGGAAGCGGCGGTGCAGGTACTCCATCAGCGTCGCGGAGCGCGGCAGGAGGTCGCGCGCCAGGCTCTCCATCTGCTCAGCCATCTGCAGGCCCTCGATGCCCTCGCGCATCAGTGGCTCGTGGACGTAGAGGTGGACCAGACGGACCTCGGCGTCGGCGATCTGCGACAGCGCCTGGCCGTAGACGCGCGCGAGCTGGAGCGAGGCGACCAGCGGCAGGCCCGTCGAGAGCACGCCGGCGGCCTCGCGCATCGCCTCGACGTCCTCGTCGGACATCGCCTCGAGATCGCTGGCTGGCAGTCCGAAGCTGTTCCAGAGCCGTTCGATCAACGCGGGCGCGAGCCCGGTCTCCTTCGCCACGTCCTTCAGGGACGTGTCGCCGTCCTCGGCGGGGAGCAGCTCCTCGACGAAGCCGAAGGCGAGCCGGCCGTCCTCGGTCGCCGCCCGGATCTGGTCGATCGTGTGGCCGCGGTCGCGCAGCCGCGCGACGATGCGCGCCTGCGCGGCGGCCGCGACGCTCCACGGGCCGCCGGCTCCGTCGTCGAGCTGCGGGATCAGTCCCTCCTTGACCCAGCGGCGCAGCGTCGCGGGCGAGACGCCCGCGCGGTCCGCGACCTCCTTGAGAGTAAGTCGCTCGTCGTTCACGGAGGCCGTTGACGCTACAGCGGTGGGAGGCCGCTCGCACAACTGGCGCAGACGCTGGCAGGCGGGATAGACTCGCCACCGCGTGAACTACTTCATAACAGGGGCAACGGGATTCATCGGCAGACACCTCGTGGAGGAGCTGCTGAAGCGCGACGGGACGATCTACGTGCTCGTGCGCGAGGGATCGCGCGGCAAGGTCGAGGAGCTGGCCACGCGGCTGCGCGCCGAGGAGGGGCGGATCGTCGCGGTTCCGGGCGACCTGACTCAGCCGGCCCTCGGCGTCGACGACGCGGTCCTGCCGGCCGACGCGAAGATCGACCACTTCTTCCACCTCGCCGCGGTCTATGACATCGAGGCCGACGAGCAGTCCGCCCAGCGCGCCAACGTCGAGGGCACCCGTCACGCGATCGAGTTCTCCAACTCGCGCGACGTCGGACGGTTCCACCACGTCAGCTCGATCGCCGTCGCCGGCGACTACCGCGGCGTGTTCCAGGAGGACATGCTCGACGAGGGCCAGCGCCTGCCGCACCACTACCACCGGACGAAGTACGAGTCCGAGCAGATGGTCAAGCGCGACGTCAAGGCGCGGACGCTCGTCTTCCGGCCGGGGATCGTCGTCGGCCATTCCCGAACCGGCGAGATCGACAAGATCGACGGCCCCTACTACCTCTTCACGCTGCTCAAGAAGCTGCGCGGCGCGCTCCCGGCGTGGATGCCGCTCGCCGGCCCCGAGGGTGGCAAGACCACGATCGTCCCGGTCGACTTCGTCGCCCGCGCGATGGATCACATCGGCCACCTCTCCGACGAGGACCTGCCGGGCGACACCTTCCATCTGGTCGATCCGGAGCCGATGACCGTCGGCGAGGCGCTCAACACCTTCGCCAGGGCCGCGCACGCGCCCCAGCTCGCGATTCGCGTCGACGAGAACCTGACCAAGGCCGTCCCCTCCCCCGTCCGCGCCGGCGTCATGGCGCTGCCGACGGTGAAGAAGATTCGCAACCAGCTCTATCGCGACCTCGGGATCCCGCCGGAGGCGATGGAGGTGCGCGACTTCAGGTGCACGTTCGACGCGCGCGACACGCAGCGCGCGCTGAGCGGAACGGGCATCGCGGTCCCGCCGCTCGACAGCTACGCCGGCCGGCTCTGGGACTACTGGGAGCGCAACCTCGACCCGGCGCTGTTCCGCGACCGTTCGCTGACGACCGCCGTCCAGGACAAGCGCGTCGTGATCACCGGCGCCTCGTCGGGCATCGGCGCCGAGACCGCGGTCCGCGTCGGCGAGGCCGGTGGCGAGGTCATCCTGATCTCGCGCACGCGCGAGAAGCTCGAGGAGGTCGCCGAGCAGGTCCGAGCACTCGGCGGCACCGCCCACGTCCACCCCGCCGACCTCTCCAGCCGCGAGGACGTCGAGCGCGTGGCACAGGAGATCGTCGAGGAGCACGGCGGCGTCGACGTCCTGATCAACAACGCCGGCCGCTCGATCCGCCGCTCGGTCGCCCGCTCCTACGACCGCTTCCACGACTACGAGCGCACGATGCAGCTGAACTACTTCGGCGCGCTGAAGCTGATCATGGCCTTCCTGCCGGGAATGCGCGAGCGCAAGTCGGGCCACATCATCAACATCTCGTCGATCGGCGTCCAGACCAACACGCCGCGCTTCTCGGCCTACGTCGCCTCGAAGTCGGCGCTCGACGCCTTCTCGCGCTGCGCGGCGCCGGAGTGCGTCGCCGACAACGTCAAGTTCACGACCGTCTACATGCCGCTCGTGCGCACGCCGATGATCGCTCCGACCGACATCTACAAGGCGTTCCCGACGCTGACGCCGGCCGAGGCCGGGCAGATGATCTGTGACGCCATGATCGACAAGCCGAAGCGCAAGGCGTCGCGGCTGGGGACGTTCGGCGAGGTGCTCTACGCGCTGTCGCCCTCGACCGTCGACATCATCCTCAACCAGGCCTACAGCCTGTTCCCGGACTCCGCCGCCGCGAAGAAGACCGGCGCGGGCGAGCTGGCCGACGGCGGCAAGCCCGACGACGAGATGTCGACCGAGGCCGTCGCGATGGCCTATCTACTTAAAGGCGTCCACTTCTAGTTGTCATCGTGCGGCAGCTCGTCGAGCCGCCGCTCGATCTCGCCGAGCCGCCGATCGATCGATCGCAGCTCGTGGCGTAGCGCCTTCATGTCGTCCTGGCTCGCGGGGAGACGGTCCTCGACGGCTGCGAAGACGCCCTTGCGGCTGCGCGAGATGTTGTCCTGGGCGCCCTTGACGATGTCGTCGACGGCCTCCGCGACGCCGCCGGCCGCGTCCTGAGCGCGCTCGCGCGTGTCGACGGTCGCGCGGACCGTGCGGTCGACGGCCTCGCGTAGAGCCTCTTGTATGTCGGGGCGCTGTGGCACATGGCGAGGATAGCCCCGCCGGCCGTCGCCAGCGGGTTCCGAGCCGTAGGCTGGCGCGCGTGACGGACCCGGCGACGCTCCATCTGCGGCCCTCCGCTCCCCTGGCCGAGCGAGTGCTGCTGCCGGGCGACCCGCACCGTGCGCTCGTCGTCGCACAGGCGCTGCTCGACGGGCCGAAGATGTTCAACCACAACCGCGGGCTGTGGGGCTACACCGGCGTCGCCCGAGACGGCGAGTTGCTGACCGTGCAGGCGACCGGGATGGGCGGTCCGAGCACTGCGATCGTGGTAGAGGAGCTGATCGACCTCGGCGCGCGGACGCTGCTGCGGATCGGGACATGCGCCGCGCTCCGCGACGGCTTCGAGCTCGGCGAGCTGGTGGCCGCGACGAGCGTGATCGGGACCGACGGCGCCAGCGCGGCGCTCGGCGCCGGCCCGCGGCTGAAGCCGGACGACGCGCTGACCGAGGCACTGACGACGGCTGGGGCGCGGCCGGTGACGGTGCTCACCACCGATCTCTTCTACGACCCGCGCGCGGATGCTCCCCTGGCCTGGCTGGAGGACGGCGCGGACGTGATCGAGATGGAGGCCGCGGCGTTGCTGGCTATCGCCAGCCGGCGCGGCGTCGACGCCGCGGTGGTCCTCGCCGTCACCGACCTGCTCGCGGGCGGCGGACGGGAACGGATCCCCCACGGGGACGTCGAGCCGCTGGGGCTGGCACTCGGCGAAGCGGGCTGGACAGCCCTGGCGGGATAGCCCGCTAGGACTTGGAAGCAGGCTTCCGCGCGGCCGCGGGCTTGCGCGTGGCCGGCTTCTTGGGAGCGGCCGGCTTCGGAGCCGGGGCCGCCAGTCGCTCCTCGAGCCGGTCGAGAGTGTCCTCGATCGACTCGAGCCGCTGCGATACCGAGCGCAGTCGGCGGGTGACGCGCTCGACATCGGCGGCCGAGGGGATGTTCAGCGCGCCTAGCGCCGCCTCCTGGGCCTGGACCGCTTTCTCGCGTGCCTCGAAGGCGCGCGAGACCGCCCCACTGACGATCGGGTTGCCGATCAGCTCCTCGGCGAGCTTTCCGAGCGCCTCCTCGCCTTGACGGGAGACGCGATCGACGAAGGTCTTGTCAGGGTCGGTGGCCATCGACCGGAGGCTACAGGATGGACCTGTCTCGCTTGACCCTAAGCCTTGAGCTAAGGCTTAGGGTAGGCGGTCGAGGGGTTAGGGAGGCCGTTCAGCGAGCAGTAAGAGCCCAGAACCGCTTGCAAGTCCACGTACGGGGCTTGTGGAGGACCGGGCAGATGCCGATACCCACAGCGACGAACGGCCGCAATATGCGCCGCTTTCCCCCAATTACCGATCCCCCTTGTACCTCTCCGACCCGATAGCTAGCGTTCCCTGTGCACGCGGCCGATCTATAAGCTTGCGCGCGTCTAAGAGCGTTCCCGCCGGGAGCGCGCAAGGAGGAGACCAATTCCCGGGATGAAGAAGCGGCTGTGGCACACCCTGCTCTGCGCAGGCGTCGCGCTGGTTGCGGCCCTCACCACCCTCACGGTGGCGGCCTCCGCGCAGTCGCGCGTGCTCACGGTCAAGCTCCTGACCGGCGAGATCGTCACGGTCACCGTCGACGTCCCCGCGGGCACGCCCGTCTCGGAGATCCAGCTACCCGCGGACCTCGGACCGGTCGAGTGGGTCAGCGCGAACGAGGCGCCTGCCACGCCGCCGCCCGTACCGACGACGGAGACCGCTCCGGCCGCCCCCACCACTCCGGCGCCCGAGACCACCCCCGCCCCTGAGACCACGCCGGCGCCGACGCCGACCGAGACCACTCCGGCGCCGACCCCCAAGGTCGGCCGCCAGCAGAAGTCCGGCGGAGACGACAAGCGAACCCTCGAGCCCAGCACGAGCCCAGACTCTAAACCTGAGCGCGAGGGTAAGACTCAGGGTGGCGGCGCTCGCGCCGACCGTCCCTCGCTGCGTAACCCCGACGGTTCGCCGACGACCGCCAACCCCGGCTTCTTCGAGGCGCTCCCGGGTCCGTCGGTCGCCCAGGGCGTCCCGAACTTCGTGATCCGGAAGTTCCGCGTCCCGCTCTTCCTGCTGCCGATCTACCAGGCGGCGGGAATCGAGTACGGCGTCCGCTGGGAGATCCTCGCGGCGATCAACGAGATCGAGACCGACTACGGCCGCAACCTCAACGTCTCCTCCGCCGGCGCGCTCGGCTGGATGCAGTTCATGCCGCCGTCCTGGAAGGCCTACGGCGTCGACGCCAACAAGGACGGTCGCAAGGACCCCTACAACCCCGTCGACGCGATCTTCGCGGCCGCCCGCTACCTCAAGGCCGCCAACTACGAGAACGACGTCCGCGGCGCAATCTTCGCCTACAACCACGCCGACTGGTACGTCGACTCGGTCATGCTCCGCGCCCGGCTGATCTCCGGCGTCCCGGCCGACCTGGTCGGCTCGCTGACCGGCCTCACCGAGGGACGCTTCCCCGTCGCCGCCCGCGCACGCTACGCCGACGACCTCGCCGAGCAGGAGGCCGTCAAGCGCGTCGAGGTCGGCGAGAACGCCGCCAACGTCGTCGAGTCCCAGGACGATCGCCGCTCGCTCGAGATCTACGCCCAGAAGGGCTCGCCCGTCGTCGCCACCAACGACGGCGTGATCAAGAAGGTCGGCGAGTCGGAGCGGCTTGGCAGCTACGTGGTCCTCCAGGACGTCTATGGCAACCGCTACACCTACTCGGGTCTCGGCGAGGTCGTCGACCACTACCCGGTCCTCAAGGAGGACGCGACCGACGTCAAGGCGATCAAGGCCAATGGCGACGACGCGGATCCCAAGCCGGTCAAGGCCGCTTCGGCCGGCAGCCAGGCGGCGACCGACAACGACGAGGAGAGCTCCTCCGGCAAGGCGTCCGACCAGCCGGCCGAGCCCACCGCCTCGCTGCCGTTCAAGGAGCGCCTGTTCGCCCATCCGAGCATCGAGGGCGCCCGCGAGTCCGGCGGCCTCGAGCAGGTCCTCGACGCGAAGGCCCGCCAGGACGGCAAGTTCGAGACCTACCGCAACTACTTCTCCCGCCCGTTCGGCGCCGATGCGAAGGACGTCCGCCTCAAGCGCCTGAAGGTCGGCGCGCAGGTCATCGGCGGGACGATCCTCGGCCGGGTCGGCAAGGTCGATCCGGACAAGGCGGCGCATCTCGAGTTCGCGATCCGGCCCGCCGGCAAGGGCGCTCCGTCGATCGACCCGAAGCCGATCCTCGACGGCTGGAAGCTGCTGGAGGCGACCGCCATCTACCGCGCCGCCGGCAAGAACGCTCTCTACGGCCGCGACGCGAAGGCCGGCAGCCTTTCGATCGGCCAGATCCTGCTGCTCCCGAAGCCGCTGCTCGAGAAGCGCGTGCTCAACGACGAGCGGATCGAGATCTACGAGGGTGGCGAGACCGACATCCAGTCCGGCCAGATCGACCGGCGCGTCCTCGCGACCCTCGCCTACCTCGCGGACTCCGGCCTGCGGCCGACGGTCACCTCCTTGAAGGGCAACCACGGCCTGCTGACCGCCTCGGGCAACGTGTCGCACCACTCGTCCGGAAACGCGGTCGACGTGGCGCAGATCAACGGCGTTCCCGTCTATGGGCATCAGGAGCCCGGCGGCGTCACCGACCAGGCCGTCCGCCGCCTGATGCGCCTGCAGGGCACGATGCGCCCGTCCCAGATCATCAGCCTGCTCGACTACGGATCCAACACCCTCTCGATGGCCGACCACCACGACCACATCCACGTCGGCTTCCAGCCGCTCTACGGCGACAACAAGAAGCTCGGCCAGCAGGCACTCGCGGTCCTCAAGCCGGGCCAGTGGTCCGACCTGATCGCCCGCCTGCGCGAGATCGACAACCCCGTCGTCCCCACCGAGCCCTCGAAGTACTCGCTACCGGCTGACAAGCCGGCGTCTGACGCACACGACGGCGAGTAGTTGGCCTCTCCCCTCTTCGGCTTCGTCCAGCTCGAGTTCGGCTTTCTGCTGGGGCCCGGAGACGGGCGCTACATGGTGCGCGACGATCCGGGCGCCGAGCCCGAGACGGTGCTGGTGCTGTCGACGCTGGCTGCCCCCGAGCGGCGTCGCCTGCGCGGGCGGAAGGGCAAGGTCGTCGAGCAGGCCTCGCCGGAGGCCGTGCCGACCAGCCGCGCGACCGTCGTGCACACCGACCCCTTCTCGACCCCCGACCACGCGGAGGTCTGGCTGTCAGCGGTTCGCGACGACGAGGACCGGCGCGACGGCGAGCTCGACCGCGCGCTCGCGACGCTCAACGGCGCGCTGCACGCCTACCGAGTGTCGCGCGCCGACCCATACGTGCGCGACGTCGCTCTGGACCACGCGCTCGTCGCGCGGATCGGCTTCGGCTCCGGCGACGAGGCCGTCGCCGGCATGTTCAAGCAGGCCTGGGAGCTGCCGCGCGGCGGGGTCGTGCGCGCCAAGCGATCGATGGAGGCGCCCGAGGAGCGCTTCGCTGCCCTGCTGAGCGGCCGTGAGAGCGTCCTGGCGTGCGAGGAGCTGGTCCTGCGGGCCAGGATGGACCTCGGGGCGGGACGCGCCCGCGAGGCTGCGCTACAGGCCCGTGTGGCGCTCGAGGCTCTGCTGGCCGAGATGCCGCGCCTGGCGCCCGACCGGCGCGCCGCGTTGGAGGTCGACCGCACGGCGATCGGCGATTCCGCCAACGCCGCCCTGCGCGGCGACCTCCCGGAGGAGCTCGTCGAAGCGCTGGACGCCGGCGTCGGGCGGATGGAGGCGGCGCTGCGCACGCGCCGGCTCGACAGCGTCTCCTAGCTAGGAGTCCAGTGCCAGAGCGACCGCTTCGAGCTCGGCGACGACGTCGCCGTCGAGCTTGACCGCCGCCTGGTCGTCGAACGGCGTGGCGCTCTCGGTGACGATCGCGACCGCGCCGCCCGAGCGGAGCGTCAGCCGCGGCAGCCCCGCCGCCGGATGCACGGTCAGTGAGCTGCCGATGCAGATCATCAGGTCGGCCTCGCGCGCCAGCTGCTCGGCCTCGGCCATCGTGTCGGCGGGCAGCAACTCGCCGAACAGGACGACGTCGGGCTTCAGCGGGGCGATGCAGGCCGGGCACTCGGGAGCTCCGTCGTCGCGCGCCAGCAGCGCCACGACGTCCTCGATGCCAGTCCGGCCACGGCACTGCGGGCAGCTGCTCGACTCGATCGACCCGTGGATCTCCAGCAGCCGCTCGCTGCCCGCAGCGCGGTGCAGGCGGTCGATGTTCTGGGTGATCGTGGCGCGGATCAGGCCGTCGCGCTCGAGCCCGGCGACGACCTCATGGGCGCGGTTCGGCCGCTTGTCGACCAGCGACGCGAAGCGGGAGCCGTAGAAGCTCCAGAAGCGGTCCGGGTCGCCGCGCCAGGCGTCGACGTGGGCGACCTCCATCGGGTCGACCCCCTCCCACATCCCGGTACCGGGGCTGCGGAAGTCGGGGATCCCGGATGGCACCGAGATCCCCGCCCCCGTCAGGACGACAGCTCGCTCGGCCTCCCGCAGGAGGCCGGCAAGCTCGTCGGTCTTGCTGTCTAGCGTCCGCTCCACTTCGGCTCGCGCTTGCCGAGGAAGGCGCCGATGCCCTCCTTGGCGTCCTCTGAGTTGAAGGCGGCCGCGAAGCCGGCCTTCTCGGCCTCGATGCCGGCATCGAGATCGCCATTGGCCGAGACCGCCTTGATCTGCTCGACGGCGACCGGCGCCTGGCCCGCGAGCTTGCGCGCCCACGACAGCGCCGTGTCGAACAGCTCGTGGTCCGGCACGATCCGGTTGACGAGGCCGTGCTCGAACGCGTCTCCCGCGGTGATCGCGTCACCGGTCAGGTTCATCTCGAGCGCCTTGTTCTCGCCGACCAGCCGCGGCAGGCGCTGCGTGCCGCCGAACCCGGGGATGATCCCGAGCTTGATCTCCGGCTGGCCGAAGATCGCCGACTCGGCCGCGATCCGCACGTCGCACGCCATCGCCAGCTCGCAGCCGCCACCGAAGGCGATCGAGTTGACGGCGGCGATCGTCGAGACGCGGTTGCTGCCGAGACTGCGTAGCAGGGCGTGGCCCGAGTGGATCAGGTCAGCGCCCTTCTCCTCGTCCATCTGGGTGAACGCCTTGATGTCGGCGCCCGCCGAGTAGACGACCGGGATCGACGACGCGACGATCATCGCGCCGACCTTGCCCTCGCTGGTCACCTTCTCCCAGACGGCGCCGAGATCCTCGATCACCTGCGGCGAGATGGCGTTCATCGGAGCGTTGGCCAGCCAGGCGATCGCGACGTCGCCGCGGGTCTCCAGCTTGACCGTCTCACGCTGCTCGCCCTCGTCGGGGCGGGCCCAGGCGTAGAACCCCTGACCGGCTGCGATGCCGAGGCGGCCCTGGGCGACCATGCGGCGCAGGATCGTCGGCACGCCGAAGCGCTCCTCGCCGTACTTCTCCTCGAGCTTCTCCATCTTCTCGAGCGCGACGTCGAGGCCCTCGACGTCGGCCTTCCAGAACGGCGGCAGCAGGCCGCGGCGCGGGTCGAGGCCGGCGCCGGCCATCAGGCCGAGGTCGATCTCGCGGACCGTGCAGACGCCCTCCTCGAGCACCAGCAGCGACTCGCGCAGCGCCTTCATCGCCCAGATCTCGGAGAGCTCGGCGGCGTCGGCATCGCCGTCGCCCTTGATGTTCGGCTCACCGTTGGCGTAGAAGCCCTCGCCGCCGGTCTTGGCGCCGAGCTTGCCCTCGCTGACCAGGCGCTCCATCTCAGCCGAGACGAAGAAGCGGTCGCCATAGCTCTCGCGCAGGTGCTTGGCGACGTGCAGCACGGTGTCGAGGCCGAGCAGATCGACGAGCACGAACGGGCCCATCGGCGCGACGTTCGCCGCGGCGACGCCCTCGTCGACGCTCTTGATCGACAGCCCCTGCTCCTCCTGGGCGCGCCAGATCTCGCAGACCGCCGAGTTGAGGATGCGGTTGACGACGAAGCCGGGAACCTCGGCGCAGGTGATCGGCTGCTTCTTGATCGTCTGCGCGAAGTTGAGCGCGACCTCGACCGTCTCGGGCGAGGTGTCGTCGCCGATCACGATCTCGATCAGCGGCATGATCGACGCCGGGTAGAAGTAGTGGAAGCCGACGACCTTGTCGGGACGCAGCGTCTGTCCGCCGATCTCCGAGATCGACAGCGACGAGGTGTTGGAAGCGAGGATCGCGTGGCCCGGGGTGACCGCGTCGAGCTCGGCGAAGACCTGCTGCTTGAGGCCGATGATCTCCGGGACCGCCTCGATGACGAAGTCGACGTCGCCGAAGCCCTCGTAGCTGGTCGTGCCGATGATCCGGTCGAGGACCTCCTGGATGGCGGCCTCGCCCTGCTCCTCGGTCAGCTTGCCCTTCTTGACCAGCTTGCCGATCTGGCCCTGGGTGACGTTGCGGGCCTCGGTGAGGCCTGCGTCGACGAGCTCCTGCTTGATGTCCTTGAGGACGACGGTGATGCCGGAGGCGGCGATCGTCTGGGCGATCTGGCCGCCCATCGTCCCCGCGCCTACGACGGCGGCTTTGAATACGTGCATGCTTCCCTTCCGATTAAGTTGGCTGCGGCAGGCTATCTACTGGCCGGGGAGCTGCTTGGCCTCGTCGCCGGCATCGAGGCCCGGGTCGGAGTGCGCCGCGCGCAGCTCGTAGTCGCGACGGGCTCCCAGGTCGGCCTCCGCGAGGATCTTGTCGGCCTTGAAGGCACGGCTGAGCGCCTCGCGCGCGCCGCGTGGGAGAACGCCGCTGACATGCACGAGCCGGCCGATCGAACGCGGGACCGCGACGTCGAAGCGCGGGTGCTCGAGCGTCGCGACGATCTCCGCGGCGACGTCCTCGGGCTCGACGAAGGTCGAGCCGCGTCCCCGCTCCAGACCGGCCGCCAGCTCGGTGTTGACGGGCACCGGCATTACGACCGAGACCTCGATCGCCGTGCCGCGCAGCTCGCCGCGCAGGGCCTCGCTGACGCCATAGACGAAGAACTTCGTACCCGAGTAGGTCGCGCCGCCGGGCACCCCCGTCTTGCCGGCCATCGAGGCGATGTTGATCAGGTGGCCGGTGCCGCGCGCCTTGAAGCGCGGCAGCACCGCCTTCATCCCGTGCAGGACGCCGTGGACGTTGATGTCGACCTGCCGGATCGCCGTGGCCTCGTCCTCCTCGAGGAACGAGCCGAGCTGCATGATCCCGGCGTTGTTGACGAGCACGTCGACGGGGCCGAGCTGCGCCTCCGTGGCGTCGATGTAGGCATCGACCGACTGCCGGTCGGTCACGTCGAGCGCCAGGGCGATCGCCCCGGGCACCGACTCGGCGGCACGCTGGGCCTCCGCGAGGTCGAGATCGCCGATCGCGACCTTCATCCCGCGTGCGGCACAGGCACGGGCCGTCGCGAGGCCGATCCCGCGCGCGGCGCCTGTAATGGCAATCACCTTGCCGTTCAACGGACGGGCCTCACCTCTTGCCACTTTGGTCCTCTCCCTGGGGTCGACTGGCTAGCTGGCCAACCGTAGCGCAGCGATGGCGCTACGCCTCGTCCTCGTAGACCTCTGTGACGATGTCGTCGATCGAGCGCGCCACCGAGTCCAGGAACGGCCGCACCTCCTCGCGCAGGCGCGCGTACTCCTTGCCGCCGGCCGCGGTGAGCGAGTAGAAGCGCCGCGTCCGCCGCTCGGGGTGCTCCCAGTCCCCCTCGATCAACCCTGCCGCCTCGAGCTTGCGCAGCAGCGGGTACATCGTGTTCGGATTGACCGTCAGCACCCCCTCGGTCATCCCCGCGATCCGCTCCATCAGCTGATTGCCGTACGACGGGCCCGCGGCGATCAGGTGCAGGACAAGCAGCGGCAGCACCTCGCGCCGGCGCAGCTCGCCAGACAGCGGGTCCTGCCCGCCGCGACCGGTTGCGGGAGCGGGCCCCGCGCCGGTCGCCTTGCCCAGCCCGCCCGCCTGGGCAACGGCCTCGCGCACCGCTTTGCGGCTGCGCTCGCCACTGGACTTCGCGGGGTCGGCCTTGGGCATCGCCGTCATCCTGACACGCGGCCTCCTCCCCCAGCGCAACGCGAGAGGGCCGGCGGTTGCCGGCCCTCTCGGTGGGTCAGGTGGGAACGTGAGCTAGTTCCGTGCTTTGGCCGCTGCTCGCTTGGCCCGCTTTGTCTGTTTCTTGCTGCATGGGGTTTTCATGCGGACGTCGGTGTCGTGTCGGCGGCCGTTGTGGCCGTCGATGTCTGCTTCTGCTGTGTGGCGTCCTGTGCAGAGGTTGATCTTGGCCCTGCGGGTTCGTGTGACGGCGATGATTCCTGTCTTGCCGCCGGCGATGTTGAGGTTGAACCGGCTGATCGGCGCGTCGGGGACAGCGTTGAACGTATTGACCAGCTTGCCGCTCTTGGTGGTTGAGGACTCGCCTTTGAGGTTGACCGCGATCTCGCCCCTGAGTGCGACGACGATCATCGGCAGTGTGCGGATCTCGTTGCCGGTGACTGGGTCTTTGCGGATGTTCTTGACGAAGTACACGTTGCCCACCAGGTCGTCGTCGAGCAGCGGCGTGCTCGCCCGAGCGCGTCCGACGATCGAGCCCTTCGGGCAGTGGTTCTCGAGGTCGGGCTTGGTGCCGTCGGCGAACTCACACAGCGCCTGGGCGTTCTCGGGATCCAGAGCAAGGCTCTTCGGCAGCCTCACGACCGCCTTCTCGATACCCGCCTCCGACGCCCCTTGCTGGGTGACGACGGCCTTGATACCGGGGTGCTTGCCGGTCGTGACCTGCCGGCGGCCAGTCAGGCGCATGGCGAGCTTCGGCTTGAACGCCAGGTTGCGGCAATCGCGGGCCTGGAAGGCCGTGGTGCGGTTGACCGTCGTTCCCTCAGCCGATGTGAGGTCGGCTGCGACCTGCTTGGCGTCGCAGTCGGAGGGGTTGAGCATGAACCCTGTCCGGTCGACGTTGACCAACACCCGACGCACCCTGAGCGGGACGCCGTGATGGATCGTCGGGAACGGATCAGAGACCGCCGAGACCTGGGCAGTCTTGCGATCGACGTGGACAGCTTGCCTGACGACGATCGGGGAGAGTTCCATGTCACCACGGAACGGGCCGGCGATCGCACGGACCTTGACCATCAGCCCATAGGCGCCGCCCTTGTAGCCCTCGGTGAGATAGACGTCGCCCTTCTGCTCGAGGACGAACGGATCGCCAGAGCCAGCGGACGCATCGACCGAGCCGATCCGCGAGCCGGCCGGACAGTTCCCCGCGGCGGCCTGGGCGTCCTGGCAGAGCTCGACGTCTTTGACCTTCGCCAACAAGCCGGTCGGGAGCTGGGCGGTGAGGCCCTTGACCCACTGATCGCCCTGTGGTCGCGTGAACTCGAACGCGAACGTTCCGCCCTCACGCGCACCCGGATTACTCATCCCGCCCTGAAGGCCAGGCGAGAAGCCGAAGCTGCAATCACCCGACACATCAGCCGACGAGGACTGAGCCACCGGTGCGGTGCCGCTCCACGGCGACAACGTCGTCGCGATCGACCGCGACCCACAAGTCTGTGGCATCGCGAGCATCCCACGATCGCCACCCTTCAACGACACCGACACATCACCGATCGGCAACTGCGGATTGTCATCGAACGTCGCGGTCAGCTTGCCGGTCTGAGGATCCGCGGTCGCAGAACCCGGCAGCTTGACCAAGATCCCACGCTCTGTGTTGCGCAGGATCAACGCCATCCGCAACATCTCACCCGACATCGGATCCGTCGAACGAGGGGTCCGCAACACAAGGGTCCCCGACAGCGTCTCCTCCAACACCGGCGTCGTCGCGGTCGCCGTCCCGATCTTCGACCCGTCCGGACAGGACGGCTCGGAGTCGGTCTTCAGACCCAGCTGGACGTCAGAGCAGCCCTCAAGTCCGGTCGCGCCCGACGG
>Ga0190275_10000733_pt1 | contig 26403 bp, 15 predicted proteins | sample Popmic550T_FD_133745 | JGI IMG/M metagenome (GOLD analysis project Ga0190275, IMG submission 133745) | Populus adjacent soil microbial communities from riparian zone of Yellowstone River, Montana, USA - 550 T | ecosystem: Environmental > Terrestrial > Soil > Riparian zone > Trees stand | place...
ACCGGGATTCTGTGCGACTTGCTGATCGTAGTGCTCACGAATCTCCGATTGCGGTATTTGCACACCAGGACGAAAGCGTTGATCAATAAATTCAAGCAACGCTGCCTGCCAAGCCAACGCTTCGCGCACATCGTCGTCGGCGATTCTGTATTTTGCCAGCGCCTGCTTGTATTCTTCATCGGTCTTGAAGCGAGCCTTAATCTGCTGGTAGGTCGAAGGGGTTGGAATCGATGTGGGAACGCGGCTGCTGGTTTCAAGTTCGCGCCGAATCAACACCTGTTCCACCAGTCGGTCGGCCATTGTGCGTTTAGCTCCACTGCTGAAATCGGGCTCTTGATCATTAAGAAACGCAGCAATTCGTATCTGTCGCCATATCTCGCTCTCGGTGATGACGCGCTTCTCCACTGTCACAGCAATGCGATCGATGATCTCGCCTGAGGCCATCGAAACGAGCAGAAGTATTGCAAGGCGTCGCATTTAGAACAACTGACCCAGGGAGAAGTGAAACTGGAAGCGACTGATCCGCTGCTTGACGTATTCTACGTTGGGCAAGTTAGGATCGAGCAGGTCTTCATACCTGCCCTTCAATCCATTGAACTGAGGAGAGTTCATGCTATAGGCCAAGTCGAGTCGTATCGGTCCGATCGGAGTGCGGTAACGGATGCCAAAGCCGACGGCATGAACCATGTAGTCGAAGTCTTCAAGGTCACGCTGCTTGAAGCGGAACGAAATGTTCTTAAAGTTTGAGTAGACGTTGCCTGCGTCGTGAAAGAAGACACCGCCGATGTCATCACCGATCAAAGGGAAGCGTAGCTCGGTGTTGAATATCATGATCGCTCTGCCGCCGATCGGAAAGCCGGTGTCCAGATCGCGCGGGCCCGCCTGATTTTCGGGAAATCCGCGATGGGAAGTGGCTCCGCCACCGAAGAAGAGCTCCGGGAGAGGTACTTCTGCCTCACTTAGCTGGTTGATCACGCCGAAGCTGACTGAGCGAGCCAGCACCACGTCCCGACGCAATCGGTGATAGGTCGCGTTGCGGCCAAGCCACCGGGTAAAGCTGGTCGGAGTGCCAAATGGATTCAGCGCGTACGCTCCGTCGAGCGTGTTGTAAACGCCTCGGCGAGGATCGACAGGATTGTCGCGGCGGTCCTGAATGAAGGTAGCGGAAAGAATGCCCAGCTGAATATTCTGCGCGAACAAGGGAATAAGCGCGGGTGTGATTTTCAGTTCGCTGACAACGTTCCGTTTATAACCTATTCGATACTGCAGCGTAGTTGCTTTCGTCGCCCTCTGTGCGAGCTGGATAGACGTTTCCACCTTGCGTGAATTGAACGTCTGAATATCACGAGAGTCCTCGTACAGCGCGGTGAAGGAAAGGCTCAGCTCATCGTGACCTTTGAACTGGGGGGCCAGATAGGTGACCAGGCCGCGGCGTTGAAGATTCGAAAGACGTCCCTGAAAGCCGACTGTGTGCCCCAGTCCCATGAAGTTCGACCGGCTTATACCGAAGGATACGCGTGGACTGAAGCCTGCGGCGCCGGCCGGAGTCGTCAACGCAGGATTTCCGCGACCGATGCGCGCCAGTTGGGCTCCGAACCCACCTGTCACCGAATAGCGTCGCGCTTCTTCAAGCCGGTAAAGAACGTATTTGCGATCCGTACTGCCTTCCGGGTTCTGCAGAGCTGTGTCGACTCTCGCAAAAATTCCCAGGTCATAGAGACGACGCTGGCTCTCGATCATGCTCGCCTGCGATAGCGGGTCGCCAGGATCCAGGTTGCGAATATGATTTCGGATCAGCGCTCCGTCAGTTGCTTTGAATCCGCTGATTAGTACATCGCGTACGAACTGCCGCTCTCCAGGACGCACCGTATACACCAAGGACATGCGTTGCGGCTCCGGCGCGGGCGTCACGGTAGCTTCAAATGTTGTGTCAGGATAACCGTTATTGAAGAAGTAATTCAGGATCGTGTCCTGATCTGTTGCCACGCTGAAGTCACTGAAAGGCTGCCCTTCACTCGATTGCACCAGCGCGCGCAAGTCTTCCGCTGTCGACGCATCCGGGCCTTCGATTTTGAGATCTGACACAAACCATTGCGGACCTTCCTTGATACGAAAAAAGACACCCAATGTGCGGGCTTTGCCCCCATAGTCTGGTTCTACCCGGGTTTCGACCTCCACATCGCGAAAACCATTGGACTGATATAGAGCTTTGATCGCGTTCGCATCGCGACGAATATAGTCATGGCTGAAGCGGCCGTAGCGAAATCGCAAAAAGCTGGAGGGCATGGTGTACATCCGCTCTCGTAGGGTCTCTTTAGAGAAGTACCGATTGCCTTCCAGTTCAACTGCCACGAGTTTGTGACGATCGCCGGGAAATAACGAGTACTCGATCAGCTCCTCTCCCTGTGGGGTCTTGCTCATGTCGAAGTCAACTTGGGCATCGAAGTATCCCTTTGCCTGCAGGTGCTCGGTCAATTCGCGTTGGCCTTCAACCAGCAGATCCCTGTCCACGGTTTGCTCTTGATAAATAGGGACGAGGTCGCGCAGCTTGCCCTTCGAAATCTTTGCGCCCTTCGCCCTTACGATTACTGGTGGGCCGCTTTCAATCGTGAGTGTAGGGACTACTATATTCTCTGCGGGTTTGTACTCCATCTGATCGAGCGAGATTTTCGCCATCAGAAACTCTTTCTTCTGATACGATCTCCTGATTTTGTCAATGCCGCTTTGGACGCGACTCTCAGTGACCTCTTTCCACCCGAGAAGTCCGAACCATTTTTTCCATCGCGTGGCCCGGACGATGTCCTCAACCGGTTTATTCGGCGTCCCTTTGATAATGGGATCGGTAAACTTGGCACGCTCTCCTGTCTCGGCTCGAAAGATGATGTCGACTTGCTGTACTGGAGCGTTTATGATTTCGGGGGTCACCTTGGCGAGATAGAAACCGTTCGATCGGAGTACTTCGAGAAGATTTTCGACAGCCTGTCGAGATCGACCACCATGGAACTGCTCGCCCAACTGCAGCTTCGTGGCGTTGACAAGTTGACCCTTACTGGGCGGATCCGGTACACCTTCTATAGTGATATTGCGAACAAAACGAGCAGGCGTGGCGTTGAAGGTCAGAATGACACCGTCCTGGCGCTCGACTGCGTCAACCTCTATGTTCGTATAGCGACCAGTACCATGCAGGCGCTGAAGTGTTGTGCGAACGTCGGCCATGCGCAATGGGGAGCCCTGCTTGAGCGCGGCAACCGCTTCTGTCAACTCATCGCGGGCAAGGAGTGTATCCTCCGGCCGAACTCGTACGCTGACAATTAGCCGACCTTCAAAATTGTTGTTTTGGGCGCTCAGCGACAGCGCAACTGTTGATGCAAGCAACAAACGCAGGAGCATCAGCGCATGGGCGCGACAGCGTGCACGCGCCACCGTCCATGGTAGCGCAACCGCTGTTACCATCGGGTTGTATGACTCCTGATCAGCGGGAACGTTACTCGCGCCAGATCCGCTTCAAGAGTCTTGGAGAGAGCGGGCAGGAACGGCTGCTTAGCTCGACTGCGGCGATTGTCGGCTGCGGCGCTCTGGGCAGCTTCCAAGCGGGCGCCTTGGCTCGCGCCGGTGTCGGAAACCTGATCTTGATCGACCGGGACTATCTCGAATCCAGCAATTTGCAGCGGCAGTGGCTGTTTGATGAAGCCGACGTTCAGAAAGCACTCCCAAAAGCAGCCGCGGCGGCAATACACCTTCGGGCAATTAACGCTGCTTGCGCAGTCGAGGCGCACGTGGCTGATCTCACATCATCGAACATTGAAGAACTGTTGGAAAGCGCGGACATCATCCTCGATGGGTGCGACAACTTCGAAACGCGCTACCTAATTAATGATTACGCCGTAAGTCGCGGGATACCGTGGATCTACGGAGGAGCCGTAGGAAGTTACGGCATTGTCATGCCCGTGGTCCCTGGTGAGACAGCTTGCCTTGCTTGCGTCTATCCCCAACCCCCATCCGGCATCCAGCCCACCTGTGAGACGGCGGGTGTACTTAACCCGGTTACATCTATGGTCGCATCCCTCCAGTGCGCGGAAGCCACGAAGCTCCTGGCTGGAGAACAGGCCACCCCGCGTATCACAACGATGGACTTATGGACGGGCCTGATTCGCCAGATCGATCAGCCGCCTCGCGACGCAGACTGCCGCGCTTGCAGTCGACGGTCTTTCGAATATCTCGCCGCGAAGCGCCGTGCTCCGGTGAGCCTTTGTGGACGCAACGCTGTTCAGATTCACGAAAGGACACGGCCTCTCGATCTGACTGCCCTCAGGAGAGAATTGGAGCCTCTCGGTAAAGTCCGCGCGAATGAGTTTGCTCTTCGGTTCTTTCCCGAGCGATATGAGATGACGGTGTTTCCTGATGGGCGCGCAATTATCAAAGGCACGAACGATATTGGGATAGCTCGCGGACTATACGCTCGCTACATTGGGTCCTGATTGGTACACTGCTATCAACACGGCAATCTAGAGGGTCAAGTTTTACTCACATTCGGTCGAGAGAAAAGTTGTTGAAAGAGCGCGCACTCTTCAAGTTTGGCAGTTTCGCGTTAGATCCGGTCGCGAAGGTGCTCTTCCGGGATGGCGAGCCGGTGCACCTTACTCGAAAGAGTGTCGAAACGCTGCTGGTTCTGGTAGAAAACTCCGGGCGAGTCCTGACCAAGGAAGAGATAATGTCTGCGGTCTGGGGCGATCGAGTGGTCGACGAAGCCAATCTTGCGCAGAATATTGCGGTGGTGCGCAAGGCACTTGGCGCCTCGAAAGGGAGTCCGGCGCACATCGAAACTTTTCCTGGCCGGGGATATCGTCTCGAAGGTCCCGTAACTTCAACTATCGAAGAGCGCATTCCCGATATCGGAACAAAGATGTTGAACGAGGCGCCGATAAGCCCTGCTGTTATCCCGGATCTTCCTTCCAATGCCCCTTCAATCGGTAAGCGCAACTCTGTCTTGATACCCGTTGCTCTTGGGTTCATCGGGGTTTTGGCGGGCGTCGCTTTCCTTTGGAATAGATCGGCAACGACTGCGCCTCCTGACGATACTGCGTTTCGCGTGATGCCCGCGACACGCATGCCGGGAAAAGAGTACCAGCCCGTCCTGACTCGTGACGGTAAACGGATCGCCTTTCTTTCTGCGGAAGATGGTCTGGCGCCGCCGAGTGTTTGGGTTCAGGACAGCGAAGGCGGAGGAAGCCGTCAACTGACAAAGACGGCGAGTCATCACAGCAGTCCCGTGTGGTCGCCGGATGGGATAGAGGTGGCATTTCTTCGTGTCCAGCCGTCCTCCACGGAGATTGTGATTTCGAGCTCTGATGGTTCCGCTCAGCGCGTTGTCGCTCAGATGCCGGGCGCGACTTATGGATTCGATCACCGAATGCTCGATTGGGCTCCAGGCGGGCAATGGCTTGCAGTAAGCCACGCGCTCGCTCCAGGCGCCAGTCTTGCCCTGTATCTTATCCATGCTAAGTCCGGTGAGCGGAGGAGTCTAACGGTCCCTGGTACTGGGGTCGTAGGTGACGTCGATCCGCGTTTTTCTCCCGATGGCTCAACAGTGTCCTTTGTTCGACTAATTCATCGCTCTCAGCAAGAGATATTCACAGTTCAGGTAAAAAGCGGTCATACGAAACGGCTCACAAACTTGGGGAAACGGATCAGCGGCCACGATTGGACGCGAGATGGTAAATCACTGGTTTTCGCCTCAGACCGCCGCGGTGATTTTCGCCTCTGGCGATTGAAGCTGAATGGAAATGATGAGGGCCGCAGCGCCGCGGCGCTTCCCATCTATAGCGAGTTTCCACTTCAACTTTCCACGGCTCGCGCTGCGGATGCGCTCGTTTACTCCTCATTGCATCAGGATCGAAACATCTGGAGATTCGATCTGAAGACGTTGACTTGGAAGAGAACCATTGCCTCTTCGGGCCAGGACGCGTCACCCCAGTATTCTCCGAGTGGAGATCGGATCTGTTTCCGGTCGGACCGCTCAGGCGAAGAACAGCTTTGGGTTAGTAACGCCGATGGATCAAATGGCCTGCAAGTCACGCGTTCGTCGAATCGACCGTCAGTCGGACGGTGGTCACCTGACGGTTCTTCTATCGTCTTCAACAGTCCGCAGACGGGTGAGGTCTACATCGCAACCAAGTCGACCGACAACACATGGTCGGTACGGAATATACGCGTGCAAGGAATTCATCCGGTGTTCTCGCCGGATGGAGGTTCCATCTACGCCGGCGGACCTTCGGCAATCGTCCGATTCGATGTCAGAGGTGGATCGGTGGAACAGATAGTCCAAACGAAGGGTGAAGCGTTAGCGCTCTCCCGCGATGGCAGATACCTCTATTTTGTTCGCGAGCCGAACGATACTGCGCTGTGGAGAGTGGAACTCGGAAAGTCAACGCCGACACGCGTACTTGATGGGTTGGTACCAGGGTGCACAAGCTGCTGGGCGCTGGTCGAGAATGGCGTGTATTTCCTTGGCAGCGATAAGCAGTCTTTCGATCGGCAAATGCTCTTTTTCCACGACCTGAGGACAAACAGGGATCGCGTCGTCGCGCCCTATCCCGAACCTTTGTGGCCTCTGGGAAGCGGACCGTTTTCGATCTCTCCTGATGCCCAAACTCTCCTGAGCGTGCGCGTCGAACCGTCCAACAGCGATGCCATGCTTGTTACTCCCTTTCGCTGACGCATATCATAGAGGCGTTTGACCAATCCAGCTCTCGGCGTGTTTTTTCACTGGCTGGGCGGACTTGCGTCCGGCAGTTTCTATGTACCATTCCGGCGCGTACAGCATTGGTCATGGGAAACATATTGGCTTGTCGGGGGGATTTTCAGTTGGATTATCGCGCCTTGGATCCTCGCGACCATTCTTACGAGCAACCTGATCGCAACCCTTAAATCGACACCGGGGTGGACGCTCTTCTGGTGTTATTTCTTTGGGCTCCTTTGGGGTCTGGGCGGCCTGACGTTTGGGCTGACGATGCGCTATTTGGGGATGTCGCTCGGCATGGCTGTCGCTCTAGGATATTGCGCGGCCTTCGGCACCTTAATGCCTCCAATTTTCAACGGGGAGTTCCTCTCGAAAGTCTTAGGAACGACTTCCGGGATCGTCGTACTAATTGGTATTGCGGTTTGTCTGGCGGGCATCGGGGTGGCCGGAATGGCTGGGGTCGCGAAGGAGCGAGAGCTGCCAGAAGAGAAGAAGCGAGCAGCAATAGCTGAGTTCGACCTGAAGAAAGGTGTGATAGTGGCCACTTTCTCCGGGGTCATGAGCGCCTGCTTCTCGTATGGGTTGGCGGCTGGCCAACCGATCAAAGAGATTACGTTGAAACAGGGAACGCCTCCCCTCTGGCAGGGCCTCCCGGTTCTAGTCGTTGTCCTGCTCGGAGGATTCACTACGAATTTCGTCTGGTGTGCGATCCTGAACCTCCGAAATCGCACGGGCAACGAATACCTGGGGGTGGGCAAAGCGCCGCTCTTGAGGAACTACATCTTGTGCGCTATTGCCGGAGTGACGTGGTACCTGCAGTTCTTCTTCTACAGCATGGGTGAGACTCAGATGGGCGCCTATAGCTTCTCGAGTTGGACGATGCACATGGCGAGCATCATCATCTTCAGTACTCTCTGGGGCTTGGCACTACACGAATGGCGTGGATCGAGCGCTCGAACGATGCGTCTGCTCTTCCTCAGCATTGCGATTCTGGTGGGTTCAACGATGATCGTGGGCTACGGAAACTACCTTGCGACGCACCCGACAAGCAATGCCGCGCTCGAACAAAATGTTACAATACAAACACTTGAGGGTGTCTTAGGATTCATTTAGAAATATTTTAGGCCTCTCCTCTTGTTGTTCTAGCTCGATGGCGTCAACCATGGCACATCATCGTGTGGTGTGGAGTAGCGGTTTTGTCCGTTCGGCCCGCCGCCTAAATACCAGGAAGGATCATTAACATGAAAGGTCGCATATCCTCGCTGATTGCGATGCTCTGCCTTGTCTCGTCAGTTGGACCAGCGCAAGAGTCGCGTGGAACCATCTCTGGTCGAGTCACCGATCAAAGCGGAGCGGCAATTCCGGCCGCCAAGGTCGACGTCACTAACAAAGCTCAGGGAGTGACGCAGAGCGTTACCGCCAATGAAACCGGTCTCTACCAAGCAACCTTCCTCTTGCCTGGACAGTATGAAGTTGCAGTGACCGCCCAAGGTTTCAAGAAGGTGGTTCGACAGACGGTAGATGTCAACGTCGGAGATCGAGTCGCAGTCGACATGGTCCTGGAAGTCGGAGGTACGGAGCAGAGTGTTACCGTCACCTCCGAGAGCCCATTGCTTGAAACGGCTACGGCGTCAACGGGACAAGTTATCGATACCAAACGGATTACGGAGTTGCCAATCGCCCATGGCCAGCCCTTTGCGCTGATCGGTTTATCCGCCGGTGTTAGCCAAAATACATCCTCGGCTACGCTGGACCGGCCGTTCGAGCCGACCCACATCGTTGGATATGCCATCGCGGGCACTCGACAGAACCGCAGCGACGTCACCATCGACGGCATTCCTAGCACCGCCACGGCAAACGCGAACGAAGTCATCGCATCGTATGTGCCACCTGCCGATATTGTCCAGGAGTTCCGCGTCCAGACCGCGACCTATGATGCCCAGTTTGGCAACACGGAGGGCGGCGTCACGAACATCAGTATAAAGTCAGGTACCAATGATTTCCACGGGACCGGTTATTACTACGCGATGCGTCCCGAATTCTTTGCGAATTCGTGGTTCGCTAACGCGAACCGGCAGGAGCGAGCGGATTTCAACTACCATCGATACGGCGGTTCGTTTGGCGGTCCGGTAGTTTTACCGAAGATCTACAACGGAAAGAACCGCACGTTCTTCATGTACGGTTACGAGGGAATACGCGAGAGTCGCCCCCGCAACAACGGCACGAAAACAACTCTTACCGACGCAAACAAAGCAGGCGACTTCTCAGCCTTGCTAGCCCTGCCGAATGGGTCACAATACCAGATCTACAATCCCCTGACGCGCCGTGAGACTGCGCCTGGATCCGGTATTTTTACTGCCGATCCGTTCCCGAACAACATCATTCCGCAAAGCCTGATTAATCCTGTGTCGAAGTCGTTGCTGCAGTACTGGCCTTCGCCGCTGTCGCCGGGTCTCCCGGACGGCCGCAACAACCTGGATGAGCCGAATCTCCCCGAAACGATCAAGTATTGGAACAACACTGCAAGAATTGACCACAACCTGACGAGCAACCAACGCCTCGCCTTCCGTTACAGCCATTACGACCGGAACAGCGACTACAATAATTACTTCCACAACCTGGCGACAGGCGAACACTTCGCTTTCTATGCCAGATCGGCTAGCGCTGATTACGTTACAACGCTGTCCCCTTCGGCGGTGCTCAATTTGCGCTATGGATACAACCGGTTCATCCGCAGCACGGCCAACAATCCCGAATCTGACGGCTTTGATTTGACCTCAGTAGGGTTCGCCAATGCGTATTCAAACCAGATCTCGCCGGACTTGAGATCCTTCCCCGGAATTACGATTGAGGGCTATCAGGGAACAAACCAAGGCGGAGAGTTCCGTCCGAATGACACGCATTCGTTTAACGGCACAGTCGTCAAAACACTGTCTTCCCATGCGCTCAAGTTCGGAACTGAGTTCCGTGCGTACCGCGAGAACGCAGTATTCAACGGCAACGACACAGTGGGACGCTTCACGTTCAACACAACATATACACGAGGTCCGCTCAGCACCGCCGCCGGGGCGCCGAACAATTTAGGCCAGTCGGCCGCGGCCTTTTTGTTGGGACTTCCGAGTGTCGCAACGGTCAATCGAGCTGCTAGCTATTCCGAGCAATCGACCTCCTGGAGTTTCTTCTTCCATGATGACTGGCGCGTGACCGATCGTCTGACTCTGAATTTGGGAGTTCGCTACGAGGTCGAAGGGGCTCTGGAAGAGCGCTATAACCGCTCTTTGGCCGCGTTTGATCCAAGCGCAACCTATACGCTCGGTGGCACGCAGTACCGAGGCCTACCGACTGTCGCTACAGGCGGCGTCTACAATACGCCGAAGAACAACATTCTTCCGAGATTCGGCTTCGCCTACAAGCTGGGCGATTCCACCGTGCTTCGCGGTGGGTACGGGATCTTCTACGGCTTCTTGGGACAGCGACGAGGCGACGTCATCACGTCGGGTTTCGCGCGGACCACAGAGCTTCAAGCCACCAGTAACGGATTGACATTCCCAACGAACCTTTCGAATGTCTTCACCACACCCGTAATAGAACCTCGTCCGCCGGCCGAGATCCCGATGAGCCTTGTCGGCCAGGGATTTTCCTTCTTCAATCAAAATCCTTCTTCGCCGCAACAGCAGCGTTGGAGTATGAGCTTACAGCGGGAACTGCCGGGAGCGTGGTTGGGTGACGTTGCTTATGTGGCAAACCGAGGCACAAGAATCGAGATTACTCGCAACATCAATGCTCTACCCAATGAGTACCTAAGCACGAGTCCGGTTCGTGATAATACGACCAACGCGTTCCTGACCGCGCAGGTTCCCAATCCGCTGGGCGGCTTTGCGCCAGGCACCGCTTTGAATAACGCTAACGTGGCGCGTAGCCAACTCTTGCGTCCCTATCCACAGTTCGGCGATCTCAACACGTCGACGAACCAAGGCTACACCTGGTATCACTCTATGCAAGCGAGTTTACAGCGGCGGTTCAGCCAGGGCTACACGATCCTGATGAGCTACACATTGTCGAAGTTCATGCAGGCGACCGAGTACCTGAACCCCGCAGATCCAATGCCCATCGAGACCATTTCGGATGTGGACACGCCGCACCGTCTGTCCGTCAGCGGCATCTATGAACTGCCCTTCGGCCGCGGCCGTGCTTTCTTGAGCCAGCTTGGACCCGTGACTTCCCGGATCGTTGGGGGGTGGCAAATCAATGCCATCTACACCTATCAATCCGGAAGACCGGTCGGCAACTTCGGCAACAACATCTTCAACGGAATTTTCGCCGATCTCAACATTGACAACCCTACCGTGGAACGCTGGTTTAACACTGATGCCGGTTTCAATACCGTCGCCTCGCAGCAGTTAGTCAACAATGTCCGAACCTTCCCGTTCCGGGTTGGCAATCTGCGCTCGGACGCGCTGAGCAATATCGATCTCGGCGTCTTCAAGAACACGGCGATCACTGAGAATGTGAATGCTCAGTTCCGGGCTGAAGCGCTCAACACCTTCAATAGTCCGAACTTCGGCGTTCCCGATGTGGGTCCCACGAGCGCAACGTTCGGTCGTGTAACCGGTGTGTTTAACTACGCTCGCCGCATTCAGCTTGGCCTGAAGTTGGTGTTTTAGGTCTTACTGCAGCGGTAGGAACCGGGCGATACCTTGTTCCGTGTTTCCGACGGATCGCGCGAGGCTGATCTTCGCAACGTTGTGCGCAAACACACTTGTGATGTAATCAGCCTCCGCGGCCGAAACGGACTGTTGGGCTTGAACGACCTCGACAGTTGTTGTGATACCCGCATCGAAGCGCTCACGCGTAAGGCGTAGCGTGTCGCGCGCCAGCTCCTGATTCTGCCTCGCCAGTTCCACTTGACTACTTGCTGCGGCGACATCAAGGAAAGCTGCTCGCAGATCTGCTTCGATGCGTCCGCGAAGGTCTTCCAATTCTGCTCGCCGTTGTTCCAGCGCCGCTTCTGCCTGCTGAATAGCGCCTTCCGTGCGGCCTCCCTGCCAAATCGGCACCCGCAACGATCCGACGACCGTAAATGTTCCGTGCGAGTTTGCCGGATTGACGCCGATCACACCGTAATCAGCGGAAACACTAAGGGAGGGAAGCCGCTCGGCTCGCGCAGCAGAACGGGCGAGCTCGGCAGCGCGCACTTGTGTCTCTGCTGATTTCAAATCTGCTCGGTTCTCTCGCGCTTCCTTGAATGCCTGATCAAAAGTGAGATCGGGCAGTGGCGAAAACGGCAGCTCGTTCAAAAGTTCGAAGGAAGCTGAAGGAGACAAGCCGATGATTCTTGCTAGATTGATCTTCTGCTTGGCTAAATCGTTGTGTACCGATACCAGCCGCTGTTGTTGGGTCTGCAACTCGACCTGACTGCGATTGACATCGATTGGGGCGACGACACCTGCTTCGCGTTGCTGGCGTAGGCTATTGAAGAGAGTGGTAGCGGTCTCGATTTGGGCCGTTACGGAAGCAATCCGCGATTGGGCTGCGATCACTTGCAGATAGGCGCCCGAGACGGCAAATATCACCAGGTCGCGCGCATCGCGAGCCGTTAAGTCAGCGGCTTCTGTATTTGCCTTTGCAGCGCCGTAGTTCTTCCAGGCCGTAATATCGGCAATGTTTTGTGTGAGTGTGGCGCGAAGATCGAAATAATTGAAGGGTCCCACGACGCTCGGTCCGGAAGGAATACTAAATCCGAATGCGGCAAGATTTATCTGTTGGATGTTTTCGCGAAGGCTGGCGCTCAGGTTCGGCATTAGGGCGCTGCGCGTCACACGAGCTTGTCCGCGGGCCTGCCGCGCTGCATTACTTGTCCCAACGCCGCCGAGATTGCTAGCAAGGCTTCGGCGGATGGCTTCTTGCAAACTGAGCTTTCCGTCGGGAAGGCCTGCGGCCAGGCTCTGTACGCTTCCAGCATAGGGGTTTTGAACCTGGATCGATGTGTTGATCGTGTTCACGCTGCTGGTCACGCCGGGCATTGGCGCCTGATTGACGACTACACCTCCGGACTGGCCGCCGCGTCCCGAAAGAGGCAGTTGGATCGCTTGCGATCCTGGCGGCGTAGGCGTCATCATCGGACCTTGAGCCAAGGCAATTCTCATATTGAAAGCCACGCTTGCGAGAACGATTTTACGCGCGTATGTCTTCATGTGATGGGTCTCTAGCCGAGTTGTTTACGGAATCGCCAGACGCTCAGAGAAACCAGCACGAGCGTGAAAGCGATTAGCGCCAGAAAGTGAGGCCATAGAATGTCGAGGCCGGCGCCTTTGAGCAAAGTACCCCGCGAAATAATTCCGAAATGCCGTATCGGATTGAAAACTGTCACCGGCTGCAGCCACTGGGGCATCGCCTCAATCGGCGCTAATGAACCGGATAACGTAGCCAATGGCGGATTCACAAAGAAGCTCATCAATTGAGCCTGTTGTGCTGATCTTGTGAATGTTGCCACGAAAGTCCCGATGCCGATACCGCAGAGTGTGCACAATGCGGCAGCCCCGAGAACCAATAGCAAGTTCCCGCGCATCGGAACATCAAACACGAATCGCATTAGAGCAACCGCCAGTAAAACCGTACACATCAAAAACACAAACAATGGCGTAATCTTTGCAAGGATGATCTCCGTTGTTCCGGCTGGGGTCATCAACAACTGTTCGACGGTTCCGGCTTCCCGCTCCTTGATCATGGCGGTGGAAGCGACTAGCGATCCATTCAAAATCAGAAGCACACCGAACGTTCCGGTGACGATGAACCACGAAGAAATCAAGCCGGGGTTATAGAGGAACGCTGTGCGGGTCGTGATTCTGCGCAGCGATGACCCACGCATGGCCCCGGCATTGAGGCCGATGTTGTAAGTCTGCAGAATGCCCTGCGCATAACCTGTTCCGATGGCCGCCGTGTTTGCGTTCACGGCGTTGAACAAAAGCTGAACATTCAAGGGCGTGCCGCGCAAAATGCGATCAGCGAAGTTATACGGGATAACGAGTCCGGCATCCAGCTTGCCTCGACTGATTTGAGCTTCGAGTTCCTTGGAATCGACGAACATTCCGGCATGACGGAAGCTCTTGCTCTCAGTGAAGCTGGCGATTAACTCCCGGCTTTCCGGCGATCTCGAATCATCGATAATGCCAAGCCTCAGATTTGAGACATCGGAGTTCAGCGCAAACCCGAAAAGGAGCATCTGCAGGGTCGGTGGAACGATCAACGCTACGGCAAAGCGTCTGTCGCGGCGAAGCTGGTTGAACTCTTTCTTAAGCAGGGCGCGCAGCCGATCCCAAAAATCATGCTCCCGAAACTTCTTCATGCCTTGACCTGCATGGCCCGCATGCGCAGCCAAGCCATGAAATAGAAGAACGCGCCGATGACGCCGATCATGAGAACGGAGAACCACATCGCCGGCCATCCGCCACCCTGCAGTAAGGCGTCACGTACGATCACGATGTAGTACTTGCCCCAAACGATGTTAGAGATCCAGCGCAGACCAGCAGGAATATTCTCGACAGGAAACATCAGCCCGGATAGTAGGAAGACCAACAGGAATCCACCAAGAGCGACAGCTTGAATCGCTGCGGCTTGATTCGGTATCGCTGCCCCGATCAATGTACCGTAAGCTGCTACGCAGAACGCGTACAGAACGGTAGCGACCAGTAGCGGCGTTGGGTCACCCACCAGGCGCAGGCCAAATACCAAATACAAAGCTGCCATGGAGATTACCCATTCACACAACGCAATTACGATGAAGGCGGCAATCTTTCCGAGCAGGAACTCATGTGCCGAAATACTCGATACGTACACTTGCAGAATCGTTTTCTGTTCACCCTCCTTCGCCATTGCAAGAGCGGCCAGGAGTGGAGGAAACATCGAGATTCCTAGAACGAACATGCCGGGGGCGTAGAACTTTTGCGACTCGCGTCCTGGGTTGTACCAGAGCCGTATGCTCGCTCCCACCAGTGGTCGTGACGTAGTTCCGACCAAACTGAACGACTGTGTGATCTGCGTCGCGTAGCCTTGAATGAGCCTCGCCGTGTTCGCATCGGTGGCATCGACAAGAACCTGCACTTCCGTCGATCGGCCGCTAACGAATTGGCGGCCGAAATGCGGAGGAATCACGAGAACCGCTTTCGCAGTGTTCGAAGTCAGCGCCTCCTCAGCCGGCTTGTCCGGCGGCCACGCGACAATTCGAAAGGTAAGCGAAGATCGGAAGGCGGCGATGAATTCGCGCGATTGCGGAGAACCGTCGAAGTCCTGGACTACCATTGGCAGGTCGGTCACTGTGAACGCAATCGCATTACTCAGCAGCAGGATGAGAAATAACGGAAGTAGAAGAGCGAGCGCCAATGCCAGGCGATCGCGCGTTATCTGCGTTAGCTCTTTTCTCGCTTGCGAGAAGATTCTGCGCATCTCAATCGTCCGCGGCGACTTTACCTTCCTGGCGGGCCTTCTCAACTACGACAATAAAAACGTCTTCGAGTGAAAAGCGCTCCTCGTGTACCTCGCGAGGCTCGATGCCCGCGCTTTGCAGCTTCTCGACAACTTCCCAAGTTCCCTTCTCGACATCATCGTCCGTAATCACGTGAAGGCGGTCACCAAATAAAGACACGCGCCATCGTTCGGTCGTGCTCTTCAACAGGTCGGCGGCACGCTGCGGTTCACCGACCATGATCTCGAGGAGGTGACCGGTTTGCTCGCTCTTGATGCCGCTGGGTGTCCCTTCAGCCGCCAATTCGCCCGCCACCATGAAACCCAGGCGATTGCATTGCTCGGCCTCCTCGAGGTAATGCGTTGTGACCAAAATGGCAGTGCCCATGTCGGCGAGCGTGTTGATCATGCGCCAGAAAGCCCGGCGCGCAAGCGGATCGACACCCGATGTCGGTTCATCCAAAAACAAAACGCTCGGTTCATGTAAGATCGCAGCGCCAAACGCTACTCTCTGTTTCCAACCGCCCGGAAGGCTACCTGTGAGTTGAGACTCCTTGCCTGCGAGTCCGGCAAATGCCATGACCCACTTCTTCTTCTCCTCAATCTCATCTTCGGGAACACCGTATACACCCGCAAAGAAGTCGAGGTTTTCTTCGATAGTCATGTCGTCATACAGAGAGAACTTCTGAGACATGTAGCCAATCCTGTGACGGACAGCGGTGGAGCGCAGACTTCCGTGTTCCCCCGCGAGCATCATCTCGCCGGATGTAGGCTCCAGCAGGCCGCAAAGCATCTTGATGGTCGTTGTTTTTCCCGCGCCATTCGCGCCGAGGAGACCGTAAATCTCACCGTACTTGATCTCCACGTTCACATGATTTACCGCTTGAAAGGACCCGAAGCGCTTGCTCAAGCCGCGAGCACCAATCGCAATCTGATCTTTTCGATCCCGATGCGGATGCCGGCCGGGATAAGGCGGCGGATTCAGTTCTTGGCCCAGAGCACGGAGCTTCGCGACGAACGTATTCTCCAATGTCGGCTCGCCGACGCGAAGATCAATCAATTCCAGGCCAGCTGCCAGCAGTTGCTCTGAGATTGCTTTGCGTCCACTTTCGACATCCGATGTCATCACGTCGAGCCGGTCGCCAAAACGCTGAACGTCGGCAATGCTCGTTTGGGCAATGTTCGCTTGTCGGTTGCGATTGCGGAGAAAATCCTCAGCTTCGCTCAACTTATTCGTCCAGACTTCCAGGCGCTTCATCTGCAGCCCTAACCGAAGTTGGGCGGGAGTGCCCACCTCGTGAATCTCGCCCAGATGCATCAGAGCGACCCTGTGGCATCGCTCTGCCTCGTCCAGGTAAGGCGTCGCAACCAGGATCGTGAGACCGTCGGCTACCAGATGCGCGAGCGTATCCCAAAACTCGCGGCGTGAGACAGGATCGACACCGGTAGTGGGTTCGTCGAGAAGAAGAATCTTCGGCTGGGCCACCAAGGCGCACGTCAGCGCCAGCTTTTGCTTCATCCCGCCACTCAGCCGACCGGCAAGTCGAGTGGTGAAGCGATGCATGTCGAACATCTCGAGATAGCGGCCAGCTCGTTCCCACATTTCGCGCCGCGGCACGTGGCGTAAGTCACCTACATAACGGATGTTCTCGGAGACGGTGAGGTCCGGATAAAGGCTGAAGACTTGGGTCAAATATCCCACTTCGGGTCGAGCGTCCCGAGCCGAGCGGCCTAATATCTGCACATCGCCGGACGTGGCGGGCATTACGCCAGCTAATATTTGGAACGTAGTCGTCTTTCCGGCGCCATCGGGACCAATAAGGCCAAAGATCTCTCCGCGTCTGACATCGAGATCGATACCTTGCACCGCCTCGACGTCGCCATAGAGCTTCCACAAGTTGTGGACATGAATCGCGAGATCCTCTTGATCGACAGCCGCTTCCATGGGCGGCGCCAGCACTCCGGCGCGGTCGGAACTCATGGTTTTCTCGTGCTCTCCGACCAGCGATCGCCTTCTACCAAAACCTCGGCATCTGCGGGCATCCCAGGTTTGGCATAGCCGACCGCGCCTTTCAATTGAAGCTTCACGCCGACAACCTGCTTCACACGATCGTCACGGAAGTATGTGTTCTCGGGAGTAAACGTTGCTTGAGGATCGATGCGCGACACAACCGCCTCGATCGGCTTCGTTGGGTCGGAATCGAGATAGATCCGCGCAGGTTGTCCGATGCGGACACGGCCAATCTGTCCCTCCGGAATGAAGCCACGAAGATACACCTTGCTGAGATCTAAAAGAGTGACTATCGGAGCGCCCGGCGTCGCGACTTCGCCAGGCTCAGCCGTACGCGTTGCGATTGTGCCAGCAAAGGGCGCGAGAACCATAAGGTCGCGGCGATTGGCCTGAGCTTCTTCAAGCCCTGCGCGCGCCTGAGCAAGCTGAGCCTCAGCGCTTGCGATCTGGGATTGCTGCTGGGCAATCTGCTGGCGAACCATAGATCCCTGAGCGGACCGTATCTCGGGAGTAACGAGCGACGATTTCGCCGAACTCACCGCAGCGCGGGCGGCTTCCACACGACGTCGCGCAGATGCGACGACGGCGGCCTGCGTCTCGGCGCTGGTTTCCGCTTGCCTGCCTTGACGCTCTGAGACTGCGCCGGATTTCGCGAGCTTGGTATACGCTTCCTTGTCGAACAAGGCCAGTTTGTACGCTGCCTCCTGTTGAGCCAGATTTGCTTCAGCGGCGGAGAGTTCGGCTTCGGCCTGCCGCACTTGCCCGGACGATTGCTGACGAGCCTGATCGACCTGCAGCCCGGTTTCCCGAAGCTGTTCGTTGAGAATTGACACCTGTTCGCGCGCGAATCGAACTTGGGCTTCCGCTTGTCGAACTGCCGACTGCGATTGTTCCTCCCGGGCTCGAATCTGATCGTCGTCCAAGATTGCTATGATGTCGCCGGCTTTCACCTCGTCGCCCTCGCGTAAACGCACTTCTTTGATGCGTCCCGAAGTTTTGGCCGCGACCGCCGAATCGTCCCCTTCGATTCGCCCGCTTACTGCAATGATGCCCTTTGGAAGCTCGGGCGCAGCAAAAAAGCGGCTCCAGATGAAATAGCCGGCGCCAGCGAGCACAAGCAAGCCAAGCAGGATGATGGGAAGACGATTGCGAGGCGCCGGTTCAGGTTTTACCGGCGGACTTGCCTTGACCTTCGGCGGATTGGCGATAGTTTGTTGGTCGCTCATGTCTGGTGACCTTCTTTTTGTCTTCGCTCGCGAACTTGGCGGAAGCAAGTCCAGCCAGGGTGAATCGTACGATGTGACGGGCGACCTCGTCCGCCTGTTCGGCATCCATCTGGAATTGAGGCCACAGTTGTGACATGACCGCGCGTGCATGCATGTAGTGCGCGACTTGGCCGATCAAGCTGTGGACGCAAAGACGCGTCGCTGTGCTTTTCGGCGACATGCCGATCTCCAGGCTGATTACTTTGCAAAGCTGATTGTATTGCGGCCGGATCACTTCGTCGACGACGATGGCGAGGGCCGGTGTGGGGTTAGCCATCTCCTGCAGCATGATCTTCAAGCGGTGTGCAGGACGGTTACTGCCGAGTATCTTGTCGAACATCCCGCGTACGAAGATACTCAACTGCTCCTCCGTCGAGGAGGCCCCGGATATAGCCGAACGGATCCGATTCTGAACTTCCGGCGCGGAAGAATCCTTGAGTACTTCCGTGTATAGACCGAGCTTGTCGCCGAAGTGGTAGTTCACCGACGCGACATTTGTACCGGCTCGGGCACAGATCTCGCGCACGGTTGCGGCGCGAAATCCTAGCTCCGCAAACACGAGGGAAGCGGCTTCGAGCAACTTTGCCCGTGTCGCATCGGAATCCTCGTTCTTCGGACGCCGCGGCATGATCTAAACGGAAGTTTAAAACAGTTGTTTGAATCGGTCAAGGCAGAGAACGGTTACAGGCGCCAGGCAAGCGAGGTTACCTACGCCAGAATGTCCCGAATCGCTTGGCCATGCACGTCCGTCAGCCGGAAGTGGCGGCCCTGATACTTGTATGTCAACCGTGTGTGATCAATTCCGAGGCAATGCAGAATCGTCGCGTGCAAATCGTGCACGGTTACGGGATTCTCTGCAATGTTGTAGCTGAATTCGTCCGTTTCACCGTAGGTGACCCCGCCCTTCAGCCCGCCGCCCGCCATCCACATACTGAAGCAGCGTGGATGGTGGTCACGACCGTAGTTGTCCTCGGTGAGTGTCCCTTGGGAGTACACGGTACGGCCGAACTCGCCACCCCACACAACCAGTGTGTCGTCGAGCATGCCCCGCTGTTTCAGATCTTGAACTAACGCGGCCGAAGGTTGGTCCGTCTGCATACACTGCTCGCGAATTTGTTTCGGCAGATTATTGTGTTGATCCCAACCGCGATGGAAAAGTTGAATGAATCGCACGCCACGCTCGGCTAAGCGGCGCGCAAGGATGCAATTGGCAGCATACGATCCGGGCTTACGTGAGTCCGGACCATACAGCTCGAACGTAGAGGCCGGCTCAGTAGAAAGATCGGTCAATTCCGGAACTGAAGCCTGCATCTTGAAAGCCATCTCATACTGCGCGATACGGGTCGAAATCTCCGGATCTTGATAGTCCTTCGCATTCAACTCATTCAATTTGGCGAGATCGTCGAGGTAACGCCGGCGCGCGTCACGCGAGTAGCCTGTGGGGTTCGACAAGTAGAGAACCGGGTCGGCCGCGGAGCGAAATTTAACGCCCTGATACTTTGTCTCTAAGAAGCCGCTGCCCCACGCTCGGTCGGCAAGCGCCTGCGCGTTACCGGTCCCCTGTGACACCATTGCGACGAACGCGGGAAGCTCCTGGTTCTCGCTGCCAAGCCCATAAGAGATCCACGAGCCGATACTCGGCCGTCCTGCAATCTGGAAGCCCGTCTGAAAGAATGTTACGGCTGGATCGTGGTTAATCGCTTCGGTATGCAGCGACTTGATCAATACGATGTCATCGGCGACCTTAGCAGTGCGCGGAACCAACTCGCTCAGCCACATACCGCTTTTGCCGTGTTGGTCGAACTTGAAAATCGTGGGCGCGGTCGGAAACGTGGCTTGATAAGCCGTCATTCCGGTCAGACGTTGGCCCATGCGAATCGATTCGGGCAGATTCAATCCCCGCCGTTCCTTCAACGCGGGCTTGTAGTCGAACATGTCCAACTGCGATGGAGCGCCATGTTGGAACAGATAGATAACACGCTTGGCCTTAGGCGCGAAATGTGGAAGGCCCGGGAGTCCTGCCTCTGCTCGAAGATCCTTGCCGAGCAGGCTTGCAAGCGCCGCGGTGCCAAGTCCCGTGGCGCCGGCGCCGAAGAAGTGACGCCGTGTCATCAAGAGTTTCTTATCGGCCGTCATTGGATTGTAATCGCCTCATCGAGATTCAACATCAGACTGGCAACGGAAGCGTACGCTGCGAGTTCTTGCGGCGCAAGTGAAGCATCGGCGCGCGTGGCGCCTTCCTGCAACAAACTCTGCGCCTTATCCACATCCGAAGCAAAATAGTCGCGATGATACGCAAGATTGTCCTGCAGTAGCTTCAGCTCATTGGCCACTGGCGCACGACCCAATATGAGCCGGAATCCGTGGCTTAGACGAGCCGAAGAATCCGTACCAGCCTCCTTCATCATGCGTTGCGCGATGAAGCGGGCAGCCTCTGTGAAAGTAACATCGTTCATTAGATTCAACGCCTGTAAGGGCGTATTCGTGCGCGTCTCGCGAACCACGCACGCCTCACGAGCCGCTGCATCGAAGTTGCTCATCATCGGTGGGGGAATCGTACGTTTCCAGAACGTGTACAAGCTGCGCCGATAGAGATCTTCGCCCGTGCCGGGCTCGTAATCGCCATCCTGCATGTTTTGCTCTTTCCAAAGCCCGACGGGCTGGTACGGCTTGACGGACGGGCCACCTATCTTCTCGACGAGCAGCCCGGCCGAGAACAAAGCTTGGTCGCGCACCATCTCGGCAGGCAAGCGCCGTCGCGGTCCCCGCGCCAACAAACGATTGTCCGGGTCGCGTTGTATCAATTCAGGAGCTGCCTTAGATTGCTGCCTGTAAGTCGCGCTGGTGACGATCAGACGCTGCATCGCTTTGACATCCCACTTTGTCCGAATAAACTCGGTTGCCAGCCAGTCGAGAAGGTCGGGATGAGAGGGCCAATCCCCCTGCACGCCGAAATCCTCGGTAGTCTTCACCAAGCCAGCGCCGAAGCGCATCTGCCAGAATCGATTTACCGTCACCCTGGCGGTCAATGGATTGTTGGGATCGACAAGCCACTTGGCAAGTCCCAGCCGGTTGTTCAGCAGGCCGCCGCTTGGAGGGTCCAACACCTCCGGAAGACCCGGCGTGACCTTCTCTCCGTGTTTATCGTAAGCGCCACGGATGAGCAGAAAAGTATCCTTGGGAATCGGGCTTTCTGCCATCACCATTACGGTTGGGAAAGACCGCTCCAGAGCTTCCCGTTCGCTCTCAAGTTGGACAAAGCGCCTCCATGACTCGCGAATCTCGGGAGCGGCTGCGTGTTCAAGGAAATACCATCGGAGTTGCCTCTGCTCCGCCTCAGTTCGATTAGCGGCCGGTTTGGCAGCGATCGCATTCACGGAGAGGCCGACGGACATGGCGGCAATCTCATTCGTATCAAGAACACGACCGTAGATCTGGACGTTATCAATCAAACCCCGGAAGCGACGTTCCGGACCCCATCCCGAGCCCACGCGGAATGACTGGACAAATGGCTTGCCGGCGTTGTTAAACGGACGGTACAACGTATCGAGAAGGACCTTCACAGGCTGCGGCTTGCCATCGACGACCACGCTCACACCGGACGCCATCCGAGAACCGCTATAGGTCACCAGAATGTGATGCCACTGCTTAGGCGTAAGAATGTCTTCTGTCTCGAGCCGGATTGCGTCGTCGGCGTAGACGCTCGTCATGTTGAAGTGGACTTTGCCGTTGTCAGTGTGGATTCCATATCCCTTGCCCTTGGGATTATCGGCCATACGAGAAATAATGCTCCCATCGGGCTTGGTGTCTGAGTAGATCCACGCGGATAGAGTGAAGCGATCCTCGATGTCGAACGATCCGACATGTCCGAGATCTACAAAAGACTTGCCGTCGAATACAGTGGCCTTACCGAATCGGCCCGGAGCCACACTCAAAGTCCCGCTTTCATCAAGCGTGAACGCTCCAGTCAACTTCCCGCTGGGCGCCCAGTACTCAGGTGATTGCGTTTGCAAACTCGATTCCCAAGTCTTCTGTGCTGACCCGATCGAGCTCGCATTATTTTCGATGAGCCGTCGTTCTGAATCAATACGGCCAATCAGCGCGTCGAGCTTTGCCTGTTGGTCCCGAGTTGGCGCGGGAACTACCGGAGGAGAGTTGCCGTACTTCATGGCGCGCCCAAGCTCGGGCACGTTGTTGAAGTAGGCAAACATCTGGTAGAAGTTCTTCTGAGTAAACGGATCGTATTTGTGATTGTGGCAGCGAGCGCAGCCCAGAGTTGCGCCCAGGAACACAGCGGACATTGTTTCCACTCGATCCACAACATATTCGACAGCGTACTCTTCCGGGATGATGCCATCTTCGGTGTTCGCGCGATGATTGCGATTGAAACCAGTCGCAATCTTCTGTGCAGTCGTCGAGTTCGGAAGCAGGTCACCCGCGATCTGTTCCATCGTGAACTGATCAAACGGCTGATTACGATTGAATGCATCGATTACCCAATCACGCCAGCGCCACATATTGCGTTCGCCATCGAACTGATAGCCGTTCGTATCGGCATAACGAGCCGCATCCAGCCATCGGACTGCCATGCGCTCGCCATAGCGACTAGACGCAAGAAGGCGGTCGACAACTTTCTCGTAAGCATTCGGCGACTTGTCAGCAAGAAAAGCATCGATCTCTGCGATCGTAGGAGGCAATCCTGTTAGGTCCAGAGTCACTCGGCGTATCAAGGTCTCACGAGATGCCTCGGGCGAAGGTTTCAATCCGGCCCGCTCGAGTTGCTCCAGCACAAAATTGTCGATACCGTTCTTCGCCCACATCCGATCATTCGTTTGCGGCAGCGGCTTTCTGACTGGCGGGATAAAAGCCCAATGCTTCTGCCATCGCGCGCCTTGTTTGATCCAGTCCGAAATGGTCTGAACCTCCACTTCGGTCAGCTTCAATCCCGAGTGCAGCGGTGGCATGCGCAGCGCCGGCTTCTCGGCCGTGATGCGCCGGATTACAGCGCTCGCTGCGGGATCCCCCGCAACTATCGCGCGTTTGGCCGCCGCTTCGCTGTCGAGACGAAGAGGGATTTTCTTGGCGACGGCATCCGGACCATGACAGAGGAAGCATTTGTCGGAGAGAATCGGCCTGACGTCGCGATTGAACTCAATCTCTTTCGGTCCGGTCACAGGTCCGGCGGCGTAGCTAACAGCAATCGCAGCGAGTAGAAGGGCAGGGAGGGGAGACGTCATGGCTCTTGTGAAACTTCAGATTCTTCAACCACTATTGTATAGGTAGTAGACCCTCTGAAGCCATGCGCATCGCCACGATCGAAGCCTTCCCGATAAAGTTGAAACGTGACCTGGCATCAGCCACAGGTACTGCGGGTTCTCCGACAGCGCTTCAGAAAGGTGTAGCCGACTATCGCTGGAGCGCAGCCTACCCATGCTTGTATTCGATGCTAATCGAGACGGCGTTGATTCGTGTGACACTCGACTCGGGTCTGATTGGATGGGGGGAAGCGCAAGCTCCTGTCGCTCCTGAGATCGCGTGCGCGATCGTCGAGCGCATCCTTGTTCCCGCCATCGGAGGCGAAGAGTTCGATGGAACGCTCGAAGATACCCATCGCTTATGGTGGCGAATGTACTCAGCCATGCGCGTGCGCGGCCAGAACGGGGGCTTCATGCTGGACGCAATCAGCGGAGTGGATTTAGCTTTATGGGATCTGGCGGGCAAGATCGCCGGTGTATCGGTCAGCGAGCTCTTGGGAACCCAACGCCAGAGTGTGCCCTTGTACTTGAGTGGAGTTGCCGGTGGGAATCTCGATCTGGTTCGCCAGGCGCTCGACGGTGGCACGACGAATTTCAAGTTGTATTTCGATAGCGACAAAGACTCAGTGTTCCGTATGCTCGACGCAGTGAGCGCTATCGCGGGACACGGACGAGTCGCCGTCGACGCTTTATGGCGGTTGACGGATGAGACAGCCTATGAATTTGGTAAAGAGCTCGACGAGCGCCAAGCACTTTTTCTAGAATGCCCATTTCCACCTGAGGACCCAATTGCACATGGAGATCTCGCGCGTCGCCTTCGAACACCCATTGCGTTAGGGGAGAGCTATCGCACGCGCTTTGAGCTTGCTCCGTTCTTTCGAAATCAAGCAATGCGCTATGTTCAGCCAGATCTTGGACGAACCGGAATTACAGAGGGTCGCGTGATCGCGGAGCTTGCCCGGCAACAAGACGTTGCAGTCGTACCGCATGTCAGCATCGCGATGGGACCGCAGATCGCGGCTGCCATCCATTTTGCCGCGGCGCAATCGAACTGTCCCATGCTCGAATACAACCCGGCGGTCTTGTCGACGGCGAATCGATTCCTGGCCGAGCCGTTACGGGTGGAAAATGGGGCTTATTGTGTTCCGAGGGGGCCAGGTCTCGGGGTCGACCTCAAGGCGCAACTGTACACTGAAGCATGACGACTCTGACCGGAAAGGTCGCGCTCATCACCGGGCCCAAAGGCGGGCTCGGCTCTGCTGTTACGCACGCCTTTCTAGCTGCAGGCGCGACGGTTGCTGGCGTGTCGCGAGCGATTACAAATCACGATTTCAGTCACCCTAAGTTCCGTGCGATCCAAGGGGAGCTATCTTCCTCTGAGGAAAGTCGCAAGGCAGTTGAGACGGCGCTTACGCAGGAGGGCCGCATCGATATCCTCGTCCATCTCGTTGGCGCCTTCGCGGGCGGTGATCCTGTTGTTGGAACCGAAGACGCCATTCTGGACAACATGATCGATGTGAACTTGAGATCGACGTTTTATGTTGCGAAGGCCGTTCTGCCGCACATGCGGAGTCGCAAGTCCGGGCGCATCGTCGCGGTCGGCAGCCGAGCCGCTGTTGAAGCGAGCCCGGGAGCGGCTGCTTACAGCGCATCGAAGGCTGCGGTAGTTGCCTTGATCAGGGCGATCGCCGCTGAGAATGCGGCAGATGGAATCTCCGCGAATGTAGTGCTGCCGGGAACCATGGACACGCCGGCGAATCGCAAAGCTATGCCCCAGGCAGACGTTACAAAGTGGGTGAAGACGGAGCAAGTGGCGCAACTCATTCTCACGCTTGCCTCGGATGACCTGACGCAGATTAACGGGGCCGCGATCCCGATTTACGGTTGTGAACTTTAGCTATGACCGCGGAAGAGCGGCGACTTAACGCATCCGGTCAGCGAACCGGGCACTGGAAGCGCTGGGGTCCGTACTTAAGCGAGCGCGCCTGGGGCACCGTCCGGGAAGACTACAGCGAGAATGGCGCCGCCTGGGAATACTTACCGCACGACCACGCCCGTTCACGGGCCTATCGCTGGAACGAAGATGGAATCGCGGGTATCTCTGATCGTCATCAGAGAATCTGCTTTGCGGTTGCAATGTGGAACGAACGTGATCCGATCTTAAAGGAACGTTTGTTTGGTCTCACAGGCAACCAGGGGAATCATGGCGAAGATGTCAAGGAATGCTACTACTACCTGGACAATACGCCCACCCATTCGTACATGAAGTATTTGTACAAGTATCCCCAGGCCGAATTCCCCTACGATCGCCTTCTTGCTGAGAATCTCGCGCGCGACCGACACCAGCGGGAAGTCGATCTCCCGGACACGGGTATTTTCGATGATGGCCGGTACTTTGATGTCTTTGTCGAATACGCAAAAGCCGATATCGAAGACATTCTTGTTCGCATCACGGTCGCCAACCGAGGTCCGGAGGCATCGACGGTGCACTTGCTTCCGACGATTTGGTTTCGAAATACGTGGTCTTGGAAACTAGAACAAAAAAGGCCCATGCTAAGGCGCTGCCCGAATGCTCCTTCCGTAATCGAGTTGGAGGAACCAGCCTATGGGAATCGGTGGATGGCGTTTGAAGATTCTCCCAATTTACTGTTTACCGAGAACGAAACGAACTTC
>Ga0190275_10000734_pt1 | contig 26390 bp, 21 predicted proteins | sample Popmic550T_FD_133745 | JGI IMG/M metagenome (GOLD analysis project Ga0190275, IMG submission 133745) | Populus adjacent soil microbial communities from riparian zone of Yellowstone River, Montana, USA - 550 T | ecosystem: Environmental > Terrestrial > Soil > Riparian zone > Trees stand | place...
CCGCGCCCAGCACGAGGCCGAACAGGCGCGTCGCGGCCACCGCTTCGGCCTTCTCGCGCGCGAGCCTCTGGACGTAATCTTCGGGCGACTCGCCCTCGCGCAGCGACTCGTCAACGTCCGGCGGGCACGCTTCATACGGCCAGCCGACCGCGCGCAGAATCTCCGCGCGGCGCGGGCTGCCCGATGCGAGTATGAGCGGACTCAAGCCCTGTAGACCCTGCTTGCCTGCGACGATGCCCGCTTGTGACACACGCTCGTTTTCCATTACACTCAACCGGAATTTTGATTTAAGGAAGCTTTTAGCTTTTAGCTTTTAGCTGTCAGCCAGAAGCTCGCAGCATTTCGGTTTGGCTAAAAACTAATAGCTAAAAGCTAACAGCTAACAGCCGTCAGTCGCAAATCGAAAATCCAAAATTCATGGACGATCTGTTCAAGGCGCTGCCGAAGCTTCTGCGCGCGGCGGGCGAGTCCGAGGAGGTTCTTGAGGCCGCAGCCTTCGCCGCGTGGCGGCGCGTCGCGGGCGAGGCGTTGCGCGGCTCGGCGGTTCCGTTCCGCCTCTACCACAAGACGCTCGTCATCGCCGTGCCCGACGCGGCGTGGCGCAAGCAGCTCGAAGCGCTCAGCCCGCAGCTCCTCTTCCGTCTGAACTCGCTCTTCGGTCAGGCGCTCGTCACATACATAGAGTTCCGCGTTGACCCGCAGACCGTCGGCGACGAGCGCGCCCGACAGCGCGAGTCGCAGTACGAGCATCTGGTCGAAGAGGAGAGCGCGCTCCGCCGCGCGGGCGAGCTTAACGAGGCGGCCTCAGCCATCCACGACGAAGACTTGCGCCGACGTTTTCTTCTCGCGGCGGGAAGCTGTCTCAGTCGTAAATCGTGACAAGTGACAGGTGACAAGAAAAAGCTTTTCACTTTTCACCTGTCACCTGTCACTTGTCACCTGTCACGCTCTTATGCCTATCACAGAATCCGACATCGAAAAGATAGCCGCGCTGGCGCACCTCGAAATCACGGACGAGGAGCTGCACACGCTCGCGCCGCAGATAGCCTCAATCGTCGCCTACGTCGAGCAGTTGAAGGAATTGGACACGAGCAGCGTCGAGCCTGCCATCGGCGGACTCACGCCCGAAGGCGCTAGCACCGCCGCCACGCGCGAAGACCGCGCGCGCCCATCGCTCGGCCAACAGCTCGCGCTCGACCAAGCGCCCGAACCCTCGCACGGACACTTCCGCGTGCCGAAGGTCATCGCAAGCTCCGAAGAGAAAGAGAATTTTTGAAGGCGTCTGACTTCGCGCCTTTGCGCCTTTGCGTGAGACTAACTTTTCACGCAAAGGCGCAAAGGCGCGAAGAAACCGATTCGCGAAGAACTCATCCATGACAGTTCCCGGTAAAACAATCGAAACCATCGCATCCGAACTCTCGCGCGGCGAGACGAACGCGCGCGCGGTCGCGGCCCGCTCGGTCGCCGCCGCCGAAAAACTGAACGACACGCTCAACGCCTTCCTGCAAATAGACCGCGCGGGCGCGATTGCGCGCGCCGAGGAGTTGGACAAAGAGGCGGGCGTCGCGCAAGCGGGAGCAGGAACGACGAAAGCGACGCTGCATGGAATCCCCGTCGCCATCAAGGACAACATCTGCGTGCGCGGGCTTCAGGCGACGTGCGGCTCGCGGATACTCGCGGGCTACCAGCCACCTTATGATGCGACAGTCATCGAACGATTGAAGGCGGCGGGCGCTGTCATCATCGGCAAGACCAACTGCGACGAGTTCGCGATGGGGTCGTCGAACGAGAACTCCGCATACGGGCCTGTGAGAAACCCTTGGGACACGGAGCGCGTGCCCGGCGGCTCGTCGGGCGGGTCTGCGGCGGCTGTGGCGTCGCGTATCGTGCCCGCCGCGCTCGGCTCCGAGACGGGCGGCTCCGTTCGACAGCCCGCCGCGCTCTGCGGCATCGTCGGCGTCAAGCCCACCTACGGGCGCGTCTCGCGCTACGGCCTCGTAGCCTTCGGCTCGTCGCTCGATCAGGTGAGCGTGTTCGGCCTGACCGTAAGGGACGCCGCAATCGTGCTTCACACAATCGCCGGGCGCGATGAGCTAGACGCGACGACAGCCGACGTGCCCGTGCCGGATTACGCCGCGGAGCTAACCGGCGACGTAAAGGGCGCGCGCATAGGCGTGCCGCGTGAGTTGTTCGGCGAAGGATTGGACGCGCAGGTGCGCGCGCGCGTCGAGTCCGTGATAGAAGCTTACAGAGAGATGGGCGCTGAAGTGGTTGATGTCGAGCTGCCGCACGCGAAGTACAGCATCGCCGTCTACTACATACTCGCGACCGCGGAGGCTTCGTCGAACCTCGCGCGCTTCGACGGCGTGCGCTACGGCCACCGCACGGAAGACCCGCAGGATTTGAAGCAGATGTACCGGCGCACGCGCGACGAGGGCTTCGGCGCGGAGGTCAAACGCCGCATCATGCTCGGCACATACGTTCTCTCTTCCGGCTACTACGACGCCTACTACCTCAAGGCGCAGCAGGTTCGGACGCTTCTCCAGCAGGACTTTCTCAAAGCCTTTGAGGCGTGCGACGCAATCCTGACGCCGACGACGCCGACGCCCGCCTTCCGCCTCGGCGAGAAGACCGACGACCCGCTCGCGATGTATCTGAACGACATCTACACGTGCATGGCGAACCTCGCGGGCGTGCCCGGCATAAGCGTCCCGTGCGGACTCTCCGAGTCGGGCCTGCCCGTCGGCGTCCAACTCATGGGCCGACACTGGGGCGAGTCCACGATCTTCCGCCTCGCGCACGCATACGAACAGGCGCACCCGCTCACGGCGCGACCGCGCGTCATGGCAGAGTGAAATTGCGGATTGCGGATTCGATGAAAGTCATGTTTTGCCGGTTCACACTTACACTTCCGTACAATTCGCTGGACGAGAGTTGCGCTTGGTTCAATCCGCAATCCGCAATCCGCAATCCGCAATCCGCATTCTCTTAGCCCGTATCCTTTTCCACATGCACGGTAATCAACATTCAGCAAGGCCAGTCCCGGAGAAGAACGGACGCGCGGTCGGAATGACGGACGAAAAGCTTCTGCAAAAATCGAGTCGCGGCGACGAGGCGGCCTTCCTCGCGCTCTACGAGCGACACCGCACGACTGTCTTCCGCTTCGCCTACCGCATGCTCGGCTCAGCCGCGCTCGCAGAGGAAGTGACGCACGACTGCTTCCTCTCGCTCGTCCGCGACCCCTTGCGCTTCGACCCCACGCGCGCGGCGCTTCGGACGTACCTCTACGCGGCGGTCAGGAATCTCGCGAGCAAGCACTTCCGACGGCACGGCGGCGAGTTCCCGTTCGACGAGATGGAGGACGAGCCTGCGACAACGGAGTGCGACGAGCCTTTGCGGAGACTCCTCGACGCCGAATTGTCCGAAGAGGTTCAACGCGCCGTCCAAGCCTTGCCGCCCTTGCAGCGCGAGGTCGTCGTGCTGGTCGAGTTCGAGGAGCTTTCGCTCGCGGAGGCGGCGGCAATCGTCGGCGCGGAAGTGGGCGCGGTCAAGTCGCGTTTGCATCGCGCGCGCGGGCGTCTCAGGCGCTCGCTTTCGATCTACTTTAAAAGTTACCGCGGACTAGAATCCGCACAGAAGGTCTACAAATGAGTGACGAGAAGAGACAGACGCGGCTGCTGCCGTTCCGACTCCGCCGCGCGGGCGCTACCGGGCGCGCCGACGGCGACATCAGCGAAGACACAGGGGCCGACGCCGAGCTGACGGCGCTGCTCCGCACTTGGGACGCGCCGCAGCCGTCGCACGACGCGCGCGCGCGTCTGCTCGCGGACTTCCGCGCTTCGTCCCTGCGCGTCCCGCTCTGGCAGCGCGCGCTGACGGCGAGCGTGCGCGTGCCTCTGCCGGTCGCGGCCTGCGCGGTCGTCGCGCTCGTCGCGTCGCTCGTCGGCCTCGCCGCGCGCGCGTCGTCGCGCTCCGCACCCGTCGAGACGCAGGTGTCGAGCGTCGCGCCGGTCGTGAGGGTCGTCGAAGTTCCCGTGATTCATGAGAAGGTCGTGACGCGCGTCGTCTACGTGGGAAAAAATGAACGCGACGAAAGCCGCGGCGTGCCTGTGAAGGTCGCGGGGGGCGGGCTTGCGGCGACGGGCGCGCGCGAGCCGAAGCCCGTCGCGGAGACGCGGGACGCGGGCGAGCCTGCGAGCTTCATCACGCGCGTTGACATGGCCGACTTCCGGCCCGCGGACGATATAAAGATAAGGGTCATCAAGAAAGGCAGATCAGATGAGAACTAAGATGGTTTCGCTCGCGCTGGCATTTCTATGCCTGTCCGTCGCGGCCAACGCCGGCGTCAAAGACCGGGACACGCAGGACGGCAACTCGCAGCTCGTCGTCCCGATGCTGAGCGGCGCGTTCGTCGTCATACGCACGGAGACCGCGCCCGCCGCCGCCGGCAACTCGACGAGCAACCTGATCGAGTCGGAGGACAAGCCCAACCTTCTGCACCGCGTCTTCGTTGACGGCAAGAACGAGATGTTCTTCGGCTACGAGCTGCTGGTCGAGCGCGCCAGCGGCGGGCCGCACTTCTGGGTCACAGTCCGCCCGCTAAGCGAAGATTATCTGCGCCAGTTGCGCGCGCGCCCGGCGTTCCAGAAGCGCCGGCTTCATCCGAGCTACAATGCGTCGGCCTTCAACGCCGCGCCGCAGCTCGTCGGCGACGGCGACACTTTCGCGCTCGACGTTCTACAGAATGACAGCACCGGCACGAAGATAGTTGACGTGATTCAGGTCTCGCTCAAAGACCCCGGCCTCAAGGAGTCCGCGAGCGACAGCCCGCCGCGCGACTTCGTCCCCGAAGACGTGTTGATGCAGGTGGCGAACTACAGGCTTCTCATCAACGACGAGGCCGTCTACCGCAGTCCGGGCGGGAGTCTTTCAGGCTCCGTCCTCTGGATCGCGATGCCCGACCGCGGGCGCTTCATCTTCTCGCTCGTCCCGCGCCCCGGCTACGACTTCCAGAAGGCGGCGACCATCGAGCACAACAAAATCTCCTTCGAGTGGGGCGGCGAGCGTTACCAGTGGGTTTCGAGCGCGCCCATCGTCGGCATCGGCGGCAACTGGAAAATCTACATGCTGCACGACGCCGACTACAGCTTCGACCTCTTCGACCAACCCTCTGCGCGCCCCGGCGAGTCGAAGACTCTCACGCAGCAGTACGAAGAGGTGACGCGACGCGCCAGCCAGCGCCAACGTCAGGCCGAGCTTGACGCGCCGTCCGCGACGCCGGACGCACCCGCGACGACCGTAAAGCCCAAGCGCGTCCGCGTCGTCATCGGCGCGGCGAACGGCGTCGAACAAATTCTCCCTAAACAGTAAAGGCCGACGCGCGCGAGCGGGTCAGAACCGGGAGCGTTAGCGACCGGGTGCGACCGCGCCTTATCGCTCAAGTCGGGTGTCAGTCAAGTCCTACAACGTCGCGCTCGAAGCTGATTAACTCCGACCAGCGGCCCGCCGCGCTCTAGCCCACTCCGTGGCGCTTACGGAGTGCGGCTATTGATGATTACCCTCACGATATTGCCGGGCGGCACGAAGACATCCTGATCTGTAAGCATCTGGTTGTTCAGCATTGCAGCGATGCGGTAGCCCCCCATGGGCAGTTTATTGACGTAAGCCTTCCGCCGGCCTTCGGGCATTGTAAACTGCCTTCCCTCCTTCCCGACTTTCGGCTCGACGAGGATTCTCGTGCCCGGCGGGGCGTTGATTTCGATGGTGCCCGTTGTTCTCATCAGCGCCGTCCCCGCAGTCCCGTACTCGGGCTGAGTCTCGCGCACGGAGGTGGCGTAGCGCGGCTTCGGAGCAACGGAGGAAGGAGTTGGCGTGGAAGGAGCTGGTGTGGAAGGAGGTGATGGGGAAGGACGCTGCGCCGTGGCCGTCTCGGCGGGCCGCGCGGGCGGAGTGTTCGCATCAAGGGTGATCGGGTCGAGCACTACGGGGCCGCGCGCTTCCGCGGCGATTGTCTGTTCGACCTCTTTAGTCTTGAAGCCCGGAGCGGAGACGCGGATCGAGTACGCCCCCGGCGCGAGCCAGTCCTGTAGGAAGCCGCCTTCGGCGTTCGTCCGCCTGGCGACTACGGAGCCGCTCGCCCTATCAACGAACTGCACCACCGCGCCCGACACGGGGTTGCCCCGCAGGCCGTCCCTGACCGTGCCCCGCAGTTGGTTGCTGTCGGCCTGATCTTTCTTGACGAAGACGGCGAAGCGTCCCACTTCGTTCTTCTCCGACCCCACGCCGGCGACGCCCACCGCCCCGCTCTTGTAGCCGTCGGCGGGCGCGGTTAGGTTTCCTAAAAACGTGTTCTCGCCCGTCTCGCTGTTGATGACGTTGACGCTGATGTTGTTGCCGGCCACTGTCATCAGCACGCTGAAGAATTTATTGTGAGCGACGGTCGAGGCTGCGCCGCTGACCTGGACAGGCGTACCAAACGGGCGCGGGACGTTATCTTTAACAATGAAGCCGCGGAGCTGGTAAGGCTCGTCCGACTGCGGCCCGGTCAGTTGGATCAGGTAGTAATTCCGCTCGTCCGCCGCACGGAGCGCGAACGAGACGCCGACGCCGTTGAGCATTCGCACGTCGCTTGAGAGCGTGAAGTCGCCGTAGTTCCGGTACACGACCTCGCGCGGAAAGGCCAGCCCTTGCCCGCCGACGAGGAGCTTGCGCCCGCCCGCGCTCCAACCCGCAGGGATACTCCAGCCGCTCGCGTCCGACCACGAGTTGAGAAGCGCCCTCGTGCTCAGCAGCGGGCGCAACTCTATGGCCTCGGTAGCGGTCGCGCCGGCCCTGATTTCCACCTCCCAAGCGGATGGCTCGTACCCTTCGAGCCGCGCAGAGACGCGATAGCGACCCGGTCGGAGTCCGTCGAATCTCAGCGGACGTCCGGCCATCAAAGTCCCCTGCTTGCCCTCGCCGCCGCCCGCTGGCTCGACGCTGATGATGGCGTCGGAGGTGCCGTTGATTGCGAGGTCTCCGATGGGAGGCACGAGCGCGGGCCTCGGGAGTTTGGCGTAGTCGGGGGCGATGGTTGCCGCGCGCGCGTAAGCCGCGCTCGCGCCTGTGCTGTCGCCGCTCGCGCGGCGTATGTCGCCGAGCAGAAGCCAAGCGTCCTCGTCATCGGGAGCGCTACTCGTGTACTGCTCCAACTGCGCCGCAGCTTCCCTGTACTTGCCGTCGAGGGCGAGCAGTCCGGCGTTGTCGAGGGGGGAGGCGGAGCTTAGGCGGACAGCCTCCTGCCACTGTTCGCGCGCCCTCGCGACCTCGCCCTTCGAGAAGTAGATCATGGCGATGCGGGAGCGCGCCGCGGCGTGCTTCTGGTCGAGGCTGATGGCGCGCGTGAACTGGGCCGCCGCCAAGTCGAGCTGCCCCAGCCGGAGCAGCGCGGAGCCATAGCTGGCGAGCAGGGAGGCGTCGTCCGGGTCTTGCGCGAGGGCCTTGCGAAATAGCTGAATGGCTTCGGCGCTCTCCCCTCGCGCCAGGGCGAGGTCGCCCAACTCGAAGTAAGGCTTGGAGTCCTCACTCGCGAGCGCGAGCGCGCGGCGGTAAAAGCCCTCGGCCTCGGCGAGCTTCCCCTGCGCGAAGTAAACGTCGCCGAGTCCTTTATAACCGCGCGCGTCCTTCGCGCCGAGCTTGGTCGCCGTCGAATAGGCGGTCGCCGCGTCCGCGTAGCGAGGCGGGTCTGCGTCCAGAGCGGAGTCTCCGAGCTTGAGTAAGTCCTCGAGGGCTTGGTTCAACCCGGCAGAAGGAGCGGGCGGCTTGCGGGCAGTACGAGGCTTGGTTTTGGTCTTGCTCGACGTGGCGCCGGCTCTCACTCTCTCGCCGGTACTCCCCGACAGGTCGCCCTGCGCCGAGGCCGTGACGCACGGTAGCAACAACAGAAGCAGAACGGGGAGGGGTGCGAGAGAGCGCCTCGGACGTGAAGGGGTGTGCATCTTACTGACTCCTGTCCTCCTTGTGTTTACTCGCGGGCGAGGGCTTAACGGGCCTCCCTCACGAGCCGGAAGCCGAGCGTCGGGTGTTTTGTGGTCGAGGGGATGAACTCCCTGTAGGTTGCCGTGATGGCCTTCTCGCCGCTCGCCTTGCTCTTGTAGGAGCCCCCGCGCATGACGTACATGCCGCCGGGCGCTTTCAGTTCTTTGTTGCCCTCATAGATCGAGGCCTCGGAGGAAGTCCATTCCCAAGCGTTGCCGATCAGGTCGAGCGCGCCCAGCGGCGAAGCGCCTTGTGGGAAAGAGCCGACCGGCTTGGGCGAGTCCGCTTCCACGTTGGCGCGGGCGTCGGCCCACTTGTCGCCCCACGGGTAGCGATTGCCGGAATCAGTGCCGCGCGCGGCGAACTCCCACTCCTCCTCGGTCGGCAGACGGTAGGTCGTGCCGTCCCGGCGCGAACGCCACGCGGCGAAGGCGCGCGCGTCGTCGAGGGAGACGCTCGTGACGGGAAGCTTCTCTTCGCCTACGCGGAAGCTCCCGCCCGCCCAGTGCGGAGGCGGCACGTGGCCGGTTTCGCGCACGAAGTCGGCGTACTCGGCGTTGGTCACCTCCGTGCGGTCTATGCGGAATGCGCCGACCGTGACGGAGTGCGCCGGCCACTGGTTATAGGCCGCGGAGGCCGGGGAGACATCGTTGCGCCCCATCGTGAAAGAGCCGCCCGCCACTTCGACCATGTCGGACTTCGGCGCTGGCCTTGCCGTCTCTCCCGCCGCACTCGCTTCGGCTGCGGACTTTTGGGCCACGGTTTCGGACTTCGCCGGGTAGAAGATATAGACGGTCAGGCCGATGAGAAGAAGCAGCAGCACCGCGCCGCCAGCAGCCAAGTGGATGGGCGACGGAAACCCCGCCTTCAACACACCGCCGTGGATCGGGGATACGCCCCCGGCGTGGCCGTCCGGTACGGACGCGCCTGCCCAGCCCGCGTCAGCCGTGTAAGTGTCGTTCTGTGGAACCGGCCCGGGCGGCGGCCATGCCACGTCGGCCTTCGCCGACTGCGGCGGCGCGACAACTGCCGGCATGGCGGCTTCCGCGTAAGCCGGCTCCACTTGCTTGGCCTGCTCCACTTGCGCTACGGCGACGGGTTTGGCCTCTTCCGCTTTTCGCTTCTCTTCCTCCGCCTTGCGGCGCGCTTCTTCTTCGGCCCGGCGACGTGCATCCTCTTCCGCGCGAAGTCGCTCGGCTTCCTCGGCTTGGCGCTCGGCTTCCTCGGCTTGGCTGCGGGCCTCCTCCGCGCGGCGAGCTTCTTCGGCTAGAAGACGCTGACGCTCTTCCTCTTCGCGGCGACTGCTCTCCTGCTCCTCCGCACGGCGTCGCTCCTCGGCCTTGTGCTTCTCCTCCTCGACCTTGAGCCGCTCCTGCTCCTCGCGTTCGCGGCGAGCCTTCTCTTCCGCGAGGCGGGCGGCCTCCTCTTCGGCGCGCTTGCGCTCCGCCTCTTCCACCTCACGTCGGCGCTCCTCTTCTTCGCGTAGCCGCTGCTCCTCCGCCTCCTGTAACTCCCGCTCCACCTCCTCCCTGTGCCGCCGCGCCTCCGCTTCGGCGGCGCGAGCGGCCTCCACGAGGGCACGCCGTCGTGCATCTTCCTCCGCGCGCTTGCGCGCTTCCTCACGCTGCCGCTCTTCCTCCTCGGCGGCTTTGCGTCTTGCTTCCTCCTCGGCGCGCTTGCGCTCCTCTTCTTCCGCACGTAGGCGCGCTTCTTCCTCTTCCGCGCGAAGTCGCTCGGCTTCCTCGGCTTGGCGGCGGACCCTCTCTTCTTCCTCAAGGCGGCGGCGCTCGTGCTCTCCGGCGCGTGCGGTCTCGCCGCCGCGCGCGACGCGCGTCTGTCTGGGCTGGTCGCCGGTCGAAGGGGAGTGGTCGCCGGATGCGCCCGGCTGGCTTGTCCTCGCCGACGTTTCACCTGAGGTCGGGAAGCTGACCGGCCACGAGTCCGTGTAGGGCGTGGCGGACGGGGCGAAGGGCAATGCGCCTCCGGTGAACGCCTGCTTGACGGAGGTCAGGAGTACGGAGCGGAACTCGCCAGCCGTCTGAAATCTCTCGTCGGGACTTTTAGCGAGGGCGCGCAGGATGACGCGCTCGACCTCGTCGGGGATGTGCGGGGCGAAGGAGCGCGGCGGCGGCGGCAGACTCTCAACCTGCGCCCGCATCAGGTCATACTCGCTGTCGCTCACAAACGGCATGCGCCCGGAGAGCATCTCGTAGAGCAGTATCGCCAAGCTGTAGATGTCCGAGCGAGCGTCCGTCTCGCGCCCGCGTATCTGCTCGGGCGACATGTACTCGATGGTGCCGACGACCTGCCCGTGGTGCGTTAGGTGCGCCGTACCGAGCACGCGCGCGATGCCGAAGTCCGTGACCTTTATCATGCCCGCGCTCGTGAGGATGATGTTGGCGGGCTTGATGTCGCGGTGTATGACGCCATGGCGGTGCGCGTAGTCTATGCCGTCGAGAGTCTGGCAGAAGAGCGGGACGGCGTCCTCGCACATCATCGCGCCCGCGCGCCGGATAACGTGGTCGAGCGTCTCGCCGCGCACGAACTCCATCACCATGAAATAGTCGTGGCCCTGGCGCAGGAAGCTGTAGAGCGTCGCGACGTTCGGGTGATTGAGCTTTGCGAGCGTGACGGCCTCGGAGCGGAAACGCTCGACGACCTGCGGCTGATTGGCAAGCTCTGGCCGCAGGAATTTAATCGCGACCTCGCGCTCGAGCATCATGTCAACGCCGCGGAAGACCGCGCCCATGCCGCCCTCGCCGAGCTTCTCAAGGATTTTGTAGCTTCCGACTACCGTGCCGATCATGATGACTTTCCGAGAGGCCGCGCGCAGGCGGCTTGTGAGTTAACACCGATGACGTGGCCGCGCTGCCGACCGGCGTCAAAGGCTCAGGTCTTGCGGATGCGCGCCTCGTGTCAGACGGACTTTCGCGTCCGTTAGGGAAAGCGTAGGCGCGGCAGCCCTGTTTGGCGTTCGCATTATCCGGCGTGTTGTCAGACGGCGCTTTGAGGCCGATGAGGATTGATCTTCAAGCTCCCGACCCCGACTCAGGTAAAAGAACGGATGGTTAAGTGCATCCCGCGCTGCGGGGCCATGACCGGACGCGCCTAGGTAAGGACGGCGCAGTATACTCCATCCCGCCGAGCGCGCGCCAGCAAATCCTTCGAGCTTCGCGCGACCGCGAGGCCGGCCAGTTCCTTCAAGAGACGTACCGCCGCGGAGCGAGGAAAAGGTGCGCGGACATTTCCGACCGCGTGGTAATTCAGTGTTCCGGCGCGGGTTGGTCAGGCAGTCTGCTTTTCCAGCCGTGCGCGTGCGCGCTGAAGGAAGGCTTGGAGCATCTCCGTGACGCCCTTCTGGAGCGCGGCGCTCAGGCGGCCTTCGCCCGCGAGGGCGGCGAGCGTGTGCAGTTCGCGCGCGCTGCGTCGGCGAAGCTCGACGCGTTGCTCGACGCGTATGCGCGTCGTAGCCCCACGCTCCTCGAAGGTGGCCGAGTAGCGCAGGAAATTCTTGTCCTCGCCGTCGGCGGGCGACCACTCGATGCGCGCAGGATTGTTCGCCGACTGGAAGACGCTGAACGCCTGCCGGATTGAGCCTATGACGGGCACCTCGGCGCGTATCAGCCAGCGCGCGATGCCTTCGGCGTCCGCAGTGATGCGCTCGACGCCCGGCATCAGCTCGACGAAGTTTCTCAAGTCCGCGAAGAACTCGCGCGCACTCTCCGCGCTCGTCCTCCACTCCACCTGTTCGTTGAAAACGGCCCTGATAGCAAACATAATCTTAGTGATAAGTGATGAGTGATACGTGATAAGTGGTTGTCTTTTCTTATCACTTATCACTCATCACTTATCACTCTTAAAAAGCTTTCTCTTTCGCTTCGCGTGTGCTAAGACAGCGTTGATATTAACCCGCTCGCGCCGCCTTTCTCAAATGCGGTCGGCTCGGCTTTCAAATTTGGGCTGGAGTTTCTTTACCGAGGGAGAGACGTGATGAACGGCGGCAACTATCCTACCAGCACGCAGGGCGACGGGCGCTGCCCGCGTTGCGGCGAAGGCGCGCTCAAGGCCTGGTACGAGCTGAGCGAAGACGAGCGCGAGGTGGCGCTCAGGCTGCCCGACTCCGCCGACTTCACGCTCGAAGAGCGCACCGCGCGCCACCGCTTCTGCACGCGCTGCTGGCACGAAGAGCGCACGGGCACGCCGCGCAACGTGTGAGCAATCGGCTTTGATTAAACGCCGGAGTGAGCGTTATGTCAGGAACTCTTTCTTACAAACAATATCTCGACGGGTTGCCGTCCGAACGAAGGGTCGAGGTCGAGAAGGTGTGGCGCGTCGTGCGCGAAAGCATGCCGAAGGGCTACGTCGAGGAGATCGGCCCGAAGTTCATCACCTTCAAGGCGGGCGAGGATTGGTACGTCGCGCTCGCCAGCCAGAAGAACTACATCAGCCTGTACCTGATTCCGCTCTACGTCTTCCCTGAGCTGAAGGCGAAGCTCGACGCGAGCGCGCCGCGCTTAAAGTGCGGGAAGAGCTGCATCAATTTCAAGAAGGCCGATGAGCTGCCGCTCGACGTTATCGCCGAGGTCGTAGGAGCGAACGACGCCGAAGCCTTCATGGAGCACTGCCGGCGGGTGAGAAGTCAGGGCAGCCGGAAGAAAAAATCCAACGGTTGAAAGCCCCGAAGGGGCGTAATGTAAAAGCCTGGGGCAGCGCCCCCGGTATCGAACCGTTAATTTCTTTTCAAGCCCTGAAAGGGCGAAATACTTTATTCCGCCCTTTCAGGGCTTCGTATTCAAAGGTGGTATGAGTTACCCGGCGCGATGCGCCGGGCTATTACATCTCGCCCCTTTGGGGCTTTATAGCCGTTTGCAATTGCGTGAAGCTGGGAGCGCGGGCATCCTTGCCCGCCAACGCGCCTATTGGCGCGTCCATCTTCGCGCCTGCGGCGCTCAAGGCGGGCAGGGATGCCCGCGCTCCCAGCGCTAAGCGGTCGCACTCATTCGCAAATCGCTATAAAACAGACCCTCACATCCCTCTAATCCTAACTAACCTTTTGTGATTCGTTCATAAGCGGCGCGGACGACTGTCATGCGCGCGGCGAGGTCTGCGACGAGCGCGGCGGCGGACTCGTAGCCCATCCAGCGCGCGAGGTCGCGCAAGACGGGGTGGTCTTCGGCCACGGGAAGGCGCGTGGAGCGTCCCGCGACGAGGCGCACGCGGTGATCCAGCTCGCGCAGCAGCGCGTAGCCTTTGCGGAGCGCGTCGAAGTCTTCTTCGCCGATTGATCCTGCTTCGCGCAGACGCAGGAGCGAGGCGCGCGTCGAGCGGTCGTCGCCGGAGTCGGGGACGTGGTCGCGCAGTTGCAGGAAGCGCACGGCGAAGTAAACGTCGAGCATGCCGCCCGGACTGTACTTGATGTCGGTCGCCTGTGAGACGTTGCGGCCCGCGCGCTCTGTCTCCAGACGCTCGCGCACGCGGCGCGTCTCCGCGCGCAAGTGCTCGCCGCCCGCACTCCGCGCGGCTTCGTGTATGGCCGCGCGCGCCTCCCCCTCGACCCCGCGCCCGAATTCGAGGTCGCCCGCGACGGCGCGCAGCTTGACCTGCGCCAGCCACTCCCACGCGCCCGCGCGCTCGCGCAAGTAACTGATGAACGACTGCGACGAGATGGCGAGCGCGCCGTTTTTGCCGTCGGGGCGAAGGCGCAAATCAACGCGGTAGAGGTGGCCGTCGCGCGTGAGACTTGAGAGCGCGACTACGACAAGCTCGACCATGCGCGCGTATGCCTGCTCGCACGTCATCCCCTCGACGGGCGACGGGCAGGCCGGGTCGTAAACCATCACGAGGTCGAGGTCGGAGCCGTAGTCCATTCCGCCGCTGCCGAGTCTGCCGAGTCCGAGCGCGGCGAGGCGCGGCCCCGCGGCGAGTCGTCCGTGGCGTCGCGCAAGCTCGCGCCGCGCGACTAAGAGCGCGACGTTGATCGAAGCCGAGGCGAGCGAGGTCTGGAGCGCGTTCGACTCGGCCTGCGTCAAATCGCCTGCAACGTCGCGCGCGCCGATCTCTACGACGAGGTGCGTCCAAGCGCGGCGGAGCGCGGACAGCTCCGCTCCGAAGGCGGCTTCGGCGTCAACCGCCGAGCGCATAAGCATCCTCTGGTCGCGCGCCCTCACGACTTCGACGGGCGTTGCGACGGAAGGGATGAGCGCGGGGCTGCCGGTCAGAATCTCGCCGAAGAATTCGGACGCGCCGCAGAGACGCACAAGCTCGCGCAATGTAGAGTCGGAGAGTGCGACCCGCCCGCCGAATTTTTCGAGCGAGGCCGCGACGCGCGCGACGAACGTCAAAGCGCGACGCGGGTTGAGCGAGCGCGCCGCCTCGTCACTCAACTCGCGCGCGAGCCGCACGACCTCGACGCCGCTCTCTTCACTTGCGTCCGCCATGTGCCGCGCGAAAACTCTGGCCGCCGCTTCCGCCGACGCGGCCTGCGCCTCGGCTTCGACAAGCGGCTCTCGAATCGCGCGCCCCGCGTTTGGCGCGTCTGATGCTCTCGCGGTCAGGCCCGACGCGTTCACCGGGTTACGCGCGCCCGCCGTCTCTTGCGATTCGCTTCCCAAGCTTCCCGCGTCGCCGAAGACGCGCGCGTAAGCGCGGCTGACGTTCGAGGTGTGCAGGCGGAGCGCGCGGTCGAAATCCTCGCGCGCCCCCGCGCCCTCGAAGTGCATACGGCGCGCGAGCAGTGCGCGGCGCTCGGCTTCGTCGGGCACGGAATGCGTCTGAAGGCCATGCTCCATCTGCACTCGATGCTCAAGCGTTCGCAGGAAAGTGTATGCGTCGGAAAGCTCGCCGCGCTCGCGCTCGGTGATTAGCCCGCGGTCTGCGAGACGGCCCAAACTGATGAGTGTGTGCGGCGCGTGGAGCCACGGGTCGCGCCCGCCGTGCGCGAGTTGGAGCGCCTGCGCGATGAACTCGATCTCGCGTATGCCGCCGCGACCGAGCTTGACGTTGAAGCCGCGCGACTCGTCCGTGTGAAAGCGGTCTATCTTCTGCTTGGCGAGACGCACGTGCATGAGCGCGCGCTCGACCGTCTCGTCGGGCCGGTAGACGCGCGCGCGCACGCCTTCCGCGAAGCGCGCGAAGAGTTGCGACGAGCCTGCCGCCGCGCGCGAGCGTATGAGAACTTGAAGCTCCCACGCGTGCGCCGTCTCGTGGTAGTAGCGCAGGGCTTCCGAGAGCGAGACGGCGAGCGCGCCGTCGCGACCGTGCGGCCTGAGACGCAAGTCAACGCGGTAGGCCGCGCCCTCGCCCGCCTGACTCCCGACGATGCGGCTGACGCGCTCGGCGAGCTTGCAGAAGAACTCTCGGTTCGTGACCGCGCCGCGCTCGCCCGCGCCCGAAGTCTCGCCGTCGTCGGAGTAGAGGAACAGGAGGTCTATGTCCGAAGAGTAGTTCAGCTCGCGCGAGCCGAGCTTGCCGAGGGCGACGACGCACGCGCTCGCCGTCGTCGTTCGGCCACGCTCGTCCGTGCATTGCGGCGCACCGTAGAGGTTCTCAAGCTCCTGCCGCGCAAGGTCGAGCGCGTAGCGCAGAGCGGAGTCGGCGAGGTTCGACAGCTCCTCGGTCGTCTCGACGAGCGTCGTCGCGTGGCGTATGTCGTGAAGGTATACGCGCAACAATTCGCGCCGACGAAAGCGCGCGAGCGTGGCCTGCGCGCCGTCTCGCGTGTGCGTGAGCGCAAAACGCGCGAGATGTTCGCCCAACTCTTCGGTCTCGCGCACGCGCGTCAAAACTTTCTCGCGCGCGAGCCAAGCGAGGTATTCGGGGTTCTGCTCAATCGTCGTCGCCAGCAGCGGACTCCAAGCGGCCAGCGCGAGCGCGTCCGACAGAAGCCCCTCGTCGCGCTCGAATGCGCGCGCGGCTCGCGGATGCTCAGTCGTCACGCGCTCGAAGAAGAGGCGCGCGCCTTCGGGGTCGGGCAGCTCGCGCACGAGCGCATTGAGTTTTGCTTCGTTGATGAACAAGGCAGGTAAAACATAAAACAGGGACGGGCGGAATGGGAAGAAGGCAAGAGGCAAAAGGCAAAAGGCAAAAATGAAGATGACAGCCAGCGTGGCTCTCGTCTTTCACTTTTGCCTTTTGCCTTTTGCCTTCCCTTAGATGTCGAAGTAGAGCGCGTACTCCAGCGGGTGCGGGCGCATACGCATCGGGTTGATCTCCTTCTCGCGCTTGTACGTGATCCAGCGGTCAATGAGCTGCGGCGTGAAGACCTCGCCTTTGAGCAGGAACTCGTGGTCGTTCTCCAAAGCCTTCAGTGACTCGTCGAGCGAGCCGGGCAAAGAGGGGACGTTCTTCAGCTCTTCGGGCGCGAGGTCGTAGATGTCCTTGTCGAGCGGCTCGCCCGGATCAATGCGGTTCTGCACGCCGTCGAGTCCCGCCATGAGCATCGCCGAGAAGGCGAGATACGGGTTGCACGAAGGGTCGGGCGGACGGAACTCAAGCCGCTTGAGCTTCGGGTTGGTCGAGAACATCGGGATGCGTATCGCTGCCGAGCGATTGCGCGCCGAGTAGGCCAGATTCACGGGAGCCTCGAAGCCCGGCACGAGTCGCTTGTAGCTGTTCGTCGTCGGCGCGGCGAACGCGACGACCGCCGCCGCGTGCTTCAAGAGGCCGCCGATGTACCAGCGCGCGATGTCCGAGAGGCCCGCGTAGCCGTCGCCCGCGAACAGAGGCTTCTCGCCTTTCCAAAGCGACTGGTGACAGTGCATGCCGCTGCCGTTGTCGCCGTACATCGGCTTCGGCATGAACGTCGCGGTCTTGCCGTACTGGTGCGCGGTGTTCCGCACGACGTACTTGAAGAGTTGCAGGTTGTCGGCGGTGCCGAGCATCGTCGAGTAGCGAAAGTCAATCTCGCACTGGCCCGCGCTCGCGACTTCGTGGTGGTGGCACTCGACCGTGATGCCGACCTGTTCGAGCGTGAGCGAAATCTCGGAGCGCAGGTCTGAAAGAGAGTCGGCGGGAGGGACAGGCACGTAGCCCTCCTTGTTGCGTATGCGGTAGCCCGAGTTCGGCCCGCGCCACTCGTCCTCTGCGCGACCGGAACTCCAGTGGCCCTCGTCGGAGTGGATGCGGAAGCCGCTGTGGTGCGGCTCGTTGTTGACTTCGACGCCGTCGAAGATGAAGAACTCGGCTTCGGGGCCGAAGTTGACCGTGTCGGCGATGCCCGTAAAGCGCAGATAACTTTCGGCGCGCTGCGCGACCGAGCGCGGGTCGAGGCCGTAGCCCTCTTTCGTTATCGGGTCAACCGCGTTTGCGATGACGCACAACGTCGGCTCTTCAGAGAACGGGTCCATCCAGACGCGGCCCGCGTCCGGGATAAGCAGCATGTCGGACTCGTGAATCGAGGCCCAGCCGCGCAAGGAAGATGCGTCGAAGCCGAAGCCGTCCTCGAACGAGCCGTCGTCAAGCTCGTGTATGGGAAACGTCAGGTGGTGCCACGCCCCGACGAGGTCTGTGAAACGAACCGAGACGAACTTCGCCTCTTGGTCTTCGGCATACTTCAAGGCCGCTTTTGCGTCCATATTTTCTCCTGAATGTGTTTTGCAGGGGGTGGAAGGTGTTGGCCGCCTTTCGGCGGCACGTGCGGTGCTGCGGAAACGAGAACGGGGTGTGCGTCATACAAGCCGGACGCTGTAAAAAGCTCGCATTATAGCCACGCGCACGCGCCTGTCAAGCCTTTCGCTTCGCGCACGCGAACGAAGAAAACCAGCGCGCCCGATTGCCGCCAGATAAACCTTTCTCGCACGCTATTTAGCCCGTTTCCACCCTTAAAAAAATAGTTTTTGACCGCCCCTCGCTTTTCTGTTAAATTCCCCGATTAAGTTTTCCAATCCAGATGACTTCAAACCGCACAGGCGCCCGAACAAGGGGCTGACCCCCGCAAAGTTTGCCCGGACACCGCGAGCCGACAAGGGAGGCAGGAGAGACTAGAAGTTGACCACGGCCATCGAACAGACGCTTGAAACCTACGGCATCGAGAATTGGGGAGCCGGCTACTTCGGCATTAATCGTAAGGGCAACCTCATAGTTCATCCCTCGGAGACCGACCAGACGCGCGCGGCGGACGTGCGCGAGATAATAGACGACCTACGGCGGCGCGGCATCACGACGCCCGTGCTGCTCCGCTTCCCGCAGCTCGTCACGGCGCAGGTTCGCAAGCTCCAACGCGCCTTCCAACGCTCGATACGCGAGTATGAGTATCAGGGCGCGCACATGTGCGTCTATCCGATGAAGGTCAACCAGAACCGCGCGGTCGTCGAGGAATATCTGCGCGAGGGCACGCGCTACGACTTCGGCCTCGAAGCCGGCTCGAAGGCCGAGCTGTACGGCGCGCTCGCGATGGAGCAGTCGGCGGACAGCCTGCTTGTCTTAAACGGCTTCAAGGACGAGGAGTTCATCGAGCTTGCTTTCCTCGGCGCGCGGTCGGGGAAGCGCGTCGTCATCGTCATCGAGAAGCTGAACGAGCTTGACCACATACTCAAGGTCGCCGAGCGATACGAAAGCGGCGACATGCCGATGGTGGGCCTGCGGGTCAAGCTCTACTCGAAAGGGTCTGGGCGCTGGGAGAAGTCGGGCGGCGAGGCCGCGAAGTTCGGGCTGACGACGACGGAGATGCTTGAGACCATCCGACGCATGCAGGAAGAGGGGCGCATTGACATGCTCAAGCTCCTGCACTTCCACATCGGCTCGCAGCTCACGGACATCAAGCGCATTAAGAACGCGATGAAGGAGGCCGCGCGCGTCTACTCGAAAATTCATCAGATGAAAGTGCCCGTCGAGCTTCTGGACGTGGGCGGCGGCATGGCCGTTGACTACGACGGCTCGAAGACCGCGTTCGAGTCTTCGGCCAACTACTCGGCGCAGGAGTTCGCGAACGACGTTGTCTACACGATCATGCAGGTCTGCGACGACGAGAACGTCCCGCACCCGACGATCATTCAGGAGTCGGGCCGTTACCTTTCGGCCTACCACGCGATAGTCGTCACAAACGTTCTCAGCGAGATCGAGACCGTGGTAGAGGACATCACGCCCATCGAGGTTGACGAGGACGACCCGCAGGTCGTCATAGAGCTGGCCGACCTTCGCGAGACGATCACGGTCAAGAACTACCGCGAGTTCTACCACGACGCGCTTGAGCATCGCGACGAGCTGTTCACGCTCTTCAACTTGGGCCTCATCACTCTGGAAGATCGCGCGAAGGGCGAGGTCTTGTTCTGGGACGTGTGCGAGCGTGCGGACAAGCACGCGCAGGCCGCGAAGTACGTGTCCGAGGAGTTCACGGAGCTGCGCCGTCTCCTGCGCGCCAAGTACCTGACGAACTTCTCCGTCTTCCGCTCTGTGCCCGACCACTGGGCGCTCGACCAGCTTTTCCCGATCATCCCCATCCACCGTCTGAACAAGCCCGCGACCGAGTACGCAACGCTCTGCGACATCACTTGCGACTCGGACGGCGTGGTGGACAAGTTCGTTGACCTGCACGACGTGAAGCAGGTTCTCGAACTGCACAAGCTCATCGAGGGCGAGCCGTACTACATCGCCTTCATGCTCGTCGGCGCGTATCAAGAGGTGATGGGCAACAATCACAACCTCTTCGGAGCGCCCAACGAGGCGCACATACACATTGACGAGGACGGCTATCTGATAAAGAAGGTCGTGCGCGGCACGACCGTCGGCGAGGCGCTCGAGCGCGCCCGCTACGAGCGCGGCCAGCTCCACGAGGGCTTCCGCCGACTGGTCGCGCAGCGCGTCAAGCGCGGCGGCCTCACAGAGGCCGAGGGCGCGGAGATGGTCGAGTCCTACGAGTCGCGCATCAACGCTTACACATACCTCTCCGTCAACGGCGGGGAAGAAGAGAAACGCCGGAGGAGGTAAATGGTGAATGGTGAATGGTGAATGGTTTTGCCTTTTTAGCTAGCCGGTGATTTATCATTCAGTCGAGTAACGCTCAACCGCCATTCACCATTCACCATTTACCATTCACCAAAGGATCGAAAATGGTTACTCAACGTAAACCGCGAGCCACGAAGTACCTGACCGCGCCCATCAGTCCAGTGCAGGTTGATCGCGACCGCTCCGTCGCCGGTCTCCGCGAAAAGATGGAGGGCGCGGGGCTAGGCGCGCGGCAACTCGCCGAAGCGCACCGCATCTGGCTCGACATGCTCGGCGACAACACGACCGTCGTAGTCGCGGCCAACGGCGCGCTCATCCCTGCGGGGATGCGCCGTCTTCTCGCATACATCATCAAGAACCGCTTCGTGGACGTGATGGTCTGCTCCGGCGCGATGCTCTTTCAGGACTTGCACGAGACTTTGGGCCGGCAGCATTTTCAGGCGCACCCCTCGATGACCGACGCCGAGCTTGAGGCGTCGCAGATCAGCCGCATGTGGGACGTGCTCGCCAGCGACGAGGAGTACCGCGAGGCCGACGAGTGGGTCGGAGGCTTCACGAACCAGCTCGACCAGTCGCGCGCCTACTCGACGCGCGAGTTCCTGCACCTTCTGGGCCGCGAGCTTGCCGAGATAGCGACGGACGACGGCATTCTGACTTCGAGCTACAAGGCACGCGTGCCCATCTTCTGCCCGACCATCGCCGACAGCTCCATCGCCGTCGGCATCGCGGGCGCGCGCTTCGAGAAGAAGAACAGCTTCTGCTTCGACATCGCGCAGGACATACTCGACCTCATGCAGATCGGCTCGCGCTCGCGCGTCTCTGGGATAATCAACCTCGGCGGCGGAACCTCGCGCAGCTTCGTCCAGCAGATGGAGGCGGCCTCCGACATCATCAAGACAGCCCCGCGCGGCCACAAGTACGCCATACAGATTTCGACCGAGCAGCCCTCGCACGGCGGGCGCACAAGCCCCAACACGGACGACGAGTCGCTCGTCTTCGGCAAGCTCGCGCGCGGCGCGGCCACGGCCTACGTCAACTGCGACGCCACAATCGCGCTCCCCATCCTCGTCACCGCGCTCTCGCAGACCGCGGCCAAGTACATGAAGGGACGCAAGCGCCCCAACTTCGTCTTCATGGGCAGGGAGTTCACTGTCGAAGTGCCGTAGAAAAGCAGTAGTCAGAAGTCAGTAGCCAGTAGTCAGCAGAAATGTTGATTGCTGGCTCTTTTATTCGGTGGGAATCGGCTCAGCATCTTTTTGTAGACTTCCGACGTAGCAACGAATGGCATCGGCGGCCATCTCACGCGCCTCTTTGAGCGTGTCGCCTTCTGTGACCAGACCCGGCAAAGCGGGACAGGTCACGACGTAGCCGCCGGTCTCGTCGGGCGTCATGATTACCGTGTAGTTCAGGATTTTCATTCGCAGCGTTTCTCTACTGCGTCGGCTTTGGCTCAAGCTGGCTTACACGCTCTTCTAGGTCGCGCTGGTCGGCGCGGACTTTTATCATGTCCTCTGCGAGCAGGCCGACTTGCCGCTCAACCCGTCGAAAGCCCGTTCGCATCTCGCTTTCGAGACTATCCAGACGTGCTAGCACTTGCTCCCAGATAGGGCGAGTCTCTTGCAGCCGCCGGTCAACCTTCTCTTCGAGCGTCGTCAGGCGCGAGTCAATGGAGTCTAGGCGCGCGAGGATTTGTCTCAATCCGTCTTGAGGCAGATTTCGTGTAAGGTCTTCACTCATGCCGCGATTATCCTCCACGTCGGCGTTGCTTTCAAGGTGTTCGTGGTTCAAATCAAGCTGCGATATAATTTCCGCATGTCAGAATCAGCAGAGCTTCCGATGAACTTCGGCGGGATCGCCGAACGTGAGTTGTCGAGTTTCGAGCGTGCGCGCGTCGTCGTGTGGCCCGTGTCTTACGAGGGCACGGTCTCTTACGGGACGGGGACGGGCGCGGGCGCGGAGGCCATCGTTGACGCTTCGCGCAACATGGAGTTGTACGACGAGGAGACGGACGCGGAAGTCTACCGACTCGGCATACACACGACGCAAACGTCGCCTTCGGTCGAGCCGCCCGAAGCGATGATGAAGACGTTGCTTGCGCGCGCGCGTGAGCTTGTCGCCGCGGATAAGTTCGTGTGCATGATCGGCGGCGAGCATTCGGTGAGCGCGCCTGTGATTCAGGCTCACGCCGAAGCGTATGAGAACCTGTCCGTCTTGCAGATTGACGCGCACGCGGATTTGCGCGACACGTATGACGGCACGCCGCACTCGCACGCCTCGATCATGGCGCGCGTGGTGAAGGATTTGAAACTCCCTGCGGTGCAGGTCGGCATACGCTCTATCTCGTCGGAGGAGGCGCGCGCGATTGACAGTCTTCCGACGCGCATCTTCTGGGCGAAGGACATCGCGGGCCGGAGCGACTGGTGGGAGGACGCCGTCTCGGGCCTTACGGAGAACGTCTACCTGACGATTGACATTGACGGACTCGACCCATCGCTCGTCGCGCAGACCGGCACGCCTGAGCCGGGGGGCTTGGGCTGGTATGAAACGCTCGGCCTCATACGCACGCTCGCCGCCCAGCGACGCGTCGTCGGCATGGACTTGACCGAGTACTCCTACGTCGAGGGCTTCAGCGCGTCGGCGTTCCTGTGCGCGAAGCTGATCTACAAATCGCTCTCCTACATCTTCGAGACAGAGACCGAGCGCGTGCGCGGCGGTCAAGCCTCGCGCGCGGGCGCGTGATTCAGAAACGCGAGCGTCAGCGAGCGTGTCTCTAATGATAGAGACACGCTCGCTGACGCTCGCGTTTCTGACCTGTGCATCGAAGCTTGACTTCCACTCAACCGCAGTGTGAAATGCGCGTCATGGAAGGCACAAGACCCCCTCCACGTTAAGCTCCCGCTAGAACCGCGAGCCTGCCGACGACGGCTGCGCGCGATGCGTGCATGTGCACGTGTGCGCGCGTGCCGCGTAAGTTGTGGCGTGCGCTCGCGCGCTCGGTGATTCCTCCGCCTCGGAGGACGTTTCTCAAGCTTCATCGCAAAAGAAACGTCCCGTCATTCCGAGGAGAAGGAGAATCACCGCTGATGTCATTCGCGCAAAATTCCGTCAACAAAAAATCTGTGCGCGCGACGCCGTCGCCCTTCGACGGTGCGCGGCGTAGTCTTTTCTTTTTCGTCACCACGCTGCTGCTCGTCGAATTCTTGGACGAGCTTGTGTTCGGCGTGCGCGAGGCGGCGTGGCCGCTCATACGCGACGACCTGCATCTGTCGTACACGCAGGTCGGCGTGCTTTTGAGCGTGCCGCCCATCTTCGGAAATCTCGTAGAGCCGGGGTTGATGATTCTGGCCGACGTGAGGCCGCGTCGCGTGTTCGTTCTGTGCGGCGGGGTCGTGTTCGTCGCGATGACGCTGCTCATCGGGATGAGCTGGGGCTTTCCGCTGCTGCTCGTGGCGATGATGCTTATGAACCCCGCGTCGGGGTTGTTCGTGGGGCTGTCGCAGGCGACGCTGATGGACGCCGCACCCGCGCGCCGCGAGCAGAACATGGCGCGCTGGACTCTGTACGGGTCGCTGGGAAACTGCGTCGGGCCGGTCGCGCTCGGCGCGTGCGTCTGGCTAGGTCTTAGTTGGCGCTGGCCGTTCTACGTCATGTTCGGTCTGGGACTCGCGCTCGTCGCGGCGACGTGGCGGCTTCGCTTCCCCGCGCCCGCGGCGGAGGAAGGCGCGCGGCGGCCTTCGTCGTTCGCCGATGGAATGCGGGAGGCTCTGCGCGCGCTCAGGCGGCGCGAGGTCGTGCGTTGGCTCGTGCTTTTGCAGTTGGGCGATTTCACATGGGACGTGCTGCGCGGGTTTCTCGCGCTCTACTTCGTGGACGTGGTCGGAGCGGGCGAGGGGCGCGCGGCGCTGGCCGTCATCGTTTGGACGTGGATGGGGCTGCCGGGAGATTTTCTGATGCTGCCGCTTCTGGAGCGAGTGCGCGGCGTGAGTTACTTGCGCGTCAGCACGTCGGTCGTGCTTCTGCTCTTCCCAGCCTTCCTGCTCGCGCAGGGGTTTGCGATGAAAGTCGTGCTGCTCGGACTGTTGGGGTTTGCGAACGCGGGGTGGTACGCGATCCTCAAGGCGCGTCTGTACGCGGAGATGCCGGGGAGGAGCGGGGCGGCGATGACGCTCGGCAACCTGTTCGGACTCGTCGGAGATTTCGTTCCGCTCGCGCTCGGCGCGTTCGCCGAAAGGTACGGACTCGGCGCGATGATGTGGCTGCTCGCCGCAGGGCCGCTCCTTCTGCTCGCGGGGCTGCTCACCGCTCCTTCCGCATCGGCGGAGAGCGAGTGACTAAGCGCGCGACGCCGCTCGACCGTGCGGCGAGACGCGCAGTTTTGTTATCTTGTCGTCGCATGAAAACGCCGGACACCGATGCCGACTCGCTGAGGCGTGCGGCGCGTTTCACCGATCTATACAGCGCGGGCCGCGATCTCGCGTCGAAGCTCGGAGAGTACGCGGGACGCGAAGACACCGTCGTCCTCGCGCTCGCGCGCGGCGGCGTGCCCGTGGCGGCGGAGGTTGCGAAGCGACTCCGTGCGCCGCTCGATGTCGTCATCATACGCAGGCTGCTCGTGCCGCGCGGGCCTGACGCGCCCGTCTGCGCTTTGAGCGTGGGCGGCGCTCTGTTTCTCGACGAAGAGTTGCCGCCGCGCCCAGAGATGCCTGCTTCTGCGCTCGACTTCTTCATCGCCGACGCACTCGACGAACTCGCGCGACGCGAGCGCATCTGTCGCGGCGCGCGTCCGCCCGTCGCCCTCGCGGGTAAGACCGTTCTGCTGATTGATAACGGCATACGCACAGGCTCGACGATGCGCGCCGCCGTCCGCGCGCTGCGTGCGAGCGCGCCTGCACGCGTTATCGCAGCCGTCCCCGTGGCGGCCCCAGAGAGTCGCGCAAGCGTCGAGGCCGTGGCCGACGAATTGGTCTGTCTCGCCTTCCCCTCGCCGTTCGGCCACGTCGGCATCTGGTACGCGGACTTCGAGAGGCCCGGTGACGAATGGATTCGCGCAATGCTCGAAGAGGCCGCGCGCGGCGACGACGAGCGCGAGCGGGCGATGTGAAGTTTGCGCGCGGCGCGTGCGCGATTCGCGCACGCGCCGCGCCGGATGATTCGCGGCTCGCCCTCGTGCTATCTTGTCGCGACTAACTTTATCGCGCCGCGCGGCGTGACTATCTTTATCATCCTTCCACGGAGAAACGCAGACGATGGCTGAGCAACAACATACTGAGGCCGACTTTTCTCAACACCTGAACACGAAGTTTCGCGTGCGCGCGGAAGCGCCGAGGCCGGTCGAGTTGGAGCTGGTGGAAGTGAAGGGCTGGACATCGCAGCCCGAAGAACAGAAAGGGATGGAACGCTTCTCGGTCTCGTTCTACGGCCCCGAAGACATCTACATGCCGCAGCAAACGTACACGCTTGAGCACGAGCGCATGGGCGAGTTCGACATCTTCCTCGTCCCCGTCGGACGCGACGCGCGCGGCTTTCAGTATCACGCCGTATTCAACTATTTCAAAGATGAGTGATGAGTGATGAGTGATGAGTGATGAGTGATAAGAAAAAGCCCTGTCTTCCTCTTATCACTTATCACTCATCACTTATCACTCTTCCATTCCATGTGCTTGTATCCGCCCAAGTCCTCGAAGACCTCGAAGCCGAGCCGGTCGTAGAAGCGTAGCGCGGCTTCGTTGAGCACGAAGACCATGTGGCGCAGACGCTTGCCCGTTTGGCGCGACTCGTCTATCAGGCGTTTGAGAAGCGCCGTGCCGACGCCTCGGTTCTGCGCTTCGGGGACGAGCGCGATGTCGAGCAGTCGAATCTCCTCGTCGCCTCTTACGACCCAGAGCCGCCCGACCATGCGCCCTTCGAGAAGAATTACGTCGTACTCGGCGTCTGGAAAGCGCGCGTCGTACTCCATCTTCTGCGCTTCATACTGCGAGCGACAGAAGGCGAGTTTCTGCTCGTCGTCCCACCAACTGACCTGCGCCAGCTCGTCTGCGCGCGTGCCCGCGTAAATCCGCACGAGGTCTTCGTAATCTTCATCGGACGCGGGACGCAGCGCGAGCGAGCGCCCGCCTTCCAGACTGATTTCGACTCTGCTGCTCTCCATCGAGAAGCATACCTCCACTCGAATCGTCCCCGCGCCGTCGGCGGCAGCAGAGGCGCAACTCAATCCACAGCGCGCGCTGCGCACGCAGGAGTATTGTGATACAAACTCTTGTGAGGGGAATTTAAACCGTTGAGGAATTAACGGGCGTGGTTGAAGACCGCCTCGTAGAAATAGACGCCGCGCTCGCCCGCGCGCGCCGTCATGAAAAGGTCGAACGTGCCGAGCGCGCCGTGCTCGAGTCTGTAGATGGTCGTCAAATCCGAGAGCTGCTCGGGCGAGCGGAACG
>Ga0190275_10000735_pt1 | contig 26382 bp, 27 predicted proteins | sample Popmic550T_FD_133745 | JGI IMG/M metagenome (GOLD analysis project Ga0190275, IMG submission 133745) | Populus adjacent soil microbial communities from riparian zone of Yellowstone River, Montana, USA - 550 T | ecosystem: Environmental > Terrestrial > Soil > Riparian zone > Trees stand | place...
CCCCAGCAGACCGTCGCCGCCTTCCACGCCTTGCTCGCCGACCCCGTCAATCGCTCGCGCCGGCTGGCCTTCGTCGTCAGCCGGACGCTGGCCCGCAGCCAGCTGATGCGCGCTTTGGCCGGGCGCGACAGCCGCTGCTTCGAGGAGATCGTGGCGGCCGAGGCCTGGCTGCTCGAGGGGGAGCCGGAGGTCGAGCCCGAGGCGGGCGTGGAAGCCGGGCCGGCGGCGGGATTCGCGCCGAGGTCCGCACCTAAGCGGGCGGTGTTCCAGCGCTGGGCGGCCTAGGGTCCGGACGCCCGGACGCCCGGCTCGCCTTGACTTTCCGGCCACGATCCGCTTTGGGATGCGCCGCGAGGCGGGCCGTTGGCCCGTTCTTTTTGTTTCGGGGTTTGGGCCGTCCCCCTCTCGACGGCCCGGCCGGAAGTGCCTGACACGGCTTCCGGACGAACGAAGGATTGATGAGATGCGCCATCGCGTCGGCGGCCGGAAGCTCGGCCGCACCTCCTCCCACCGCAATGCTCTGTTCCGCAACATGGCCGCCGCGCTGATCAAGCACGAGCAGATCACGACCACCTTGCCCAAGGCCAAGGAGCTTCGGCCCTATGTCGAGAAACTGATCACGCTCGCCAAGAAAGGCGGCCTCTCCAACCGCCGGCTGGCGCATGCGCGGCTGCTCGACGACACCCAGCTCGTCAAATTGTTCGACGTCCTCGCCAAGCGCTACCAGGAGCGCGCCGGCGGCTATACCAGGGTCGTCAAGGCCGGCATCCGCGCCTCCGATGCGGCGCCGATGGGGATCATCGAACTGGTCGACCGCGACCCCGACGCCAAGGGCCAGGATTCGGGCCCGGTGGAGGCCGATTTCGAGACCGAAGACGCCTGAACGGGGACAAATTACTGGTAACTTCCCCCGTTGCAATTTCTAATAATTAGCCGCGGGTAAATGTTAGGGCGCGCGACGACCTTCGCCTAAGGCACTGATTTCGCTTGCCTCGGCTCCAGCGGAAAATAAGGCGCCAGCGCCCTGAGGGTCGCTGCCGCGCTTTTGTGGTGGACGAAGATGCCCCCGGCCTCCTCCCAGAGGTGGCGGTGGCGCAGCTGGTCGTCGACCAGGACGTCGCCTTCCCTGGCATGGTCGCGCTTGTCGCGGGCCAAAGTGGTGATGATCCTGGTGCCGGGGAAATGGAGCGCCGCCCAGCGCACCTTTTGGTCCGCCGCCCAATTGCCGCGCGGCAGGCCGGTGAGGATGATCGGATCGAGGTGGCGGACCGCCTCGAACAGGTCCATCGCGTCCGGCAGCAGCTTCAGACCGAAATAGAAATCGGGGGCGGTGGCGAGCTTCTGCCAGAAGCGGCCGAGGCCGTGGCGCTTTTCGTAGGCGCGCGGCGGAAGGCCGAGGATCGCGGCCGCGCCGGTGTCGAAATCGGCAAGGACTCCGTCGCAGTCGAGATAGAGCCGGCGCGTCACGGCCAGCGCGCCGGGGTCAGGAGAATCGGCATCGGCAGGTCGAAATCGACCCAGCCGCGCGCGGCGATCACGTCGTTGCTCTCTTTGGCGCGCCGGCCCTCCGCCAGCGACCAGGTGATGTGAAAGGTCGAGCCGTCGGGTCGGCCGGTGGCGCCGTCGAGGCGGACGACCATCGCCTCGACACCCGCGCCGTCGTCGGCGCGGCCGACGATCTCGGCCCGGGCGGCTTCGGGAAGAGGCGCGTCCCGGGCCACGCCCGACCGGAGCGTGACGTGATCGGCGATGACGTTTCGGTATCGCGGCGGGAATTGCCGGAGCAGCTCCGCGCGCTGGTCCGGGTCGAGCTTCCAGCCGAGGATCATGTGGGCGGACTTCCGGGCGGTGGGCATGGGCGGGAAACGAGAGTGCGCCGCTACCGTTCCCCTCCCCTCGATGGGGAGGGGTTGGGGTGGGGTGGCGTCTCCGGAAACGCACCGCGCGTCATTGACGTTCACCCCCACCCAACCCTCCCCCATCAAGGGGGAGGGCTTCCAGCCAGCGGCTCAGTTCCGCCTGCTCGGCCTTCTTCATCTCGAGTCCGAGCTTGGTTCGGCGCCAGAGCATGTCGTCAGCGGTTCGGGCGAACTCGATGTCGATGAGGTAGCGGACCTCGGCTTCGTAGAGGCCGGCGCCGAAATGGCGGCCGAGATCGGCGAGAGAGGCGGAGTCGCCGAGCAGGGAGTCGATCCGGGTGCCGTAGGCGTGGGCAAGGCGGCGCAGCAGCGGCGCGGGCAGCCACGAAGCGAGCTCTTCGAGGCGCTGGTTGAAGACGAGCGAGACGTTGCCGCCCGGGAGCGAGGTGCCGGCGGTGAATTTGAGGCCGCCGATGCCCATCGCGTCGAGCGCTTCGAGCGCGAGGGCGCGGGCGGTGGTGATCTTGCCGCCGAAGACCGAGAGCAATTTGGGGCCGGGCGTCGGATCGAGCTCGAGATGATAGTCGCGGCTGACGTCCTTGGCATCCGCAGCCCCATCGTCGTGGAGCGAGCGCACCCCGGCATAGGACCAGATGACGTCGGCCGGAACGATCTCCCTGGCGAAATAGGCATTGGCCGCGGCGCACAGATAGGCGATCTCCCCGGCGTCGATCACCGCGTCCTCGGGCCGCTTTACGGGGACGTCGGTGGTGCCGATCAGGCTGAATTCGCCATGAGGAAGCGCGAAGACGACGCGTCCGTCCGCCTTCTGCTGGAGGATGTAGGCGTGGTCGCCTTCCCACAGGCGCCGCACGAGGATGTGGCTGCCCTTGATCAGGCGGACGGCGCTCTTCGTGTCGGCGCCGAGGCGCTGCCTGAGCAGGTCGGCGACCCAGGGACCGGCGGCATTCACGATCGCCGCGGCGCGCACGTTGCGGCCGCCGGAAAGCAAGGCGGTCCAGGCATCGCCCTCGCGGCGGCCGGAGATGAATTCGGTGCGGGTCGCGATTTGCGCGCCGCGCTCGGCCGCGTCGAGCGCGTTGAGCGCGACCAGGCGCGAATCGTCGACCCAGGCGTCCCAATAAGTGGCGAGGCGGAAGCCGGCGGACTTGAGCGGCGCGCTCAGCTCGGCGTCCTTCGCGCCGGCGGCGCGCGAGCGGGGCAGGGTGCCGCCCCGGGCGAGCCAATCGTAGAGAAGCAGCCCGGCGCGAATCAGCCAGAACGGGCGGCCGCCGGGCGGATCGGGCAGGACGAAGCGCAACGGGCGCACGATATGGGGCGCGGTGCGCAGCAATATCTCGCGCTCGTGAAGCGCCTCGCGGACCAGGCGGAAATCATATTGTTCGAGATAGCGAAGGCCGCCGTGGATCAGCCTGGACGAGGCCGAGCTGGTATGGGAGGCAAGGTCGTCCTTCTCGACGAGGAGGACGTCGAACCCGCGCCCGGCGGCGTCGCGCGCGATCGCCGCGCCGTTGATGCCGCCGCCGATGATCAGGAGGTCGAAGGAGTCCATGCGCTTTCCCTACGAAGGGGGGAAACGTCATTCCAGCGAAAGCTGGAATCCCCCTTCTTCAGGGCAAGGGTTTCCAACTCTAGCTGAATGACGGACGCGGGGACGGTGCGGGTATCTTGGCGCGTCTCCGCACACGACCCTTTGCGGACGTTCATGCTGTCTTGCAGCGAGGCAGCGGACCGGCGATATTCTCCAGATGAAGCTTCACGTCCTTGCGATGGTGCTGCTGGCCCTTGCAACGCCGGCCATGGCCCAGCAGCAGGACGCGCGTTGTCCCGACCGGCTCCAGGCCGGAGGGTCCACCGATCGTGCGCGGCCGCTCGTCGTGTTGGTCGAAACCGAGCCATGGGCGATGGTAATCGGCTCCGATTCCCCCCGCTTTGCGCTCTACAGCGACGGGCTAGTCATCTATCGGCATGGGCGCGAGTACAGGTCGGTCCGGCTGGGCGACGAGGAACGCCGGGTGCTACTCGCCTCACTCGACGTCGAAAACCTCGCCTGTTTCACCGGCAACCATGGCAACACGGCCGTCACCGATCAGCCCTTTCACAATCTGTTCCTGGGCCGTGGCGGGTCGCTGTCTCTCGTCTCAGTCTACGGCGCGCGGTTCGATCCGTCCGCCGTGCCCCCGCCCGTGGCGGCAGCCAATGCGCGGCTCTCGGCCTTCGATCATCCGGGTGCCCATACATGGTTGCCCGAGCGGATTGAGGTAATGATCTGGCCCTATGAATATGCTCCGGATGCGTCGATCGACTGGCCGGCGGATTGGCCCGGACTGAACAGCGAGCATGCGGTCAGACGCGGCGACGGGTACAGCATCTTTGTGCCGGCAGCGGACCGTGAGCGGCTGATCGCGTTCCTCGGCACCCGGCGGGAACGCGGAGCGGTCCGGATCGGCGGCAGCAAATGGGCGGCCTCCACCCGCCTTCCATTTCCGATGGAGCGCATGTGGATGCGGCCCGGCACTGAATAGATGGATGCGAGGCCGCTCGAAAAGCGCTGGCGACGCTGCTGAGGTCCGGTTTCTACCCATAGCGGGTATTAGGGACGTGGCCGCCAATCAGCTCCTGCCTGCCTTCGCGAAGGGCGCGAAAAAGAAAAAGCTGGATTCCCGCGTCCGCGGGAATGACGATGGGGCGGGAGGCGCGAATGGCCGGCGATCTTATCCTCGTCATCGATGCGGGAACGACGAGCACTCGGGCGATGCTGTTCGCGGCGGACGGGGCGTGCATCGGCTCCGAGCAGCGCGAGCTGGCGCAACATTATCCTCGGCCGGGCTGGGTCGAGCATGACGCGCGGGAGATCTGGGAATCATCGCTCGCCTGTGCCCAAGCGATGGTCGGGAAGGCCGGCGGGGCGGAGCGGATCGCGGGGATCGGCATCACCAACCAGCGCGAGACGATCGTCTTCTGGTCGAAGGCGAGCGGGGAGGCGCTGGCGCGGGCGATCGTCTGGCAGGACCGGCGGACCGCCGACGATTGCGCGGCGCTGAAGGCCGAGGGGCATGAGCCGGCGTTGCAGGCGAAGACCGGGCTGCTGCTCGATCCCTATTTCTCGGCGAGCAAGATCGGCTGGGCGATTCGGCAATGGCCGCAGCTTCGCGAGGCGGGCGAGGATCTCTGCGTCGGCACGGTCGAGAGCTGGCTGGCGTTCAAGCTGACCGGCGGCCTGCATGTCTCCGACGCCACCAACGCCTCGCGCACCGCGCTGATGGACATCCACAAGGGGCGCTGGGACGAAGGCCTGATCGACCTGTTCGCCGTGCCGGGCAAGGCGCTGCCGCAGATCGTCGATTGCGCCGGGCCTTATGGCGAAACGAAATTGTTCGGCGCGCCGATCGCGCTTTGCGGCATGGCAGGCGACCAGCAGGCGGCGGCGATCGGCCAGGCCTGCCTCGGCCCGGGCGAGACCAAGGCCACTTACGGCACCGGCGCGTTCGTCCTCACCCATGTCGGCAAGGCGGCGCCGGTGTCGCGGCACCGGCTGCTGACGACGATCGCCTGGCAATTGAGCGGGGAGCGCCGCTACGCGCTGGAAGGATCGGTGTTCGTCGCCGGCAGCCTGATCCAGTGGCTGCGCGACTCGCTCGGGCTGATCGGCACTTCGGCCGAGAGCGAGGCGCTGGCGCGATCGGTGCCCGACAATGGCGGCGTGGCGCTGGTGCCGGCGCTGTCCGGGCTCGGCGCGCCGCACTGGCGGCCGCAGGCGCGGGCGTCGATCTCGGGGCTGAGCTTTTCGACCGGGCGCGGCCATATCCTGCGCGCCGCGCTCGAGGCGCAGGCGCACCAGACCCACGACCTGATGACCGCCTTCACCGGCGACGGCGCCGCCTGGCAATGCCTTAAGATCGACGGCGGCATGGCCGCGAACGACTGGCTGGCGCAGGATCTGGCCGACATGCTCGAGCTCGCGGTCGAGCGGCCGCAGTTCGTCGAGACCACGGCATTGGGCGCGGCGATGCTCGCCGGCGTCGGCGCCGGGCTGTTCGGCTCGCTCGACGAGGCGGCGGCGATGCGCGGAGCGGTCGAGCGGTTCGCGCCGGCGATGGACGCGGCAGTCCGCGACGCGCGGCTGGCGGCGTGGCGCAAGGCGGTGGCGGCGGTGCTCGGCTGAGCTTGCCAGATTAAGGCTTCTTAGGCATTCTTCGGCGCACCGACACGTTTGAAAGGGCCTGTGACATGAAGGGTTCAACCATTTGCGCGGTGGCGGCCGCTTTCATCGCGATGCCCGCGCTGGCGGCGCAGCCGCACACCGTGCGGGGCGAGATCATCCTCTATCAGGGCATTGGTTACGAGGGCGAGCGGTCCGCGGTCGAGGCTCCGAGCACTCGCGTCCACACCGATTGGGCGGTCCGCTCCGTGGCCATCCATCCCGGCGACCGCTGGCTGGTCTGCGCGCGGCCGCGCTTTCGCGGTGCGTGCGTCGTCCTCGACCGCAGCCTGCAGGACGCCGCCCCGATCGGCTTTGCGGGCCGGATCAGATCGGCCCGGCTTGCGCCGGCACGGTCGCCGGTGGCGGCGGCGACTCCGAACATGGCGCCGAGCCAGGGGACCCGCCAGCCGGGAACCTGAAGATCGCCTTCGGGCGGCGTCCGGCGATGGCGGTCGCGGCGGTGCTCGCCGAGACGCCCTAAGGGCTTGCAAGTATGGGCGTCTTCCGTCAGGATTTGCGTCCGCACGAAAAGAGGGCTCACCCATGAAGAAGATCATCCTGGCGCTGACGCTGGCCGCGCTGTCGGGAATGCCGGTGGCGGCGATGCAGCAGGGCGCGGCACCCAAGGCCGGCACGCCGCACACCGTTCATAGCGAGCTGACGGTTTACCAGGAGGTCAGCTATAATGGCCAGTGGCGGACGCTCGAAACGCCGAGCTCGACCGCCCGCACCGACTGGCCGATCCGCTCGATCGCGGTCCATTCCGGCGACAGCTGGCAGATTTGCGCGCGGCCGCGGTTCCGCGAGCCCTGCATCATCCTCAACCGCTCCGTCCCCAATGCGAGCTTGATCGGGATCGACAATCAGATCGGATCGGCGCGGCTGGCGCCGGCGGCGCGGCCCGCGCCGGCGCCCGCGGGGAACTGACGGCTAAAGCCCCTCCGCTCGATGGGGAGGGCCATTAATCCGGCCCCGGCCAGCTGTCGTCGATCATCTTGATGATCGCCGAGAAATCCTTGCCGCCGCCGCCCAGATCGGCGAATCGGGCGTAGAGCGTCTCGGCCTCGGCCCCCATCGGCGTATAGGCCTCGACGCTCTGCGCGGCCTCCATCGCGAGCCTCAGATCCTTGAGCATCAGGGCCGCCGCGAAGCCGCCCTCATAGCCGCGGTCGGCGGGGGTTTCCGGGCCGACGCCGGGGACCGGGCAATAGCTCGTCATCGACCAGCATTGGCCCGACGCCTTCGACGAGATGTCGAAGAAGGTCTGGAGGTCGAGGCCCAGTTTTTTCGCCATGGCGAAGGTCTCGCAGGTGGCGGCCATCGACGCGCCCAAGAGCATGTTGTTGCAGATCTTGGCCGCCTGGCCCGAACCCGGGCCGCCGGCGTGGATCACCGCCTTGCCCATGATTTCGAGGAAGGGCCGCGCGCGCTCGAACGCCTCGCCGGTGCCGCCGACCATGAAGGTGAGGCTGCCCGCTTCGGCGGCGGCGATACCGCCCGAGACCGGCGCGTCGGCCATGACATGGCCGGCGGCGGCGGCTTTTTCGATCTCCTCGCGGGCGGTGGCGACGTCGATCGTCGAGCAATCGATCAGGATCGCGGAGGCGGGCGCCTTGCCGATGATCGAGGATTCGTAGACCTCGCGGACGTGCTTTCCGGCGGGGAGCATGGTGATCACCGCCTCGGCATCGGCGAGCGCGTCCTCGGCGGAGGCGGCGCGGGTGCAGCCGCGCGCTTCGGCGCGGGCGAGCGCGTCCTCGCTAAGGTCGAAGGCGCTGACCTCGTGGCCCGCTTTGGCGAGGTTCGCGGCCATGCCGCCGCCCATATTGCCGAGCCCGATGAAGGCGATCCGCGCCATCCTATTTCCCCTTCCAGTCCGCCGCGCGCTTGTCGACGAACGCCGCCATGCCTTCCTTCTGGTCGTCGGTGCCGAACAGGCCGTGGAACAGGCGGCGTTCGAAGATTATGCCCTGGGCTAGGCCGGTCTCGAACGCTGCATCCACCATTTCCTTGGTGGCGATCGCGGCCAAAGGCGCCATGGCGGCGATCGCCTCGGCGGTCTTGAGCGCCTCGGCGAGGAGATCGGCGGCCGGAACCACGCGGGCGACGAGGCCGGAGCGTTCGGCCTCGGCGGCGTCCATCATCCGGCCGGTCAGGCACATTTCCATCGCCTTGGCCTTGCCGATCGCGCGGGTAAGACGCTGCGAGCCGCCCATGCCGGGGGTGACGCCCAGCTTGATCTCGGGCTGGCCGAATCTGGCATTGTCGGCGGCGATGATGAAATCGGCCATCATCGCCACCTCGCAGCCGCCGCCCAGCGCATAGCCCGCGACCGCGGCGATCCACGGCTTGCGAGTGGCGGTGACCTTCTCCCAGCCCTGGAAGAAGTTGGAGCCGTACATCGAGGCGAAGCCTTGGTCCGACATCTCCTTGATGTCGGCGCCGGCCGCGAACGCCTTTTCCGAGCCGGTGAGGATCGCGCAGCGCTGGCTCGCGTCGGCATCGTAGGCGGCGAAGGCGGCGATCAGCTCGGCCAGCACCTGTGAGTTGAGCGCGTTGAGCGCCTGCGGGCGGTTGAGGGTGATGAGCGTGACCGCGCCGCGCTGCTCGACCAAGATCGTTTCGTAATCACTCATCATTCTATCCTTCGTCATTCCAGCGAAAGCTGGAATCTCCCTTCTACTTGTCCCCGCCTCCGATCAAGGAAGTGGGATTCCAGCTTTCGCTGGAATGACGGGGAGGGGGTCAGCGCATGCGCACGTAGCTGCCGGGCGCAGGCTCGATTACCTTCTTGATCTTGCGCGCTTTCACCCGCTCAGCCCCGTCGCGGACCAGCCAGGACTGCCATCGCGGCCACCAGCTGCCTTCGTGGCGGGTGGCGGTCTCCAGCCATTGCTCGGCCGTTTCGGGCATTTTTTCGTTGGTCCAGTAACCGTGCTTGTTGGCGGCGGGGGGGTTGATGACCCCGGCATTGTGGCCCGAGCCGCCGAGCAGGAAATGGGTTTCGCCGCCGAGCAATTTGGCGCCGTCATAGGTCGCCTGCCAGGCGGAGACGTGGTCGTCCTTCAAGGAGATGACCATCGCCGGCGTATCCATGGCGAGCGCGCCGGGCCTGGCCAGCGCATTGTCCCTGAGGATCTGGTTGGTCCAATCGAGCAGGAAGGCGCGCGGGATATGGGCGCCGTCGGCGAACCAGTGGAGAATGTCGGAGGGCGGCGCTTCCTTGTCGAGCAGATAATGGCTGACGACCGAGGACCAGATGAGGTCGTTGGCGCGGACCACGCTGAACAGGCTCTGCAGCTCGTGCGCGGCGAGCACGCCCTTGGCCTGGAGGTGCCGCTCCATCGCCTCGACCTGGGCGGGCTCGGTGAAGGTCGACCATTGGCCCATGTTCGAGAAATCGAACATCGAGCCGATCGTGGTGAGCGACGCGATCAGCCCGCCTTCGCCGCCGGCCGCGAGCCGCGCCGCGGCGATCGCGGCGAGCGTCCCGCCCATGCAGAAGCCGAACAGGTCGACCTCGGTTTCGCCGGTCGCCTGGGCGATCGCGTCCAATGCGGCGACGGGCCCGAGCGCGAGATAATCGTCGAGGCCCTTGTCGGCGAGCGCGGGGCCGGGATTGACCCAGGAGATGACGAAAAGGGTGTGGCCCTCACCCACCAGCCAGCGGATCAGCGAGGATTTGGGCTGGAGGTCGAGCAGGTAATATTTGTTCACCAGCGGCGGCACGTAGAGGAGCGGGCGCCTGTGCACGGTCTCGGTCGTCGGCGCATATTGGATGAGCTGCATCAATTCGTTCTGGAAGACGACGCTGCCGGGCGTGGCGGCGATGTCCTTGCCGAGCTCGAATTCGGCCGAGGCGCGGCGGCGGGGCAATTTCGCGTCGGTCGCGGCGTCGGCGAGCATATTGGCGAGGCCGGAGAGCAAGCTGATCGAGCCGGTATCGATCGCGCGGCGGATCGCCTCGGGGTTGGTGAAGGCGAAATTGGCCGGCGAGAGGGCGTCGAGATAGGCCTGGGTGAAGAAGAGGGCGCGGGTGCGGGTCGCCTCGTCTATCCCCTCGGTCTTGCCGACGAGGTCGGCCGCCTGGCGGCTGGCGAGCAGATAGGCCTGCTTGAGATAATCGAACACCGGATCCTGCGACCAGGCCGGATCGCCGAACCGGCGGTCGCCGCGCTCGGGGGCGATGACCGGCTCGACCTCGGCTCCGGCGGCGCGGCGGGCGGCGACCCCCCAGAGCTCGGCCCATTCCGACGCGGCGGCCTGGCTCGCCTGCATGAGGGCCATCGGGTTCGACCACAATTGGGCGGTGAAATCGGCCATGGCGCGCGCGGGCGCGACCGGATCGAAGGCGAAGCCGGCGGCGGGGCGGGAATGGATCGCGGCGAGGCCGTTTTCGATGACCCGGGTCCAGGCGGCCGCAAGCTCCGCGGGGCTCGGCGCACTTTCGGGAAGCTTCCAGACACGGGCTTCGGTCATAACGGCGTCCAGGCCTCTTCGGGGGGCAGGGGTTCGAAAATGCGGTCGATCATCTCGTCCGTAACCTCTTGCGGCGTCGCCGGGCTCCATCGCGGCGCATTGTCCTTGTCGATCAGGAGCGCGCGCACCCCTTCGATGAAGTCCGGATGGCGAAACATGCGCACGACGATGCCATATTCCAACCGCATCTCGTCGAGGAAGTGGAACTGGCGGGGGCTTTCGACGAGCAGGCGGAGCGAGACCTTGCAGGCGGTCGGCGATTTGGTGGCGAGCGTCGCCAGCTCCTTCATCGCCCAATCCGAGCGGTCCGCCTCGAGCGCCGCCAATATGTCCTCGAGCCGGTCGGAGGCGAAGCAGCGGTCTATCCGCGCATAATTGCCCACGATCCGCGCCTGCGGCGGCTCGACGCTCGCGGCGCGCAAGATCGCTTCGACATGCTCGGGAATTTCGGCCAGCTCGCGCTTCACCGCCTCCAGCCGCTCCGACGGGATATAGTGGGTGGCAAGGCCGAGCGCGACGCATTCCGCGCCGTCGAGCCGAGCGCCGGTGAGCGCCAGGAACTGCGCGATCCGCCCGCGCAGCCGCGAGAGGTAGCGGCCGCCGCCGACATCGGGGAACAGGCCGATCGAGGTCTCCGGCATGGCGAAGATGGTCCGCTCGGTCGCGATCCGATATTTGCAGGGGCAGGCGATCCCGACGCCGCCGCCCATCACGATCCCGTCCATGAACACCACCCCGCGCTTGGGATAAGTGTACATGAGGTGGTTCATCCGATATTCCTGGAAGAAGAAGGCCTGCCCCGCCGCGCCATGGCCCTGGCTCGACCGGGCGATGGTGACGACGTCCCCGCCGGCGCAGAAGCCGCGGCCCTGGGCATGATCGATCAGGATCAGCTTCGCCGACGGCTCGGTGAGCCAGTCCTGAAGCGCCCGGGTCATTCCCCGCACCATGTCGAGGTCGAGCGCGTTGAGCGCCTTCGGGCGGTTCAGGCGAAGACGGCCGGCGCGCCCTTCGACGGTAGCGATAATCGAGTCAGTCACAAATCCTCCCCGGAACGGGGAGGTGGCAGGCGAAGCCTGACGGAGGGGTCGACGCCCCCGACCCCTCCACCGCCTTCGGCGGTCCCCCTCCCCGTTCCGGGGAGGATTTTGGCCAGCGAGATCACTGCCGCGTCAGCTCCCGCCCGACGATCATGCGCATCACCTGGTTGGTGCCTTCGAGGATGGAGTGGACGCGAAGGTCGCGCCAGAAGCGCTCGATCGGATAATCCTGGAGATAGCCGTAGCCGCCGTGGAGCTGGAGCGCGCGGTCGACGATCGAGGACCCGCTGTCGGTCGCGAGGCGCTTGGCCATGGCGGCGAATTTGGTCTTGTCGGGGGCGTTTTCGGTGACCTTGACCGCGGCTGCGTAGAGCAGCATGCGGGCGGCCTGCAATTCGGTCTCCATGTCGGCGAGCATGAACTGGGTGTTCTGGAAATCGGCGATTGCGGAGCCGAACTGCTTGCGCTCCCTGGTGTAGGCGACGGCTTCGTCGAGGCAGCGCTGGGCACCGCCGAGCGAACAGGCGCCGATGTTGAGCCGGCCTCCGTCCAGCCCCATCATCGCGATCCGGAAGCCCTCGCCCTCGCCGCCGACGAGGTTCTCGGCGGGCACGCGGACCTCGTCGAAATTGACCTGGGCGGTCGGCTGCGAATGCCAGCCGAGCTTCTTTTCCTGCGCGCCGAAGGAGACGCCCGCCATGTCCTTTTCGATGACCAGGCAGGAAATGCCCTTGGGGCCATCGACTCCGGTGCGGACCATGCAAACGTAGATCTCATTCTCGCCGCCGCCTGAGATGAACGCCTTCGAACCGGAGACGACATAATCTCCTCCGTCCTTGACCGCCTTCGTCTTCAGCGCTGCCGCGTCGGAGCCCGAGCCGGGCTCGGTCAGGCAATAAGAGCCGATCCGCTCCATCGTCACCATCGAGGGGAGGTATTTCTCCTTGACCGCCGCCGAGCCGAACCGGTCGATCATCCAGGCCGCCATATTGTGGATCGAGATGAAGGCGGATGTGGAGGGGCAGCCATAGGCCATCGCCTCCATGATCAGGGCCGCCTCGAGCCGCCCGAGGCCGATCCCGCCGCTTTCCTCGGAAACATAGATCGACCCGAAGCCCAGTTCGGCGGCGGCGCGGATCGTATCGCGGGGGAAGATATGCTTCTCGTCCCACAAGGCCGCGTTGGGCGTGATCGCATCGGCGGTGAAGGCGCGCGCCATCTCCTGGATCTGGCGCTGCTCGTCGTTGAGGTCGAACTGGCTGGTCATCTATTTCTCAACCACCGTTGGGGCATCGAACGTAAGTTGCAGTCTCCGAGCCATCCGCCAGCGAGATCGTGACAGTCTGTCCGTCTGGGCTGAGGGTTACACGCCAAATCCGGTCCCAAAACCCGCCTTCCCCTTCAAATGACAGCTTCATCAGGACTGAACGCTCTCGGCCGGCCTGGCTGATGCGGTCCAGCCGCCCACCGCTCTCGTAAAAGTCAATTCCGTTTGGATAGACGTACATATGGTCGACGCCGTCACGGTCTTCGCAGTTTGCCAGGTTGGGCGCCCACTTACCACGAAAGCCAGGGGGTATGATTTCCATTTCCGTGACGCTTGAGCTGCCAGGGAACCAGTCGCCCCGACTCACTTGCGCCTTCGCGGGAAACGACAAGCCTAGGGCAACAAGGCCCACGAACAGCCTGATTGTCATCGAAAATGCTCCTGGATCTGGCGCTGCTCGTCGGTGAGATCGAACTGGTTCATGCGGGCGCTCTAGCGCCGCGCGTGGAAATGGCAAAGCGCGCGCACCTAGTGCAGGGCGATCAATGTCCCCAGGAGGATCATGGCAGCGACCCAGACAGTGAGCAGCCAGCGTCGAGCCATGCGGAGTTCCAGGTCCAGCAAATCCACTTTGGTCGCGTATCGTTCCGACGGGGCCGACGGTTCAATCATTCGCCTACGATAGAGAAGTTGCGATTTTCGTGCAATAACGTCCGACATTCGTCAATACGCGTGGGTCCCATGCGGGGAGAATCGTCATGCTGAACTTGATTCAGCATCCATGAACACGGGTCATCGCAAGAATGTCCAGGCAGCCGTGCGTCTATGTTCTAGCCAGTCGCCGGCACGGGACCATCTACGTCGGCGTGACCTCGGATTTGATGGGCCGGCTGCATCAGCATCGGACCGGCGCGGTCCCCGGCTTTACCTCGAAATATGGGGTCTATCGGCTCGTGCACTTCGAGATGTACGACGACATGCACACGGCGATCGCGCGAGAAAAGCAGCTGAAAGCGTGGCGGCGGGCGTGGAAGGTGGTCCTGATCGAGGAGGCCAATCCGTTTTGGGAAGATCGGGCGGTCGAGCTTGGGTTCGATCCGCTCTCGCCTCACCCGTCATCCCGAACTTGATTCGGGATCCATGAACACGGTCTTTGGGAACCCGTCGGCTCCGTGTTCATGGGTCCTGACTTTCGTCAGGATGACGCAGCGAACTCACTGGCGCTGGGTCTCGCCCAAAACCCGCTCATTGAACAGCCGCAGGATATTGGCTTCCTCGTTGAGCGCGGGGCGCAGCTCGCTCGGGGTCCGGCCGGCGGCGTTGGCGATGGCGGCGATTCGGCCGCCGCCGAGATAGAGCGCCTCCGGCGTCACCGCGGCGATCGGGTCGCGATAGGCCCGGTCGATGGTGACGATCCGCCAGCCGCGCCGGCGCAGCGTAGCGACCGCGTCGGGCAGAAACATCGCCTCGAGGTCGGTCTCGTGCATCAGCGCGACGTGGATCGGCCGGCGGCCCAGGGTCGCGACCGCCAGGCGATCGGCGAATTCGGCGGATTCGACGATTATCTCGACATAGAGGTCGCGCAGCGCATTCATGTCCAGCGCCTGGCCGGCGGCGCGGGCGCGGTTGGCGAGATCGTCGAGATACCAGTCGTAGCTGTCGATCGTGACATAGCCGTTGAGGAGCCGGCGCTCGGCGAGCGCGGCGCGCACCGCATCGCGGGCGCCAGGGGCGGCATGGCGGCGGGTGCCCTCGTCGAGGAAGGGGTAGCGGAACCAGGGGCGGTAGCCGCGCCGGCCTTCGAGCCAGAGGGTCGCGCGGTCGATATCGGCGACATAGGCCTCGGGCCCGACGCGGCTGAGCGAAGGATGGCTGAAGCTGTGATTGGCGATGACATGGCCGGCGCGGACATAGGCCGCGATCCGCGCCTCGCCGCCTTGGCCGAAGGGCTGTTCGAGATGGCCGGGATTGAGGAAGAAAGCCGCCTGGCGGATGCGAGCGCGTCTCAGCGCGGCGATCAGCCTCTCGGTGCGTTGCTCGACGGTCATGAACGCGCCAGGCCGGCGCGGCACGTCGTCGAAGCTGAAGGCGATACGCTTCTGCGCCTGCGCCGGGCTGGCGGCGAGGGCGAGGAGGGCGAAGGCCGCGAAGAGCAGGCGCCGGATCATGGCGTCCCTTCGAAACAGGTGTCGCGGGGGGTCCGCAGGCGCAGCCGGCGGACGAAAGCGGCGATATCGGCATTAGTGATCCGGCCGCTGAACGCGAAACCGACGCCGCCATAGGGATGATGGTCCGGATCCTCCGCCGGCCGGACGAGCCGGACGCGCCGCGGCTCGCTCCCGTCCGGAGCCCGCAGCGCGGGAGGAATAGCGTCCGGCGACGAAACATCCTGCCGGACCTGGAATTCGGGATGGACGGCAAGCGAGCCCTCGACGCGCCGCCAGCCCGGCTCGAACAGTGCGGCGAAGTTGCCGCCGATCGTCACCCTGAACGTGCGGGTCGCGACGCCGAACGATCCGAGGTCCTGCCAGAAGGGAATTAACGCCTCGCCGCGACGTACATCGAGGGCGAGGCGGGACCAGCACATGGTGAGCGGTCCGGCGGGGCGCGCCTGGCTCACCCAGAAGGCGTCGCTGTCCTCGCGGTCGGGCCGGGGGCGGAGCCTGTCCGGTATTTCGGCGCACATGGCGTTTCTGCGTTCGCCGAAGGCGAGCCGTTCAAACAGAGCGAGATCGCGGTCCGAGCCGTCGAACAGGTCCGAGCGGATCAGCATCTTCCCACCAGGACCCCGGTACCCGGTATCGTGGAGATAGACGATATAGGGTCCGCCATGGTTGCGCGCGGTGAGCTCGACCCGTTCGAGCGTGCCGATGCCCGGCACGTCGAGCGTGCCCATCGGGCGGACGAAATCGCGATAGTGCGGACCTTCAAGGACGTACCAGGGCTCGCCGAAGGTGAAGCCGTGCCGGCCGAAGCGGACGACCTGCTCGCGGCCCGTGTCCCAATAGCCTTCGCCCGCGCGCACGTCGAAGGCGAAGAGGGGCGTGCAGATCCGCATCGGCCCGTAATAGGTGTGCATCGGCCTCGCCGTCGGCGTGCTCGCGCCGGCCGGCGGCGCGGCGGCGAGGGCGAGGAGGGCGAGAACGCACAGCAGGCGTATCATCGGGCATTGCCTCGCCCGGCGCAGGCGGCGGCGAATGCGTCTCCGACGAGCAGCCGGTCGCGGATCCGGCTCCGTGCTTTGGCCTCGGGCGTTCGGTTGTCGTGGATCGCGATCATCCCGGGGAAGGAACGCCCCGTGCGGATCAAATCGTCATGGGCCATCGGCGCATTGCCCTCGTAGAGGAGGAAGCCGCCATAAGGGCCGCGGGCGTAATAAAGCAGGAAATCGATGCCCGGATCGCGATATTCGACGCGTTCGCCCGCCTCGATGCGCAGCGCGAAGGCCATGCCGCAGACCAGGGCCGGGCCGGTGTAAGTTCGGGTTTCGGGCTCCGCGCCCGCGGCCGCCGCGGCGATCATGCCGGCGGCGAGCGCCACGGCAAGTCGCGCGCGCGGTCTCAAAACCCTTCGGCCTCGAGCGCGGCGCGCACGGCGGGGCGCTCGAGCAGGCGCGCGCGATACGCCTCGAGCGCCGGCCAGCGGGCGAAATCGAGGTGGAAGATGCCGGCCCAGCCCAGGATCACGAACAGATAGAAATCGGCGACGGATAAAGTGTCTCCGCCGAGCCAAGGGCCGGCGCCGAGCGCGCGCTCGACATAGTCCAGCCTGGCGGAGATCGCCTCGATCGCGTGCGCGCGCGGCTCGCCCGTCGGGTGGAAGAGCGGGCCGAAGCCCTTGTGCAGCTCGGTCGCGACATAATTGAGCCATTCGAGAACGCGGTAGCGCTCGAGCGTGCCGGCCGGCGGGATCAGCTGGGCGTCGGGCGCGAGGTCGGCGATATATTGGAGGACGACGGCGCTTTCGGTGAGCACGGCGCCGTCGTCCATCTCCAGCGCGGGCACCGCGCCCTTGGGATTGACCGCGAGATAATCCTCGCCCGTTTCGAGCCGCTTGGTCCTGAGGTCGACCCGCACCGCCTCGAACGCGAGGCCGGCCTCGATCAGCGCGATATGGGGCGCCTGGGAGCAGGCGCCGGGCGTGTAATAGAGCTTCATCCGTTCCCCATAGCGTCAGGAGGGGGAGATCGTCACCCCGGTCTTGATCCGGGACGCAGACCGCTTGTTCAAGACAGCGCGCTTCCTGCCTCGGCAAATGCCGCGACGGCGCGGGTCAGCTCGTCCCGCGTATGCGTGGCGGAGATCTGGGTGCGGATGCGGGCGCGGCCCTTGGGAACAACCGGATAAGAGAAGGCTATTACGTAGACGCCTCTCGCCAGCAGTGCCTCGGCGAGGGCCGCGGCGCGGCGGGCGTCGTGCAACATGACCGGGATGATCGGGTGATCGCCGGGAAGGAGCTCGAAGCCTGCCTCGGTGAGGCCTTCGCGGAAGTAGCGCATATTCTCGCGGAGTTGGGCGCGGAGATCGTTGCCCGCGGCGGCCAGCTCGATCGCCTTGACCGCGCCGGCGACCATCGTGGGGGCGACGGTGTTCGAGAAGAGATAGGGGCGCGAGCGCTGGCGGAGGAGCTCGACGATCTCCTTCTTCGCGCTGGTAAAGCCGCCGCTGGCGCCGCCGAGCGCCTTGCCGAGCGTGCCGGTGACGATGTCGACCCGGCCCATCACGCCGCAATGTTCGGGGCTGCCGCGCCCGCCCTGGCCAACCACGCCCGTGGCGTGGCTGTCGTCGACATGAACAAGCGCACCGTAGCGTTCGGCCAGATCGCAGATCGCGGCGAGCGGTGCGATATAGCCGTCCATCGAGAAGACGCCGTCGGTGGCGATCAGCTTGAAGCGCGCGCCGGCCGCGTCGGCCGCCAGCAATTGCGCCTCGAGGTCGGCCATGTCGGCATTTTTATAGCGGTAGCGCTGGGCCTTGCAGAGGCGGACGCCGTCGATGATCGAGGCGTGGTTGAGCTCGTCGGATATCACCGCGTCCTCGGCACCAAGCAAAGTCTCGTAGAGACCTCCATTGGCATCGAAGCAGGAGGGATAGAGGATCGTATCCTCCATCTTCAGCCAGGCCGAGAGCTGGTCTTCGAGCTGCTTGTGCACTGCCTGTGTGCCGCAGATGAAGCGGACGGAGGCCATGCCGTAACCCCAGCGTTCCAACCCTTCCCGCGCGGCGGCGTTGACGCGCGGGTCCTGGGCGAGGCCGAGATAATTGTTGGCGCACAGGTTGATCACGTCCTGGCCGGAGGCGACCCCGACGTGGGAGCCTTGCGGCGTAATTATCACCCGCTCCGTCTTGTAGAAGCCGGCCTCGCGGATGCCGTTCAGCTCGCCGGCGAGATGCTCCTGGAATTTGCCGTACATGCGGACCTCCTCATTCCTCCCCCGGATTTCCGGGGGAGGGGGACCGCGCGTAGCGCGGGGGAGGGGCTTCTTGCTGCCTAAGAGGCCCCTCCACCATGCTTCGCATGGTCCCCCTCCCCTGCAAATGCAGGGGAGGATATTTTCAATCCCAGTTGAGCACCACCTTGCCGGTGCCGCCCTGCAGCATCGCCTCGAAGCCGGCTTCGAATTCCCGGTAGGGCAGGCGATGGGTGATGATCGGGGAGAGATCGAGGCCGGACTGGATCATGACGGTCATCTTGTACCAGGTCTCAAAAATCTCGCGGCCGTAAATCCCCTTCAGGGTCAGCATGTTGAAGATGATTTTATTCCAGTCGATCGCGACCTCGCCCTCGGGAATGCCGAGCATCGAGACCTTGCCGCCGTGCGCCATATTGTCGAGCAGATCGCGGAGCGCCTGCGGGTTGCCGGACATTTCGAGGGCGACGTCGAAGCCCTCGGTCATGCCGAGCTCCGCTTGCACGTCCTTGAGCTTCTCATGGGTCACGTTGACGGTGCGGGTCGCGCCGAGCTGCTTTGCCAGCGAGAGGCGGTAATCGTTGACGTCGGTGATGACGACGTGCCGCGCGCCGGCATGGCGGCACACGGCGGCGGCCATCGCGCCGATCGGGCCGGCGCCCGTGATCAGCACATCCTCGCCGACCAGATCCCATTGCAGGGCGGTGTGGGTGGCGTTGCCGAACGGATCGAAGATCGAGGCGATGTCCAGATCGATGCCGTCGAAATGATGCCAGACATTGGCATTCGGGATCACGATATATTCGGCGAAGGCGCCGGGCCGGTTGACTCCGACGCCGCTGGTGAAGGGGCACAAATGCCGCCGGCCCGCCATGCAATTGCGGCAGCGTCCGCACACGATATGGCCTTCACCCGAGACGATCATGCCGGGCGTATAATCGTTGACGTTGCCGCCGACCTCGACGATTTCGCCGACGAATTCGTGCCCGACCACCATCGGGACGGGAATGGTCTTTTGCGCCCACTCGTCCCATTTGTAGATGTGGAGATCGGTGCCGCAGATCGCGGTCCGCATCACCTTGATCTTGACGTCGTTGAGGCCGGGCTCGGGCTCGGGGACGTCCTCGAGCCAGAGGCCGCGCGCCCGCTCCTTCTTGACCAGCGCCTTCATGCCTAGCCCAGCTTTTCGATCACGTGGCCGAACAATTCCTCATCCGGCGGCAGCGTCTTGGGGACGGCGAGCGGCTTCGACACCCAGGTTTCATTGATCAGGTCGCGCCAAGTGATGTTGTTGTTGGTGCCGTTGCCGCCCCACGAGCCGCAGCCCAAGGAGAAGGTCTGGCGCATGCCGTTCCAGAGGTTGCCGCTGTTCGAGGCGGCCTGCGGCTGGTTGACCATCACCCGCGAGGTCTTGGTCGCTTCGGCGAGCTTCATGATGTTGGCATCCGAGGTCGAATAGATGCCGCAGCTGTGGCCCTGGCCCTGGTAGGACTGGATCTCGTTGGTCCGCGCGATCGCCTCGTCGATGTCCTTCACGCGGTAGAGCGCCATGGTCACGGTCAGCTTCTCGCCCGAAAAGGGGTGATCGGGGCCCGCGCCGGTCTCCGGGACGATGAAGAATCTCGTGCCCTGGGGAATCTCGAAGCCCGCCATGCCGGCGATCGTCTCGGGGGGCTGGGCGACGATCCTTGGGTTCAATGCGCCGTCGATCCAGAGAACCTTCTCGAGCTTGGCCTTCTGGTCGGCGTCGAGGACGAGGCCACCCTGCGCCTTCAGCTTCCCGAGCATTTCGTCGTAGATCGAATCGACCAGCAGCACGCTGTTGTCGGCCGAGCAGGAGGCGGCCATGTCGAGCGTCTTGGAGATTCGGATCTTCTCGGCCGCGTCGTCGAGATCGGCGGTCTCGTCGACCGTGATCACCGCATTGCCGACTCCGACGCCCAAGGCCGGCGTGCCGCTCGAATAAGCGGCGGTGATCATCGCCCCGCCGCCGGTGGCGAGGATCCGGTCGCATTGCTTCATCAGCTCTTCGGTTTTGGCGAGCGTCGGCGTGTCGATCGAGAGAACGAGGTCGGCCGGCGCGCCCATGACCTCCAAGGCCGCGCGCATCCGATCGCAGACCGCCTTGTTGGTGAGCTTGGCGCGCGGGTGCGGCGCGATGATGATCGCATTGCGGCCCTTGACCGCGTTGATCGCCTTGATCACCGGCGTCGCCTCGGGGTTGGTCGAGGGCGAGAGGGCGCCGATCACTCCGACCGGCTTGGCGATGACGACGATCTCGCGCTCGGGATATTCTTCGAGCACGCCGACCGACTTGTCGTCGATGATGTCCATCAGGGCGGCGCGGGTCTTGCGGAAGATCTTGAGATATTTGCCGTCGTAATTGCCGAGCCCGGTCTCCTCGATTGTCAGCCGCGCGATCTCCTCGGCCACGCCGGGGCGCGCGACCGACCAGACCATCGCGCGGATCAAATCGTCGACCTGCTCCTGCGAATAATGCTCGATCTGCTGCTGGGCGGCACGCGACCGCGCCACCAGCGCGGCGATTTCAGCGGCCGCCTCGGCGGCCTCGTCGGTTGCGAAGATCCGTTCCTGCTTGCCCATAGAATGAAACTCCTTACTCGCCGCGACCCCTAGCCAAGGCGCGGCCGAAATGCCAGTGCAACGCCCGTCATGACGGATAAGGGCGCGCGCGGACAATGAAGCTGGGTTCCCTCAAAAGCGGCCGCGACGGGCGGCTGGCGGTGGTGAGCGCCGACCTCGCCTGGTGCGCCGAGGCCGGCCATATCGCGCCGACGCTGCAGGCGGCACTGGACAATTGGGCGGTCGTCGAGCCGCAGCTGCGGCTGCTCGCGACCGACCTCGAACATGGGGTCATCCCCAAGGACCGCTTTCACGAGCGCGCCGCCGCTGCCCCCCTCCCGCGCGCTTATCAATGGGCCGACGGCTCGGCTTATGTGAACCATGTCGAACTGGTCCGCAAAGCGCGCGGCGCCGAGATGCCCGAAAGCTTCTGGACCGACCCGCTCATGTATCAGGGGGCCTCGGACGAAATGCTCGGGGCCCGCGATCCGATTCCGCTCGCCGACGAGGCTTGGGGCTGCGACCTCGAGGCGGAGATAATCGTGGTGACCGACGACGTGCCGCGCGGCGTCTCGCGCGACGCGGCGCTGGGGCACATCAAGCTGGTCGGGCTGGTCAACGACGTCAGCTTGCGCAATCTCATCCCGGCCGAGCTCGCAAAGGGCTTCGGCTTCCTCCAGTCGAAGCCCGCAAGCGCGCTTTCGCCCGTCCTCGTCACGCCGGACGCGCTCGGCGAGGCCTGGCGCGAGGGCAAGCTGCACGGGACGCTCAAGGTCGATCTCAACGGGGCGCCGTTCGGCCGGGCCGATGCGGGCGTCGACATGACATTCGATTTCGGCACCCTCCTCGCCCACCTCGCCAAAACCCGCAATCTGGGCGCCGGAACGATCATCGGCTCGGGTACCGTCTCCAACAAGGATGGGGAGGGCGGCCCCGGCAGGCCGGTCGGCCGCGGCGGCAAGGGCTATTCGTGCCTGGCCGAGCTGCGCACGGTCGAGACCATCCTCGACGGCAGGCCGGAAACGCGCTTCCTCGTGGCCGGCGACCGGGTCCGCATCTGGATGGAGGACGAAGACGGCCGTTCGATCTTCGGCGCGATCGAGCAGGAGGTGGTCGCGGCCTGAGGGGGGCGGGTGTGCGGCGGGCGGACGCGGCTATGCGTCACGGCACATTGTGCCGTGACGTCGATCGGGCTCGGCCGGGGCTTAGATTTGCCGCAAATTGTCGATTATCCTGATGTCCTGGCCGTAAAACAGCCCACACAGCCGCGCCGCGATCCGCGCCCGCTTGGCGACCTGGGTCGACGAAAGGTTGCTGTCGAAATACCAGCCGGACGCCAGCTTGTGGGCGTGCGCGCGCGCCAAATGCGGGGATCGCAGGTAAAGGCCGGACGGCGATTGCGCCACATAGCGCCGGCCTCGCGCGGTCTCCTGCGCAAAGGCATGGAGAAAATGCGGGTGCGCGGCGGCGAGCGCGAGCAACAGGACCCGAAACGCATCCTTGAGGTTGGCCGCGGGAAGCCGCTGCCCGCCAATCTCCACCGACCAAAGGCCGCGGCTGCGCCCCGCGCCCGCTTCGCCGCGACGCGTCCCTTCGGGGCCGCGCTGCGGCTCGACCGGCCGGCGCCCCGGCAGCAGCATGCGGCGCAATATGTCGTTTTCGCTTTCGCCGACCGACCGCCGCTGCCGCTCAATCGCGCGATGGACCCCTAGGTCGATCTCGATCGCTCGGAATTCGGTAGCTCGGGAACCCGGTTCGACCATTACTCGCTTATAAGGGAATTCACTTATAAGCGAAACCCCCCCCTGGCAATTATGTACTTGACTTAGCATCGGGCTTCCCCCATAGAGGGCGGAGAAGGAAGCCAGCTATGAACATCACCGACCCCATTTTCCACGACGAAGCCAAAGCGGCGGCCCATATCGAGCGTTCGCGCTGGCCGACCGGCGAGGTCACGTGCCCGCTTTGTGGCGCGGATCGCATCCGTCGCATGGGCGGCAAAACTCAGGCTGGCATGTTCCTGTGCAACGATTGTCGCGGCAAGTTCACCCTTCGCACCGGCACCGTCATGGAGCGCAGCCACGTCCCCCTGCACAAGTGGATGCTGGCGATGCACCTTATGGCGGCGTCGAAGAAGGGCATGAGCGCCAAGCAGATGGAGCGCATGTTGGGCGTCACCTACAAGACCGCGTGGTTCCTTTGCCACCGTATCCGCGAAGCCATGGACGGGGCCGCTGGCAACGATCCCATGGGCGGGACGCCCGGCGCGATTGTTGAGGCCGACGAAGCTTTCATTGGCGGCAAGCAGGGCAACCGCGCCTATCGCAAGGTCGGTCCCAAAAAGGTCGTTTTCACGCTCGTTGAGCGTGGCGGTCACGCCCGTAGCTTCCATGTCGCCAACGTCCACGCGAATACGCTGCGCTCGGTCCTCGTCCAGAACGTCGCGCGCTCGGCCAATCTCGCGACCGACAAGGCCGCGCACTACGTCAACACCGGCTTTGAATTCCGCACTCACGGCGCGGTCAACCATGGCGAGCGCGAATATGCCAAAACCGAAACCCGTCCCGGCCTTTGGGCGGGCGTCTCGGGCCGCTGGCATACCAACACCGTCGAGAACTTTTTCTCGATCTTCAAGCGTGGCGTGATCGGCACCTATCACCATGTCAGCGAGGCCCATATCCACCGCTACACCCGCGAATTCGACATGCGCTACAACACCCGCGAAATGTCCGATGGCGAGCGCGCCGCGCTGATCCTGAAAGGCGCGGAAGGCCGTCGCCTTACCTATCGGCGGCCTCACGCAGTCGCCGCCTAAGATCACGGTGGCGCCCCGCATCATCGGGACGCCTCGCAAACGTTACTTTGAAAAGTGACTCGACTCCTTGGGAGAGTCGAGTCACCATCCTTGCGCGGTCGTGCCACCGTCAGAGGGCTTTTCTGGCGGATAGTGAGCGCGGTCGTACATGTCGCGCCGCTCGTCGGCCCGGAGGCCTCACCCGACAAGGTGAGCAAGCCACCGGCACCCCGGCGAGGGGAAAGCACACGACACTTCTTGAACCGGCGCGCGCCGGGAATAGCGGGGAGATTGCTCGCAACCGTCCATACACGTTGCACTAGGACGTTCGACACAACTCCTTGGGGTTGTGGCGCCACGCCCCGGAGTTTCAGTAATGAAAACCCGGAAAACGGTAACGGTTGTAGTGAATGTCGAAGTTCACAAATGCCTTTGGGCGCTAGTGTCCCTAGCTTTGCTGCTTCTGTGAAAGGGGGCGGCCTTCGGGCCGCCTCCGCCGCCCTCAGCGGTCGTGGGAGTCCTTCACATCGCTCCGCTTTCCCATAGCCTTGTGCGGCTTTGGCGGCGATGCCAGCAACCGTTTGAGCGTGGCCTCGCGCCGCGCGTCCGTCTCGGCTTCTGAGTAGGTGTCGCCCTCTTTCAAAGGCTCGTTTTCTGCCATGACCGATCCTCCGATACCCCTTGTGATCTATGATTTCGACCCGCGCAATCTTCCGCCCGAATATCTTCGCGCAGTCGGCCTTGTCGCCATGGCCTCCGCGCAGACCGAAAGCATCATGCAGGACTTCATCGGAGCCCTGGTAGGGGCCGACAATATCGAGACGATGGCCCTGACCACACACATGGCGGGGCCGCTGAAAGATCATGTTGCGCGCGCAATGATCGAATTGAATGCCAGTGCAGCCGCCGTGGTCGATGATGTGGACGATCTTTTCGATGCGATAGAAGGCGCTCTGGGGAAGCGAAACACGATCGTCCACAATCCCCTTATCCGAAATCCGGAAACGGGGGAGATACTCAGCCATCGGTTCAAGGCGAGGGGGAGCCTGCAACTCGAATTACGCCCAATCACCGTTGCGGAAATCGAGGAGGATGCGGCTCTGATCTATGAAGCGGGGGTCTCCCTCATGCAGTATATGATACTCCGTGGAATCGCCCCTGCCATCCGGCAACGGCCCCTTCGCGTGCCTCTGGACCGGTCCAAGAAGGCGCGAGCGGAACGCCGCAATCCCTCGGGCGGAGGTGTCGGGGCGGCGTGAACTGGCGGCGAGCGGATGCGCCGCTGTCGCCAGCGCATGAGGTCGCTCAATGGAGTCGCCGGCCTGTCGGCTACCCCCATAGCGGCGAGTCGCTGCTAAGTTAAGTGCATAATTGCCCCCCCCTTCGCCGGGGGGCCTTCGGCAGGTGGGACAGAACGGGCGGCTGTGCGGTGGTGGGGTTGGCTGTGGCTGTGTGGGCCGTGGGCCGGTGGACCGGGGGCCGGGGGCCGTGGATGGGGGATGGCTGGGAAGATCCATGAACGCGGAGGCCGAGGCCACGCCCGGACTCTTCGGTTCATGGATCCCGGATCTCGTCCGGGTGACGCGCTTGGGGTGTACGCAAGCGCCATGGTGCGGGGCGCACCAGCGGTTCGAGGAAGACCCGCTTCGGATCGATCAAGCGCGGCCGGCGCTTGCCATTGGGAGCCGAAAAGGTCCAACGGGAGCGCCATGAAGAAGCTGCTCTTGCTCGCCGCGCTCGCCGCCGCCGCTCCCGCCCTTTCCCAGACGCCGCCGCAGCCGCCGCAGCCGCCGATCCGCGCGCTCGCCGACCAGGTTTCCGAGCAGGCGCTGCGCGCGACCGTCGAGCGGCTGGTAGGGTTCGGGACGCGGCACACCTTGTCGGTCCGCGACCATCCGACGCGCGGTATCGGCGCGGCGCTGAACTGGACCGAGGCCGAGTTCCGGCGGCTCGCGCGCGCCTGCGGCGGCTGCCTGACGATCGCTCGGCCGTCGGACACGGTCACCAACCGGCGGATCCCGACGCCGACCCTGGTCGAGAATGTGATCGCGATCCAGCGCGGCACGACCGACCCCAATCGGGTTATCATCATCACCGGCCATATCGACAGCCGGGTTACGGACCCGATGAACGCGACCTCCGACGCGCCCGGCGCCAATGACGACGGCTCGGGCACGGCGGCGGTGATCGAGGCGGCGCGGGTACTGTCGCGCCACCGCTTCGCGGGCACGATCGTCTACGCGGCGCTGTCGGGCGAGGAGCAGGGGCTGAACGGCGGCAAGATCCTCGCCGATTACGCCCGCGCCCAGGGCTGGCAGGTCGAGGCCAATCTCAACAACGACATCATCGGCAATTCGTGCGGATCGGACGGGGTCTGCGACGACGCCAACGTCCGAGTGTTCTCGGAGGGGCTGCGCTGGCAGGGCGGCGACGCGTTGCGGGCGCTGGTCCGCAGCCAGGGCGGCGAGAACGATTCGCCGTCGCGCAACCTTTCACGCTGGCTCGCCACGCTCGCGAATGCGCTCAGCCTCGGCCTCGACGTCCGGCCGATCTGGCGCAACGACCGGTTCGGGCGCGGCGGCGACCATACCGAATTTTTGAACGCGGGCTTCCCGGCGGTGCGCTTCTCGGTCGCGGTCGAGAATTACAATTGGCAGCACCAGGATTTGAGGACCGAGAACGGGATCGAATATGGCGACACGATCGAGCGGATGGACTTCCCCTA
>Ga0190275_10000736_pt1 | contig 26376 bp, 21 predicted proteins | sample Popmic550T_FD_133745 | JGI IMG/M metagenome (GOLD analysis project Ga0190275, IMG submission 133745) | Populus adjacent soil microbial communities from riparian zone of Yellowstone River, Montana, USA - 550 T | ecosystem: Environmental > Terrestrial > Soil > Riparian zone > Trees stand | place...
CCTCGCGGCACCAAGCCCGCTTGGCGATCTTCGAGTACATCGAGGTCTTCTACAACCGTCGTCGCCGGCACTCGAGCCTGGGCTACTTGAGCCCTTTGGAGTATGAGCGAGCCGCCCTACCTGTTAAGTTGGCAGCATAACCCTAGTGTCCACTAAACCGGGGCAAGCCCACTCCCCTGGAACCTCAGGCTGCGGACTGCATGGGCGTGGCTCCGATCAGCCCTTCGACTTCCTTGCGGCAGAGCGCCTCGAAGAGCTCTTCGCGCATCTTCTCCTGGGCGTCGGTGAGGTGGCCCTGCGAGGAGGCCCAGTCCAGCCGGGCCAGGAGTGCCGCCGCGCGTCCCAGCGGGCTCTGGGCCGCCTCGTCCCGCGCCGCGAGGATGGCGGGGATGTTCTCGGGCTGGAACGGGCCGTGGTAGCCCGTGTCCGAGTCCATATAGCGGAGGATCTGCGCGCCGCCGATGCCCACCCCGTCCACTCCCACGTGCACGGCCGCGGCGATCTGCGGCAGCCGGAAGCCCGCCGAGAAGTACGTCAGCAGCCCCCGCTCGTGCGCGCGGTGCACCAACTCCACCGCCGTGGCGTGGGAGATCTGCTCCATGACCGGGATGCTGGGGTAGGTGTCCGCCGAGCCGTCCCACGTCACCTTGTCGAAGCCGCCTTCCTTCACCAGCTCGATGCCGAGCAGGCCGATCTCCCGCCGCTCCGTCACCCGGCGCTCCACGCCGCCCCGATCATCCAGGATCGGCGTGTTGAGGTTGAAGGCTGCAGACAGGTACTGGGTCCGTGGGTTGCGCAGCACGTTGCTGCGCAGGCTGCGCATGAACTCGATGATCTGCGAGGCCGTCATGCGCTCCATGGCGAACTTGCACTCTGCCACCCCCTGCTGAAACATGGCGCTGGCCGCCGCCGCCATGGTGTGCACCACCTTCCACAGATCCAGGTGGAACCGCCCGCTGTCGAAGAGGGGCCGGCCAATGAAGCTGGTGACCGGAGCCCGCGGCCCCACGTGCATGCGCACCTTGGCCACGTTGAGCACCGACGGGATCCGGTAGGACTCCACTGAGCTGCGATCCTCGTGCCCACGCTCCAGGTGCTCCACGTGGACGATCACGCCGCGCATGTAGTCCTCGTCCGTGCTCGTGCCCAGCACATGCCCCTCGCCCGGGTCGGTGACGGACATGTACGTCTGCGTCGTGCCCTTCCCAGGCAGCGGCATCGGCTTGTACGGCAGGGTCAGCCGGGCCCCCTGTGCCAGCGCCTCGTAGGCCTCGTGGATCGTTCGCCGCTCCCGGTGCGTGGGCATGCGGCGCTCGCGCCGGATCGTATCGATGAGGACGCTCGCCGCGTCCACTCGCACGGAGGCGTCCACCTCCAGCTCGCGCTCATCGCCGGTGTCCTCCGCCACGTCGTCGAGCCACTGGCGCCGCAGGTCCTGCAGCTCCTCTTCGAGCTCCGCCGCGCTGAAGGTGTCCACGTGCTGCAGCACCGCGCCCATGGCCTGGGCGAACTCGGACAGCTCGCCATACTGGGCGGAGAGCTTCCCGAGCTCTGAGCGGATATAGGCGGTGCGCTCTTCGACGCTCTGGGGCTTGAAGAGCGGCAGCGGCTCCTTCTTGCGGAAGGGCTCGTGGCGGGCCCGGATGGCCGACGCCCGCGCGATCTCGATCATCTCCATCATCTGTGCGAGCACCAGCCGCTGGGCCTGGGTCCGGGTGTCGCGCAGCTCATTCATCACAGTCATGGTCGAAGCTCCGGTGGAGGGTTGGAGCCGCAGGACGCCCGCGAGTCGCGGCGAGCGTCATGGCGTACTCGGTATGTCTGATGGGGCCGGAAATCTTTGTGATCGGCCATTCACCGAAGGCAGAGCGCTTGCCGGGGGCGCGTCACAAATTCCCGATCCTGGCTCCACCCCGGGAAAACAACCTCAAGGGTGGAGTCATGACACGGACGGCAACTGCGAGCTGGGAAGAGAGGGTTTCGAACGGAGCGACGGCCGAGGCCATCCCCGAGCCCTGCGTCTTCGTCCTCTTTGGCGCCTCGGGGGATCTCGCACGGCGCAAGCTGCTGCCGGCGCTCTTCCGTCTCTTCGAGCGAGGCCTGCTGCCCGAGGGTTTTGCCCTCGTGGGCGCCTCGCTCGCGGCGATGGACCGCGAGGCCTTTCGCGCCAGCGTCCGCGAGAGCCTGGAGCAGGCCATGGGAGCGCTGGATGGGATCGCGTGGCAGGTCTTCGCCCGGAAGCTCGAGCACGTGACGATGGATCTCTCACGGACAGAGGACTACTCGCGCCTGGCCGAGCGTCTGGGCCAGGTGGAGCGGGAGCATGGCACCCGAGGCAACCGCCTCTTCTATCTCTCGGTGGCTCCGTCCCTCTTCGGACCGGTGGTGGACCACCTGGGCGCCTCGGGACTGTCCCGAGCCCGGGCCGGTGCCTGGGCGCGCATCATCGTCGAGAAGCCCTTTGGCACCGATCTCGCCAGCGCGAGGGCGCTCAATGCGCGGCTCCACCGCTACTTCGACGAGCCGAGCATCTTCCGCATGGACCACTACCTGGGGAAGGAGATGGTCCAGAACCTGCTCGTCCTGAGGTTTGCCAACAGGCTCTTCGAGCCCCTGTGGAACCGCCAGCACATTGACCACGTGCAGATCACGAACGCGGAGACGCTGGGGGTGGAGGGCCGTGGCGGCTATTACGAGCAGTCGGGTGTGGTGCGGGACATGATCCAGGGGCATGTCTTCCAGGTGCTCTCGCTGCTGGCCATGGAGCCGCCCGAGGACCTGTCCCCTGAGTCCGTGCGCAGCGCCAAGGTGGAGCTCTTGCAGACGGCGCGCGCCTTCTCTCCCGAGCGCATCCGCACCGAGTGCATTCGCGGCCAGTACGGCGCAGGCCAGGTGAGCGGCGCTCCTGTGCCCGGCTACCGGCAGGAGCCGGGCGTGGCCGTCGATTCCGGGGTGGAGACCTATGCCCTGCTGACGATGCGCTTCGACAGCCTGCGGTGGGCGGGGGTGCCCTTCTACGTGCGCTCGGGCAAGCGCCTGGAGGAGCGGGTGACGGAGGTGGCCGTGCAGTTCAAGCCAGGGCTGTTCCGCTTCCCGGGCCTGGAGGGACAGGAGCAGACCGGCGCCAACCAGCTGGTGCTTCGCATCCAGCCCAAGGAGGGGCTCGTGCTGCGCATCAACACCAAGGTGCCCGGGCGGGGCCTCGGCATGCGCGAGGTGGACCTCAGCTTCCTGTACGCCCAGGCCTTCGATGAGCGGCTGCCGGAGGCCTACGAGCCGCTGCTGCTGGAGGGCCTGCTGGGCATCTCCACGCTCTACACGCGCCGGGACATGGTGGAGCGGAGCTGGGAGCTGGTCATGCCCGTGCTGGAGGCCTGGAGCGAGACCAAGGCCGAGCCCAACTACGCGGCGGGGACGTGGGGGCCTGCAGCAGCTCGCCAGTTGCTCGAGGGCCAGGGGCGCGCCTGGAACCGAGGGTGACGCCTGTCAGGAGAGTGGCCGGGCGGGGCGCGCCACGGGCTGGGGGTGTCACATGCGCCAGGGGCCGACTCTGCTCCTGAGGGAGGCTGGCCACTGCGGTCAGCCCAAGCTCAGGAGCAGAGATCATGGCCTTTCAAGCATCGCCCCAGGCGGGCGCCGTCGAGCCGCATCAGCAGTTCCTGGAGCATGACCAACCTCACGAGCACCCGCACCAGGGGGGCAAGACCCACCACGCCCCGCGGGATCTCTTCGTTCACCTGGAGCTCGCCTACGCCACCCACCGGATCTGCCGGGTCCTGCAGGACGGGAAGTGCAAGGAGTGGGACGAGGTCAAGCTGCGCTCCTACAACGGCAAGCTGCATGGCCCGCTGATCGAGGCCTCTGCCGGGGACACGCTCAACATCACCCTGCACAACCGCCTCCCCCCCGAGCCAGTCCCGGGCCACGAGCACACCGTCACCGAGCCTCACGGCTTCAACACCACGAACCTCCACCTCCACGGCCTGCACGTGTCGCCCACGGGGAACGCGGACAACGTGATGCTCGCCATCCCGCCGGGCCGGGAGTTCCAGTTCGAGGTGAAGATTCCCCACGATCACTCCGCCGGCACCTACTGGTACCACGCCCACAAGCACGGCTCCGCGACCCTCCAGCTTGCCAGCGGCATGGCCGGCCCCCTGATCATCCGGGGGGATATTGACCGGGTGCCCTCCATCCGCGCCGCGAAGGAGCGGATCATCCTCTTCCAGCAGATCCCCTATGTCCTGGCGGACGATCCCACGATGCCTGGGCGCCAGGCCCTCATGGTGGAGAGCTACGAGCTGTTCAAGGTCAACGTCTGGCAGAGCCTGGGGCGGCGCTTCACGCTCAACGGCGTCGTCGAGCCGACCTACGAGATGTCTCCCGGCGAGGTGCAGCGCTGGCGGTTCATTCACGGGGGCATCCGCGAGATGCTCAAGCTCCGGCTGGTCCGTCGCGAGGGGAGTCAGGAGACCCCCTTGTCACAGTTCCAGATCGCGCATGACGGCATCACCACCGGGCGGGTCGACAAGGTGACCGAGACCGAGATGCATCCCGGCTACCGCGCGGACGTGATGGTCCGCGCGACGCAGGAGGATGGGCGCCCTCTCGCGCCGGGCACGTACTTCCTCGTGGACGAGGCGGTCCCGGCTCCGGCGCCGGGGCACACCCTGGCTCGCATCGAGGTGAGAGGCCGGCCAGTGAGGATGCGCCTGCCGGAGCCGAAGGAGCTCGCGCCGCTCGTGCCGCTCCGGACCATTGAGGACTCGGAGATCACCGGCGAGCAGACGGCCGTCTTCAGCATCGACACCTCGGTGACGCCGCCGCGGTTCTTGATCAACGGCCAGGAATTCAATACCCATAACGTGCGCAAGCTGACGCTGGGCGCTGTGGAGGAGTGGACGGTGACGTCCCAGAACTTCAATCACCCGTTCCACATCCACGTGAACCCGTTCCAGGTGAAGACGGCGGACGGGAAGATCCTCTGGAAGGACACGCTGATGGTGCGCAGCGGAGAGACCTTCAAGGTTCGCACGCGCTACTCGCGCTACATCGGGCAGTTCATGATGCACTGCCACATCGTCGAGCACGGGGATCTGGGCATGGCCGAGATCGTCGAGGTCGTGGCGCCGGCCGAAGCGCACGGGGGTGGGGGACATCACTGAGAGGGCTCGCGAGCCCTGGAAGGACGAGCGGCCGGGGAGAGCTCCCTGGCCGCTGCCACGCCACTTCATGGCTCAGGCGAAGCGGACGGCGTAGACGGGAGGCAGGTGCGCGGACACGTGCGCCCAGGAGTCTCCGCTGTTCTCGGAGACCCAGAGCGAGCCCGTGGTGCTGCCGAACGCGACCCGCTCTCCCGAGGCGTCCACGTCGAGTGCGTGGCGGAACGTGAGATCGTAGGCGTGCTCCTGGGGCAGCCCCTCGCGCAGCACCTCCCAGCTCTTTCCAGCGTCTCGCGTGCGAGAGACGACGACGTGGGCCTGGACGGGGACGCGCACCTCGTCCTTGATGGCGGGGACGCGCCAGGCGATGTCCGGGTTCGTGGGGTGGGCGGCGATGGCGAACCCGAAGACGCTCGGAGCGCTCTCGGGGATCGTCTCCCACTGGGTCCCCCCGTTATCGGAGCGGAAGACACCGTTGTGGTGCTGAGACCAGAGGCGGTCGGGGTGCGCGGCGCAGCGCGAGACCATGTGCGGATCCTGGATGACGGGATCCTCGCGCCGCTCGGGAGGCATGTACTCGGCGAACATGCCGTGGCTGGTGACTTCCCAGCTCGCGCCTCCGTCCAGGGTGCGCCAGACGCCGCCGCACGAGACGCCGATGAGGAGCTCCTTCGCGTTCTTCGGGTGGGGGCAGATGGAGTGGATGCCCGGCATCTCGGTGCCGCCACCGAACCACTGCTTGCGCATCGGGTGTTCCCAGAGGCTGCGCACCAGCTCCCAGGAGCGGCCGCCATCGTCCGAGCGGAAGAGGCCACCGCCGATCGTCCCGCACCAGAGCGTGTCACCCACCCCCTCCAGCGCCCAGATCTGCTCGACGCGCCAGGGCCACGGCTTGCCATCGGGGAGGGTGTCCACGACGCCGTCCGGCTGCTTCGGGAAGGCGGGGGCGGCCAGCTCATTCCAGCGCTGCCCTCCATCCGAGGAGGCGCGCAGCTTCACGCCAAAGTGGCCCAGGCCCAGCGCGGCGTAGACGGTGCCATTCGCGGCAGGCCGGGAGACCAGCGAGACCGAGTCCCCGAGGAAGGAGGTGTTGGCGATGCGCCAGCGGCCCTGGGTGCGGCGGACTTCGAAGAGCCCCTTGCGGGTGGCGGCGAAGATGCGATCGGACATGGTCATCCCCCTGAGAGAGCCTGCATGACGTAGAGCTCGGCGGATTCGTTGATGGGATCCCGTTGGGCCGCGCGGTCGCGGATCTGGCTGCCGTTGACGAAGACAACGACGTGCTGGCGCATGGCACCCTGTTCATCCAGCACATAGCCGCGTGCCTGAGGGTGGCGGGCGAAGTACTGCTCGAGGGCCTCTCGAACAGTGGTCCCGGTCACCGTCTCAGTGGGACACGACACATGACGCTGGATGCTGGAGGTGAATGTGATGCGCGGCACGGCGGCGCACCCTACCATCCGAGTTCCATCAGGTCATCCTCCAGACGCTGTGCTCTAGTGCCTGGGCATGGAACCCTCGGATCTCAGCTTGCTCGCGACCTTGGATGCACTCCTCCAGGAAGGCAGCGTGACCCAGGCGGCCCGCCGGCTCGGCCTGTCAACGTCGATGACGTGCTGAGCGAGCTGGGCCACGAGCGCCGTGTGGCGCGGGCCGTGCCAACCCCCGCACGCGGCTCGACCCCACGGATCCCACGAGCGGCACCACGCGGAAGAGGGCGCCCCGCACGAGGACTCGCCCGTAGCTTGAAGTGTCACCGCTCGGCCATGGGCTGGTGGCTCACTACGCGCTCGGCCTGCCGGCCCATCAGCTCGGAGTAGTGATCGTGCCGGGCCACGAAGGTGCCCAGGCCGGCGGACGCCGAGCGCAGCTCCACGATGAGGCCCTTCAGCTCCGCATGAGGCAGGTAGGCCGTGACGATCTCCCAGCCTGGGAGGTCCAGGTTCGCATCGAAGCTCAGCAGCTGACCCCGTCGCCCGGTGATCAGCCGCTGGGCGCGGGGCCTCGCCTCGCGTGGCACGTGGAGCTCCAGGTGGAGGATGGGCTCCAGGAGCACCGGCTCCAGCTTGGGCAGCACCTCCACCATGGCCAGGCGCGCGGCCGTGCGGAAGGCCTGATCGGAGCTGTCCACTGAGTGGAAGGTTCCCCCCGTCAGGGTGACCGCCACGTCCACCACCGCGAAGCCCAGCGGTCCTCGGCGCAGGCCCTCGAGCACTCCCTCCTCCACCGAGGGGATGTACTGCCGGGGCACCGCGCCGCCCACCACGGCCGAGGTGAAGGAGAAGCCCTGCCCGCGAGGCAGCGGCCGCACCTCCACCACCACGTCTCCAAACTGGCCATGTCCGCCCGACTGCCGCTTGAAGCGGGTGTGGTGCGTGCCGTGCCGCCGGACGGTCTCCCGGTAGGGGATGGGGACGGGGTGCACCCCCACGGGCACACGCAGGTGTGAGCCCAGCCGCTCGAGGGCCTCTCGGAGGTGCAGCTCGCCTTGGCCCCCGAGCAGCAGCTGCTGGGTGTCCGGATCCTGGTCCACGGCCAGGGAGGGATCCTCCTCCACCAGCCGGGCCAGCGCGCCCGGCAGCTTCACGTCATCCGTGCGCTTCTGCGCGGAGATCGCGACCTGGTGCACGGGAGGTGGCGCCACGGGCCAGCCCATGGTGCGGCGCACGCCGCCCATCTCCACGCGATCTCCCGTGCGTGCCGCGTCCACCCTGCCGAGGATCGCCACCTCTCCCTCGGCTGCGGCGGAGACCGGCGTCTGACGCGCCCCATGGGGCTGGAGCACCCCACTCACGCGTCCTCCGCCGAGCGTGCTCCCATCCGCCACCGTGCCCCGCCAGATGCGGGCCAGCGATTGCTTCCCCACGTGCGGCACGTACCACGTCTTGAAGGACTGGACCATTGGACCGCCGCCAGCAGAGATCCCCAGGCGCGTGCGCGTCTCCTCGACGCCGGGCACCTCGTGCCGCAGCCCCTTCAGGAGCCTCAAGAGCCCCAGGCCTCGCTCGGCCGAGCCGATGAAGACGGGCACCAGCCGATCCTCACGCAGCGCCCGCGCCATCTGCTCATAGAGCACCCCTGGCGGAGGCACTACGTCCTCGATGAGCTGCTCCAGCAGCGCGTCATCCTGGTCCGCCAGCCGCTCGAGCATCTGGCGGCGTGCCGCCTCCTCCAAGGGTCGATCCGTCTCGGGCAGGGGGATGAGCGCTGCCTCTCGCTCGCCGGTCATGCCCCAGGCCCGCTCGCTCACGAGATCCACCACGCCCACCATCCGCTCTCCCTCGCGCAGGGGGATCTCACGCAGGACCAGCGGGCGCGCGGAGACGTTCTGCAGCGACTCGAGGAGCCCTCGCACCGAGGCGCCGCTCTCGTCCAGCGCGTTGAGGAAGAGCAGGTGGGGGATGTGCTGCGTGTCGAGAAAGTGGAACAGCGGTGACAGGGCTGCCCCGCGCTCTGGGCCGGTGTCACACACCACCAGCGCCGCGTCGCAGACCATCAACGCGTGCCGCGCCTCGAGGGAGAACTCGGGAGCACCCGGGCAGTCAATGAACGTCCAGCGCTCGCCCAGGAAGTCGGTGGTGACCGCTGCCAGCTCCGCCGTCATCGTGCGCCCGCTGGCCGTCCCGCTTCCCCCAGGGGCTCGCAGGGAGCCTGCTCCGGTGACGCGCAGCAAGGACTCCAGCAGGGTCGTCTTTCCCGAACCCTGCGGACCGACGAGGGCGACGACACGCGGTGAGGCGGGGTGCTTCATATGGACGCTCCTGCGGGCGGCGGATGATTCCCGCGGGAAAGGTGGAGCACGGGTGTGCGCTTGAGAAGCAGGAGCGAGCGGACTGGCGAGGGCCCTCTCCCGTGTCTCCTCGAGGACCCTCGTGCTCCGCGCCGCCTGCTAGGGCGCCAGCGTGCTGCCCTCGTGCTCGGCCAGCTTGAGCAGCTCCTGCTGGGACAGCTCTTCCATGCTGCGCTGCATCTCCACGCCCACGGTCCGAAGGTCCTCCTCCTCCGCCACGCTCATCAGGCGCGGGAAGAGCGTGTCCTCCTCCTCCTTCACGTGGGCCTGCACCGACATCATGAGTTGGTGCACCTCCTGCTCGAGGCGCGGATCGCTGCGCTTCATCTGGAGGATCTCCGCGATGAGCTGCTTGACGTCGGCGTGATCCTGCATCGACTGGTCCACCATGTCCTGGATGCCCATCCGCATGCAGAAGGGATAGAAGTGCCGCTCCTCGATCGTCGCGTGGATGGTGAGCTTCTCCGAGATCTGGCCCAGGAGGGTGATCTTCTCATCGGCCTCAGCCTGCTGGATGCGGTCGAAGAGCTCATCCACTTCCCGGTGCTGCTGCTTCAGCATTGCGAGCGCGTCCATGAGGGCGGGCTCCTTTCTGGTCTCAGGGTTCGAGCCAACGGTCCGCACGCAACCAGACTCGGGCAAGCCATGCGCTCGCCCGGACGGGGGGCTTGATGGCCGAGGGGCGGAGCGTGCAAGACTGAGCATCCAAGGAGTCAGCGCGACATGAGCAGGAACGTGGGAATGGGCATCCTCAGGATGTTCTCGGTCATCGGCGGGGTGTGCATCCTCGCCTTCGTCGTGCTGGTGGCGGGAACGGCCTTCATGCCCGGAACGAAGATCGGGCACGTGTTCGGTGCTTCGGCGGAGGCGCTTGCGGGCAAGGAGCTCGAAGGGCGCCCGCTCGCGGCTCCCGTGCCTCCAGTCGCCGCGACGACAGCGGCCTCTCCCGATGCGGGGACGGGACCTGCGGCCGACGCGGGGACCGGTGCCGCCACCGCGCCAGGGGAGCAGGGGGGCGCAGCGCCCGCTGGAGCACAGGGGCTTCCAGAGCAGCAGGGCCGGTGATGCGCCAGCTGCTCATGGGGACGGCGCTCTCTTTCGGGCTGCTGGCCCTGGCATTCTGGCCGCTGGAGCGCTCGTTCCCCGCGCGCGCCGGGCAGCGCCTCCGTCGTCCAGCCTGGGGCGTGGATCTCGCTTTCTTCCTCGGCCAATACCTGGCGTGGGGGCCGCTCGTCGTGCTCTCGCTCACGGGCCTCCAGGATCTCCTGCGCCCCAGCGTCCTGGCGGAGCTGCGCGCCGCGGTGAGCCTCCAGCCCGTGTGGCTCCAAGTCGTGGAGGCGGTGGTGCTCTGCGATCTGTGCGTGTACTGGTGGCACCGCCTGTGTCACCAGGTGGAGTGGCTCTGGCGCTTCCACGCCGTGCACCACTCGGCGGAGCACCTGGACTGGCTGGCGGCGCACCGGGAGCACCCGCTGGATGGGCTCACCACTCAACTCGTGTGCAACCTTCCCGCCTTCGTCCTGGGCATCCCTCTGGCGCCGCTGGCCATGGTGGTGGCCTTCCGTGGCATGTGGGGCGCCTTCATCCACTCCAACGTCCGCCTCCCGCTGGGCCCGCTGGGGTTCCTCCTTGGTGCGCCAGAGCTGCACCACTGGCACCACGCCCGTGTCGAGCAGACACGGCACAACTTCGCCAACCTCGCTCCTTATATGGACTGGCTGTTCGGCACGTACCACCGGCCGGAGGGAGAGGAGCGGTGGGCGCTTGGGCTCACCACGCCGTTCCCGCGTGGGTACCTGGCGCAGCTCGTCTCACCCCTGCGTGCCCTTGTGCTCTCCGTCCGCGAGGCCCCGGGAGTTCCGCCGGCCGTCGGAGGGGGGCAGCCGCAGGCGGCGGATCGCGCGTAGCAGCAGCTCCTCGTCCATCGGGTTGACGAGGAAGCCCTTCGCGCCGAGCTGGTGGGCTCGCTCGAAGCCCTCGTCCTCCGAGGTGCTGTGGACGATCAGCGCACCGCCGATCTGGAGCTCTCCCATGAGCAGCCCCTCCATCGCCTGCACGGGCGCGAGCACCAGATCCGAGGGGCTCGTGTGGAGCACCTCCAGCGCCGTGGCCACCTTGGCCGAGTAGCCGTGACGGGTGAGGATCCGGGTGATGAGGACGGCCGTGACAGGGGCCCAGCCGTAGAGCAGGACGGGGGCATCCGGATCGGGCTCGGACTCGGGCTCGGGCTCCTGGGATGACTCCCGGATGCCGTACAGCTCCGCGAGCGCGCGAGCCAGGGCCGCGTCCGAGGCGAGGTGCGGCTCGACCCGAGGCTTGCCCGAGACGGCACGCACCGCATCCAGCGCCTCGATTGAGGCTGGGGCGGGCAGGGCGACGTGGAGGACTTCCTTGTCCCGCAGCTCCAGGCGGAGCGGGACGGTGCGGTACTGCCGCGCGATTCGGAGGGGGATGAGCCGGGAGAGCTTGCGGTCCAGCGGCGCACGCTCCAGGTCCACCGCGTCGATGCCAAGCTGATCGGAGAGCGCCTGCAGCACGTCGGACTCCGTGCAGATCCGCTCTCGGACGAGCGCCCGGCCGAGGGGGACCCGGGCCTCGTGGTGGTGCACCAGTCCCAGGCGGAGCTGGGCGCGGCTGACCACTCCCCGCTCCAGGAGGATCTCCCCCAGCATGCGCCTCGTGCCGATCTCCATGATTGAGTCGTAGATGGCACCTCGAAGGCTTCCCGACGACGGGCACCCGGCACGGCCCTTGATTGCTCACTTGCCCAGGGGGCTTTCCTGAGAGACTGGGTGTGGCCAGCCGGGCTGGCCTTGTGAGGAGGAGCGACCATGGACGACGTGGAGGTGCTCATCGCGGGCGCAGGGCCCACGGGCCTGACGCTGGCGGTGTGCCTGGAGCGCTATGGCATCCAAGTCCGCCTGGTGGATCGACTGGACGGCCCCTCGCCGCTGTCGCGGGCGCTGGCGGTGCAGGCCCGCACGCTCGAGGTGTTCGACGATCTGGGATTTGCCGCGGCGGCGCTGTCTCGGGGCCAGCGCGTGGAGGGAGCCAACATGGTGGCTCGAAACGGGCGTCAGGCGCACCTGAGCCTCGGAGGCTTTGCCGGGCTCGAGTCTCACTACCCGTTCATCCTCGTTCTTCCGCAGGACGCCACCGAGGCGCTGCTCACGGAGCAGCTCACGGCGCGGGGTTGCAAGGTGGAGTGGGGCGTGGAGCTGGAGGGGCACCGCGCGGTAGAGGGGGCGGTGGAGGCCACGCTTCGTCACAAGGACGGGAGGCAGAAGACGGTGCGTGCGCGGTGGCTCGTGGGCTGCGATGGCGCGCGCAGCCAGGTGCGCAAGGCAGCCGGCATCCCCTTCGAGGGCGAGACGTACGAGGACGTCTGCATGCTGGGGGACGTTCACGTGGACTGGTCCCTGAAGCCGGGCGAGATCTACCTCATGCCCTCGGAGCGGGGCGTGATGGCGGCCTTCCCCATGCCGGGCGAGTCCCGCTTCCGCCTCGTCACCATCATCCCTCGAGACATGGCTCCCCCGGGTGACACGCCTACCCCGACGCTCGAGCAGTTCCACGAGGTGGTGTCCCGCATGGCGCCTGTCCCGACCCGGCTGAGCGAGCCGCGCTGGACGAGCGGCTACCGGCTGCATCGCCGCGGCGTGCCTCGCTACCGGGAGGGGCGAGTGCTGCTGGCGGGAGACGCGGCCCACATCCACAGCCCGGCCGGTGGACAGGGCATGAACACGGGCATCCAGGATGCCTACAACCTCGCCTGGAAGCTGGCGCTGGTGCTCCAGGGGAGGGCAAGCGAGTCGCTCGTGGACACCTACGGCACCGAGCGAGAGCCCGTGGGCCGCAAGCTGCTGGAGGGGACGGACCGGATGTTCGGGTTCGCGGCGGCCAAGGGACCTGTGGCTCGGTTCGCGCGCAAGCACCTGGCCCCGCTCCTGGCTCCCATCCTCTCGCGTCCAGGGCTCCAGCGCCGGGTGGTGCGGTTCATCTCCCAGCTCTACCTGCGCTATCGCCACAGCCCGCTGTCCACCGAGACGGTTCGTGGGGCGGAGGGACCGAGTGCCCCTCTTGCACAGGGGCCAGCGCCCGGTGAGCGGGTGCCGGAGGTTCCGATCGCCGGGGAGGGTATCACCCGGCTGTATGAGGCCTTGCGAGGGCCCTCACACGTGCTCCTGCTCTTCCAGGGGCTGGATGTGCCCGCGCCGTTCGAGGAGCTCCTCCGCCTGGCTCGCACCCTGGAGTCCAGCTATGCCGGGTGGCTGCGCGCATGGGTGGTGACCCCGGAGGCCCAGCGGGCAGGGGCCGGCGTGCTGGTAGATGTACAAGGGCACGCACACCAGCGCTTCGGCGCAGGGGCGCCTTGCGCCTACCTGATTCGTCCGGACAAGTACGTGGGTTGCCGCCTGCGCCCCATTGAGTCCTCCCTGCTGCTCAACGAGCTGAGGAGACGTCTCGGAGGGCCCGTGGCGCCGACGGTGTCCAGTCAGGCTCCAGCGGCAGGGTGAGCGGTGCCTCCCTCAGGGGAGGGGAGCGGCGGAGCCTTGGGGCGGTACTCGTGGATCCACACCACCTCGACTCCCCAGGTGAAGAGCACCCAGTGCCGGGAGAGGCGGACGAAGTCTTCCGCCTCGATGGGCCGCGTCACCGTGAGGATGCGCGTTCCAGGTCGGCAGGTGCGGAACCGCTCGATGAGCCGGGCCTTCGTCTCCGGGGTGAGCGCCAGCCAGTTGGTGAAGAGGTGGGTCGCGTCTCCCAGCTCCTCGCGCGTCATGTCTCCCACGGTGAGCGTGATGCCCACCGCCTGGAGCCGCGGTGCCACGCGCGTCACGTGGTCGGCGATGAGCTCGATTCCTCGGGCCTCGGCCCCCAGCCAGCTCGCGGCGATGAGCACCCTGCCTCGCCCCGCGCCCAGATCCACCAGCCGGCTGCCTCGCCCGAGCCCCGCCCGCTTGAAGAGGTAGAGCGCCGACATCAGCGGCGTCTCTCCATAGATGAGCTCCCGGAAGCGCTGGCCGGTGGTCTTCAGCGCTCGGACCACCTCGAAGGTGCGCCGCGCGCGGTAGGGGGTATGGCGGATCTCCGCCCACCAGATGCCCAGATAGGATGGCAGCAGCCGGGGGTGCCAGAGCAGCAGGAGCAGGTCGGTGATGCGCGTGAGGAGGGCGAAGACCAGCACCTGCAGCCGAAGGGCGACGAGCTCGAAGAACGGGAGGTCGAACTCCTCCAGATCATCATCGCGCTTCGCTCCCGGGGCGGGAGGGGTGGGCTCCGTCATGCGATCCCGTGGCTGGGTGGAATCCGATTGGAGGCCGACCGTACACCCGGACGGAGAGTGACTCCAGACGCCAGGGGCTGGCACGCAGAGCGCTAAGCGGGCGGGCAGGCAGGGACGGCCTTCCGGGCTGCGATGCAGGTTCCGCCGCTTGCCTGGTAGGAGAGTGCTATGGTCTCCGCCCGTGGCGCCCCACGAAGATGATGACGAGCAGGACTCAGGGCAGTTCGAGACTGCCAGCATGCCGGTCGAGCGAAAGGGCACGGTACGGATCAAGCTCGTGTTCCTGTCGGGGCCAGATGCGGGAAAGAGCCATGCGCTCGTGGCTGGGACCTATGTGCTCGGTACGGCCCCGGCGTGTGACTACGTCCTGAAGGATCGTGCCGTGTCCCGGCAGCACCTCACCCTGGAGGTGAAGGAGAGCGGCGTGCTGGCCCGGGACATGGGCTCGCGCAATGGCTCGTTCTGCGAGGGCATGCGCTTCACGGAGCTGGAGGTCCGTCCCGGCGCGGTCCTCAAGCTGGGCACCACCGAGCTGAAGATCCTCCCGGAGGACTCGCGCGAGCGCGTCATTCCTCCCTCCGCACGCACCCGCTTTGGCTCCCTGGTAGGGGCCAGCCGGAAGATGCGCGAGGTGTTCACGGTGCTGGAGCGTCTGGGAGCCGGAGACGCGGACGTGCTCATCCAGGGCGAGACGGGCACGGGCAAGGAGGGGTGTGCCGAAGGCATCCACGCGACGAGCAAGCGCCACGATGGGCCCTTCATCATCGTGGACCTGGCGGGCATTGCGCCCACGCTGATTGAGTCGGAGCTGTTCGGGCACGTGAAGGGGGCCTTCACCGGCGCCCAGTCGGATCGGGCCGGGGTGTTCGAGCGGGCCGATGGCGGCACGGTCTTCCTGGATGAGGTGGGGGAGCTGCCTCCGGACATCCAACCCCGGCTGCTGCGCGTGCTGGAGCGGCGGCAGGTGAAGCGGGTGGGCGCCAATGACTACCGCACCGTGGACGTGCGCGTGGTGGCGGCCACGCACGTGGACCTGGAAGGGGCGGTGAAGGCGGGGAAGTTCCGCGAGGATCTGTTCCACCGGCTGGCGGTACTGCGGGTGACGCTGCCGCCGTTGCGCGAGCGGCTGGATGACATTCCACTGCTGGTGGACACGGTGCTGGAGCGCATGGGGCGGCCGCCGAGCGCGCTGTCGGATCAGACGCGCGCGCTGCTGGCGCAGTACCCGTGGCCTGGCAACGTGCGTGAGCTGCGCAACGTGGTGGAGCGCGTGGTGAACATGGGGGAGGAGGGGCTGCCGGACATCTCCCCCTCGTCACCCACGGACAAGCCGCGCCCGGCCGCTGCCAACGCCAGCGCCGCTGCCACGCCGGAGCTGCCCTTCAAGGAGGCCAAGGAGCGGCTCATCGAGGGCTTCGAGCGCGATTACCTCAAGGGCCTCCTCGAGCGGTGCGAGGGCAACGTCTCGCGCGCCTCGCGGGAGGCCGGCATCGACCGGGTCTATCTTCGCAAGCTGCTGAAGAAGCACGGGCTGCACGATCCCGACGGCCCCTGAGTCAGGGCCGCCCATCGCTCGAGCCCCGGGGCCCCCGCGATTCCGGGTGGAGTCGCGGGGGAGAAGAAGCCCCCTAGTTCATCGGCGCGGTGCCGGACTTCTTCAGGTGCTGATCCAGGAACTTGAGCATCCGCGAGTAGGCCTCCACCTCGTTCTTCTTCTTGGTGAAGCCGTGGCCCTCGTCGGGGAAGATCACGTACTCGACGGGGACCTTGTTCTTCTTCACCGCCTGGACGATGTCGTCGGACTCGGGCTGGATGACTCGCGGATCATTGGCGCCCTGGATGACGAGCAGCGGCTTCTTGATCTTCTCGGCGTGGAAGAGGGGGGAGATGTCCTTCAGCATCTGCTCGTGCTTCACCGGATCGCCGATCTCCTGGTAGAGCGCCTCGCGGAAGGACTCCCACCAGGGCGGGACGCTCTGGAGCGTGCGCAGCCAGTTGGAGACGCCGAAGATGTCCACGCCCACATTGAAGGCGTCCGGGTGGAAGGCCAGCGCCGCCAGCGTCATGTAGCCGCCGTAGCTGCCACCCGCGATGCCGATGCGGCTGCCGTCCACATAGGGCAGGCTGGTCAGGTACTTCTTCGCCTCGAGGCAGTCCTGCAGCGGCTCCTTGCCGTGCTTCTGGTCATCCGCGGTGAAGAACGTCTTGCCGTAGCCGGAGCTGCCGCGGTTGTTGATGCCCAGCACCACGTAGCCGTGGTTGGCCAGGTACTGGAAGATCGCCGAGTAGCCCTTGCGCGTCTGCCCACCGGGGCCGCCGTGCACCCAGACGATGGCAGGCACCTTGTTGTCCGCCGTGGCCTGGTGCGGCTTGTAGAGGATGTTGGGGATGTCCATCCCGTCAAAGGACTTGAAGCGCACCACCTCGGCGTCGATGAGATCCTCCGGGTTGATCTGCGGGGTCAGCGTGTTCGTCAGGCGCGTGGCCTTGCCCGTGGCGAACTCGTAGACGTAGAGGTTGCTCGGGGAGCGATCCCCATTGTGGTAGAAGGCCATGCGCTTCTCGCTGCGCGCGATGGACACCGAGGTGACGTCGCCCTCGGGCATCTGTGGCAGCACCACCTGCTTGCCGGCCTTGGTGTCGTGGAGCCGGATGACGGTGCGCCCATCCTCGTTGATGGCGGAGACGCGGTAGGCGCCGTTCCTGGAGAAGTAGGTGTACATGACGTCCCAGTCGGCGCGCTCCACGTCCTCCTGCTTGCCGGTGGCCAGCACGTAGCGGGCCACGCGCTTGAACTCCGAGCCGTCGTCGGTGAGGAAGTAGAGGGCGGTGGCGCTCGGGTCGAACTCGGCGGCCGAGTAGCTGGCGGCGCCCTTATGCGGGGTGATGTGCTTGTGCTCCTTCTTCGCCACGTCGTAGAGGTGGATGTCGCTGTCGGACGTGGTGCGAGGCTTGTCGAGGGCGATCCACTTCTCGTCCCGGGAGATGTCGGCCACCTGGTAGTTGCCGTCGTTCTGGTAGAGCAGGGTGCGCGCGTACGTCTTCACGTCGTACTTGTAGAGATCGAAGAAGCGCGCGTCCCGCTCGTTGGTGACGACGTAGAAGGCCGAGTAGTCATCCGCCTTCCAGCCGAAGAACATCGCCTTGAGCTTGTCGCCCGGCGTGAGGTCCTTCTCCTTGCCGTCCAGCTCACGCACGTAGAGGTGGTTGTTCTCGTTGCCGCCCTGATCGCGGGTGAAGAGGATGCGCTCGTCGTTGGGGAAGTAGGAGACGGAGAACGTGGAGTCCGTCTTGGACCGCGTGAGCGGCGTGGGCTTGCCGCCGCCCGCGGGCACGCTGTAGGCGTTGAAGATGCCGCTCTCGTTCGAGGAGAAGAGGATCTTCTTCTCGTCCGGGGAGAACGAGGAGCCCGCCAGCTTCGTGGTCGCCATGAACTGCTCGATGGTGTACTGCTTCGAGGGCCGCGCCGTGGACTTCTTGGCAGGCGCCGCCGGTGGGGGAGCGGCCAGCGCCAGCGCGGGCATCAGCGCCAGCGCGGCAACCACTCGGGAGATGAGGGACGACATGCAACCTCCTGGGTACGGGAAGAGGGCTCGAGGGCCCGCGTGCGCACTCTGACGCAACGGTTCGGGGATACGAGAAAACAGCACTCCGATTGCAGCCCCACGCCAGGCAGTCCTCCAGGCGGGGCGGCCTCCGAACCCCTACAGAGGGGCGCTATTCCCTGGAGGCACCGGAACCTCCGTCCGCGGATTTCGTGAATCATTTATCCCGCTGTCGGCTCTTCCTGGATGTGGGCGGTCTTTGGGCCCGTACAGACAGGGGGAATGTATGAGCAGCACTGACGGGCCTGGCCCTGAACGCCAGTCACTCATTGACATCGCCGTGGAGTCCTGGCGCTTCGCGCGCCTCTTCTCTCGCGTCGTCTCCAAGCTCGATGCGGGGGCGCAGGCCCGGTACGAGAGCCAGCTGCGGTGGTACCTCAAGCGGCTGGAGGAGAACCTCCAGGCGTCCGGCCTGCGTGTCGTCAACATCGAGGGCCAGCCCTTCGATCCGGGCATCGCCGCCACCGCCATCAACGCCGCTGACTTCGGGCCAGAGGACACCCTCTACGTCGACCAGATGGTCGAGCCCATCATCATGAGCCCCGCGGGACTGCTCCGCTCGGGGACCGTCCTCCTCCGCAAGGTGCAGCCATGAAGAGCTTCGTCGGAATCGATCTGGGAACTACCAACAGCGCCATCTGCTCCTTTGACGGGGACGCGCTGCGCCTGTGGAAGAGCCCCGAGCAGACAGATGTCACCCCCTCCGTCATCTACATTGACAAGCGCGGCAACAAGCATGTGGGGCAGAAGGCCTACAACTCCGCGCCGCAGAGCCCCGACAACGCGGCCATGCTCTTCAAGCGGCTGATGGGCACCAGCACCCCCGTGCAGCTCAAGGCCGTCAACCTCACCCTCACCCCGGAGGAGTGCTCCGCCGAGGTGCTCAAGGTGCTCTTCGGCTACCTGCCCGAGGAGGTGCGCAACCACGAGGGCACCGGCACCGTCATCACCGTGCCCGCTGCCTTCAACCAGATGCAGAAGGACGCCACCCTGCAGGCCGCGGAGATGGCGGGCATCGGCAAGGTGGCCCTCATGCAGGAGCCCGTCGCCGCCATCATGGCCGTCATGCGCGCCCGTAAGAACGACGGCGTCTTCGTCGTCTACGATCTGGGCGGAGGCACGCTGGACATCGCCGTGGCTGAGAGCCTCGCCGGCCGCGTCAGCCTGCTGGCCCACGGCGGCATCGCCATGTGTGGCGGCCGGGACTTTGACCGGTTGCTGGTGGACGAGGTGGTGAAGCCCTGGCTGCTGCAGCACTTCGATCTGGCACCGGACTTCGCCTCCGATCCGAAGTACCTGCCCCTCATGCGCGCCGCGGCCTGGGCCGCCGAGAAGGCCAAGGTCGAGCTCTCCTCGCGCCCGGAGAGCAAGATCACCCTGGATGAAGTCACCGCACGCGCCCGGGACAGGGCGGACAACGAGCTCTACCTGGACATCCCCCTGCAGCGTGAGGTGTTCGACAAGCTCATCGCGTCGCGGGTGGGGGACTCCATCCAGGCCGCGCGCGAGACGCTGGAGAAGGCCGGGCTCACCCCGAAGGACGTGGAGCGCATCGTCTTCGTCGGCGGGCCCACCCACTACAAGCCGCTGAGGGACAACGTGCTGGAGGCGCTGGGGATCGCCGGGAGCACGGAGGTCAACCCCATGACGGCGGTGACGGAGGGCGCTGCGCTCTTCGCCGAGTCCATCGACTGGAGCTCCGCCACCCGCGGCCGCAAGAGCGCACGTGGCTCCATCTCCACCAGCGGGGCCCTGAACGTCACCATCAACTACGTGGCCCGCACGCCGGACGTGAAGGCCAAGGTGGCCCTCAAGCTCGCCACGCCCCCCCTGCCTGGCACTGCCTTCCAGGTGGACTGCCTCGAGGCGGGGTGGAGCTCCGGGCGGCTGCCCCTCAAGGAGGGGGCCGCCGTGGACGTGCCGCTCGCCAAGAGCGGGGACAATGCCTTCAAGCTCTTTGCCTTCGACCCCAGCGGCGGGCCCGTCAAGCTGGAGCAGGATCGCTTTGTCATCACCCGCGCCGCGGCGACCGTGGATGCCATCCCGGCCTCCCACTCCGTCGGCATCGAGGCCCTGGAGCGCATCGGTGGCCGGGCCACGCTCGACTGGCTGGTGCGCGCCGGAGAGTCACTGCCCAAGCGCGGCAAGCGCGTCTACAAGGCGGCCGAGTCCCTGCGCGCCGGCTCCGCGGGCTCGCTCAACTTCAAGCTGTGGGAGGGCGAGATCGAGGATCCCATCTCCGACAACCGCTTCATCGGCATGCTGAAGATCAACGGCAAGGACTTCGAGGGGGGCGTCATCGCCGCTGGCGCGGATCTCGTCTTCGAGTACGAAGTCTCCGACTCGGGTGCCGTGAGCTTCGAGGTCTCCGTCAGCTCCATTGGCGGCGCCTTCCACTCGGGCCACAACTTCTACTCTCGCCAGGCCGGGCAGATTGACTTCAGCGCCGCCGCCACCCATGTGGCCGAGGAGGGCCAGCGCACCAAGGGGCGCATCGAGGACATCTCCGCCAAGGTGCAGGATCCCCGGCTGGAGGAGGCGCGGCAGAAGGTGGAGAGCGCCGTCTCCATGCGCCCCGAGCAGCGCGATCCCGAGTCCACCAAGCAGGCCCTGGATGAGGTGCTGGATGCACGCCGCCTGCTGGCGCAGATCCGCAAGAACCACCTGAAGACCATCCGCAAGCTGGAGCTGGACGACGCCAAGGGCTTCTTCGAGCAGGCCATTCGTGAGCTGGCCCGGCCCACCGAGGTGTCCACGATCGAGAACCTCATCCGCACCGCCCAGCGGGCCATCGACCGGGACGAGAAGGACTTCGAGAGCCTGCTCGCGGATCTGCGCGGGCGCTTCTTCGAGGTCCTCTGGAGGCAGGACTGGTTCGTGGTGGAGCGCTTCAAGTATGCCGTCGCCTCGCCGTACGCCTACTCGGACAAGGTGCGCTACCAGGAGCTCATCGCCAACGGGCAGCGGGCCATGCAGGCCGGCGACCTGGACAAGCTGCGCGAGGCGGTGTTCGGGCTGACCCGGATTCGCGTCGCCGCCACGGGCGAAGATCAGATGTTCGACGCCACCAACATCCTCAGGAGCTAGCTCATGGTACTGGATCCCTGGTTGCCTGTTGGCTTCGCGCTGCCCGGCGGCGTGAGCACCCGCGCCGCACTGGCCGAGGGGCAGGATTGGCAGATCTACGAGACGGCTCCCGAGGGGAGGGTGCTGGTGGCCCGCGAGGACCTGGCCCGCTCCTGGGTGGGGCGTGGGCTGCTGGAGGCCGACGCCCTGGCCTCGCTGAGCTTCGGCGCGGAGACGTACCGCGTGCTGGCCAGCGACTCAGGGCATCTGCTGGCGCCTGTGGATGCCAGCCCCCGCATCCGGGATGGGAGCGAGGCGCTGGCGTTCTCCATCGCCCTGCGCGAGACGCGCAAGCGGGATGCCACCTCCAACCTGCAGGGTGCGGTCTACGTGGAGCGGTTCTCCCGGCTGCTGCCGGTGCTGTCGACGGGTCCCGAGGTAGCGGATGACCTGGTGCTCGGCACGTGGCTCTCGGGGGGCGTGCGCGTCTCCGCCCAATCGCTGCGGCGGCTCTCCTCTCTCACCCGCGGCCTGAGCATGAGCGAGCTCCAGTCCATCGTCGAGGCGGCCGGCCTGCGCGTCGCCGAGAAGGAGCCAGAGGTCCCCGGTGCCTCCAAGCCGAAGCGCTTCGAGCTACCGGGCCGCGCGACGCTGGAGGCCTTCTTCAGCGAGCACGTCATCGACATCATCGAGAACGCCAGCCGCTACAAGGCGCTGGGCATCGAGTTCCCCGCCGCCATCGCTCTGCACGGGCCGCCCGGCTGCGGGAAGACCTTCGCGGTGAACAAGCTCATCGAGTACCTGGGCTGGCCGAGCCAATCGATCGACTCGTCGTCCATTGGCAGCCCCTACATCCACGAGACGGGCCGGAAGATCGCCAAGGTCTTTGACGAGGCCCTGCGCGCCAGTCCCGCCATCATCGTCATCGACGAGATGGATGCGTTCCTCTCGGACAGACAGCTCTCGGGCGGCCAGGGCCTTCACCACGTGGAGGAGGTGGCCGAGTTCCTCCGGCGCATCCCCGAGGCCATCGCCAACAACATCCTCGTCATCGGGATGACCAATCGGATCGAGACGATTGATCCAGCGCTGCTGCGCCGCGGCCGCTTCGACCACGTCATCGCCGTGGATATGCCCACGGAGGAGGAGGTGCGCTCCCTGCTGGCCAGGCTGCTCTCCCAGCTCCCCTGCGAGAAGGAGCTGGACGTGGAGCCGCTGGTGGGCGCCCTGACGGGCCGGCCCCTGTCGGACGTGGCCTTCGTGGTGCGAGAGGGTGCTCGGCTGACGGCCCGCGCTGGCAAGAGCACCTTGGACGGGGCAAGCCTCACTGCGGCGCTGAAGTCGCTGCCGCCTCGTGAGGGCGTAGGCAAGGAGACCCGGAAGATCGGGTTTGGTAAGTGACGCATGCACCTCATTGAGAATCCCTTTCACCTCCTCGGGGCCTCCCCGAGGGATGACCGGCGGCGCCTCCTGGAGCTGGCGGAGGAGCGGAGCCTGTCGCAGGACCCGGTCCTGTGCACCCAGGCGCGGGCGGACCTGAGCAACCCGCGCAACCGGCTCGCCGCCGAGGTGGCGTGGCTCCCGGGCCTGGATCCGGCCCAGGCCAGCGAAGCCGTGGAGTTCGTGCAGCGCGCCGCCTCGACGGTCCGGACGATGACGGGCATACCCGCCCTGTCCAAGGCCAACCTGCTGGCGGCGGCCTTGCCCAGGCTGGAAGGCACCCAGATGGACAGCGGGCTGGCCATTGGAATCCTGGAGCTGGCGACGCTGATGGAGACATGCGACGCCGAGCAGGTCCGCGCCCTCATCAACGAGGAGCGCGCCGTGGCGGGCTTCCCGGAGGTGCGCGAGGTGAGCGCGGTGGCGGAGGCGCTGGCCGAGCGGCGCCGGCACTACCGTACGGCTCTCAAGAGCGCGCTGGAGGTGCTGCCCCCCCTGGAGCTGGTGAGCCTCGTCACCGTGGTCGTGACAGAGGCCACCGCGCGCGGCACCCGCCCTGCACCGGGGCTCATCGACGACATGGTCGACGCCTACGAGGTGGAGGCCCAGCGCTTCCTGGACGCCGAGGCGCGCAACGTGGAGCTGCTCGTGGAGGCCGTCCGTCGAAGTGTGGCGAAGCAGCTCCCGCGCGCGTTCCTCAAGCGCCTGCTGTCCCGCATCGAGGACGTGGTGACCAACTGGGACATGGTGGCGCAGCCCGTCCAGCTCAGCTCCATGAGCCGCGGGTTGGACCATGCGCTGAGCCACCGGGTGGCGCTCGCGGTGCGCGAGCTGGCACTGGAGCTCTACAACGCGCACGGGCTGCTCGAGGAGTCCAAGCTCCTCACCGCCCTTCTCCAGGACGCCTTCGGAGAGGTGCCCAGGGTGGCCGAGGTGACGAGCGACGACGCCCAGGCGCTCCAGGAGATCGCCCAGAAGCGGGAGGCCTCCCGGCGGGAGTGGGAGCGCGCGATCGCCTACGAGGCCGAGCTGGGCACGTTCCAGCGGCATACCGTTCGGATCTCGCCCGCGGGCATCGACTGGCAGGGGATGCGCTGGCCGCTCGAGGCCATCTCTCGCATCCGGTGGGGGGGCATCGCGGACGAGGAGGGTGGGCACCCCAAGTTCATCATCACCTTCGGGGACGGGGACTCGTCCGCCACGATCACCACCTTCGACAGGCTCGCCTACTCGAGCTTGTTGGAGAAGCTGTGGCTCGCGGTCTGTCGCCGGCTGCTCATCGAGACGCTCATCACGATCGCCAAGGGGCAGAAGGTCGTCTTCGGCGACGTTGTCTTGGACGACCAGGGGTTGGTGCTGCCCCGGCGGCAGGGCCAGTGGGATTCTTCCGCGATCTATGGCACCTGGAACCAGCTCCAGTTCCAGACTGGAAATGGGAGCCTGGTGATCAGGCACCAACAGGATGCCCGCATCTACGCTGAGCTGCCTTACCTGGCCGTGGACAATGTCCACATCCTCGAGACCGCCATCCGCAACTTCTCCGAGCACAAGACCGCCGTCCGGCTCTCCGATCTGCTGAATGATTGAGACGGGCGCTCCACCCGAGGCCTTTTATGCAGAATGATCCGGACGCTCCAGGCGTCCTCCCATCCCGAGGCTTCGCGAGCATCCTCACGCTCGTCTCGGACGTGTCCAAGGACCTGGAGGCCGTGGAGCAGGCCTCCGCGGCTCCTCCGCCGGAGGCGTCCCGGCCGCCCCAGCCCGTGCGCATCGGTCCTGCGCCGGACACGGCCCCCTTCTTCGGCTCCGTGGCGCCTGAGTCGTCGGGCTCCGACGAGGGCACCCCGGCCTGGGTGTATATCGTCGGGGGGATTGGCCTGGTGCTGATGATTCGGTGTCTCGGCGGCTAGCGCTTCGTCCCGGGTGCAGTGCTCCTCGCCTCGAGCCGAGAACCCGAAGGACCTCGATCGGGTAGGCCTCGCGGTGCGTGGCGACCGGAAGCTAGCCCTCCTTCCTTTCCGCGGCGCCCGCGAGGTTCCACGACTCCTGGAGCGACTGAGGGATGCGGAACGTCACACGGCTGCCGCCCGTCTCGGAGGAGTGCAGCGGGTTTTCTCGGTTTCAGGCATGAAGGGGGAGCGCCCTTCCATCATGCTCCCTGTGTTGCGTTGCAGAGGCTGTGCCACCGGTTCCCTGGTCCAAAGGCTCGGCCTCATTTCAGAGATAGGCGAGCAGCCGACCGCACGTGATGACGCCCGCCCACAGCACGAGTGAGGCAATGGCGGAGGCTCTTGCGCGAGGAGGAGCGGGTGCGTCGGTGTCCCACGCCTGGACCGAGCGGAACACTCCATGGTGGAAGAGGAGGGCGTTGAGACAGGCCAGCAAGAGGAGGGTGAGCTTGAGACGGAAGACGAGGCTCATCCCCAAGTGGGTTGCCTGTGGGAGCAGCAGCAGCACCCCTGTTGGCACCACCACCGCCAGGCTGCCTCGGGCCCATGGCAGGAGGTGGCGGGCGAGCTCCGTCACGGGCAGCCGCCGGGAGAGACCGAGCAGGCGGAGGTCGAACATCACGGCCGCGCCGACCAGGACGACGAAGCCGAGGATGTGGAGCACCTCCACCAAGGGGAAGAGCCAAGGCTCGCCACGCAGCAGCTCCGCTAGCCGAGTCGTCTCCAGCCAGCCGAGCCACGCCGGGCCGGCAGCGCTTGGCATCAGCGCAGCTCCACCGTCTCTCCCGACAGGGTGATGCGCTCGGCACGGAGCTCGTCCCGGAGGGTCCGGTGGGGATATCCCTCCACGGTGGCCTCCGCGCCCACGGCCAGCTCCTCGCGCGTCAGGCCTCGGCGCTCCATCCGGGAGGGCGGCGCGAGGACGACATGCCACTTCCTACCCTCCACTTCGAGGGTGACATGGCCATGGGGGTTCTCATACTTCGACTCACGGATGACGCCCGTGAGCGTGCTTGGCTTGTCGCTCTGGTATCCACTCCACCCATGGTGGGCGAGCGCACTGCCCGATATTCCCAACGCCCCGATGACGCCCGTCAGCCATGAACGCTTCATGGTCGTACCTCCTCCTCAAGGGAACGGCCGTCGCGGACTGGTGCATCCCTCCACTGAAAACCGGTGCGCCTCGAGCTCAGGCTTGGATTGACGCGTCAGCAGCAGGCTGACATGTCAACTGACACGTCATAGGAGACGAAGCTCAAAGACAGGTTGGTGTTGATGACCAGATCGCACTCGGCGTTCGTCGTCTCGTGCAGCAGCTTCAAGCTGCCCGTGCCACCACAACCTAGGGGACCAAGCCGCCGCTTGGACGCGAGGCATGGCCTGGACGCCATGAAGGGACTGGAGCGAGCTGGGCCGCGGCTCTACCTTCCGCTTCACCCTCCCCAGGCGGGCCGTGGCCCCTGGGTTGTGAGGGGGCAGGCGGTGCTGTGGAAGGGCGAGGCCCTGCTTGCCCGCTTGAACGTGTCGCTGCAAGATATCTTGATTGACAAATTGAGCCCAAATTGTAAAATGTGCCGAGAATGGCTTCTGACTCCACCTCTCCGCGTAGGTCGCTCGACGACGCGCGTCAGCGCAGGCTGCTGGATGCCGCGCTGACGGTCTTCATGCGCTACGGGTACCGGAAGACGTCCATGGACGAGGTGGCACGCGCCGCCCAGGTGTCGCGGCAGGGGCTGTACCTGCACTTCGCGACCAAGGAGGAGCTGTTCCGGGCCACTCTCCAGCATACGGTGGAGAGCTCGCTGGCCGCCGCCACTGCCGCGCTGGGGGATTCCTCGCTCCGGCTGGAGGCCCGGCTGGTGCGTGCGTTCGACGAGACGACGGGCCGGTACGTCGGCATGATGGGTGCGGGCGCGTCGGACCTCGCCGAGGTTGGCGGCGAGCTCGTCGGCCCCCTGATTGCTCGATACGAGGGGCTGTTCCTGGACGCGGTCGCCAAGGTGCTCCGCGCGTCCGGGTTGGTGGCCGCCTACAAGGCGACCGGGCTCACGGCGCGCCAGCTCGCGGACACGCTGCA
>Ga0190275_10000737_pt1 | contig 26328 bp, 31 predicted proteins | sample Popmic550T_FD_133745 | JGI IMG/M metagenome (GOLD analysis project Ga0190275, IMG submission 133745) | Populus adjacent soil microbial communities from riparian zone of Yellowstone River, Montana, USA - 550 T | ecosystem: Environmental > Terrestrial > Soil > Riparian zone > Trees stand | place...
ATCGCCTTGGCCGCTGGATGTCACCGACCAATCCGTCATCAACGCGCGCTCAAGCGATGAAAACGCCGAGGCGCCTTTTGTCGAGTACCTTCGCGCCCTCCATGCCAAGAAACCGCTCGACCTGATCGTAAGCATCGGCGCGCCGGCGGCCGCGTTCGTGCAACGGCATCGGGAGAATTTGTTTGCCGGCACCCCCATGGTGTTTACGGCGGTGGACGAGCGGCGCGTGCAATTCTCCGTGCTCACGCCAAACGATGCCGTGGTTGCGGTCCGCATCGATTATCTCGATGCCGTCAAGAACATCCTGCAGGTGCTGCCGGACACTAAAAAGGTAGTGGTGATCGTCGGTACTTCTCCCATTGAGAAGTTCTGGCAGGAAGAAATCGGCCGGGAGATAGAACCGCTGGCCGATCGTGTCACGTTTGCCTGGACAAACGAACTTTCGTTCGAGGAGATTTTGAAACACGCCGCGGCCCTGCCGCCGCACACTGCGATCTTCTGGGAACTGATGATCGTCGATGCGGCCGGCGTCGTGCACGAAGGCAACGCGGCATTGGCGCGGCTTCACGCCGTCGCGAACGGGCCTATCTTTTCATATGACGATTCCTTCTTCGGCGGCGAACTGGTCGGTGGCCCGATGCTTTCTGTCCAGGACAGCAGCCGGCAGGCCGCGGCCGTGGCCATCCGCATCCTCGGCGGCGAGAAAGCGGGCGACATCAAAGTGCCGCCGGTGCAGTTTACGACGCCGAAGTTCGACTGGCGGCAGATGGAGCGCTGGGGAATTCGCGAGGCAAGCCTGCCGCCCGGCAGTCAGGTCTATTTCCGTGATCCCGGTCTATGGGACCGCTACAAGCTTCCGATCTTCGCAATCCTGGGCGCCATCCTCCTGCAAAGCGGCCTGATCTGCTGGCTGATCTACGAACACAGGCGGCGCTCGGTTGCCGAGGTTCGATCGCGTAACGCGATGGCCGAACTCGCACATTTCAACCGGCTGGAAACAGCGGGGCAGTTGTCGGCCTCGATCGCGCACGAGATCAATCAACCGATCACCGGAATGGTTCTGAAAGCCAGCGCGGCCTTGCGCTGGCTCACGGTCGAAAAACCCGACGTGAACAAGATTCGCGCCGTGCTCACGGATATTGTGAATGCCGGTCAGCACGCCGGCGATATCATCATCGGCGTTCGCGCGATGTTCAAGAAGGGCTCGAACGCGAAAGCCGCAATCAATCTGAATAACCTGATCAATACCGTTTTGGCGCTGTTGCACCTCGATCTGCAAAAGGACGGCGTGCGCGTCGAGCCGCAACTCGACGAGCAGCTTCCCACCGTCATTGGCGACGCGGTCCAACTGCAGCAGGTGATCCTCAATCTTGTCGTGAACGCCGCGGACGCAATGCGCACGGTGCAGCCGCGTGTCCTGAAGATCCAGACCAGCCGCAGCGTCGCTGGCACGGTTCGCATAGCCATCGAGGACTCGGGTCCGGGCATCAGTGACGCCGACCGCGCGCGTATCTTCGATCCGTTGTTTACGACCAAGGCCGGCGGCATGGGGATGGGGCTTTCGATCTGCCGCTCGATCATCGAGGACCACGGCGGGAAGATCTGGGTATCGGCCGCTGCGAGGAGAGGCGCGATCTTCCAGTTCGAATTGCCAATGGAAGCCGGCAAGGCCGGCGTCGGCGCAATCGCAGCCTAGGTCGCCGAGCGCCACTCCGAGTATCGGCCGCAAAATCTCTCCGGGACAGTTACCACCCCCGCGCCGGGGGCAAACCGTTCACGGTAAACGGTCGGTTAACGCCTGCGGCTTAGTCTCACCGACCAGCGATCCCGGAGCCTGGCCCTTGTCCACCGACGAACCGGCCGACGACCTTTCGAAGCCGCTCGGTCAGATCAAGCGAAAGAAGAAGCCCTTCGTGCTGCCCATTCCATGGGTGGCGCGCGCGCTTGCGGGCGTGCTCGGCCTCTGCGTCGCCGTGCTGGCGGGATGGATCGTGTTCGTCGACGACCCCTATGGCGGCGAGCCTGCCGTCGTGCTCAAGGCCGCAATCGGTGCGCCGCAGGCGAAGGCGGGCAACGAAGGCCAGCCCCTTGCCAAGCCGGCCACGCCGGCCGTCGAAGCCGAGAAGAAGACCGTCACCATCATCGACGGCACGACCGGCAAGCGGCAGGAAATCTCCGTCGGCCAGCAGAGCGCGCCACCCACCGGCGAACCGGCTCAAAAAAAAAGTGAACTGAAGAGCGAGGCGAACCCCGACGCGCTCCTCGACCCGCGCGTCACCGACACCTCGCGCCATGGTCCCATTCCGAAAGTCGGCGCCGACGGCGCGCGCCCTGCCGACATTTACGCGCGCCCGGTGAAGCCGCAGGCGAATCGCGCCGATCAGCCGCGCATCGCGATCGTCATCGAAGGGCTCGGCATCAGTGCCAACGGCACCGCCGAGGCGCTCGCCAAGCTGCCCGCGCCGGTGACCTTCGCGTTCGTGCCTTACGGCATCGACATCGAGCGCTGGGTCGCGCGCGCGCGCGGCGAGAACCACGAGGTGCTGCTGCAGGTCGGCATGGAGCCGTTCGACTATCCGGACAACGCCCCGGTCCGCAGACGCTGCTCACCTCGCTCACCGCCGACGACAACATCGATCGCCTGCACTGGTATCTCGCGCGCTTTCCGGGCTACGTCGGCGTCACCAGCCTGATGGGCGCGCGCTTCATGGCAAACGGAGAAGCGCTCTCCCCGGTGATCCGCGAGGCCGGCAAGCGCGGGCTGATCTGGTTCGACGACGGCTCGTCGCCGCGCAGCACCGCGGCGCAGATTTCCGGCGCCGCCAACGTCGCGTTCGCCAAGGCCGACGCCGTGATCGACGCGGTGCCTACGGCCGCCGCCATCGACAACGCGCTCGCGCGCCTCGAAGCGATCGCGCGCAACCGCGGGATCGCGGTCGGCGCGGCCAGCGCCCTGCCGGTCACGATCGGACGCATCGCCGAGTGGGCGAAAGCCGCCGACGCGCGCGGCATCCTGCTGGTGCCGGTGAGCATGGCGGCGAACCGGGCGAAGACGGGGAGTTAGTCGTTCCGGGGCGCGCGCAGCGCGAGCCCGGAATCCATATCAGCCCGTTGTCATTGCCCGCGAAGGCGGGCAATCCAGTACGCGGCGAACAATCGGTCGGGCACGGCGTTGCGCCAGAACCCGTCGGTGTTTACTGGGGCCCCGCCTTCCGCCTTCGCTGGCGCTTCGGCGGACTGAGACCGAACCCGTCGAAGCCTTGGCGAAGACGGGTCGCGGAGACGACGACGGTGACTGCATGACCAAGTACGACTCCCTCCCCTATCGCCCCTGCGTCGGCACCATGGTGCTCAACCGCAAGGGTCTCGTGTTCATCGGCCGGCGCACCGAGGGGCCGGAGCACGTCGATCTTTCCCGTGTGTGGCAGATGCCGCAAGGCGGCATCGACGAGGGCGAGGACCCGTGGCCGGCGGCGCTGCGCGAGCTGCACGAGGAGACCAACATCTCTTCGGTGAAGAAGCTCGACGAGATCGCCGAATGGCTGCCCTACGACCTGCCGCCGGATGTCGCCAAGCAGGCCTGGAAGGGCAAGTATCGCGGGCAAACGCAAAAATGGTACGCCGTTCGTTTCACCGGCGACGAGAGCGAGATCAACATCCACGAGCCTGCGGGCGGGCACGAGCCGGAGTTCGTCGAGTGGCGCTGGGAGCCGATGCGCAATCTTCCCGACCTGGTCATTCCGTTCAAGCGCCCGGTGTATGAGCGGGTGGTGGATGCGTTCGCGCATCTGGTGAAGTGATCGCGCGCGTATGCCGATCAAAGCCGTGATCTTCGACGTCGGCGAAACGCTGATCGACGAATCGCGGGTGTGGCGCGGCTGGGCAGCCTATCTCAAGGTTCCGGAGGCCGATGTCATCGCCGCACGAGATGACCTCATCGCGCGAGGCGAGCCGCTGCGGCATGTCTTCGACCGCTTTCGCGCAAGCTTCGACCTCGCCGCTGCGCGGCGCGAACGGGCGGCGTTGGGCGATAGCGAAATGTTCGACGCGCGCGATCTCTATCCGGACGCCGAACCGTGCCTGCGCCGCTTACGCACGCTTGGCTATCGTATCGGGATCGCGGGCAATCAGCCCAAAGGCGCGCTCGCGGCGCTGGAAGCGCTCGAGCTGTCCGCGGATTTCATCGCCGTGTCGGCTACGCTCGGAGCGACGAAGCCTTCGGCGGCCTTCTTCGAGAAAGTTGCCGACATGTCCTGCGTCGCCGTGCGCGAGATCGCATATGTGGGTGACAGGCTGGACAATGATATCTTGCCGGCGCGGGCGGCTGGCATGGCGACGATTTTCCTGTTGCGTGGCCCATGGGCGAAGGTACAGGCGCGATTGCCGGAGGCGGCGTTCGCCAGCGTACAATTGACCAGCCTGACGGAAATTCCCGATGCTCTTACGCGCATGAATGCTTCATGACGGACAAGTCCGCCCTGCCCTACCGCCAAAACGTCGGCATCGCGCTGTTCGACACGGCGGGCCGCGTGCTGATCGGCCACCGCTTCAAGCACGACGGACCCGAGTTCATCCTGCCCGGCTTGGAGTGGCAGATGCCGCAGGGCGGCATCGATCCGAGCGAGGACCCGCGCCCGGCCGCCGTGCGCGAGCTTTACGAGGAGACCGGCGTCGTCTCGATTGCCTATCTCGGCGAGACGGCGGACTGGCTCACCTACGATTTCCCGCCCTATGACGGGCCGCCGCACCGGCTGGCGAAATTCCGCGGCCAGCGCCAGAAATGGTTCGCGTTCCGCTTCACCGGCGACGAGCGCGAGATCGCGATGACGGCCTGGCGCAACGACCAGGAGCCGGAGTTCGACGCGTGGCGCTGGGAGCCGCTCGACAATGTAGCGGCGCTGGTGGTGCCGTTCCGGCGCGCGGTTTATGAGGCGGTGGCGCGGGAGTTCGCGCGGTTCGCCGGTTAACCGCCTGCAATTGCTGCAAAAATATCACACCCGGCGTTAACCGCTCCCAACGGCCTTGCTTCCCGCGCGACATGCTTCCAGCATAAGTTGCGGCGTAGGAGGCGAGTAGGAGTATCAATGTTCAAGTTTGTCACTGCGCTGTCTGGCGCGTTGCTCGTGGGGTGGATCCTCGTTGGCTCCGCCGCCGACGCAAACGCGGGTCATCGTCGCGGTCACGGTTGTGCGAATTGCGGCCCGCTGCCGCCGTCGTACACCCACAAGACCAAGACGGTGCACAAGCACATCACGAAGTATCGCGACGTGCACCGCACCAAGTACTTCAAGCGCATCAAGCCGATCATCCATGTGACGCGGATCCAGCCTGTGGTCCACGTGCACAAGGTGACGCGGGTGCACACCCGGCTCGTCGGCGTGCCGTACCCGGTGCATCACCACGTGACGAAGTGGCTGGCGCCCCGGTACGTCATGACGAATCGCGTCGTGTACCTGCGGCCGCAGTGCGGCTGCTACTGAGGCTCTGAGCGCGACGGGCCGCGGCCAGGACTGCGGCTCCAGAACGGACGAAGCGTAGCCGCCGGATCGCGGATGCTGCCGGTCGGCATCGTGTCGACGTGCGGCCTGATTTCGCGCGCCGCGACCGGCGTTCCCGCCAGACATGCGGTTGGGCAGACGGGAGCACGCCCGAGGATTTTCTGCAGCGCGGCCTGCGGCCCGCGCTGGCAGAACTGCCGGATCAGCGCCTTGTCCTCGGTGCCGAAATTCGGGATGCCGCAGGAGGACGCCATCGTTTTCTCAGCCTGACCCCACAACTCCGACATCGTCCGCGCAACGCGCGGCTCGGTGAGCCCGCGCCAGGTCGCAGGCTCGCTCTCCGCCGCGCGCTCCACATAAAGCGCGACGAACGCCATCAGCGCCGCAAGCCCGTCGCGATGATCGACGTGATCGCCCTCTTCGGCGGACGCGTGCGATCGGCTCAGCGCGACCGCCGCGTTGAGATCGTGCGTATACGCGTTGAGCTCGTCGAGCAGGTACAGGAAATCACCCGACGAGCTGGCAGCGCCGGGCCGCAGATAGGTGGTCACGAAGTCGCTCGCCTTGAACCTGGCTGCGATCTGCGCCGGCGCAAAGAACGCGGAGACTTCGTGCGGGCGCTTCGACCGGCCGCCGTTGAGGAGCGGAAAGGCGTCGGTCTCTGCCGTGATGTAGTGGACGGATTCGTGCACCGCGGTCGGCAGGCCGAGGCCCGCCTCGCCGCAGCTGATCCAGTTGAGGAAGAAGGTCTTGTCCCTGGTCTTCTGGTAGATCGCGAAGCCCTCGGGCGCCGCGGCGCGCAATCGCTCGATGGCGGCGGGGCGGCAGTCGTTTGCGCCTTCCGCGTTAATGCTCGCGGCAACAGCCAGGCACGCGAGCGCGCAGGGGATGGACCAGAGCCGGCGCATGATCGCCACTCACCGTGTTGTGCGTGACGACAGGATCGGCGCAAACGGTTAAGTCCAGGTTGCGGAGGGGCAGGTTTGCGGTGGGAGAATGACGCCGCATACTCCGCTCACCCCCGCGAAAGCGGGGGTCCAGGGGCCACACGGAATGAGCTTCTACGTTACATCCTAACCAATAGGCGGAACGGAACGCTCTATGTCGGCATGACCGATGATCTCGTGAAACGAATATGGATGCACAAGACCGAAGTGCTGGCCGGCTTCACGAAAGAATATGGAGTGAAGATACTCGTCTGGTACGAGGTACACGAGTCCAGGGAATCAGCCTTCGCCCGCGAACGTCAAATCAAGAAGTGGAATCGTGCTTGGAAACTCGAGTTGATCGAGAAAATGAATCCAAGCTGGCGTGACCTTTACGACGAAATCGCCATGTAAAGAACTGGATGCCCGCTTTCGCGGGCATGAGCGGAAGCACCCTTAGTGCATCGCCGTGCCCTGCAGGTGGCTGTCGACCTGCTTGTAGTGATCGAGCCGCTCGATCGCGCGGTCGAGAGCGTTGCCACCCTCTATGCCCTTGATCTTCTCTTCCTGCGCGGTAATGCGCTGCTCGAGAACGTCGCGGTCGAACTCCTCGAGCGAGTCGGCGAGATCGGCGAGCACCGTGAGCGTGCCCTCGGCGGAGACTTCCGCGAAGCCGCCGAGCACGACCATGCGCTGCGCCTGTCCGTTGACGGTGACCGTCATGATGCCGGGCCGCAGCGCCGAGACGAGCGGCGCATGTCCGGCGAGCACGCCGAAATCGCCCTCGGTGCCCGGCACGTCGACCTGATCGACTTCGCCGGAGAAGAGGAGCTTCTCGGGAGAGACGAGATCGAAGTGGAAGGTGGCCATCGTTCTATCCAATCACTCGGTGTCATCCCGGCCGAGCGGAGCGAGAGCCGGGATCCAGTAAACACTGCTTGAGCCCAATCGCCCTACCGGTGGTTACTGGGTCCCCGCTTTCGCGGGGACGACAGTCTGAGTTACGCCGCTTCCGCCGCGAGCTTCTTGCCCTTGTCGACCGCCTCTTCGATGGTGCCGACCATGTAGAAGGCAGCCTCCGGCAGGTGGTCGTACTTGCCGTCGACCAATCCCTTGAAGCCCTTGATGGTGTCGGCGATGTCGACGAGCTTGCCGGGGGAGCCGGTGAACACCTCGGCGACATGGAACGGCTGCGACAGGAAGCGCTCGATCTTGCGCGCGCGCGCGACCGCGATCTTGTCCTCTTCCGAGAGTTCGTCCATGCCCAGAATCGCGATGATGTCCTGCAGCGCCTTGTAGCGCTGCAGCACCTGCTGCACCTGGCGCGCGACCGCGTAATGCTCCTCGCCGACAATCAGCGGCGACAGCATGCGCGAGGTCGAGTCGAGCGGGTCCACCGCCGGATAGATGCCCTTCGCGGCGATGTCGCGCGACAGCACCGTGGTGGCGTCAAGGTGCGCGAACGAGGTGGCGGGCGCCGGGTCGGTCAGGTCGTCGGCCGGCACGTAGATCGCCTGCACCGAGGTGACCGAACCCTTCTGCGTGGTGGTGATGCGCTCCTGCAGCGCGCCCATGTCCGTCGCAAGCGTCGGCTGATAACCCACGGCGGAAGGAATACGGCCGAGCAGCGCCGACACTTCCGAGCCGGCCTGCGTGAAGCGGAAGATGTTGTCGACGAAGAACAGCACGTCCTGGCCCTGATCGCGGAAGTGCTCCGCGACGGTCAGCCCCGAGAGGCCGACGCGGGCACGCGCGCCGGGCGGCTCGTTCATCTGCCCGTACACCAGCGCGCACTTCGAACCGGCGGCCGAGCCGTTGTTCTTCTTCGGGTCCTTGTTCACGCCGGACTCGATCATCTCGTGATAGAGGTCGTTGCCCTCGCGCGTGCGCTCGCCGACGCCGGCGAACACCGAGTAACCGCCGTGCGCCTTCGCGACGTTGTTGATCAGCTCCATGATCAGCACGGTCTTGCCGACGCCGGCGCCGCCGAACAGGCCGATCTTGCCGCCCTTGGCATACGGGGCGAGGAGATCCACGACCTTGATGCCGGTGACGAGGATTTCCGCTTCGGTCGACTGGTCGGTGTAGAGCGGTGCATCCTGATGGATCGCACGCTTCTGCGCGGTGTTCACCGGGCCCGCCTCGTCGATCGGATCGCCGACCACGTTGATGATGCGGCCGAGGCATTCGTCGCCGACCGGCACCGCAATCGGCTGCCCGGTGTCGGTGACTGCCTGCCCGCGCACGAGACCTTCCGATGTGTCCATCGCGACGGTGCGCACCGTCGACTCGCCGAGATGCTGCGCAACCTCGAGCACGAGGCGGCCGTCCGGATTGCTGTCTGACTTCAACCCGGCATTGTTCGTCTCCAGCGCGTTCAGAATCGCCGGCAGATGGCCCTCGAACTGCACGTCCACGACGGCGCCGATGACCTGGGTGATTTTTCCGGTAGCTACAGCCATGTCGTCCTCTCAATCGAAACTTAAAGCGCCTCGGCGCCGGAGATGATCTCGATCAGCTCCTTGGTGATGATCGCCTGGCGCGTGCGGTTGTAGGTGATGGTCTGCTTGCGGATCATCTCGCCGGCATTGCGCGTCGCGTTGTCCATCGCGCTCATGCGCGCGCCTTGCTCGGACGCGGCGTTCTCGAGCAGCGCGCGGAACACCTGCACGGCGATATTGGTCGGCAGGAGCTCGTCGAGAATGTCGACTTCCTCCGGCTCGTATTCGTAGGACGCGGCCGCGCCGCCGCCGTTCTCCCTCGCCTCGAACACCGGCGGGATGATCTGCTGCGCGGTCGGGATCTGCGCGATCACCGACCTGAAGCGCGAGAAGAACAGCGTCGCGATGTCGAAAGCGCCCTCGTCGAACAGCGCGAGGATACGCTTCGCGACAGCTTCCGCATTGACGTAGCCGATATTGCGCACCGAGCGCAGCTCGATCACCTCGACGATCTGCTTCTCGTACAACCGCCGCAGCTGCTCGAAACCCTTGCGGCCGACGCACAGGAACTTGACCGTTTTGCCCTCGCCCTGCAGGCGGTTGGCGTGCTCGCGTGCGAGCCGGACGATCGCCGAATTGAACGCGCCGCAGAGGCCGCGCTCTGCGGTGCAGACGATGAGCAGATGCACCTGGTCCTTGCCGGTGCCGCGCAACAGCGCGGGCGCGGTGTCGAGCCCCGCGACCGAGGCCGTGATGTTCCCCAATACCTTGTCCATGCGCTCCGCGAAGGGGCGCGCGGCCTCGGCGGCCGACTGGGCGCGGCGCAGCTTCGACGCCGCGACCATCTGCATCGCCTTGGTGATCTTCTGCGTCGCCTTCGTGGAGGCGATGCGGACCCGCATGTCCTTGAGTGAGGCCATGGTCTAGCAACTTGCTCCGGCGCTTTAAGCGAAGCTCTTCGCGAACTCGGTCACCGCCGCCTTCAGCTTCTCGGCGGTGGCGTCGGTGAGGTCACCGGTCTTGCGGATGTCCTCGAGGATGTCGGCGTGCTTCGAGCGCAGCACACTCAGGATCCCGTCCTCGAAGGCGCGCACGCGGTTGACCGCGATCGGATCGAGATAGCCGTTGACGCCGGCGTAGATCACGGCCGCCTGCTCTTCCATCTTGAGCGGCGAGAACTGCGGCTGCTTCAGCAGCTCGGTCAACCTCGCGCCGCGCGCCAGCAAGCGCTGCGTCGTCGCGTCGAGGTCGGAGCCGAACTGCGCGAAGGCCGCCATTTCGCGGTACTGCGCAAGCTCGCCCTTGATGCGGCCGGCGACCTTCTTCATCGCCTTGGTCTGCGCCGCAGAGCCCACGCGCGACACCGAGAGGCCGACGTTCACCGCCGGGCGGATGCCCTGATAGAACAGGTCGGTCTCGAGGAAGATCTGCCCGTCGGTGATCGAAATCACGTTGGTCGGAATGTAGGCGGACACGTCGTTTGCCTGCGTCTCGACCACCGGAAGCGCGGTGAGCGAGCCGGCGCCCGCGGCGTCACCCATCTTGGCGGCGCGTTCGAGCAGGCGCGAGTGCAGATAGAACACGTCGCCCGGATAGGCTTCGCGGCCCGGCGGGCGGCGCAGCAGCAGCGACATCTGGCGGTACGCGACGGCCTGCTTCGAGAGATCGTCGTAGAAGATCACCGCGTGCATGCCATTGTCGCGGAAGTATTCGCCCATGGTGCAGCCGGCGAACGGCGCGAGATACTGCATCGGAGCGGGATCGGAAGCGGTCGCCGCAACCACGATCGAGTAGTCGAGCGCGCCCTGCTCTTCCAGCACCTTCACGAACTGCGCGACGGTGGAGCGCTTCTGACCGACCGCGACGTAGACGCAGTAGAGCTTCTGGCTCTCCGGCGCGCCCGCGGCGTTGAGCGGCTTCTGGTTGAGGATGGTGTCGAGAATGATCGCCGACTTGCCGGTCTGCCGGTCGCCGATGACCAGCTCGCGCTGGCCGCGGCCGATCGGGATCAGCGAGTCGATCGCCTTCAGGCCCGTCGCCATCGGCTCATGCACCGACTTGCGCGGAATAATGCCGGGCGCCTTCACGTCGACGCGGGCGCGCTTGTCGGACTCGATCGGACCCTTGCCGTCGATCGGATTGCCGAGCGCATCGACCACGCGGCCGAGCAGGCCCTTGCCGACCGGCACGTCCACGATTGCGCGGGTGCGCTTGACGGTCTGGCCTTCCTTGATCTCGCGGTCGTTGCCGAAGATCACGATGCCGACGTTGTCGGTTTCGAGGTTGAGCGCCATGCCGCGCACGCCGTTCTCGAACTCGACCATCTCGCCGGCCTGCACGTTATCGAGGCCGTAGACGCGCGCGATGCCGTCACCGACCGAGAGCACCTGACCGACTTCCGAGACCTCGGCCTCCTGGCCGAAATTCTTGATCTGCTCTTTGAGGATGTTGGAAATTTCTGCGGCGCGGATGTCCATCAGCGGGCCTCTTTCATCGCGATCTTGATCGAATTCAGTTTGGTGCGCAGCGACGCATCGACCATGCGGGAGCCGAGCTTCACCTTCAGCCCGCCGATGATCGATGGATCGACCTCAACGTCGATCCTCACGTCCTTGCCGGTGACTTGCTTGAGCGCGTCGCGGATTTCCGCCATGCGCGCGTCATTGAGCCCTTCGGCGACGGTGACTTCGGCGGTCACCTCGCCCTTGTGGGCGGCGACGAGCTTGTTGAAGCCGCGGATGATCTCGCGCACCGCAAACAGGCGGCGGTTCGCCGCCACCACGCGCAGGAAATTCGCAGCGGTCCCCTTGATGCCGGCCTTGTCGAGGATCGCGGCAAGGGCCTTGGCTTGGTCGTCTGCGGAAAACACCGGCGAGCGCACCAGGCGCGACAGGTCGGGATTGGCCGCGACGAGACCGTCGAACGCCTTGAGGTCGGCCTGGACCTGATCGATGGCGCTGGTCTCACGCGCCAGCTCGAACAGAGCCGTCGCATAGCGCCCCGCCATGCCCGAAACGATGCCGCTTTCGCCTGCCACGCTCTCGCCCGCCGCTTGTTTTTATGACGCTTGCCGCAGGCCCGGCGCCGCGCTGGGGCTGCGCCTTAAGCCCTTGGAATTGAAGGGACTTTTTCCGCGGCTTCCCGGCAATTGCGTTGGCCCGCGAAAATCGCGCGTTTGCTAACACACGGGCCACGGCGGTGCAACATAGCGCTGGGCCACGGCGGTTATCCGGAGGGATGGCCAAGCCCGCTGGCTCGCCGTACTGCACCCCAGTCGCCCCTATGCACGCGGCGGAATTCTTCTCAGAATGCCTTGAGGCGTTCAGGAGGGGGGCTCATGCGCGTGAAGACGTTGCTGTTCGCATTTCTTTTGGCCGCCGGCCTGCCGGCATCCGCGCTGTCGCAATCGCGGCCGGTCTCGACCGTTCTGCCCGTACCATCGACGTGGGTATCCCAGAGCAGCGGAACGCTGCTGGTGGTGCATATAGCGAGCGACGGCGTCATCCAGGGCGCCTTCACAAGCACTGTGTGCGGTCCGATGGTCACGCGGATCGTCGGCAAGGTCGTGTCGCAGACGATTACCTTCGCGACCACGCTCGCGTCCTGCAACAGGATCATGGCATGGCGCGGCAAAGTCTCGGATAAAGCGATCGCCACGGGGGTCACCACGATCTCGGTCCGGCAGGACGGCACGGTGTCGTCCGCCGGCCCAAACGGTGACCTCTTCGCCCGAACAAGGTAGCTGCGGCACGTCTCGCATCTGCCATCTGCCGAAATATTGGCGCGCGACCCGGCGCGTAGGCTACGACATGGCGATCCGCCATGGCCGACCTGCTCCCTTCTGATCTCTCCACCGGCGCGCTCGCCTTCCTGCTGGCGACCGCCTTCATTGCCGCGCTGGCGCGCGGCTTCTCGGGCTTTGGCGCCGCGCTGATCTTCCTGCCGCTCGCCGCAACCGTCACCGATCCGAAGATCGCCTCACCGCTGCTGCTGATCACCGACGCAGTACTCGCGGTTGGCTTTATCCCGCCCGCTTTCCGCATCGCCGACAAGCGCGAGGTCGGCATCATGGGCCTGGGCGCCGCGATCGGGATTCCGCTCGGTACGCTCATCCTGGTGCGCACCGATCCGACGCACATCCGCTGGGCCATCGTGGTGCTGGCGACCGCGATGCTCGCGCTGCTGATCTCCGGCTGGCGCTATCGCGGCAAGCCGACCGCGCCGCTCTCCTTCACAGTCGGCGGCTTCGCGGGCGTGTGCAGCGGCGCCGCCCAAGTGGGCGGGCCGGCGGTGATCGCTTACTGGCTCGGCAGCCAGAGTCCCGCCGCGATCATCCGCGCCAACATCATTTTGTATTTCGCGATCTCCATCGTGATCGCGATTATCGCCTATACGATCGCCGGCGTGATCACGCTGACCGTGCTCAAGCTCTGTCTCGTCGTCGGCCCGGCCTACGGGCTCGGCCTGTTCATCGGCGCGCGGCTGTTCGGCATCGCCGACGAGAGCGTGTTCCGCCGCATCTGCTACGCGCTGATCGCGATCGCGGTACTGATCAGCCTGCCGGTGCTGGACGGGGTGATCCGGTGATATCGTTGTAGGGCGGGCAAAACGAAGCGTGCCGCCGCCACATCAGAAATGAGAAAAGGCGGGCACGCGCTGGCGCGCTTTGCCCGCCCTACGATTTCAATCGGCGCGTTAGTTGTAGCTGCTGTACTTGAACTGCGGCATCGCCTTGAGCTGGTCCTTGGTGGCGCTCAGCATCGCGTGATCCGGGAACCATTTCTCGGTCGCAGCGCGTGGCGCGCTGGCCCTGGTGTCGGTGCGTGTGGTTGCCGGCGGTGTCGTCGCGGGCGGCGGATTCGCAGCGCTGGTCTGGGTACGGCGCGGCTCGTTCACGAACTTGATCTTGCTCGGCTCGATCAGGATGTCGTGCTCGCCCATGCCGAGGAAGCCGCCGACGCCGACCACATAGCCCAGCACCTTGCCGCTGTTGTCCATGATGATCTCGTTGATGTCGCCGAGCTTCTCGTTCTGCTCGTTGTAGACATCGAGCCCGATCATCTTGGAAGTGCGCCAGTGCGGGCTCGAAAGATTCGGCGCCGTGGCCATGGCGGCCGGCGGCGGATTGGTGCTCGGGGTCGTGGTCTGGGCGAAGGCGGTGGTCGACAGAAGCGCGGCCGCGATGAGGCCGCTGACTAGATAACGCGTGCGCATGTGTTCCCTCATGAAAGTGAGTGGCTTGGTGCGCAGCCAACCGGCGATGCGGGTGTTTGTTCCGAAGCCGCTGTAGGCCGGGCAAAGCGAAGCGTGCCGCCGCCCGCGACAATGGCGGGCACGCGCTGCGCGCTTTGCCCGCCCTACAAGAAGCCCTGCTCAGCCCGCCTTGCGACGCGCCGCCGGCTTCGTCTCGCGCGCGGCTTCCTTGGCGGCCTTGCCCTGCCCCCTGCCGGCGATCGGCAGCAGCATTTCGCGCTGGCCCGCAGCGGTCTTCTTGCCCTTCTTCGCCGCACCCTTGGCGGTCTTTGTCTCGGCAGACTTGGGCTCCGCGGCCTTGCCGTTCTTTGTGGCCGGCGCACGCTTGCCGCCTTCGACCGAGCGGCGCAGCGCGTCCATCAGGTTGATGACGTTGCGCGGCGCCTCGGCCGCCTTCTCGGTCGGCACCACGATGCCGGCCGACTTCTTCTGCAGCATCTCGACCACCGCAGTCTCATATTCGTCGACGAAGGTGGTGGGATCGAACTCGGCTTCCTTGGTCTCCAGGATGTGCTCGGCGAGCTGCAGCATCTCCTTGGAAATTTTCAGGTCCGGGATCTCGTCGAAATACTCCGCCGCCGGCCGCACCTCATAGGCGTAGCGCAGCGTGGTTCCCATCAGCCCCTTCTCCCAGGGCTGCAGCATGATGACGCGCTCGCGCTTTGCCAGAACGACGCGGCCGAGCGCGACCATCTCCTTGCCGCGCATCGCGTCGCGGATCACCGCGAAGGCCTCCTGGCCCACCGCATCGTTCGGCGTGATGTAGTAGGTCGAGTCGAAATAGCGCTCGTCGATCCCGGCGTGCGGCACGAACTTGTCGATCTCGATCGTGTGGTTGCTCTCGATCGCGACCGCGTCGATCTCTTCGTCCTCGACCTGAATGAACTGGCCCTTGGCGTGTTCGTAGCCGCGACCCTTGTCGGCGGCGTCGACCGGCTCGCGCGTCACCTCGTCGACGAGCTGCTGGCGCAGCCTATTGCCGGTGACCTTGTTGATCTGGCGGAACGCGACGCGTTCCGAACCGCTGGTCGCGGTGTGCAGCGCGATCGGGCACGAGACGAGCGAGAGCTTGAGATAGCCCTTCCAGTAGGGACGCGGCGCCACGGGATACTCCTTACGCAACGAGAAATGGGCGGTGGCCGGTACGAGGCCCGACTCTGACCCCGGTTAACGCGGAGTCAAGGAAAGGCGGGATTGTGCCGCCAGCCGGTAAAGAGCGCGTCAAGATATTGAGAACGAAGGGGAAACCGAGTTGTGGTGTCAGCGCCGTTCACCGCATGTTGTTGGGCGGCGCCAAAGCGCGCGCGTGCCCGCCCCAACAAGGTGGCAGGCGCACGCCAATGCAGTGCGCAAGTTTGGATGGCGTATCGTGAGGCGCGCCTACGGGCAGGACGCGCGCACGCCCTTGCTTTTCACATAGGTTTGGCTCGCCGGATCGTAGGTTTTGAAGCGGCGCGCGCATTCCGCGATCAGGTCGCCGTCCGATTCCGGTGCCGCAGCCGCTTCATACGAGTACGAGGGATACGCGTACGCGGGCTCCTCGTAGTAGCCGCCGCCGTAATATCCGCTCCCGGACGCGCCATAGGCGAGGCCTGCGCCGATCGCACCGGCTGCGGCGGCCGCGCCCCAGCCGTAGCCGGGCCGGTAACCAGGGTAACCAGGCCCGTAGCCGGGCCGGTTGATGGGCCGGCCGGCCCAATTCCCGCCGCCGGGGCCACCCGGCCGGTTGGCCCAGTTCCCGCCGCCGCCCGGTCCGATGCCGCCACCGGGCCGCGCGATCGGCCGCGAGACATGCGCCCCACCCCCGCCACCTGCGATGCCGGCACGGCCCATGCCGCCGCCTGCGCGCATGCCGCCGCCGCCCATGCCCCCGGCGCGCATTCCGCCACCGCCACCGCCGCCGCCGCGGCGCGCATCCGCCGCGTCGGCGAACAACGCCAGCGCAAATACCGCCGCGAGCGCAACGGAGCCAATGTGCATCACTGTCCGCATCGAAGCCTCCTTGGGTTTGGTCCGGATCAAGATGTTCGGCGCGCCGCGGCCACGTTGCCCGGTGCGCTCGCCTCGGCGCATCGCTAAAGCGTGCGCTCCGTGCCCTGTGGCTAGCACCGCTCAGGCCTGCGAATGGATTACACTTGCGGCCTTGGAACCGGACTCAAGGGATAGTACCGAACGCCTCGCGCCCATCAGCGGCGCCCGCTACTCGTTCGGAATGTTCAGCAGCTGACCGCACGCCTTGCAATGCACCGCGTCCTGGTCGTGACGCTGCAGCCCGCAACTGGGGCACGGAAAGCGCACCTTGGGCGGCCGCAACACGGCGCGCACCAGCCCAAGGAACAGCGTGACCCCGAAGATCATGATGGCGACCGAGATCAGGCGGCCGCTGGTGCCCGGCAGCGTGATGTCGCCGAAGCCGGTCGTGGTCAGCGCCGTGACGGTGAAGTAGAGCGCGTCGGCGTAGTTCCTGATCCCCGGGTTGGTGGCGTGCTGCGTCTGGTAGACGATGCCGGTCATCACGAACAGGAACACGGCAAGATTCGCCACCGCGATGATGATTTCCTCGTTGGCGCGGAAGTACGTGAAGTCGCGGCGCAGCCGCATCAGCAGTTGGTAGCTGCGCAGCAGCCGCAAGGTCCGCAGGATGCGCAGGAAACCGATGGCCTCGCCGGCGAGCGGCGCCAGGAACGAGACGATCGCGGCGATGTCGGCCCAGGTGTAGGGATTGAGCAGGTCGCGCCATCGGTGATTGCTGATGAAGAGGCGCGCGCCGAAGTCGGCCAGCATCACGATGCCGAACAGCACGTCGAGGACCTCGACGAGGGAACTGCGCGGCAGGAACGACGTGACGACGATGAACAGGAGCGTGACGAGATCGAAGACCAGCAGCGCGTAGCGGAATTGGTGCGCCGCGTGGGAGCCGCCTTCATAGAGCTGGCGGAGCCAGGCCCTGCTGCGCCTCCAGGTTCCGGTCTGCATCATGCGCGGATGATACGACGTGGCCCGGTCACCGGGCAGCCTCACGCAGGTTCGAGGCGACGGGCGTCACGAACGCTTCGGCGGCGGCGGCGGCCCGGACACCCGTCCCTCGCGAACGGGGCGCGCCGGGGCCTGACCGTTGTGATATTTTTCGTTGAAATCAGCCGAGCTCATGTAGCAGTTCTGGTCTGCTACTTTTTGCACCGGACGTTCCTTCTTGCGCCGCGCTTCGACTGGATTGCGATAGGGGGGCATGCCAAATTCCTCGTCCAACGCCTGTGATATCCCCTTACCGAGCCCGCCACAACGCACGCCTCCATGCAGAACCGCTTCAGCCGCGTTCACAAAATCGCAAGCGTGCTGCTCGCCGCGGCGCTGGCCGGCTGCGGCACGCTGTCGGTTCCAGGCACGCCCGAGACCGCGACCTCGCTCAACGGCTTCCGCGCCTCGCACGGGCTCAGCCAGCTCAACACCGACGGGACGCTGACCGGGCTCGCCAGCGAGCACGCGGCCGACATGGCGCGGCGCGACAGCCTCGACCACGACGGCTTCATGACCCGCCGCGGCCCGCGCGGCGCCCGCGCCGAGAATGTCGCCTATGGCTGCAAGGAATCCGCCTGCGTCATCCAGCAGTGGGTCAACTCGTCCGGGCATCGCAAGAACATGCTGATCCCGAGCCTGACGCGCTACGGCCTCGCCTCGGCCACCTCGCCCTCGGGCAAGAAATACTGGACGCTGCTGGTGGGGGAGTAGCGGGCGGGGGCGGCGCGGGGCGCCGCAGGATATTCCTACCGCTGCGGGCTGTCAGCTAAGCCTTTCTCCGCCTCTCCCTTCACCAGCTCGAAGCTGATCTTCAGCCGATGCCCGGTCGCCTTTGCGAAGCGGCCGAGCGTGCGCGTCGAGGGCAGACGTCCGTTTTCCAGCCGCGCGATCGTGCTCTGTGATGCCTTCATGCGCCGCGCGACTTCGGGCCAGCCTAGTCTCGCGCGCTGGCGCGCCTTGGTGACTTCGAGGATGAGCGCAAACTCCTCCTCCAGCGCGTCGTATTCGCGGCGGACCTGCGGGTCCTTCAGCAGCATTGCCTCGAGGTCTCTCAGCTTCGTCATGTGATCTGCACGCTCGTGGAAATTTCAAGCTCGCGCTGCGTCGCCTCATCCCAATCCACTCTTCTGGAGATCAACCATCCGCACGATCATCGCGCGCTGCGGATCGAACGGCAGGTCCTCGAAACCCCAGCGCGCATAGAATGCGCGCACCTGCTCATCGAGCGGATGGGTGATCACACCGAAGCTTCCGATATCGCGGGAGGCGCGCAGCGCAGTAGCCAGCGCAAAAAACAACAGTGAGCGCGCATGGCCCTGCCCCTGGTAAGCGCGGTCGACGGCGAGCTGTCCGAGCAGCGTGACCGGGACCGGATCGGGCTTGTTGCGCTGCTGCGCCTTGGCGAGAAATGCGCGCTCGATTTGCGCCGCGCTCAACGTCACGTATCCGACGATCAGTCCGGTGGTCGCATCGCACATGACGCTGGTTCGCGAAATGCCCGCGGCATGATTATGCCAGGCGTGGCGGACAAACCATCCATTCAGCGCATCCCGCCCGCAATCGAACCGGCCACGACCGTCCTCTTCGGCGAGCGGCCGCGGCGGCGCTACTTCCGCCACGTCGGCGGCCGCTTCGCGAGCTCCTTTAGCGCTGGTATTTCGCGCGCGGGCTTCCTCGCCCAAGCCTCGAAACGTTCCCAGTCCTTGGCGGGAATCGTCACGATCCGCCGCTCGGTCACGTCGATCTCAGCCGCTTCCAGCGCCTTGCGGCGCACGAAGTCACTCAGGTTTGTGTGCGCCTGCGACGACGCTGCCTCCAGCAGGACGCGTTCATCCTCACTCAATCGCACGCTCAATACTGAGGACATGGGGAATTACTTTCCAACGGCCGGGGGTGTATGACATTGACATACACGGGGCGTCAAGGCTGACGGCAAGAAGGCGCTCACGCTTCGACCGGATTACGCGTCAGCTGGGGGGCCCTGCGGCGAATTCGGCCTGTTTCCCCTCCCCCTTGCGGGGAGGGGTTGGGGGTGGGGGTCCCGCGTATTGCGCAAGGGTTGAAACAAACAACGACCCCCCTCCCCAACCCTCCCCCTCAAGGGAGGAGGGAGCACACCTGTGCTCGGGAGAGATCTACCGCACCGCGACCGGCGAGACGGTCGAGCCCGAGGCGCCCTGGATCTTCAGCGGCTGCATGATGAAGGCGAATTCCGACACGCCCTTTTGCGCGAGCTCGTCGAGCTTGACGTTCTCGAGGAGATGCACGCCGTTCACGACCAGCGCGAGCTGGTGCACCGGCAGCGAGAGCTGCTTGTCCGGGTTGGGCGACACCTCGACCGGCCAGTTGTCGGCGCCGAGCAGCATCGGGTCCTTGGCGATCAGCCATTCGGCCGCCTTGACGCCGAGGCCGGGGCAGGACTTCACGTAGCGCGGATTGTCCTTGCCGTAGAGCTTGCCCCAGCCGGTGTTGATCAGGACCGCGTCGCCCTTCTGCAAGATGAGGTTCTGCTTCTTCAGCGCGCCTTCGAGGTCCTCGACCGTGATCTCGTAGGTGTCGCCGAGCATCTCGACGCCCTTGAAGCCCGCAACGTCGATCAGCACGCCGCGCGTGAACAGCGTACCGACAGTGTGGATGCCGTATTTCTTGAATTGGCTGCGCTCGACGTTCTCGTCGACCTTCACGCAATTGTACCAGCTGTTGAGATGGGTCTGGTGCGCGAAGCCGTCGAACTGGGTGCCGACCTGGCCGAGCTCGGTGATGACGATCTCCTCGTTCGAGCCGCGCATGTTCGAGAACACGTTCATGAACGTGCGCTTGGTGTGGACGTCGAACCGGCGCGTACCGAAGAACGCCATGCTCGGCCCGAGCACGTGCGCGAGCTCGATCACCTCGCCGGCCTTGATCAGCTTGCTGGCGGCAAGCGCGGCCGCCGCGGTCTGGTGGTTCATCGAGCCGCGCTCGTCGGCGGCGCCCCATTTCGAGGGACAGCGCTGGCTCTCCGCCGGCACGGTCCAGCTCGGAGCCTGCGCGTAAGCCGCGGTCGAAACCGCAAGCGCAAGGGCAGCACCAAGTGTGATGGATTTCATTTTGTCGCCTCCCGGAAAACGGGCGCTCATGCGGCGCCCTGCGGGAATGATGCGGGGCGCGCTGCGGCGGCTTCAAATCACGAGAGCGTGCCTGCGGCATCATGGCGCCGCCGGGCCGCGCGGGGCGTTGAGCCGGCACAAGGGTAGCGGTAGGTTTGTTCTACCGCTGAGGGCGATTCTGGCGAGAATTGCCTTCGAGACAACAAAGTCATGGGAGGGAGATCATGCTCCGGGAAACCCGAGAGGGGCGAAGCGACTTGTTCGGCGGTGCGGCCGGACCTGCGGATGGGCTAAAGTCGAGCCGCCGCGGCTTCCTTGGCGGCACGGGCCTTGCCGCGATCGGCGCGGCGATCGGGAGTGCGATGCCACTATCAGGAAGCGGTGAGGCGATCCCGGCGGCGGCCGCGCAGGGCAGCGGCGCTGCGCCTGCACCGGCAGCGGCGCCGAAGGGCCCGCAGTATCTGAAATTCCCCGGCAAGCATGAAGGCCTGGTGCTGCTCGGCGATCGTCCGCTCGTCGCCGAGACGCCGGAAAGCCTGCTCGACGACGACACCACGCCGATCGACAAGTTTTACATCCGCAACAACGGGCAGATCCCCGACGAGACGAAGGATCCCGATGCCTGGAAGATCGTCATCGACGGCGAGGTCAACAAGCCGCTGACGATCACGCTCGGCGAGCTGAAGAAAAACTACAAGGCGGTGACCTACCGCATGGTGCTCGAATGCGGCGGCAACGGCCGCTCCGCCTTCTCGCCGACCGCACGCGGCAATCAGTGGACCAACGGCGGCGCGGGCTGCGCCGAATGGACCGGCGTGCGGCTCGCCGATGTGCTCAAGACCGCCGGGCTGAAGCCTTCCGCGAAATACACCGCGCATTATTCGTCCGACCTGCATCTCTCGGGCGACGCCAGCAAGCCGCCCCTCTCGCGCGGCGTGCGCGTCGAGAAGGCGATGGAGCCCTATACGCTGCTGGTGTGGGAGATGAACGGAAAGCCGCTGCCGAACATCCACGGCGGGCCGGTGCGGCTCGTGGTGCCGGGCTGGCCGGGCTCGGCCTCGCAGAAGTGGCTCACCAAGATCACGCTGCGCGACAAGGAGCATGACGGCCCGGGGATGACGGAGTTTTCCTATCGCGTGCCGATCAAGCCGATGATCCCGGGCGACAAGGGCGATCCGAAGAACTTCAAGATTCTGGAATCGATGCCGGTGCGCGCGATCATCACCAGTCCGGCGAACGGCGCGAAGCTCGCGGCCGGCACCAAGGAGCTGAAACTGCGCGGCGCCTCGTGGGCGGGCGATTTCAAGGTGAAGGCGGTCGACGTGTCGACCGATTTCGGCGCGAGCTGGCAGCGCGTGAAGCTGGAGAAGCAGAAGAACAAGTTCGACTGGCAGCGCTGGACGCATTCGCTGAAGCTGCCGAGCGACGGCTACTTCGAGATCTGGACGCGCGCCACCGACGAGAAGGGCGTGATGCAGCCGCACCAGGCGGGCTTCTGGAATCCGCAGGGCTACGGCGGCAACGCCATGCATCGCATCGCGGTGCTGGTGGGGTGATGGCGGCTCAAGCACGGCCGCTGCCGCGCACGCGGTCTGTTCCCCTCCCCCTTGCGGGGAGGGGTTAGGGGTGGGGGTCCAAATGTTTGGCACCGCCGTCCCCGATCGCTCGACCCCCCTCCCCAACCCTCCCCCTCAAGGGGGGAGGGAGCGAGAGGCCGGTGCGCCCCTAGCGCTGCTGACTTTTGTTTTTCTGTTTGCAGCGAGCGTGGCGGGGTTCGCCCAAACCTTCACCCCGGGCGACGAGAGCCCGGAAGATTTCCCCGCCGGTGCCGGTCGCGACGAGACCTTCTACGCCTGCACCGCCTGTCATAACTTCAAGCTGGTCGCGGCCCAAGGCCTGACGCGCGCGGGCTGGGAGGACTCGATCAACCTGATGGTCCGCCGCCACAACATGCCGCCGCTCGACGGCAAGGACCGCGAGGTGGTGCTGACTTATCTGGAGGCGGCCTACCCGCCCCGCGCACCGGCCGGCGGTCGCGGCTGGCAAAATCCATTCAGCAAGCAATGAGTACTCAGTTGGGCGCACGCCGCAGTTTCGGATCGCGCTGCGCGTCGATCCAGCCGGTGAGCTTCGGCGTCGCGGCGAGGAACACGAAACGCTGGCCGCAGAAGGTGCGGCGCAGCTCGGCACGCGCGAACAGCGTCGCAAGCCGCGGCTCGCTGCCGGCGGATACGAGACTGAGCCGGTCGAGCGCGCAGGCCACCATGCCGCGGTCGACGAGTTCCATCCCGGCATTGCAGAACGTGCCACTGATCTCGAAGCGCAACTCCTCATACTTGCGCGAGAAGCGCAGGCAGCTGCGGCCGTCCGCGGTCGAAGGCTCGACGCGCACCGCACCAAATTTCGTGTCGATGGAATTCGGTGACGTGCGCTGCGCGGACAGGCGCAGTTCGGAGATGCTGGATGTGATGTCGTCTTCCTCGACATCGCCGCGGAAAATCTCGATCGCGGCAGTCGCGCTGCCCGGCTCGCCGAAACTCAGCACATCCTTGCGTCCAACCCCGCTGACATGACGCCAGATCGAATAGTGCGGCTGAGCTTCGAACTCCGGGATGGTCACCGAAAAGGCGGGCAGCGGCTTGATGACTTCGATCCAGTCGGCGTTCGCGCTCCTGGCGCTGCCGCCGCGCGGGCCGATGATCTCCACGACGATCAGCGCGAATGCCGCAAGCGCTGCCCCGTAGGCGACGACACGGGCGAGCGTCGCGTGCAGTTCGTTGGCGAACATGCGGACGAGCGCGAATGCGACGGCAAGGCCGGTGGCAAGCCGGGCCTTCGCTCCATACGCGCTACGCAAAACCGGATGCACGCCGTCCCCCCAGACGACCGTTTCGCCAAAAGGCTTACCGGCCCCCGGCTGCGCCCCGGTTTCAAACCGGACGGGAACGCGGCGATTTTGGGCGGGAAGGTCAACGAGCGGTTAGGAAAGGGCCGATCAGGGCGCCGCATGCGGCTCATTCACAGGATTTAATTGACTTTTCAGCGGCCGGAGGCATTTAAGAGGGCGAGAGAACAAGAGTTCCGAATGATCCCCGCGCCGACCAAAACGACGCTGAAAACGCCGGCCGCCAAAGGCGGCTCGACGCGCTGACATCTCGCTTCCGGGCCGCCTCCCGGCGGGAGACGGGATCGAAGGCCCCCACCGGGGGCGCCGGGAGACCGAACGGAACAACTTAAAGCAGGACAATGACCATGGGCTTCAAGGTCGCCGTCGTAGGCGCCACCGGCAATGTGGGCCGCGAGATGATGAACATCCTTTCCGAGCGGGAATTTCCCGCCGACGAGGTGGTAGCGATCGCCTCGCGCAAGAGCCTCGGACAGGAAGTGTCCTACGGCGACAAGACGCTGAAGGTGAAGGCGCTGGAGCACTACGACTTCTCCGATACCGACATCTGCCTGATGTCGGCCGGCGGCAGCGTGTCGAAGGAATGGTCGCCGAAGATCGCCGCGCAGGGCGCGATCGTGATCGATAACTCCTCCGCCTGGCGCTACGACTCGGACGTTCCGCTGATCGTGCCGGAGGTGAACGCCGACGCTGTTGCGGGATTTTCCAAGAGGAACATCATCGCCAATCCGAACTGCTCGACCGCGCAGCTCGTCGTCGCGCTGAAGCCGCTGCACGACAAGGCGAAGATCAAGCGCGTCGTAGTCGCGACCTATCAGTCGGTGTCGGGCGCCGGCAAGGAGGCGATGGAGGAGCTCTTCTCGCAGACCAAGGCGGTCTACCAGCTCAATGAGGTCGAGGCGAAGAAATTTCCCAAGCGCATCGCGTTCAACGTGATCCCGCACATCGACGTATTCCAGGACGACGGGTACACGCGCGAAGAATGGAAGATGGTGGTCGAGACCAAGAAGATCCTCGACCCCAAGATCAAGCTGACCGCGACCTGCGTGCGCGTGCCGGTGTTCGTGAGCCACTCGGAAGCCGTCAACATCGAGTTCGAGGAGCCGATCACCGCGGACGAGGCGCGCGAAATCCTGCGCAAGGCGCCGGGGTGCCTCGTCATCGACAAGCGCGAGAACGGCGGCTACGTGACGCCCTACGAGGCGGCCGGCGAGGACGCGACCTACATCAGCCGCATCCGCGAGGATGCGACGGTAGAGAACGGCCTCTCGATGTGGATCGTCTCCGACAACCTGCGCAAGGGCGCGGCGCTCAACGCGGTGCAGATCGCCGAGTGCCTGATCAACCGCAAGCTGATCGCGGCGAAGAAGAAAGCGGCGTAATTCCCCATCCGCTCGTCCCCGCGAAAGCGGGGACCCAGAGCAAGAGCTAAGAAAGAACTGGATTCCCGCTTTCGCGGGAATGAGCGGAAGCGTCGGTCAAAATCTCGGCTTTGCAAACAGCCGCGCGTAATCCTCCACGGCGACCGGCCCGAACTCGCCAGTCGCAGGATCGCGCACCGAGAGGCGCCCCGTCGCGACGCCGAAATAGGCGCCGTGAATCGCGATGCGGCCCATTTCCACGAGCTTGCGCAGGCGCGGAAACGTCAACAGGTTATCGAGGCTGTTCGCGACGTTCGCCTGTTCGAGCCGTATCAGGTACTCGGTTTCGGAAAGCTCGCCGCGTGGTCCGACCTTGTCGAGCGCCGGCGCCATCAGCGACATCCATTTGCCGATGAAGTCGCCGGGCGAGAGCGGCTCGGCGTCCTCGGCGAAAGCCTTCACGCCACCGCATTGCGCGTGGCCGAGCACCACGATGTGCTGCACCTTCAGCGCCACGACGCCGAATTCGAGCGCCGCCGACACACCATGCGCCTGTCCGTCCGGCGCGTAGGGCGGCACGAGGTTCGCGACATTGCGCACGACGAACAGCTCGCCCGGCCGCGCGTTGAAGATCACCTCCGGCGAGACCCGCGAGTCGGCGCAGCCGATCACCATGATCTCCGGCGACTGTCCGCGCTCGGCGAGTTCGCGGTAGCGGCTCTGCTCCACCGGCAGGCGGGCGCTGAGGAAATCGCGATAGCCCTCGACCAAGCGCTCCGGGAAGCTCATGACGCCACCGCGAGCTTGGCGAGATCGACGTTCGCTCCGCACAGCAGCACGCCGACCTTCTCGTCGGCACGCGGCTTGTAGCGCCCACTGACGAGCGCCGCGAGCGCGGCCGCGCCGCCGTACTCGGCCGCCACGCGCAACTTCTCCCAGAGCAGGTGCTGCGCCGCGACGATCGCATCATCGGTCACCAGCGCGACATGATCGACGTTCGCCTTGGCGATGTCGAACACCAGCTGCCCGGTGTTGCGCGCGCCAAGCGAATCCGCCGCGATGCTCTCGACCGTCACATCGACCGGCCGGCCGGCTTCGAGCGAGGCATGCAGGCAGCGCGAGCCTTCCGGTTCCACCCCGACCACCTTCACGCGCCGCCCATACCACGCGGCGATCCCCGCGATCAGCCCGCCGCCGCCGACTGCGACCAGCACCGTATCGAGCTCGGGTGCATCCTCTTCCCACTCGAGACCGACGCTGCCCTGACCCGCGACGGTCTCGGCCGCGTCATAGGCGTGCACCGAGAGCGCGCCACCCGACGCGATGAAGGCGTTGCAGGAATCGAGCGCATCGGCGTAGCGGGCGCCGCCGACGCGCACGTCCGCACCGTAGCTCTTGATGCGCGCGATCTTCACCGGCGATGACACGTCAGGCACGAAGATCGTGGCCTTGTGGCCGAGCCGCTGCGCCGCGTAGGCGACGGCTGCCCCATGATTGCCGCCGGATGCCGCCGCGACGCCGCTCGCCGGCACCGCGCGCGAGAGCAGGTTGTTGAACGCGCCGCGCGGCTTGAACGTGCCGGTGTGCTGCAGGAATTCGAGCTTGAACGTGAGCGGATGGCGCAGGGTCGGTCCGAAATCGTCCGCGCTGGTGCGAAGCACCGGCGTTCGCCGTACATGCGGCTTGATGCGCGCGTAGGCGGCGCGGATATCGTCCTGCCCGGTCATATGACGTTGAGTTCCTTCACCGGCCGCCTTGCCATCACGCGCTCATAGCCGAAGATCGTCAGATCAAGCGAGGCGAATCTTTCATGCACGATCAGCTCGGCCACCGCGCG
>Ga0190275_10000738_pt1 | contig 26282 bp, 24 predicted proteins | sample Popmic550T_FD_133745 | JGI IMG/M metagenome (GOLD analysis project Ga0190275, IMG submission 133745) | Populus adjacent soil microbial communities from riparian zone of Yellowstone River, Montana, USA - 550 T | ecosystem: Environmental > Terrestrial > Soil > Riparian zone > Trees stand | place...
ATGACTCGAGGCTCCTCACCGCCACGGTGCAGCTCCGTGTCACCGGCCCTCAGTTCGAGGACGATCTCAACGAGCGCGGCATGGGCGGCTATGCCGTGGTGGACGCCTTCGTGGCCCGCCGGCTCGTGGGAGGGCTGGAGCTCTTCGCTGCCGCGGAGAACCTGTTCAACCGGCGGTACCTCGTCGGCCGCGCAGGGATCGACACCATCGGCCAGCCGCTGATGCTGCGTGTGGGCCTTCGCCTGCGCGAGGCCCCGTGACAGAGGCGTGGACCGCTAGTTCGTGTCCGGGTTGAACCAGCGCCGCAGCGCGTCCAGGTCCTCCACGCGCCGCGCCCGCGGCAGGCTCTCGAGGAACGCCCTGCCGTACGGCTTCGTCACGATGCGCCGGTCCAGCAGCGCCACCGCGCCCCGGTCACTCTGCGTTCGGATGAGGCGCCCGAAGCCCTGGCGCAGCGCCAGCGTCGCTTGTGGGAGCTGGTACTGCTCGAAGGCCTCCTCGCCTCGGGCTTCGATCTGCCGGATGCGCGCCGCCACCAGCGGATCCCCCGGTGAGGCGAACGGGAGCCGATCGATGATCAGCAGGCTGAGCGCGTCGCCCGGCACGTCCACGCCCTCCCAGAAGCTGTGCGAGGCGAAGAGCACGCTGGGCATCTCCCGGAACGACTCCAGGAGCTGCTGCTTGGGCCGCTCGCCTTGCTTGAGCACCTGGTAGGGCAGCCGCGACTTCGTCAGCTCGTGCGCCCGCTCCATGTTGCGCAGGCTGGTGAAGAGCACGAAGGCCCGGCCCCCCGACACCTCGCACAGCCGGAGGATCTCCTCCGACACCGCTTCGATGAAGCCGGGGACCGCGGGATCCGGCAGGTGCGTGGGCAGGTAGAGCGCCGCCTGCTGCTCGAAGTCGAACGGGCTGGACACCGCGAGCGTCCGCACCTCCGCTACCGGCACGCCCTCGTCGTCATACAGCCCCATCCGTTTCGCGAAGTAGTCGAACCGTCCCTCGGCCGCCATCGTCGCCGAGGTGAACACCACCGTGTCCACCCCGCCATAGAGCCGCCCGCGCAGCTCCTTGGCCACGTCGATGGGGCTGGCGCGCAGGAACACTCCGCGCCCGCGCTGCTCCGCCCAGTACACGTGGTCCGTGGACTCCGCCTTCTCCAGGAAGGTCAGCTCCTCCGCCATCTCCCCGCTCCGGCGCGCCAGGGCCAGCAGCTCCGGCTCGCGCTCGCTCACGGTGAAGGAGGCCAGCGCGGCAAGCCCCTGACGCACCTGCTCCAGCGGACTTGCCAGCAAGGCCATGCGGTCCGCCTTCAGCGCCACGCCCCCCTCGGTGCCCGCCAGCCCCAGCACTCGCGGGGCCTGCGTGAAGAGCACCTCCGCATGGTTCCGAATCCGCGCCGCCAGCGCCCGGACGGTGGTGAAGCGCGAGTCCGTCTCCGGCAGCGCCGCCACCGCGTCCCGCGACAGCTCCTCCAGCCGATGGTTGGAGACGCTGCACCCGAAGTACCCGCTCGCCGCGTCCTCGAGCGCGTGGGCCTCGTCGAAGATGACGGACTCGTAGAGCGGCAGCACGCCCTCGTTGCGCCGCCCCGTCCCGCGCAGCGACAGGTCCGCGAAGAAGAGGTGGTGGTTCACCACCAGCAGATCCGCGGACTCGGCTTCACGCCGCATCCGCGTCACGAAGCACTGCTCATAGAGCGGGCACTTCGTCCCCACACATGTGTCCGCGGTCGCCGACAGCCGAGGCCACGCGCTGAAGTTCTCCGGCAGCTCCAGCTCCGCCCGATCCCCCGTGTCCGTGCGCTCCGCCCACGACTGGATGAGCGACCAGTACCGCACCTCGTCGCGCGAGCCGAACGTCGGGTCCTTCGAGAAGGCGTTGAAGCGCTGCAGGCACAGGTAGTTGCCACGGCCCTTGAGGTATGCGGCCTCGAACTTCAGGCCCATCTGGTCCCTCAGCAGCGGCAGATCCTTGAAGAAGATCTGATCCTGCAGGGTCTTCGTCGCCGTGGACACCACCACCCGGCGGCCGGACAGCAAGGCGGGCACCAGGTAGGCCAGCGTCTTGCCGGTGCCCGTGCCGGCCTCGGCCACCAGGTAGCTGCGCTCGGAGAAGGCCCGCTCCACCGCGCGCGCCATCTGGAGCTGCTCCGGACGGTGCTCGTATGCAGGCAGCGCGGCCTGGAGCGCGCCTCCCGGGCCGAGCAGGGTATCGACGTTGAACGAGCGGACGAGCGTAAGAGCCATCTGGGGGGAGCCTCGATCCGCCGAGGCGGTCGGACAAGATAACAGCCTGTCGCGCCTGGGAGATCGGAACATTTGCGCTCCCCTGCCCGCCTGCTCTCGCTGGGCGGAGGCACGGCTGCCTCGGCCCAGGGCTGGCGTGCGTGCACCTGACCCAGTAGGTTGGCAAATGCCAACCCAACAGGTGGGGTCGTTGATGCGGAAACCGGGGAAATGCATAGAATACCAGAATCCTCTGATTTCCATGACTAACCTGAATGCGACCTCTTGCCGTCCTGCTCCTGACGTCGGGCCTGCTGGGCTGTGCCAGTGGGCCCGAGCCCATGAGTGAAAGCACCGTGGTCCTTCAAGAACAAGACTATGGCCGCAAACCCGACGGGCTTGTGTGGGTCCGCGGTCCCTGGGAAGCCATCCAGCCTTCACGTGATGTTGATGAAGTCATTGATCAAATGTGTCCTGCCGTCCTGGCGCTTCCGCGTGCCACCTTGAAGGATTACGGCCAAGAGTACTGTGGAGCGATCTACACCCTCGGCGAGGGCATCTACTACGCCAGCAAGCCTTCTCCGCTTGGAAGGTACGAGGGCCCCGGACCGAGCAAGAGCAAGAATTGCTATTCGCCCTTCCACGTCATTGACCCGAGGGGGCAACCGGTGCCTGAAGCCGACTATCACAACCACCCATGGCCAGCATCCGGGCTGTCCGAGAACGACCGCCAGCTCCGCCGTCAATACTGGCGGTTCCGTGTTCAGTTCGACTCCCAATGCACCATCCAAAAACTGGTCCCCAACCTAGGCAGCTCGCGCCCAGGCGAAGTCTACGAACGCCGTGGCAAGTCATGGGTGCTCATTGGAATTATCAAACCCGAGGACAAACCCTATGGCTACGTCACGCCCACCGGCAATCCATAGCCTACTGACATCCCTACTTTGTGGGGCCCTCGCCGCGTGTTCACATGCGCCAGCACACCTTGCCTATGTCCCACCGGAGGAGGCGGCCTGGTTCAAGATGCCCTATGAATTACCGGAGGCTGGCAAGAAGACCCTTAGCGGCACCATGGCCACAGCCATCCAACTGGCCATGGAGGACTTCTTGCCACGGGACTGGAAAGCCAGTCGTGGCGCAAGCTCACAAGGCATATGCCTGGGACAGCGGCAATCCTATGACATCGCTGCATTCCCTGGGCCTGGGAATCTGATCTGGGTTGTTATTTCACTGAGCGATGGTGCGTGCACCTGGGGACCTGATCCGTTCCCGGACGCGGGTGCAACGTATGCGGTCGACACAGCGGGATGGCGCATCCTCGCCGTGCGCTCTCCATGAGAAAGCTCAGCCGATCCCCATGCGATACTTGACTCTCTCCGCTCTGATCTCCGCCACACTCTCTGCCTGCACAACTTCACCACGGCGGGTAACCCATGCTCCACCTGCAGAAGCCGCTGCGGTAGAATTTCCATCCTTGACTGTTTCAACACCAGGACTCCAGCGTCTCGACGGGAATATGGCCGCTTCGATTCAGCTTGCCATGGATGACTTCCTGCCGTGGGATGCACCACCACCCTCGCCCTCGCCCATCCACGAAGAACCCTGTCTGTGGCGTCGTGAGTCCTACGATGTGACCGCCGTGCCGGCCCCCGAGGGCGTCGTGCTGGTGCGCTTCAACCTGAACACTGACGTCTGCAGGTCAACCGATCAGCTCATCAACATCATCACGTATGCAATAGACATCCGGACAATGCGCATCCTCTCACGCGAGATGCATGCGCGGCCCAACCCAATAAGCCCCCAGCCGCCAGAGGCTCCTTCTCAGCCCCCCGGCGTGGCCCCCCCTCCAGCGGCGGCTCTGCCATCCACAGGCCTGGGTGCGGCAATCGCGAACACAGCCCGTATGAAACTTCCGCCGCCGGGGGACTTCCGCAACGTGCGATGGCAGGCTCTTCAAAAGGAAGCCACGCAGGTCCAGTTCCCACTCGACTTCCCCAAGGAGGAGCGGCTGATCATCCCAGGAACCGCCCTCAAGGCCGCTCAACTGGCAGTGGAGCACTTCCTCCCCTCGGATGTCCGGCCTCACCGTGGTGCCACCCGCGACGAGGTCTGCCTCTACCAGCGAGAGTCCTACGATGTAACTACCGCGCCAGGACCTGCTGGAGTCTTGTTCGTCCGCTTCACCGTCAAAGATGGGGTCTGCAACTCGGAAGGGCCTGTCCTCGACATGGGCGCCACCTACGCCATCGATGTCACCCTCTGGCGCATCCTCGCCATCCAGCGTTGATGTCCTCGGGAGGACTGACCGAGGCCAGAGTCGCTACTGCGGAGGCGGGTACTTCTGCAGCTTGCGCTGGAGTGAGCGCCGGTGGAGCCCCAGCCGCCGGGCCGCCTCGGAGATGTTGCCGGCACAGTCCGCCAGGACGCGCTGGATGTGCTCCCACTCGGCCCGCGCCAGTGAGGGGGCCTGGACGTCCTCCCCCACCGCGGGGCTGGGCTCTCCCAGACCTCGCGCCAGCGCCACGAGCAGATCATCCACATCCGCGGGCTTCGGCACGTAGTTGAGCGCTCCCAGCCGCACTGCCTCCACCGCCGTGGCGATGCTGCCGTAGCCCGTGAGCACCAGGACGAGCGTAGAGGCATCCAGCGCCCGCAGCTCGCGCACCAGCTCCAGCCCGCTGCGCCCAGGCATCCGCAGATCCACCACCGCCAGCTCCGGAGACTCCTGTCGCGCGGCGGCCAGCCCCTCGTCCACCGAGCCCGCCGTCACCACCTCGTAGCCCCGCTCGCGGAAGGCGCGCGCCAGCCGCTCGCGGAACACCACGTCATCGTCCACCAGCAGCAAGGAAGGGGCGTCAGAGGCTCTCGAAGGCACCATGGCGGGGCCAGGCTCATTCACCCGGCGGCCGGAGGCTCGCCCCACTCGCCTCCGAGGACAACCGGGCAAATTGTCGCAGGCGCTCCACCGGCCACGTCATCTCCACGAGCGTCCCCTTTCCCAGCTCCGAGCGCAGCTCCAGCCGCCCGCCGAGCGGGTCCAGCACCGCGCGCGCCAGGAAGAGGCCCAGGCCCATGCCCTCGCCCGGCGGCTTCGTGGTGAAGAAGGGATCGCACGCGCGCGCCAGCACCTCCGCCGGCATGCCAGAGCCCTCGTCCTCCACGGACAGCCGCCAGCCCGCCTCCTCGCGCGCCAGCGCCAGCCTCACCCGCGTCTGCTCCGCCGAGGCCTGGAGCGCGTTCTTCACCACCCCCCGGATCGCCTGGCTGAGGGCCCGTGCCGGCAAGGACACCTCCTCCTCCCGGCAACGCCCGTCCGCCTCCCACCGCACGCGCTCGACACCCCGCAGGCCCTCCAGCGCCTGCTCCAGCAGGGACGCAGGCGTCAGAGAGACAAAGGCCTCTCCGCGGCTGGCCCCGGCATCGGCCGCCATCTGCGCGAGGATGTCGTGGCAGCGCGCCACCTGCTGGCGGATGAGCTGCGCGTCCTCCCGCCCCGCTGGCGAGAGCTCCACTCGGCGCTCGAGCTCCCGGGCCACCACGGCGATGGTCGACAGCGGCGTGGACAGCTCGTGGGCGGCCCCCGCGGCCAGCGTGGCCAGGGCCGCCAGCTTCTCGTTGCGCGCCGTCACCGCGCGTGCCGCCACCAGCTCCGCGTCGCGCTCGGCCAGGGCCCGGGTGACGCGCTGGACGAAGTAGACGATGAAGCCCGAGGCCAGCCCGAAGGCCACCCACATGCCCTCCAGGTGCAGCGGCACGTCATCGATGTGGTGGTGCGCGGCCGAGGCATCTCGGCCGGGTATCCACAGGTGCCGCACGAAGAGAGTCCCGAAGCACCCCAGGGCCAGCGCCACCAGCGCCCACGTCCACCGCGCGCGCAGCACCACCGCCGCCAGCGCGATGTGCACCAGGTACAGCGTGCTGAAGGGGTTGAAGGGGCCACCGCTCAAGTCCAGCAGCACCGTGAGCAGCACCACGTCCAGCGCCATCACCGCCCACAGCATCCACTCCTGGATCTCCCGCCTCCGCCGGGCCCACAGCCCCAGCGCCGCGTTGCTCGCCGCCGCGATGCCCACCGTGGCGAACAGCGGCACCAGCGGAAGCGGCATCTCCAGCCCCAGGCGCGCCAGGAGGATGAGCGCCGCCTGCCCCACCACCGCCCCCCAGCGCAGCCGCAGCAGCCACGAGAGGTTGATGGCGTGCGCCTCGCGCACCCTCAAGATCCCCCGAGCGTCATCCGGAACTGGCGGAAGAAGAAGAACGCCAGCACCAACAGCGTGAGGAAGAGGATCACCCCCGCCACCAGCTGGGCCTTGGGGGAGGTACCGGGCACAGAAGTCGGCGTGAAGGCCGCCGGCGAGGCCGAGGCCAGCCGCACCACCTCGTCCCGGCCGCGCTGGGCGTAGAGATCATCCGGCGCCTGCGCCAGCCGGATGCGGTACAGGCGGCCCGCCGCGGCCAGCTCGCCCCGCCCCACCGCCAGCGACACCAGCCGGTCGTGCGCGTCCCGGTCGTCCCACCGCTCCAGCACGGCGAGCCACGCGGCCCTCAGGGGCTCGGAGAGTCGCTGCTCGTCGGGATCGAAGTTGGCGTACACCAGGCCGCACGCGGAGCACGCCTCTGCTCCCTCCTTGCGCACTGAGATGCACTTGGGACAGAAGCCCCCGGCCACCGCGAAGGGATCCTCCGAGCGCGCCAGCGCCGCCGCCTCGCGCACCCTCTCCTCGGAGGGCCGCAGCGCCACCACCTTCAACGCGGGCGCCGTGGTGCTCCGGGGCGCGGGGGCCGGCTGAGACGCTTCGGCGCTCGTCTGCGCCACGGCCGCCACCAGCGCCTCCTCGGGCCGCGCGCGGCTCTCCTGGCCGCAGCGCGCGCACGTCATCACCAGCACGCCCAGCTCTACCCGGAAGGCCGCCGGGGGCGCGAGCCGCTCGCATGCATCGCAGAGGTACCTCATGACAGCACCTGACGAAGAGGGACAGGCATGGCACAACCGATCAGCGCCACAAGGCAGAGGGCGCAGATCCACTTGCGCCCGCGGCTCAGGGGCACCTCGGGCTCTAGCACCTCGGGGTGCCCGAAGCCCACCAGCTTGCTCGTCACCAGCAGCCACACCCCCCAGGAGGCGGTGGCGAACAGGGTCAGCAGGAACAGCACCAGCGCCACCCCCTTCCCCACCCACCGCGCGCGGGGGCCCAGCAGCGCGAAGGCCAGGTGCCCCCCGTCCAGCTGTCCCACCGGGAGCAGGTTGAGCAGGGTGACGAGCAGCCCGAACCACCCGGCGATCACCACCGGGTGCACCAGCACGTCCTTCCCCTCGGGCAGCGGCCCTACCGCCAGCCGCGTCAGCCCCTGCATCAACAGGCTGTCACCAAAGATGAGCTGCATCCGCCCGGTGAACAGCTGCTCCGGCGCGGCCGGGGCGTGCGTGAGCTCCGCCATGGCCCACGTGAACAGTTCCCGGAGCAGCACCCACAGCGAGTTCTCTCCCGGAAAGGTGGCCCCCACCGCGGGTGCGTCCACCACCTGCGAGTGGCCCAGCCCCCACAGGAGAATGGGCAGCGCCACGGCCAGCCCCGCCAGCGGCCCTGCCGCCCCGATGTCCACCAGCGCGTTGCGGTGGGGGATCCGCCCGCGGATCCGGATCACCGCGCCCAGCGTCCCCACCCCCACGTACGGCAAGGGGATGAAGTAGGGCAGGCTGGTGTCCACCTTGTGGATCCGCGCCAGCACGTAGTGCCCCATCTCGTGCGAACCGAGGATGGCCATCAACGAGAGGCTGAAGGCGAGCGACTCCACCCGCAGCGCACCCAGGTCCTCGCTCCCTCCAAAGGACCAGGCGTACGCGCTATAGGTGGTGAAGACCGTCAGCGCGAACAGCAGCAGGTGCAGCCAGAGCCGCGAGGCGGGACGGGCGGGGACTGTCTCCATGAGGTGCCTGAGAGGTGGGTACCAAGGGGCCTCTTCCTTTGCAACGCAACGGCCGGTTCCTGGAAAAAGGGGATTCTGCCCTGAACTGATCTTGACTCTGAACGGGCATCTGCTACGAACGCGCCGCGCTTGAGGGGCAACCACTCAACAGTGGGCTCGCTTGGTTAGCCCACAGCTACCGCAAGCCACCTATCCGGGAGGGAATACAAATGAAGAAGGCCATTCTGTCCGCCGTTGCCGCGACCAGCCTCGTGGCTTGCACCAGCGTCGAGAGCGCCGTTGTCTCTGGCGCCGAGATTGCCGCCAACGGTGGCGAGGCCGTTGCCGTGGTCCAGGCTAACGCTCTGGGCCTCACCGCCATCTTCCACATCGTCGACCTGGTCCAGAGCGACCTCGACACTGTGGTGAACAAGCTCCTGGTGGCCGAGGCCAAGGCCATGGGCGCTTCCAAGCTGGACCTGAAGGGCGCCGGCACCACCCCGCGTCACGGCCTGTTCGCGCTGTTCGGCGGCATCATCGGCGTGACCCAGTCGTCCGCGATGGGCGTCGCCGTCAAGTAAGCCTGTTCGGAGTCACCGTCTTTCAAGAAGGCCCCCCTGGCGACAGTGGGGCCTTCTTTCTTTTCCACCCCTGCTCCCGGCCCCGCATGCGCGCCCGCCTCCTGTTCCTCACCCTCCTCGTCCTCGCGGGCTGCAGCCGGCAGCGTGAGGATGCCCACCTGCTGAATGAGGTGAAGCGGCGCCTGTCCGAGCGCGACGCACGGCTGACGAGCTACCGGCTGGAGGGCCGCACGGGCGAGGGGGGAGCAGAGCCGGTGGGCTTCAGCTTCGCCTACCGCGCACCCCAGAAGATGCGCGGCTCGCTGGGCGCGCCCATCTCGCGCACCTTCTCCTGGGACGGAGAGCGCCTCTTCGAGCAGAGCGACGCGGACAAGCGCTTCACCACCTTCCAGACGGAGCTGTCCCCGGAGCGGCGCTCCGGCTTCCTCACGGAGACCTTCGCCCCCTTCACCCCCGAGGGCTTCCGCGCGCCGCTGCTGCCCGCGGAGCTGAGCGCGAAGCGGACCTCGCACGCGCGCGCCCCGGAGGCCGTGGAGCTGGCCGCAAGCGTCGCGGATCCGTCCGGCGAGAGCCTGCAGGTGACGTACACGCTGCGCTGGCCCACGCTGGACTTCCTCGGCCGGCAGTCGCGCCTGGCCGACGGCACCACGCTCGAAGTCCGCGTGGAGGAGGAGCACTGCGACAAGGCGCTCGAGCTCTGCGTCCCCCAGAAGCTCAGCCGCTGGGTGAAGGGCGAGAAGGTTGGCGAGACGACGCTCTCCAAAGTCGAGCTGAACCCCACCCTGCCCAACGACAGCTTCACCCTCGCCGCTCCGGAGGGTTACGAGGTGCAGACGAAGACACTCGTGGACGCCGCAGGGAAGTAGCCCTCCGCCTTGCTCCCAGGCCGTTCCGTTCCCACCTTCCAGACGGAGGTATGGGGGCATGGTGCAGAACGTCATCTTCGACGTGGATGGGACGTTGGTGGACTCGGTGGATGAACACGCCGAGGCCTGGCGGCGGGCGTTTCTCGAGTTCGGACGGGACCTGCCCTTCGCGCACGTGCGCAGCCAGATCGGCAAGGGCGCCGATCAGCTCATCCCCGTCTTCTTCAACGACGAGGAGCTGGCTCGCTTCGGCAAGGAGCTGGAGGAGTACCGCTCCGAGCTGTTCCTCAAGAGCTTCCTGCCCAAGGTCCGCTCCTTCCCCAAGGTGCGCGAGCTGTTCCAGCGGCTGCGCAAGGAGGGCATCCACATCGCCCTGGCCTCCAGCGCCAAGGAGCAGGAGCTGAGGCACTACGTGAAGCTCTGCCGCATCGAGGGCCTGTTCGAGGAGACCACCTCCAAGGATGATGTGGACAAGAGCAAGCCGCACCCGGACATCTTCCAGGTGGCGCTCAAGCGGCTCGGGAGCCCGGAGGTGAACACCACCGTCGTCGTGGGGGACACGCCCTATGACGCGCTGGCCGCGGGCAAGCTCCACCTGCCCACCTTGGGCGTGCTGTGCGGCGGCTTCCCAGCGGACGATCTGCGCGCCGCGGGCTGCCGCGTGCTGATGAAGGATCCCGCGGAGCTGCTGGCCCGCTTCGAGGCCTCCCAGCGCACCTGGCCGTGGGGTGAGGCGGACATGCCCACGGGGCCCGAGGACGAGGAGTCCCGCTGAGCCTCTCTTCCATCCCCCCTGTCCTCCCGCGCCGGGAGTGAACACCTTTGGCGCCGGAGAGGAGGAACGCGCACTGGAGACAGCTCTCATCGCTCCACCGCGTCGCCGGGCCCTGGATGACGGGCCCGCGGTGCTGGTGGTGAACACGAAGGCCCGCTCGGGCAAGGAGGCCTTCGAGGCAGCCCGGGAGGCGCTCGCCGCGAGAGGTGTGCCGCTGATGAGCGCCCTGGCGCTCTCCCGGACGAGCCGCCTGCAGCGGGTGCTGGACGATGCGGTGGCGCGGGGCGCGCGACGCATCCTGGTGGGCGGAGGAGATGGCACGGTCAGCTGCGCGGCGTCCCACCTGCTCGGCCGGGATGTGACGCTGGGGGTGCTGCCGCTGGGCACCGGCAATGACTTCGCTCGCTCGCTGGGCATCCCGGACACGGTGGAGGCCGCCTGCGACGTCATCGCCCAGGGCTTCACGGCCCGGGTGGATGTGGGGCTGGCCAACGGGCGCCCCTTCCTCAACGCGGCGAGCCTCGGGCTGGCCACGGCCATTGCCCGGAGGCTGACGAAGCGCCTCAAGCAGAAGATGGGCAAGCTCGCCTATCCCGTGGCCGCCGCCACGCAGATCTGGGAGCACCACCCGTTCCGCGTTCGGATCAAGGCCGACACGCAGTCGCTGGAGCTAGAGGTGCTGCAGCTCGTGGTGGGGAACGGGCGCTACCACGGCGCGGGCAACGTGGTGGCACCGGATGCGACGCTCGATGATCGCCGGCTGCACGTGTACGCCATCACGGCTCCCTCCGTGGAGTCGGGACGTGAAGGCACAGGGCTCGGCCAGCTCGAGGACATGGCGACGCTGGCGCGCGTGGCGCTGTCGCTGCGCCGCGGCCACCATGTGGAGCACCCGGCGGTCACATCCCTGCGGACCTCGCGGCTGTACGTGGAGGCCGAGCCTGTCCAGGAGGTGAACGCGGACGGAGAGCTCACCGGCCGCACGCCGATGCTCTTCGAGCTGGTGCCCGCGGCGCTCCGCGTGTACGCGCCCGCGCCGGCCGAGCCCACGCACTGAGCGGGTGCTCCACCCCAGGGAGCCGGTGAGGCCCGTCGGGCCTCCTCCCCCTGCAGCGATTTCGAGGATCTGCTTTCTCGGCCTACGCTCTCCCTGCCAGTCCACCGGCTGCAGCCTGGAGAGTGAAGCGCCGTGCTCAACCGTTCTCGCTACCCCCTCCTCATTGCTCTGATCCTGGGACTCGTCGCCACGCTGCTGCTGTGGTGGCGGCCCACGGACAAGGACACCCCGGCGGCTCGTACGAGCACCCCTGGCTCGGCGACCTCAGGCCCCTCCTCCAATGGGAGCACCCGCTCCTCCCCCCAGCCCTCCAGCACCACTCAAACCCTGGAGACTCCGGCTGTGCCCTCGGATGGAGCCTTCCGGGTGCGCGTGGTGGCCGCAGGACAGCCCGTCGAGGGCGCACGGGTACAGGCCTACCTGCGCGGAGCGGACGACGGCACGGGGCGGACACCCTGGCGCCGTGCGAGTGAGGGCACCACGGGGGCAGACGGCACGGTGCGGCTGCCCGCGGTCCCTGGCCTCTATCTGCTGAGCGCCTCCGCCCAGGGCCACGCGCCCGCGCGCCGGGAGGTGGCACGGCCATCAGGTGAGGCAGAGACCGTCGTGGAGTTTTCGCTCCCAGCGGGGGTGGAGCTCCGAGGGCGGGTCGTCGCCGCGGGCCGTGGCGAGCCGGTGCCGCTCGCGGAGATCTCGCTGCATCCCTACACAGGGGCCGTCTGGGCCAGCTCCGAGGCCGTGGCACTCCCGGAAGAGACCGCGGAGGTGACGAGCGATCCCCAGGGCCGCTTCACCTTCTCCGGTCTGGCACCGGGCCGCTATGCGCTCACGGCGGGGGCGGCGGGCTACAGCCGGCGAACGTTGCGCATCGTGACGGTACCGCTGCCGGGCGAGCTGGAGGTCAAGCTGTGGGCTTCGAGCTTCCTGGAGGGCTTCGTGCTGGGCGAGGACGGGGAGCCCGTCGCGGGCGCGGAGGTGCTGGCGCTGGGCGGCCCCACGGTCCCCAGCACCTCCACAGGCTCCGGGGGTGGCTTCTCGCTCGAGGTGTCGAACGGCACCTATGTCCTGGCGGCACGACAGGGCGAGCGCATGGGGCGCATCCCGCAGCTCCTCCAGGTGGCTCCGGGCGAGACGCTGCGGGGCCTGCGCATCACCCTCGGAGCCCCCAGCGGCCTGACAGGGACGGTGACAGCCACCTCGGAAGAGACACCGGTAGAGGGAGCGCGGCTGGTCGCGAGTCCCGCGAACAAGGCAGGCGAGGTGGGTTCGGTCACCACGGGGACGGATGGGCGCTACACGCTGGATCTCCCCCCAGGAGACTACGACGTGGTGGTGGTGGCGCCGAGCCGGACCGGCGCGGTGCGCGAGGCGCTGGTCATCGCCTCGGGCCAACGGCTCACGGTGGACTTCCAGCTCGACGGAACGAGCACGGTGGAAGGCCGGGTGACGGACCTGGAGACTCGGCCCATCGCGGGCGCCTCCGTGAAGGCCTCTCGCATGCACGGTCCGAAAGGGGTGGAGCGCTTCACACGCACGGACGCGACTGGCGCCTACCGGCTCGAAGGGCTGGCGCTGGGGACGACGGTGGTATCGGCACGGCGGGAGCAGACGGAGCACTGGACGAAGAAGTCCGTGGAGGTGAAGCCAGGCACGGCCGCCCAGGTGGACTTCTCCCTGGCGGAGACGGGCATCGTCCAGGGCCAGGTCACGCAGGCCTCCGGCGCTCGCCTCACCCAGCCCGCGCTCGTGCGCGCCATGACGCAGCAGGGCGGCTTCGGGAACCTCACCCATGCGGACACGGATGTGGAGGGCCGCTACCAGCTCGAGCTGCCCGCGGGCGTCTACCAGCTCGTCGCGGTGAACCCCGGCGCGCGCTACGTCTTCACACACGAGGACGATCTGGCGGTGACGGTGCCCGCCGGCGCGGCGGTGGTGCAGGATCTGTCGCTGTCGGAGGATCGAGGCGTGCGGGGCACGGTGCTGGAGCCCTCGGGAGCGCCGAGCCCCTACGCCACGGCGGTGGCGATTCAGCGCGGGGACTTCGCCATGGCCCTGCCCGTCGAAGCAGACGAGGAGGGCTCCTTCGTCTTCCCTCCGCGTGGGGCCCATGCCCCTCCGCTGGACATCATCGCGCACAACGCGGGACGGGTGGGCGAGCTCTCCGGAGTACGCGAGGACACCGATGTCACCCTCCAGCTGCGCCCCGCGGCCACGCTCCGAGGCCGGGTGGTGGCGCGCAGCGGAGCGGCGCCCCTGGGCTTCTCGCTTCAGCTCCTCCAGGAGGATGGCACGGTGCTGCCGTGGCTCGAGCGCGGCAACCCGGAGCGCTCCTTCACCGGCGCCTCCTTCGTGCTGTACGACGCACCGGCCCTGCCCCTGCGGGTGAGCGTGCGCACCACGGATGGGCGCACGGGAGAGGCCTCGGTGAAGCTCTCGCCCGGCCAGAGCGCGGAGCTCGAGGTGCCGCTCACGGGCGGCTCCGCCTCCATCGCCGGACGGGCGGTGTGGAGTGACAGCAAGGCCCCGGCCGAAGCAGTCTCCATCTACCTGGACAAGCAGCTCTCGGCGGGGAGCGACGCCCAGACAGGGCCGGACGGACGCTTCCTCCTCAAGGACGTGAAGCCCGGACCGCACACGCTGAGGGTGTGGGCCTCCGCGGACGGTCAGCCCGTGACGCGCACGGTGAAGCTGGCCTCGGGCGAGGCGGTGGATCTGGGGGACGTGGCGGTGACGACGCGCAAGACGACGCCTGGGACGATCGGCGTGGGCTTCAGCGAGGAGCGCGGCTGGGTGTCCGTGGCCTGGGTGAAGGCGGACAGTCCCGCGGCCCAAGCGGGGATGCGCGTGGGGGACCAGCTGCTCGCGGTGGAGGGACTGGTGGTGCGCAGCCGACAGGAGGCGGAGCAGCGCACCAGAGGCGCCCCAGGCTCGCCCGTCCAGCTCCGCATCCAGCGCGCGGACGGTCAGGAGCAGCAGCTCCAGCTCACCCGCGCGAACTGAGCAGCGCGCGCTCGAAGAAGCGCAGCGCTCCGCGCAGATCCGAGGACACGGCTTCCACAGGCACCTTCCGAGCCCACTCCAGACGTTGGCGAGCACGCTCCAGCGCCTGCTGCGCCTCCGGACTGCCCGGCGGACTCGCCCGTGCCTCGGCCAGGTCCACCGCCACCTGCAGCAGGGCGGCGAGCTCGTAGAGCACCATGTCCTGCTGAAGCTCCGGAGCGGCCACCAGCTCTGCGAAGCCTGCCTGTGCCTCCGAGATGCAGCCCGCGCTGGCCTGGACAGCGGCGAGGTGGGCCCGGAACCGGAGCGCGTGCCAGCGCGCCGCCTGTCCCAGCAGAGAGACGGCCTCGGACAGAGCGCCCCGGGCCGTCTCCACCACGCCCAGGGCCTGCCAGGCCCGGCCGAGCTCGCCTCGAGCACACCCTTCCAGGATGCGCATCCCAAACTGCCGGCCCATGCGCACGGTGGCCTCCAGGTGCTCGCTCGCCTCCAGCGCCTGTTCCTCCTCCAGGAGATAGCAGCCCAGGTTGAGCCGGGCGATCGCATGGCCTACACGGTCCCCCGCGCGGGTGGCCTTGACCATGGCCTCGCGCAGCAGGGTGATGGCCTCCGGCGTCTCTCCTGCCTCTCCCAGAGCCACGGCACAGTTGGTGAGGAAGCCACTCTCGAACATCACGTCTCCGACTGCCCAGAACAGCCGCCGCGCCGCGCGCAGGTGAGGCGCAGCCGCCCTGGCTCCACTCCGGAACTGCTCCACCAGGCCGAGGTTGCCCACGGCATAGGCCTCCAGCCACGGGGCGTCATCCAGGCGCAGCGCCAAGGCCTCCTGGATGAGCTCCCAGGCGACATCCATGTCTCCTGCATGACGGGCGATGATGGAGAGGTCCACCAGCACGTGCTTCTGCTGGGACACCTCACCCTGCGCTTGGAAGGACTCGCGCGCCTGCTCCAGGTCACGCCGGGCTGCCGTCACCTGTCCACAGGCCCCGTACATCCGGCCCCTCGCCGCGAGCACCTCGGCCCGCATCAAGGGAGGCACAGGGAGCTGCGCGGCCAGCTCCAGCGCCCGCTCCATCCGGGACAAGGTGATGCCCATGGGGCCACGCGCGGTCACATCCGGCTCGAGCGCGATCAGTCCTCCCAGGGCCCGCTCCACGGAGCGCGCAGTGGGTGGAGCATCCAGGGCGCTGTCGCAGGCCGCCAGGAGGTTCTCACGCTCGTTCGCCAGCCGCCGCAGCGCCTCGCGCGCTCCCGCTCCACGCACCCGCCCCCGGAGCTGGCGCGCCAAGGCCAGATAGAAGTCTGCATGGCGCTCCAGGAGCGCGGCCCCACCCTCGGTCTCCGCCAGCCGGGCCACGGCGTACTCGCGAATGCTCTCGTACATCCCCAGGCGCGCCGCGCCCTCCGGCAGTCCCTCCGGCACCACCTTCCGCAGGAGGGACTTCGAGCGGAGCGACTCGATGACCTCCGCCACCCGCGGGCTCCCTGGAGGGAGCGCGAGGATGGCCTCGGCCGCCTCCAGGGTGAAGCCGCCATGAAACACGGTGCACTGCGCCAGCGCGGCCTGCTCCGTCGCGTCCAGCAGTCCCCAGGACCAATCGATGGCCCCCTGGAGTGGAGTCCGGGACGCCGAGGCATCCCGCAGGCCCTCGCGCAGCAACTCGAAGCGGCGCACCAGCCGCTCGCGGAGCTGCTCCAGGCTCAACAGGCGGGTGTGCGCCGCCGCCAGCTCGATGGCCAGCGCGATCCCTCCCAGCAGGTGGACGAGCTGCGCTACCAGCGGCGCGTCGGTGACTGTCAGCTCGTAGCTCCCCCGGACCTCGCGCGTTCGCTGAACGAAGAGGCACACCGCCGCCGAGCGGGCGATGGCATCCAGGCGTGTCTCGCCTTCAGCGGGCAGCACCAGCGGCGTGAGATCGAGAATGCACTCCCCCGTCAGGCGAAGCGCCTCGCGAGACGTGGCCAGAAAGCGCGCCTGCGGAGCCATCTCCAGCCAGCGGCCCAGCGTGGCGGGCAGGTGCCGGAGGATCGGCTCCAGGTTGTCGAGGATGACGAGGGTGGCTCCATGCCCCGCCAGGGCCCGCCCGAGCTGCTCCACCGGCTGGCTCTCCTCGCCACCGTGGCTCAGCGAGACCCCGAGCGCCTCTCCGAGCGCGTGACAGATGTCCGCCTCCGTCGAGGCCTCTGTCAGGTTGCACAGCCACACGCCCCCTTCCCAGGCGCGCGTCTGCAGTTGCTGCCGGCCAAAGTGCGTCGCCAGCCGTGTCTTGCCCATCCCTCCTGGCCCGACCACGCTCACGAGCCTCGCCTCGGCGGCGAACCAGCCCCGCAGGGCCTCCAGCTCGTCACTCCGGCCGATGATGTCTCCCTGGGTCTCAGGGAGGTTGCCCTGCTGTTCCTCCGGCCCCCGCGGGCCTCCAAGGCTCCCGCCCGCCTGCGACGCGGGCAACACCTCCACCCGCGAGGCCTCCGCTCGTGACTCCTCCGCGGAGGGGACCGCCTCCGGTCTCAGCACATCGGACATCACTGCTCCTGCACCCTGCGAGCAGGGCTGAACCTCTACTCTGCCCTCCCGGGCCGCTTCCCCCATTTTCACATTTCTCCTGCAGTCCGCATTAACCCACCCTGGGTTTATCTGACCCGTCGACGGCCTTTGTCTGCCCACCTACAGTTTGCTCACCGCTGCTGAAGAGGGGGTCTCGCATGGCAACCCAAGTGTCTGAGGAAGGTCGCCGTACTCGAGAGGGGTTCCGCGCCGGAGGAAGTCCCGGGGCCTTGCTTGCCGGAGTGCTCTGGCTGACGAGCCTCTCGGCCTGCAACCCCGCCGAGCCTGGCGAGTTCGAGCAGTTCGGGCAGCTATCCCAGGCGGTGCACACCGACAACGGCCTCTCGTACAACGGCCTCTCGTACAACGGCCTCTCGTACAACGGCCTCTCGTACAACGGCCTCTCGTACAACGGCCTCTCGTACAATGGCTTGTCCAGCGCCGCCTTCGAGGCGTGGTTCACGCAGGATCCGAACATGGCGGATCAGGTGATGCTCTACCTCGTCCGCTGTGCCCTCCCCGCTGCGCAGACGCTGACGTACACGGAGCCCTCGTCGAGCCAGAGCTACACCTGGACGGGAGGACTGGGGCTGGCGCCAGGCTGGGCCAGCGGTGCAGCGCTCACCGTGGCAGAGCAGCAGATCATCACCGCGTGCCTGGCGGCTCATACCAACAAGTACCAGCAACACGTCCCCATCTCCGTGCTCGGGCATGATGCGGAGGGGAACACCATCCCCTGGACGCAGGAGGAGCTCGCCGAGTACTCGGAGCGGGAGGCCTGCTTCTTCGGGAACCTCTTCACGGACGAGGGCGTCTACGCCGGCAGCGACCGCAGCTCGCACAACATCACGGAGAGCACCTCGCGCGCCTGCTCGATCACGCCCAACGCCAGCAACCCCAGCAACTGTCCCCCGCTCATCTATGGCGGCCCGTGCATGAGCTTCTGCACGCGGGACGCCTCGAGGACGCACTACACCTCCTGCACGCTCAACGGTGTCACGTACGTGCCCCTCACCACGCGCCTGCGCCCACAGGACATCTTCACGTGTGGCGACGGCGTGTGCCAGATCAGCGAGTCCTGCGGGACGGGCCACCAGTACAACAACTGCCGGGCGGACTGCGGCCCCTGCCAGTGAGGGCAGGCCCGCCTTAGCTCTGCTCCAGCACCCGCGAGAGCACCTGGGCGGTGAAGTTCACCAGGGGGATGATGCGCTGGTAGTTCATCCGGGTGGGCCCGATGACGCCCACCGTTCCAAGCACCTGCTCTCGGCTGCCATACGGGCTGGCGATGACGCTCAGCTCCCCAGGCCCGGAGAACTCGCTCTCGGCGCCGATGAAGATCTGCATCTCCCGGGCGCGCTGCACGCGGTCCAGCAGCAGCAGCAGCTTGTGCTTCTCGTCCAGCGTCTTGAAGAGGGCGCGCATGCGCTCCACGTCAGCGAACTCAGGCTGCTCCAGGAAGGAGCCGGTGCCCTCGATGCGCACGCGCTCGGCCTCGGGCGTCTGGAGGGCCGTGGCGGCCGCACCCAGCTTGAGCGCCTTGGCCGTCAGCGCGTTGTAGAGCGCCTGCTCCTGGTCCATCTCCTGGCGGATGCGCTCGCGGGCCTCCTCCAGGGGCACCTCGTGCAGCAGCTCCGAGAGGTAGTTGGACGCCTTGAGCAGCTCGTCCGAGGTGACGGGGAAGTCCACCGTGATGACCTTGTTCTGCACCTGCCCGTTGGGCCCCACCAGCACGGCCAGGACGCGATCCTCGCGCAGCCGGACGAACTCGACGCGGTGGAACACCGCCGCCTCCGGGCGCGGGGTGAGCACCACGCTGGCATGCCGTGTGAGCGAGTGCAGGATGCGGCTGGCCTCGGTGAGGATGTCCCCCAGGTTGCTCTCCTGGACGAGCCCCGCGTTGATGATCTCCCGATCCTTCGGCCCCGGATCCTTCAGACGAACGAGCGTGTCCACGTAGAAGCGGTAGCCGCTGTCCGTGGGGACACGGCCCGCGGAGGTGTGGGGCTTGTCCAGGAACCCAAGCTCCTCCAGGTCCGCCAGAACATTGCGCAGCGTCGCCGAGGAGACATCGAATCCAGCCTTGCGGCTCAGCTGCTGGCTGCCGACGGGTCCACCCGTGGTGATGTACTCCTGCACGACCGCTCGCAGGACTTCCTTTTCGCGCTCTCCAAGCTCTTCCGACATCCCTAGATCACGCTCCACCCCGAAGTCTAAGGAGGTCTCCGGAGCGGTTCAATCCCACGCCGTGGAGCAGGCAGCCAGACGCCCGAAGGAGCCGCCACAACCCCTACAACCTTATTTTCTATGCTCTCCAGGATTGAATTGAAGTCCGAGTTATCGTGAGATGAGGGTCGTATGTACGACGACGCCCTCGAAGTCCGCCACCTCGCGGAGTCCTTGCTGTACCGGTACGCCACGTGTCTGGACGATGGGCCGCTGGAGCACTGGCCCCGCTGCTTCACCGAGGGGGGCCACTACCGGCTCATTCCCCGAGAGAACCTCGAGCAGAACGTGCCGGTGGCGCTGATGAACTGCACCTCCCGGCAGCAGCTGGAGGAGTGCGTCACGACGCTGCAGCGGGCCCATGCCACCGTGCCCTATGCCTGCCGCCACCTCTATACGAACATCCAGATTGAGCAGCCTCGGGGAGGGCGCACCCTGGTCCGAGCCAACTACGCCATCTACCACACCGTGGAGGAGGGCGAGGTGGACCTGCTCAGCATGGGGCGGCTGGAGGCTCGCGTGCTGCTGGATCCCCAGCCGCTCTTCGAGCGCATGGACGTCATCTACGAGGTGTGCCGGCTCTCCGGGTTGAAGGTCTACCCGCTCTAATCCGGAGAAGCGCTGCCGCGCCCGCGTCGGCGCCCATTGTCCTGGTACAAGGTCGCACATCGCATGCCGAGGACGAGCGCGTTAGAAGTCTACCGCTTTGTCCTCGACAGCTCCCTCGCTCTCCGCCGCGCTTCCCGCCGAGTCCACCCCCGCGGACCCACGTCGAGGCTGGATCCTCTTCTGCCTCCTGGCGCTGTACATCATCTGGGGCTCCACGTACCTGGCGATACGTTGGACGATCCAGGGAGGATTCCCACCGCTGCTGATGGCGGGCACTCGCTTCACGCTGGCGGGCATCATCCTGTACGCGGTGCTCCGGCTGAGAGGCATGCCAGCGCCCACGCGTCCCCAGTGGAAGGCGGGGGCCTTCACCGGGCTGCTGTTGCTCGTCATCGGCAACGGGGGCGTGGCCTTTGCCCAGCAGTCGGTGCCCTCGGGCGTCGCGGCGCTGGTGGTGGGCAGCATGCCGCTGTGGGCAGCGCTCTTCGGCGGTCTCTTTGGCGGAGTGTGGCCGGGCCGCGCCGAGCGCTGGGGGCTGGCGCTGGGCTTCTTCGGCATCGTCCTGCTCAACGGCGGAGGCGAGCTGGGCCACCAGTGGCTGCCAGCGCTCGTGCTGCTCTTCGCACCGGTGAGCTGGGCATTCGGCTCCATCTGGGGGCGGCGCAGCCCCTCCATGCCCCAGGGGCTGATGGCCACCGCCACACAGATGTTGTGTGGGGGCGTCATACTGGTGGGGCTGAGCTTCGCCCTGGGCGAGCGCCTGGCCGGAGTGCCTGACACCCGCGCCCTGCTGGCGTTCGGCTACCTGGTGGCCTTCGGCTCGCTCGTCGCGTTCAGCGCCTATGGCTACCTGCTGCGCAACGCACGGCCGGCGATCGCCACCAGCTACGCCTATGTGAACCCCGTGGTGGCGGTGCTGCTCGGCGTGGGTCTCGGTGGCGAGACGCCGGGCCCCTATGCCTTCGTGGCGATGACGGCCATCCTCGGGGCGGTGATGCTCATCACGCGCAAGGCCGCCGCTCAGCCCCGCCGGGAGCCCAGCGTGCCGGTGCCTGAGACCACCACCCCCTGAGAGCTGGTCAGCACAACCTGCCGCGCTGAAGCGCAAACTGCAGGCGTTCGTTCACGGTGCGTGACGAGAAGGGGGCTCAGAAGGCGGCGCTGGAGGGCCGGTTGCTGGAGTGGAGCGCGCGGTCGCTCACCCTCGAGGTCTCCTCGATCCCGACGGCGGCGCCCGGCCTCTCACCCCGCCTGGAGCCTGGGCGCCCGCCTGCGCTCAGTCGCCAGCGGCGAGCAGCTCGGCCAGCTTCTCGCCCACGCCCTCCGCCGAGGGGGGGGTTCTGTCCGCTGATGACACGGCCGTCCACCACGACATTGGCCGTCCAGGCCGCGGCCTCGACATAGCGTTGCAACTCATCGTTGCATGAGAGGAACATGCCACGTGGGCCCTTCGAGCTGCGCCGCGTGTCGAGCTGCGCTCACACTTGGGAGAGCTGACCCGGCAAGGCGTCCTCGAGTTGGTAGAGCAGCTCACCGCGAAGAAGTGACCTCGCCGGGCTCGAAGCGCGCGAGGAAGACCTTGAACTGCAGCGAGACGAAGATCGGCCGCGGTGCCACCAGCCGGGTCTGGGCGAACATCGAGAACAGGGCGGCATCGGACTCGATGGGCCGCATCGTCGTGAAGGCCTGGCGCCGACGCTCCAGTTCGTCCGGTGGGATGCCGTACGCACGCCACCGGCGCAGCTCCACGTTCGACAGCTCGGCGTCCTTGCCGACGCGGCAGCCCAGGACGAAGGGCGCTCCGGGCTTGAGCCGCCGGGTCACCTCGCGCAGCAGCTCGAGGCGGCCCTCCTCGTCGGCCACATGGTGCAGCACCCCCATCATCTGCGCTCCGTCGAACGGTGGGCCAGGGGGCAGTGTGTTCAGCTCGCCGACGTGCAAGCGCGTCCGGGAGAGCAGCCCCTCTTCTTCCAGGCGCTTGTGGGCGACGGCGAGCATGGCGTCGGAGGGATCGACGCCTGTGAAGCGCCAGCCCGGCACGCTGAACCGGGTGTAGGGCACCAGCTCCGCGCCCGTGCCCAGCCCCACGAAGAGCAGTGACGCCGCATCCTGGCCGTCCAGCTGGCTGGCGAGCGCGCTGACGCCGAGCTCATACATCGCGTGGCAGCCGGCGAGGGAGACGGAGGCCTGGGTGTCGTAGTGGGCGGCGCGGTCGGCACCAAAGCCCGGCACGATGTGCTGGGGAGAGGGGGTGGGGTGCTCGTGAGCCATGACGTGTCCTCCAGAGGGCCGCGCGAGGCGGGCGATGATGACCGGAGGATGCGCCGGGACGCCAGCGGACGGGAGAGCGGGGATTCATGCCGGATCGGCGGGGATTTCGGTCCCACGAGTCTGGCCGCTCAGATGGAAATGGGTGTGCGTGCAAAACTCGGAATGGACGAGGAGCCCGCCGGACCTTCATAAGGAGGCAGCGGGTTCGATTCCCGCCGCCTCCATCCCGAGAAGCCCAGCAATCTTAAAGGGTTGCTGGGCTTTTACTGCCTTCTGCTTCTTCATGTGCCCCCTGTGTGAACGGGTGGGAGATAACGCGCTGCGAACGCGCGTAGCAGCAGCTCGGCTTGGTCGAGCCAGGAGGCATGGGCCGGGGTGTAGAGCACCCGCACACGCGGGGCATTTGCGTGCAGCCAGTCGCGCGTCTGCTGGGCAATGTGGCTGGAGCCGTTGTCCCAGATGAGATGGATGCGCCGCGCATCGTGATGGTCGCCAAGCACTTGGGGGAGCACCGCCCGCAAGCAGGCTCCGTCATTGCGTTCCAAGCACCAGCCCCGCATCTGGCCGGAGTGCACCACCAACTTCACCAGGAAGTTCACCGTGCCATGCCGTACGTACTCGAACTCCCGTCTCTCGATATGGCCCGGCCTCATGGAGTGCTTGGGGCACCTGCGCTCCAGCCCCGGCTGGCTCGCAGCAAGCCAGGCGAACCACTTCGACGCGCTGCAGGGGGGGAAAGCTCCCGCGGACGGCCGGAGCACGGTGCATCCTTCACCACGTCCGCTCCGAGTGCTTCGAAGCGACGACACAGCGCCCAGATGGTCCGCCGATCCTGACCGAGCCGCTCGGCCAGCTCCGACACGATGGTGTCCGGGTCCGCCATGGCCAGCAGGATGCGCGCTCGGCACGCCATGCGTTGCTCGGTTCGTCCGTCTCGCACCAAGCTCTCGAGGTAGTCGACCTCGGCTCGCTTCAGATGGATCAGCCGCGGGGGGCGTCTTCTCATCGAGAAGAGCTATGCATCCCCCGCGACTATGTCTACGCACTTCGTAGACACTCCACTAGCCCGCCTCTCTCTCATCGCCGCCGCAGGTACTCCGCGAGCTTGTCCAACGTCTGGAGGCCGAGCTCGACCGCGCCGAAGCCGACGCCGGCGTCGCGCTGGGCCTTGGTCGGGTGGAGCTGGCGCAAAGTCACCACGGTCTTCTTGTCCTTCTGTTCGTCGAAGGTGATCGTCACCCGGAACTTACCGGGGTCGTTGTCCTTGTCGGGGCCGTGATCGAAGACCAGTCGCTCCGGGGGCTTCACCTCGAGGAAGGTGACGCGGTTGTCGTAGCGGTGACCGTTCGGCGCGATGAGATCGAAGCGCCACCTCCCGCCGACCCTCACGTCCATCTCGTGCATCACGCAGGTGAAGCCCTTCGGACCGAACCACTCTCCAATGCCCTTCTCCGTCCAGGCGCGGAACACGAGTTCTCGCGGGGCGTCGTACACGCGCGCGATGACGATCTCTCGCTCCAGCTCCCAGGTCGTCTCAGCTCTGCTCGTCTCAGCTCTGCTCGTCTCCATGATCTTCCTCCTCCTCCTTCGGGGTGTCGGTGATGGGTTCGCGCGCCTGCAGCTCGCGCAGGTAGTCGCCCAGGCGGTCGAACCGCTCCTCCCACGCGCGCCGCGTGTGCTCGGTCCACTGGGTGACTTCGCGCAGCGCCTCGGCGCGCAGGCGGCACGGGCGTCGCTGGGCATCCCTTCCGCGTGAGATGAGCCCCGCGTGCTCCAGCACCTTCAGGTGCCGGGAGATGGCGGGCAGGCTGATCTGGAACGGCGCGGCCAGCTCCAGCACGGTCGCATCCCCCTGGGCCAGGCGCTCGACGATGGCGCGCCGCGTCGGATCGGCGAGGGCAGCGAAGGTGGCGTCGAGGGGCGAGGCGTTGGACACGGCGGTTTCCCGAGAGCAGAGCTGTATTTAACCTGAATGTTAAATACGACCGGACAGCCCGGGTGTCAAGGTCCGGCTCCGGCCCCACCGGAGCGGAGGCCTTCCAGTCCAAACGGGGGGTGCGCTCCTTCCTCGGCTCCTCCACCGTCGCGGCAAAGGCGGGGCTCTCCTCCTCCAGCCCCGGCTCCTCCCCCGCTTGAGGGAGGCAGATCCTGCTGGATCTCGAGTCCGGGAAGTTCACGGTGACGGTGCGCGCCGATCAGTTCGACAAGCTGAACGACAACCTGCGCAGCGTGGCGATCATCGCGTTCCTGGGGCTGTGCGCGTGCGGCTTCATCGTGGGAGCGTTCATCTCCTTCGCGCAGAAGCCGTGGATGTACGGGAACGTGCCGGTGCTGGGGATCGTGGGCATCGCGCTGGCGGCGGCGCTCTTCGGCGGAGTGTTCACCTGGTACCTGTTCCGTGGCCGACTACGCAAGGTCAGCGTGACGCGCTGGCTCAAGAAGCGACGGTAACCGTGGTAAGAGGGCCCTGAGTTCCGGCTGGGATCGCCCTGGCTGCTCACGCCCGTTCTCCCCTCTGCCCAGCCGACTTGAAGACGTCATTGACGGCCCACGCACAGGGTCGAGGAAGAGAGCCATGGTGCGCACGCTGGATGAGAAGCCGCGGGGTGCCGAATCCCCGCTCGATGTCGAGCAGGACGGAGCCTCGGGAAACTCCATGATCACGGCGGAACCGTGACCCGCCCGAACCCGGCGCAGCTGGAGCGGGCCCGGCGATTGCTGGCGCACGAGGGTGCGGCCGGCAGCGCGGGCGAGCCTGAGACGACGGCCGCCAGCCGTGTCTACGACAAGATCCATGCGCACACGGCGCCCCTGGTGGGCTCCATCGGCGTCCAGCTGTTGTTCCTGAGGAGCGCAAAGCTGGCGAAAGGCGATTTCGAGTGCTTCGCCGAGGTCTCCAGCCTCGAAGGCCCGACGAAGCTGCGCGAGCGGCTGCAGGCCAAGGATCCCGCCGTCACCATGGAGTCGGCCGCGATGCTGTTTGCAACCTTCTTCGCGCTCCTCACGACCTTTATCGGAGAGCGACTGACGAACCAGGTACTCCGCAGCGCCTGGTCGACACTCGAAGGGGCGGCACCCTGGGAGACAAACGAATGAGCGACAGCGTTCCGATTCGCAAGCTGAGCACCGGGGTGCCGGGGCTCGATGAAGTCTTGGGCGGCGGGATTCCGGAATTCTCCTTCAACCTGATCGCCGGCGGCCCAGGCTGCGGCAAGACGACGATGGCGCATCAGATCGCGTTCGCGAACGCGAGCCCCGAGCGGAGGGCGGTGTACTTCAGCATCATCGGCGAGCCTCCCATCAAGATGCTTCGCTATCAGCAACAGTACGACTTCTTCGACGCCGCCAAGGTGGGCGACGGCACGGTTCGCTTCATCCACCTCGGCCAGCAGGCGCTCGAGGGAGGGATGGGGAAGGTGCTGGAAGCCATCGTGCAGGAGATCGAGAAGTCGGCTCCGAGCATCGTCGTCGTGGACTCCTTTCGGGCCATGGTGCGAAGCACGCTCGCCACCGGGCCAGGCGGCGAGCGTGAGCTGTCGGACTTCATGCAGCGCCTGGCGCTGATGCTCACCAGCTACGAGGCCACCACCTTCCTCATCGGGGAGTATGCGGACGGCGAGCATGACAGCGCGGTGTTCACGGTGGCCGACGGGCTTATCTGGCTCTCCCAGGCCCTCGATCGCAACTCCGTCGTGCGCAAGCTGCAGGTGATGAAGATGCGGGGCCAGGGGCAGATCCCCGGCCTGCACACGGCCCGCATCACGGGCGCGGGCTACAGCGTCTTCCCGCGACTTCTCAAGCCGGCGGAGCTCATCGCCAGGCACCCGCTCGAACATCGCCTCTCGACCGGAGTGCCAAGCCTCGACGAGATGTTAGGGGGTGGCATCCCGAGCGGGTACTCCATGCTCATCGCCGGGCCTTCGGGTTCGGGCAAGACGGTGCTCTCCAATCAATTCATCGTCGAGGGAGCCTCGCGCGGCGAGAACGGGATCGTGGCCATCTTCGAGAAGCGGCCCAACGACTATCTCCAGACCACGCCGCGCGGGCAGGAATTCGAGAAGCTGGTCCGCGAGAAGCGGTTGGAAGTCCTCTACCTGCGCCCGTTGGATCTCTCGATCGACGAGACCTTGCTGGAGATTCAGAATGCCGTGAAGCGCCTGGGCGCCAAGCGGGCGGTGATCGACTCGCTGTCCGGTCTGGAGCTGGCGCTCGCGCCCACG
>Ga0190275_10000739_pt1 | contig 26193 bp, 23 predicted proteins | sample Popmic550T_FD_133745 | JGI IMG/M metagenome (GOLD analysis project Ga0190275, IMG submission 133745) | Populus adjacent soil microbial communities from riparian zone of Yellowstone River, Montana, USA - 550 T | ecosystem: Environmental > Terrestrial > Soil > Riparian zone > Trees stand | place...
GCCGCCGGCGACATCCTCGCCGAGATCGAGACCGACAAGGCGACGATGGAGTTCGAGGCGGTCGACGAAGGCGTGGTGAGCAAGATCCTGGTGGCCGAGGGCACGGACGAGGTGAAGGTCGGGACCGTGATCGCGCTGATCAGCGGCGAGGGCGAGGAGGCCGCGGCGCCGGCGCCGGCTCCGGCCGAAGCTCCGGCGGTGCAGCAGACAGACCAGGGATCGGAGGCGCCCGCGCCGGTCAAGGCGGAGAGCGGCACGGCCCAGCTCGTCCGGCCGCCCCGCGCCGAGGGCCCCGCCGATCCGGATCTGCCCGACGGCACCGAGATGGTGAAGACCACGGTGCGCGAGGCGTTGCGCGACGCGATGGCCGAGGAGATGCGCAAGGACGGCCGGGTCTTCGTGATGGGCGAGGAGGTCGCCGAGTATCAGGGCGCCTATAAGGTCACCCAGGGGCTGCTCGACGAGTTCGGGCCAGGGCGGGTGATCGATACGCCGATCACCGAATATGGCTTCGCCGGCGTCGGCACCGGCGCGGCGATGGGTGGATTGCGCCCCGTCATCGAGTTCATGACTTTCAACTTCGCCATGCAAGCAATTGATCACATTATCAATTCCGCCGCGAAGACCAATTATATGTCGGGCGGCCAGATGCGTTGCCCGATCGTCTTCCGCGGGCCCAACGGTGCCGCCAGCCGGGTGGCCGCGCAGCACAGCCAGAATTATGCGCCTTGGTACGCCTCCGTTCCCGGCCTGATCGTCATCGCGCCTTATACGGCGGCCGATGCGAAGGGCCTGTTGAAAGCTGCGATCCAGTCTGAAGACCCGGTCGTATTCCTCGAGAATGAATTGCTTTATGGCCAGAGCTTCGATGTTCCGAAGCTCGACGATCACACCTTGCCGATCGGCAAGGCGCGGATCGCCCGGGAAGGCAGCGACGTCACCTTGGTGTCCTATTCGATCGGCGTCGGCGTTTCGCTCGAGGCGGCGGCGAAGCTGGCCGAAGAGGGGATCGAGGCCGAGGTGATCGACCTGCGCACCCTGCGTCCGCTCGACAAGGCGACGGTGCTCAAGAGCCTCGCCAAGACCAACCGCATGGTCTGCGTCGAGGAAGGCTGGCCGGTCTGCTCGGTCTCCTCCGAGCTGATCGCGATCGCGATGGAGGAAGGCTTCGACGATCTCGACGCGCCGGTGCTCCGCGTCGCCAATGAGGATGTGCCGCTGCCTTATGCGGCCAATCTCGAGAAACTGGCGCTGATCAAGGTCGACGACGTTATCGCCGCGGTGAAGAAGGTGACCTACCGCTGAGTCGTCGCCCGCGATGACCTCCGCGCTCGATCCTGATCGCCTGCTGGCGCTTTCCTACGTTCCGATGGCCAGGCGCTCCGCGCTCGAAGCGCTCTGGCGTCTTGACGTCACTTTCGGCGCGATCCTCGCGACCGGCACCCAGGCGATGGTGAGCCGCATCCGGCTGGCCTGGTGGCGCGAGGCGCTCGAGCGGCTCGATGCTCAGGGGGCGCCGGCGGAGCCCGTCTTGCAGGCGCTCGCCACTTATGTCCTGCCCACGGTCACCGGGGCCGAGCTTGCCGCGATGGAGGCGGGCTGGGCCGAGCTGGTCAGCGAGGAGCCGCTCGATGGGGCGGCGCTGGCGCTTTATGCGGAAGGGAGGGGGGCGACGCTGTTCCGCCTGTCCGCCCGCCTGCTCGGTGTGCCGGATTTTGCGGTCGAGGCGGCGGGGCGGCGCTGGGCGCTCACCGACCTCGCGCGGCGCAGCGGGACGGCAGCCGAAGCCGGCGCTGCAATCGCTGCCGCACCCGGCGGGGATGACCGGCACTGGCCTTCACAATTAAGACCGCTCGGAATGTTGTCGGTTCTGACTCGTCGCGATCTCGTGCGGCCGATCGGCACTTGGGAGCGGCAAGGATCGCCCGCGCGAATGCTGCGCATGCTCAAGCATCGTCTCACCGGCCGTTGATCCGTTTCCGATCTATATTGATCCACTCTGGACTCTTTCTTCGCGCCTGCTAGCGTCATGGGACGGGAGGGGGCGCGATGTGGCGATTCCTGGCGGGCGTGGGATCGGCGATGTTGCTGATCGGCGCGGGGTTCTTCATCTGGACGGGCATGGCGCAGGAGGATGAGTCTCTCCCGCCGCCGCCCGAAGCGGAGGCTGAGGTGCCGGCCGAACCGGGCCGCCCTGCGCGCCCGCCTTCGGCCGACGAGCGCACCAAGGAACAGCGCCGCTTCGACCGCGCCGATCGCGACAAGAACGGCCAGGTGACGCTGGCGGAGCTTCTCTATCCGCGCCAGCGCCCGTTCCAGCGCCTCGACACCAACCGCGACGGCAAGCTCTCCTTCGAGGAATGGGCGGTCCGCACCCGCACCAAGTTCGGCGACGCCGATGCGAACCGCGACGGCAACCTGACCCGGCAGGAATATGCCACGACCGCGCCGAGGCCGCGGGCGCCGAGCCGGCAGAAGGCCTGCAATTGCTAGAAATCCTCCCCGCGATTTCGCGGGGAGGGGGACCGCCCGAAGGGCGGTGGAGGGGAAACTTGAAGCGCAAGCGGATCGAGGAGGCAAGGGCGTTGAGGCGCCAGATGTCGCCGCCCGAGGTCGCGCTTTGGTCAGTGCTCCGGCAGCGTCCCGGAGGCTTTCAGTTTCGCCGTCAGCGTCCCACGGATCCCTACAAGCTCGATTTCTTGTGCCGGCCCGCCGGCCTCGCGATTGAGGTCGATGGCGATTCGCACGACATGGGTGACAATCCGGCGCGCGATGCGGAGCGCGATCAAGCACTGCGCGCAAAAGGCGTGAAGACCGTGCGCTTTCCCGCTCGCGAGGTCATGAGAAATCTCGAAGGTGTCGTGGCCGCTATTCTGGAAGAATGCGCTGCTAGGGCCCCTCCACCGCGCTTCGCGCGGTCCCCCTCCCCGCGAAATCGCGGGGAGGATTAGAGATGAGCCACTCGGCCAGATCCGCCTTCGCGCGCTCGGTATAGGCCTTCTTGCGGTTCGCCTTCTTCATCCGGCCCTCGATCGGCGGAAAGAGGCCGAAATTGACGTTCATCGGCTGGTAGAGGGCGGCATCGGCGCCGCCGGTGATGTGGCCGAGCAGGGCGCCGAGCGCGGTCGTCGCCGGCGGGGTGGGAAGCGTCTCGCCGCGCAGCTCCGCCGCCGCGAACCGCCCCGCCAGCAGGCCGATCGCGGCCGACTCGACATAGCCTTCGCAGCCGGTGATCTGCCCCGCGAAGCGGACGTTGGGCGCGGACTTGAGGCGCAAAGTCGCGTCGAGCAATTGGGGGGAGTTGATGAAGGTGTTGCGGTGGAGGCCGCCGAGCCGGGCGAACTCGGCCTGCTCGAGCCCCGGGATGGTCCGGAACAGGCGCACCTGCTCGGCATGTTTCAGCTTGGTCTGGAAGCCGACGATGTTCCACAAGGTGCCGAGCGCATTGTCCTGCCTGAGCTGCACGACCGCGTAGGGCCAGCGCCCGGTCTTGGGGTCGTCCAGCCCCACCGGCTTCATCGGCCCGAAGCGCAAGGTGTCCTCGCCGCGCTCGGCCGCCACCTCGATCGGCATGCAGCCTTCGAAATAGGGCGTGTCCTTCTCCCACTCCTTGAACTCGGTCTTGTCGCCGTCGAGCAGGCCCTGGCGAAAGGCCTGATATTGCTCCTTCGTCATCGGGCAGTTGATGTAGTCCTTGGTGTCGCCCTTGTCCCAGCGGCTCGCCATCCAGCAGATCTCCATGTCGATGGAGTCGCGGTGGACGATCGGCGCGATCGCATCGAAGAATGCCAGTGCATCCGCGCCGGTCGCCGCGCCGATCGAATCCGCGAGCCGCGCCGCGGTGAGCGGCCCGGTGGCGACGATGGCGAGGCCTTCGCCGGGGAGCGCGTCCACCCGCTCGCGGACGATCTCGATATTGGGATGGGCTGCGAGCCTGGCCGTCACCTCGGCCGAAAAGCCGTCGCGATCCACCGCCAGCGCCGACCCCGCCGGCACCTTGTGCATGTCGGCCGCGCTCATGATCAGCGAACCGAGGCCACGCATCTCCGCATGGAGCAGCCCGACCGCGTTGCTTTCGGCATCGTCCGAACGGAAGCTGTTCGAGCAGACCAGCTCGGCCAGCCCGTCGGTATGATGCGCGGGCGTCGTCTCGCCGCCGCCGCGCATCTCGCTGAGCCGCACCTGCACACCGGCCTCGGCGAGCTGCCAGGCGGCTTCGGATCCGGCGAGCCGCCGCCGATGATATGGACCTTATTCGTCATTGCGCGGTTCGTTAGTCGTTCTGCGTAGAAGGAGGAAGGCCATGCTCGACCATGTCGGCTTCGCGGTGGCGGATGCGGAGGTTTCCCGCCGCTTTTACGAGGCGGCATTGGCCCCGCTCGGCCTGTCGCTGATCATGACCGTGCCTGCCGAGGAGAATGGCAGCGGCGGCACCGCGCACGGCTTCGGTACCGAGCACAATCCCTTCTTCTGGATCGGCGACAACGAACAGGTGGGGGAGGGCACCCATGTCGCCTTCACCGCCGCGACTCGCGAGCAGGTCGATGCCTTTCACGAAGCGGCGCTTGCCGCGGGCGGCACGGATCACGGCCCGCCGGGCCCGCGCCCGCAATATGGGCCGGATTATTATGCCGCCTTCGTGCTCGATCCGGACGGCTTGAACATCGAGGCGGTCTGTCACAAGAGCATCGGCGATGACCGCCAGGCGCATCTTCACCATCGGCTATGAAGGCGCGACCCAGGCCGAGCTGATCGCGGCGCTGGGGGCGGCGGGCGTGAGGTTGGTGATCGACGTCCGCGCGGTGCCGCTGTCGCGCAAGCCGGGCTTTTCGAAGAACGTGCTGGCCGCGGGCCTGAAGGAGGCGGGGATCGGCTATGTGCATCTGAAGGCGCTCGGTACCCCGCCCGCCGGCCGCGAGGCGGCGCGCAAGGGGCGGATGGACGAGATGCGCCGCATCTACGCCGAGCAGCTCGAGACCCCCGAGGCTGCCGTTCAGGCGGCGCAGATGATTGCGCTCGCCGAGGAGAGCGCTTCCGCCTTGCTCTGCTTCGAGCGCGATCCCGCTCACTGCCACCGCACCCCGCTGCGCGAGGCGGCGATGGCGGATTGGGAGGCAGTGGACCTCTACGCCTGAGGCGGCTCGTCTTCTTCCTGGCTGTCGGGCAGGGTCAGGGGCCCGGTGCCGTCGTCGAGCTGGACCTGATCGCCCGTGTCGGCGGCCGGGACCGCGTCCATCTCGTCGGCGACCATCTCTTCGGCCTCGTTCTCGGGCTCTTCCTCCTCGTCGATCCGGGCGGCCGAGACGACATGCTCGTTCTCGGCAACGTCGAACAGGCGCACGCCGGCGCTGTTGCGGCCGATCACGCGGGTGTCGCCGACGCTCATCCGGATCAATTTGGCCTGGTTGGTGACGAGCATCAATTGCTCGCCATTATGGGCCGGGAAGGAGGCGACGACCGGGCCGTTGCGCGCGAGGTTGTCGATATTGGTGATGCCCTGGCCGCCGCGGTTGGTGCGCCGATATTCGTAGGCCGAGCTGCGCTTGCCATAGCCGTTGGCGCAGACGGTGAGGATGAACTCCTCGGCGTCGGCGAACTCGGCGACCCGCTCAGGGGCCAGCGTCGCCTCGCGCTCGCCTTCCTTCCACGGCGCCGAGCGCAGATAGTCTTCGCGCTCCTGCGGGGAGGCGTCGAAGCCGCGCAGCACCGAGAGCGAGATCACCTCGTCGTCGCCTTTCAGCCGGGCGCCGCGCACGCCGTTCGAATCGCGGCTCTGGAATTCGCGCACATCGGTCGCGGAAAAGCGGATCGCGCGGCCGTTGCGGGTGGCGAGCAGGACGTCGTCTTCCTCGGTGAGGAGGGAGACGCCGATCAGCCGGTCTTCAGAGCCCTCGTCGAAGCGCATCGCGATCTTGCCCGACGAGCGGATGTTGGCGAACGCGTCCATCGAGTTGCGCCGGACCGAGCCCTTGGCGGTCGCGAACATGACGTGGAGTTTGCCCCATTCCTCTTCATTTTCGGGCAGCGGCAGCACGGTCGAGATCGCCTCGCCCTCCGCCAACGGGAGCAAATTCACCATCGGCCGGCCGCGGGCCTGCGGCGCGCCTTCGGGCAGCCGCCAGACCTTCAGCCGGTAGACCTTGCCGTGGTTCGAGAAGAACAGCACCGGATTGTGGGTCGAGGTCACGAACAGATTGGTGACCACATCCTCTTCCTTGGTCGCCATGCCGGCGCGGCCCTTGCCGCCGCGGCCCTGGGTGCGGAAGGTTTCGAGCGGGGTGCGCTTGATGTAGCCGCCAAGCGTCACGGTCACGACCATGTCCTCGCGCTCGATCAGATCCTCGTCCTCGATCCCGTCCCAGGCCGGCGCGATCTCGGTGATCCGCGGGGTGGCGTAAGCGGTGGCGATCTGGTCGAGCTCCTCGCGCATCACCGCGTAGAGCTTCACCCGGTCGCCGAGAATCTCGAGCAGACCCTCGATCGACACGGCGAGCTCGCGCAGCTCGCCGGCGATCTCGTCGCGGCCGAGCGCGGTCAGGCGGTGCAGGCGCAGCTCCAGGATGGCGCGGACCTGGGCGTCGGACAGGCGGTAGGAATCGCCGGAAATCTCGGCCTCGATCGCCTCGACCAGGCGGATGTAAGGCGCGATCTCGGCGATCGGCCAGTCGCGGGTGAGCAGGGCGGCGCGCGCTTCGGCGGGCGAGGCCGAGCCGCGGATGATGCGCACCACCTCGTCCAGATTGGTGACCGCGATGACCAGGCCGAGCAACAGATGCGCCCGGTCGCGCGCCTTGGCGAGCTCGAACTTGGCGCGGCGGGTGATCACCTCTTCGCGGAAGCGCACGAAGCTTTCGATGATGTCCTTGAGGGTGAGCGTTTCCGGGCGGCCGCCGCGAATCGCGAGCATGTTGGCCGGGAAGGAGGATTGGGCCGGGGTGTGCCGCCAGAGCTGGTTGAGGACCACGTCGGGGGTGGCGTCGCGCTTGAGCTCGATGACGACGCGGACGCCTTCGCGATTCGATTCGTCGCGAATGTCGGAAATGCCTTCGACGCGCTTGTCCTTGGCGGCTTCGGCGATCTTTTCGACCAGGCCGTTCTTGCCGACCTGGAAGGGGATCGAGGTCAGCACGATCGAGCGGCGTTCACCGCGGCCCTCCTCGATCTTGTAGCGCGAGCGCTGCAGGATCGAGCCGCGACCCGTGTGATAGGCGCTCTTCGCGCCATGCTGGCCCAGGATGATCGGCGCGGTCGGGAAATCGGGCCCCGGGACGATCTCGATCAGCTCATCGATCGTGATCGCCTGATTGTCCATATAGGCCAGGCAGGCGGCGATGACCTCGCCCAGATTGTGCGGCGGGATGTTGGTCGCCATGCCGACCGCGATCCCGCCGGCGCCGTTGACGAGAAGGTTGGGGAAGCGCGCGGGCAGCACCTGCGGCTCCTCGCGCGAGCCATCATAATTGGGGACGAAATCGACCGTGTCCTTGTCGAGATCGTCGAGCAGGGTCATCGCGACCTTGGCCAGCCGCGCCTCGGTGTAACGCATCGAGGCGGGCGGATCGGGGTCCATCGAGCCGAAATTGCCCTGGCCGTCGATCAGCGGCACCCGCATCGACCAGTCCTGGGTCATCCGGGCGAGCGCGTCGTAGATAGCGCTGTCGCCGTGCGGGTGATAATTGCCCATCACGTCGCCGACGATCTTGGCGCATTTGCGATAGGGCCGGCCGGCGACGAAGCCGCCTTCCGAGCAGGCGTAGAGGATGCGGCGATGCACGGGCTTGAGCCCGTCGCGCACGTCGGGCAGGGCGCGGGCGACGATCACGCTCATCGCGTAATCGAGATAGGAGGTCTTCATCTCGTCGACGATCGAGATCGGGGAAATGTCGCCGTGATCGATGGTCGGCGTTTCGCTGGCCAAGGCTGTGATCCTGTCAGTAGAGGTGACGAAGCGCCGGAGCGCCGGTTGCGGACGACCCTAGCCCATGGCACCGGCGCTGGCCAGTCCGCGCGCGTAGGCGTGCGCGTACGCGCGAGGCGGTCAGCCTGGGGCAGGACCCGGTGGGCCTAAGGCAAAGCGCTGTTCGCGCGCGCTTTTCATGCGGTGATCGCAGTTCAAGGGCCGTTCAGCGGGGCGGCCCTAGCAAGCGGCACGGCCAGCCGCTAAGAGCCGCGCCAAAGCCGCCTTCGGGCGGTCGATCGCTAGGGAGGCCCTGTTATGAAGTTCTTGAAGGCCGCGTCGGCCGCAGCCCTGGCCCTGTGTGCGACCGGCCTCGCCGCGCAGCCGCCGCAGACGGCATTTCCACAGCCTGCCCCCCCGCGCGCGCTGCAGCTGAGCGGCCCCGAGCGCTCGGCGCTGAGTGCGCTCCAGGCGACGATGAGCGGCACCGACCGGGTGGCGCAGGACGCCGCCATCGCCCGCGCCCGCGCCGCCGCGCAGAGCCCGCAGGCCCGCTATGCGGTTGCTTACCTTCAGTTCCAGATCGCCGGCGGGCGCGGCGACCAGGCGCTGCGCGGCCAGGCGATCGACGCGATGGTCGACAGCGGCCAGGCGACCCCCGAGGAGATGGGGGCGCTGCTCGCCGCCCAGGCGTCGCGCACGCTGGCGGCGCGGGACATGCGCGCGACCGACCGGCTGCTCACCCGGATCACCGAGATTCAGCCCAACAATGCCGCCGCGCTCGCCGATCATGCCGAGCTCAAGGCGCAGATGGGCGAGCCCGGCAATGCCGCGATCCTGTTCGCCCGCGCCGTCGCCCTTGCCCAGGCGCAGGGCCGGCCGGCGCCGGAAAGCTGGTACCATCGCGGACTCGCGCTCGCCTTCGACGCGCGCATGGCGCCGTCGGGGATCGCGATCGGGCGTGCGCTGGTCACCGCCTATCCGACCCCGGTCAACTGGCGCGACGCGTTGCTCGCTTATCGCGATCTTTCGCCCCCCGATCCGGCACTCGACATCGACGTCCGCCGGCTGCTGCGCGCCAGCCAGGGTCTTTCGGGCGAGCGCGACTATACCGAATATGCCGAAATGGCGGTCGCCGCCGGCCTGATCGGCGAGGCCAAGGCCGCGCTCGACGACGGCGTCGCGCGGGGCATGGTGGAAATGACGCGCGTGCCGCCGCCGGTCGCGGCCGCGATCGCCGCGCGCGCCGTGACCGCCGAGCGCGGCCGGCTCGCCGGCCTGCGGACAGGGGCGATGGCCGTGGCGGGCACCGGCACCCAGGCGCGCACCGCCGCCGACCTGCATTTCGGCCACGGCCAATATGCCGAGGCCGCCGAGCTTTACCGCGCCGCTTTGCAGAAGGGCGGCGAGGATCCCAATCTGGTCAACAGTCGGCTCGGCGCGGCGCTGGCGCTCGCCGGGCGCCGTCCGGAGGCCGAAATCGCCTTGCGCGCGGTGACCGGTCCGCGCGCCGATCTCGCCGGTTTCTGGTTGGCCTGGCTGGCGCGCCGGCCGGTCTGATCGCATTCGAACGACAGGAGATTTCTCGATGAAGAGCTGGAAGGCTGGATTGCTCGCCACGATCGCGGTGGCCGGATCGACCGCCGTGCTGCAGGCCGCGACGGCGGATGCGCAGGTGCTGGATTCGCTGAGGGAGCGGACGAAGAAGCAGCAGCCGCAACAGCCGCAGCAGCCGCAGCAGCCCGCGGTGGGTCCGGACGGTCAGCCGCTGCGCACCTACGATATCAGTCGTGCCGAGCGAACCGCGTTCGAGCCCGTCGTCACCGCGATCAGCGCTCAGAATTGGGCGGCCGCCCAAGCCGCATTGCCTGCCGCCCAAGCCGCGGCGCGCAGCGCCGACGGCCGCTATCTGCTCGGCCAGGTCCGGCTGCAGATCGGCATCGGCACCAACAACACGGCGATGCAATCGCAGGCGATCGACGAGATGATCGTTTCGGGCGGCGCTCGCCCGACCGAGCTGCAGGCGCTTTACCAAAATCAGCTCGCCTTCGCGACTCAGGCCGGCGACACCGCAAAGGCCGCGGCCGCGCAGGCGCAGCTCGATCGCATCAACCCGCCCGATCCCAACGATCCGACCCGCCTGATCCTGCAGGCGCGCCAGCGCGCGACCACCGATCCGGCCGGTGCGATCCAGCTCTACCAGCAGGCGATGCAGAGGCAGCAGGCGGCAAACCAGCCGATCCCGGTCGAATGGCGCCAGCAAATCGCCAACATCGCTTATACCGCGCGGATGCCGCAGGCGGTCGGCTATATGCGCGAATGGCTGATCGCGGCGCCCACCCCGGCGCTCTGGCACGATACGCTGGCCATCTATGCCGAGTTGGGCAATGCCGATCCCGCCCTCAAGCTCGACGTCTACCGGCTGATGCGGGCGGCCGGCGTCATGAACAGTGAGCGCGACTTTGTCGAGCTTGCCGAAGCGGCGAATGAGGTAAGCGCGTTCGGCGAGGTCAAGGCGGTGCTCGAAGAGGGAATGCGCCGCAACCTCATCACCACCAACGCCGCTTATGCGCGCGACCGCATCGCACTCGCCACGACCCGCATCGCCAGCGACCGGCCCTCGCTGCCGGGGGAGCGGGCCGCGGCACTCGCGGGACGCGACGCCGGGGCGGCGCTGCGCCTCGCCGAAGCTTATTACGGCTATGGCGAATATGGCCCGGCGGCCGAGCTCTACCGCGCCGCGCTCCAGAAGGGCCCGGCGGACGCGGGCCTGGTCAATCTGCGTCTCGGCGCGGCGCTGGCGCAGGGCGGCGACCGGCCCGGAGCCGAAACGGCATTCCGCGCCGTCACCGGCCGGCGCGCCGAGCTGGCTCAATTCTGGCTGCTCTGGCTTTCTACGAGAAGCTGATTTGGTAGCGGCCGGCGCGTTCATTCGCGCCGGCCCGCCGTCCCGAATTGCGACGCGGCCAACATGCCGCTTTCGCGTCGGCGAGGCGCTGGCTAGCGTGCGGCGATGCGCTTCGACGACATGATCGAGACCGTGCTGGCCCAGCCGGCGGACCGGCCCGACCGGCAGGTCGCGCGCTGGCGCCAGCTGGTGGATCTGCTCGCCCAGCGCCCCGGTGGCCATGACGGGGCCTATAAGCTGCTTCGTGCCGACCGCTCCGCGATTTCCCCCGCCGAGCGCCGCCGGGTCGCGCGCGCGCTGGCTGGACGCAGGATCGCGCCGGATCTGCTCGCCTTTTTTGCCGAGGACAGCGCCTCGATCGCCGCGCCGCTGATCGCGCGCGCCCGGCTCGAACGCGAGGACTGGCTGGCGCTGCTGCCCCGGCTCGGGCCCGCGGCGCGCGCTCTGCTGCGCCATCGCGACGACCTCGAGCTCGAAGTCCGACATGCTTTGTCCGCATTCGGGCCCAGCGATCTGGTGCTGGAGAGCAGCGCTCCGGTGCGCGTCGCGGCACCGCCGCCGGCGCCGCTTCCCGCGCCTTCGGAAGGGTCCGGAGACTCGCAGATTCGCGAACTCGTCGCCCGGATCGAGGCCTTCCGCCGCCAGCGCGTCGAGCCGGCCCCGCTCGCGATGCCGGCCGGAATCAACCTCGAAGGCTTTCGCTGGGAGACCGGGACCGACGGCATCATCATCTGGGTCGAGGGTGCGCCGCGCGGCGCGCTGGTCGGGCAGAGCCTGGCCGCCGCCGCCATCGGCGCCTCGCACGGCGTCGACGGTCAGGCGGCCGGCGCGTTCGAAAAGAAGGCACCGTTTCGCGATGCCCGGTTCAGCGTCGCCGGCACCGGCCCGGCCGGCGGCGATTGGCGGATTTCGGGCGTGCCCTGGTTCGATCCGCGCCTCGGCAGCTTCCAGGGCTATCGCGGTACCGCGCGCCGCCCGCGCCGCGACGAGGTCGCCCGCGAGCCCGGCCCCCCCGGCGTGTTCGGCACCGAATTTCCCGCCGATTCGCTGCGCCAGCTGATCCACGAGCTGCGCACCCCGCTGAACGCCGTGATCGGTTTCGCGGAAATGATCGAAGGCCAATATATGGGCCCGGCCGCCGCGGCCTATCGCGCCCGGGCCGCCGAGATCGTCGCCCAGGCGAGCGGCCTCTTGGGCGCGGTCGACGATCTCGACACCGCCGCCCGCCTCGAAAGCCGCCGCTTCGAGCATGGCGAGGCCGCGGTCGATGCCGGCGCGCTGCTCGCCCGGCTGCACGATTCCTACGCGAAGCTCGCCGCCGAGCGGGGCGCCGCGATCGGGCTGGAGATCGAAGGGCCGTTGCCGCCCGCCCGGGTCGAACCGGCCGCCGCCGAACGAATGATCGCGCGCCTGCTCGCCGGCTCGGTCGGGCTGGCGGGGGAGGGGGAAACGCTGCGCGTGTCGCTGGCGCGCCAGGGCAAATGGCTCCGCCTCTCGATCGAGCGGCCCGCGGCCGTCCAGGGCGTGAGCGAAGAGGGCCTGCTCGATCCGGGTTATAGTCCGCAAGGCGATTGGCCGGGCGCGCCGGCGCTGGGCCTGGGCTTCGCTTTGCGCCTCGTCCGCAACCTCGCCGACGCCGTCGGCGGCGCGCTCACCGTCGGCCCGGCCGGGTTCGCGCTCGACCTGCCGATCTCTCCGGGCGCGGACGAAGCCGCCACCCCGGCCGAAAGCGCGGGTTGATGCGCGCTCGCCGCCATGCCATTTGCAGGTGGGGCCTGTAGCTCAATGGTAGAGCCGGCCGCTCATAACGGCTAGGTTGGGGGTTCGAGTCCCTCCGGGCCCACCACCGACGCCGGCGCGCTATGGCTGGCAAGCCGGCCGGGCTTGGTGTAGGGCGCCACGCCTGAGCGGGCTTGCCCGCCACGGCCTTTGGCCCGATCGTCGGGGAGTAGCGCAGCCTGGTAGCGCATCTGCTTTGGGAGCAGAGGGTCGCAGGTTCGAATCCTGTCTCCCCGACCATTCATCCGCCCTGTCCCGCGGGACAGGGCAACCCGATCATTTTCCGTCGTTGAGCGCCTGGCCGATCGCGGCGGCCAGGGTTTCGGGGCGGTAGGGCTTGAGGATGATGGCGCGGCCGCCGGCGCCGGATTTGGCGATCTCGTCGCTATAGCCGGTGGTGAGGATCACCGGCAGCTGAGGCTTCGCCTCGGCCAGCTTCTCGGCCAACTCCAGCCCGCTCATCCCCGGCATCACCACATCGCTGAAGACCAGATCGAAGGCTTCGGTCCGGAGGATCTCCCACGCCTCGTCGCCCGAGCTCGCCCGGCGCACCTCATGGCCGAGCTCGGCGAGCAGATCTTCGGCGAAGGCGCCGACCTCGTCATTGTCCTCGACCAGCAGGATCCGGCCGCTGCGCCCGCCAATCTCCCCGGGGAGCTCCTCTTCGATGCTCCTGCCGCCGACCGCGCCGCTGCACGGCAGGAGCAGGATCACCGTGGTGCCGCGGCCCGGCGCGCTCTCGATGCGGACGTCGCCGCCGGACTGGCTGGCGAAGCCGTAGACCTGCGAGAGGCCAAGACCCGTGCCCTTGCCGGTCATCTTGGTGGTGAAAAAGGGCTCGAAGGCGCGCTCGAGCGTATCGGTATCCATGCCGGTGCCGCTGTCGCTGACCGAAAGCGCGATCATCGTGCCGCGTTCGGCGTCGCGATAGGGCGCGGTCCGGATGGTGAGCGTGCCCCCGTCGGGCATCGCGTCGCGGGCATTGACGGCGACGTTGAGAAGAGCCGATTCGAGCTGGGTGCGGTCGGCCTCGACCGTGCAGGCGTCCTGCGCGAGCAGGGTTTCAATCTCGATCCGCTCGCCGAGCGTGCGATCGAGCAGATCGGTCATGTCCCGGATCAGCGCGTTGACCTCGATCGCCTCGGGCTGGAGCGGCTGGCGGCGGGCGAAGGCGAGCAATTGCCCGGTCAGCGCGGCGGCGCGGGACGCCGCCTGGACCACCGCTTCGGCGAAGCGCAGCCGTTTCTCCTCGGTGAGGCCCGGCCGGCGAAGCATGTCCGCCGAACCCTGGATCACGGTGAGCAGATTGTTGAAATCGTGGGCGATGCCGCCGGTCAGCTGGCCGAGCGCCTGCATCTTGTGCGCCTGCCTGAGCTGATCCTCGGCCTTGGCCCGCTCGCCGATCTGGACCTTGAGTTCGGCATTGGCGCGGGCGAGCGCGGCCGCGCGCTCCTCGAGCTGGCGGTTGATCCGGCGCAGCGCGTTCTGGGTGACGCCGAGCACGACCACGACGAGCACCGCCATCAGGATGAGCAGCCCGATCACGATGTAGCGCGACAGCCGGCGCGACAGCGGTTCGGGATCGGAAGCGAGGAAGACCGCGCCGATCCGCTCGCCCCGGCTCAGCACCGGCACCGCCGAGGTCACCGCATTGCCGCCGACGATCAGGGGCTCGGCATAACGCCGCACCGGATCGGCGCCGTCGCGGCCGTAGCCGGCGATCAGCGCGCCCTGGGCGTCATAGACCCCGACCGTGCGCACCTGGCGATCGACCCGGATCGCATCGACCGCCTCCTGCGCGGCCTGCGCATCGCGGAAATCGAGCGCGGCGGTGACGCTGGCCGCCAGGATTTCAGCCTGGACCCGGGTCTCCTGCTTTTGCAGGTCGCGATAGGCGGCCTCGTTCTGCAGGATGATGCCGATCCCGCCGAGCAGGAGCAGGACGACCATCCCGACGATCGCCAGCGGCGCGCTGCGCCATTGCTCGGGAAAGCGCTTGATCAGCCTCATCGGCGCCTCTGCCGGACGTTCGCGGCGAGCGCGAGCAGCCGCGAACTGATGTTGAGGCCGCGCTCGGCCGCGGCGGCGTCGTCGATGAAGAAGCGGACCCGGCCGCCGATGATGGTGAAGTGGATGATCCCGCGTTGCGGGCCGGCGCCGGCGTCGGTGACGGTGAGGATCGGCCGGCTGCGCAAGGCGAGCAGATGCCGTGCGGTGTCCTGCGGCTGGGCGCCGTGGACATAAGCGAGGTGACAGCCCGCGCTCTGCGCCGCCGAGCCGATCCGCCGGACCTGCACCCGATGCCCGTCGACCAGCTCGCCGCCGGCCGCCCGATCGAGCATGGCCCCGAACGGATCGTGGCCGAGCACGCAAAGCTGAAAGGGCTGCGCCGCCGCCGGCACCGCGGCCCGGGGCCAGACCACGTAGCGGGCGAAGCGCGGCAGGAAGGCGGCCTTGACCGCTTCGGCGCTCGGCTGCGCGCTCGCCGGGGTCGGGCCCGACGCGAAGACGAGGGCCAGGCTCAGCAGCAGCGCGAGGCGCAGCGCCAGCGTCAAAATCTCAGCCTCGTGCCGGCGAGGATGCTGCGCTGGGCGAGCTGGGCACGCTGCGGATCGTTGCTTTCGATATGGGTATCGTGGAGCAAATTGCGGCCGGCGACGAAGAGCTCGACCAGGTCGGTGAGCCGGAAGGAGAGGCTCGCATCCGCCTCGACATAATCGCCGATCGCCGGATTGGTGTCGATCTCGGCGCTGTAGCGCAGCCCCGCGGTGAAGCGCAGCCGATCGGTCAGATCGAAATGGCTGCGCGCGAAGAGCTGGAAATCGGGATCGTGGCCGAGCGCATCGCGGCCGCTAATGTCGAGATGGCCGGGCTTCGCCTCGAAATTCTTGACGACGGCGCTGGCCCCGAGGCTGAGCCGCCAGCGTGGCGTGAGGTCGGTGCTGCTCCACGCTTCGAAGCCGTAGCTATGGCCCTTCAGCCCGTTGCCGAGCTGCACCTGGATCGGCGTAAAGCTGAGGAGATCGGTGGTGCGGATGTCGTCGTAGAGATTGTAGAACAGATTGACCGAGAGCATCGTATGATCGCCCACCCGGCCGCGATAGCCGCCCTCGAACGCGATCAGCTTTTCCGAGACGAAGTTCGGCGCCGGGATCAGCAGCGGCCGCCCCTCGAGCTGTCGGTCGATCCGCGAGGGCGTGCGCACCGCGCGCGAGACCGCGGCCCAGAGCAGATGGCGATCGTTGGGCTGCCAGGCGACGCGCACATTGGGGAGCAGCTCGAAGCCGGTGAAGCTGGTCTCCTCGGCCTTGAGCCCCAAGGTGAGCGAGAGGCTGTCGGTCAGGCGGATCCGGTCCTGCGCGAAGGCGTTGAACACCCACAAGCGCTTGCTCGCGGGGACGAGGGCGAAGAAATTCAAATTATTGATGAATTCGTCGCGGGTGGTGCGCATGCCGCCGCCGATGACCACATCGTGCGCGCCCCGGCTGGTGTTGAACTGCGCCTCCAGATCGAAGGTCTGGAGCGAATCGGTGGCGAGCAGGAAGCGCCGCTCGAAATAATCGTAATAGGCCTGCACGCGCAGCGACGAGCTCTCGTCCAGCGTGTGGCTCCAGCGGGCCAGGAGATTGTGGCCGCGATGGCCGTCGCCGGCCAGCGAATCCACTTCATTGTCGAAAATGTCGCCCTGCAGCGTGAAGTGCGACGCGCCGACGCCGAAATCGCCGCGGATGCCCGCCTGCCAGCCGCGGAAGGCGTCGTCGATCGCGGGGCCGATCGGCCCTTGCGGCAGATCCTCGCGGTCGAACCAGTTCACGTAGGCGCGCACGGCGCCGGTCTCGCCGAGCGCGATGCCGTAGCGCGCGCCGGCGCTGCGCTCGAAGCCGCCGGCGGCGACGCGGACCAGCCCGCCCAGCGTCTCGCGCGCGTCGCGGGTGGCGATGTTGATCACCCCGTTCACCGCATTGGGGCCGTAGAGCGTGCCGCCCGGCCCGCTGATCACCTCGATCTGCTGAATGTCCTCGAGCAGGGTGCCGCGCAACTGCCAGAACACCCCGGAATGGAGCGGGGAATAGACGCTTCGGCCGTCCATCAGCACGAGCAGCTTGTTCGAGGTCTCGACGCTGTTGAAGCCCCGCGCGGAGATCGCATATTCGAAGCCGTTGACCTGCTGGACATTGAGGTTCGGGGCGAGCCGCATCGCCTCGGGGAGCGAGGTGGCGCCGGAATCGACGATGTCCTGGCCGGTGATCACGAAGAGAGCGGTGGGCGCGGAACCCAGCGGCTCTTCGCGCTTGGAGGCGGAGCGCACCGGCAGCTGCGCGAGCTCCTCGATCGACAGCGCCGACAGATCCTGATCGGCGCCGGTGCCGGCGAGGATGACGGGCGCCGGCTCCTGCGCTTGTGCCGGGGAAGGCACGATGGCGAGGGCAGGGGCAAGAACCAGGGACGCGAAATGGCCGTGCTTCACGGCAAAACCCTCATAGTTCGCCCCCCGGCGAGCGCGGCTTTTCGGGGGGGAAGCCGCAAAGGTCAAGCCGGGGAAAGAGAGTGCATCGGCCTAGCGTGCGGCGGGCGGCGGGACTTCGCGCGCGGCGATCGGCTCCGGCGAATTGGCGACCACGCCAAGCATCGCCGTCCAGGCGGCGACATTCTGCCGCAGCTGGGCGGGATCGACCTTGTCGAGCGTGTCGTCGGGGGTGTGGTGATAATCGAAATAGCGGGTGCCGTCCTGATTGAGATCGACCGCCGCGACGCCCGCCCCGGCCCAGGCGCCGAGATCCGCACCGGCCCCGGCTGGGCCGCGCCCGCGCGCGATCCCCAAGGGCGCCAGCGCCGCCGCAAGCCGGTCCGCCACCGCCGCATTGCCCGGCGCGAAGCTGAAATTGGCGCGCCACACCCGGTCCGCGCCGAAATCCGATTCGGCGACCAAGGCGATATTGCCGTCGCTGCGGTGGCGCTCGAAATAAGCGGTGCCGCCGAACACGCCGGGCTCCTCGGCTCCGAACAGGACGATCCGGATCGTCCGGCGCGGCTGTCCGGCGCGCATGATCCGGTGCGCGGCGGCGACGGTGATGCCGACGCCGGCGGCATTGTCGATCGCGCCGGTGCCGAGGTCCCAGCTGTCGAGATGGCCGCCGATCAGGATCACGGCCGCCGTGGGATCGCTGCCCGGCACTTCGGCGATCACATTGCCCGATTGGCGGCGGCCGAGATTGCGCGGGGTGAGCGTCAGCCGCATCCGCACCGGCCGGCCGCGCGAGAGGATGCGCGCCAGTTGCTCGGCGTCGGGGACGGACAGCGCGCCGGCCGGGATCGCGCGGACGCCCTCGGGCCAGTTGGTGCCGCCGGTATGCGGATTGCGATGATAGTCGGTCCCGGCCGAGCGGATGACGATCCCCGCCGCGCCCTTGCGGGCAGCGACCGCGGGGCCGCGAAAGCGAGCCGGGCCGAACGCGCCATAGCCCGAGCCGTCCTGGGTCGGGCGCATGGCGTGGTCGACGAAGACGATCCGGCCGCGCACGGCGGACTCGGGTGCGGCTTCCAGCGCGGCGAGGCTGGCGAAGCCGACGACCTCGGCCTCAAGGCCCCGCGCGGACGTGGCGGCGCTGGTGCCGAGCGCGGTGACGACCAGGGATTGAGGGAAGGGCGAGATGATTTCGGCCCGCTCCTCGCCGCGCACCCAGACCGGCATCTCGAAGCTTTCGACATGGACGTTCGAGAAACCGAGCGCATTGAGCCGGCGCACCGCCCATTCGCGGCCGCGCTCCTCGGCCGGCGTCCCCGCCAGGCGCTGGCCGACCTCGGTGGTCAGCCCCTCGACGATCTCCCAGGCGAGCGTGTCGCTCGCCATGGCGTCGTCGCGCATCGCGGCGATCTGGTCGGCGGGCTGGGCGAAAGCAAGGGAGGGAAGGGCGACAGCGAGCAAAATCAGCTTTTTCATGGGGTGGGGGCCTAGCGGTCAGAGGATGGTTTGCCAACAACGTCGGGCGGCTCTAGGGAGCGCGCGGCGTCGGCCTGCCCGGCTTTCGATGTCCGTCCTTGGTTTTTTCGATGAAAGCGAGCGCCCTTATGGCCGCCCAATATAGTTTCGTGATGAAGGGTCTTTCCAAGACCTTCCCCGGCGCCGCCAAGCCGATTCTCTCGAACATCAGCCTGCAATTCTATCTCGACGCCAAGATCGGCATCGTCGGCCCGAACGGCTCGGGCAAATCGACGCTTATGAAGATCATGGCCGGCCGCGACACCGAGTTCACCGGCGAAGCCTGGCCCGGCGACGGCATAACCGTCGGCTATCTGGAGCAGGAGCCGCAGCTCGATCCGACCAAGACCGTCAAGGAGAATGTGATGGACGCGGTCCGCCCGGTCGCGGACATGATGGACCGCTTCAACGCGATCGGCACATTGATGGCGGATCCGCCCGAGGATGCCGATTTCGACGCATTGATGGCCGAAATGGGCGAATTGCAGGAGAAGATCGACGCGGTCGACGGCTGGACCCTCGACAATCAGCTCGAGATCGCGATGGACGCGTTGCGCTGCCCGCCCGGCGACGCTTCGGTGGGCAATCTGTCGGGCGGCGAAAAGCGCCGCGTGGCGCTGACCCGGCTGCTGCTCGAAAAGCCCGATATCCTTTTGCTCGATGAGCCGACGAACCACCTCGATGCCGAAAGCGTACAGTGGCTCGAAAAGCATCTGATGGATTATCCCGGCAACGTCATCCTGGTCACCCACGACCGCTATTTCCTCGACAACGTCGTGAACTGGGTGCTCGAGCTCGATCGCGGCCGCTATTACATCTATGAATCCAATTATTCCGGATATTTGGAGAAGAAATCCAAGAGGCTGGAGCAGGAGGAGCGCGAGGAGCAGGGCAAGCAAAAGGCGATCAACGACGAGCTCGAATGGATTCGCCGCAGCCCCAAGGCCCGCCAGGCCAAATCCAAGGCCCGGATCCGCGCCTTTGACGAACTGGTCGAAGCCCAGGAGAACCGCACCCCCGGCAAGGCGCAGATCCTGATCCAGGTGCCCGAGCGGCTCGGCGGCAATGTCATCGATCTGTACGGCGTTTCAAAGGCTTATGGCGACAAGCTGCTGTTCGATGAGCTCAGCTTCTCGCTTCCGCCGGGGGGCATCGTCGGCGTGATCGGGCCCAACGGCGCCGGCAAATCGACCCTGTTCCGCCTGATCACCGGCCAGGAGCAGCCCGACGAGGGCGAAATCAAGGTCGGGCCGACCGTCCATCTGGGCTATGTCGATCAGTCGCGCGACCATCTCGATGCGAGCAAGAACGTCTGGGAGGAAGTCTCCGGCGGCGCCGACGTGTTCCGCTTTGGAAAACATGAGGTTGGAACCCGTGCTTATGTCGGGGCCTTCAATTTCAAGGGCCAGGATCAGCAGAAGAATGTGGGCCAGCTTTCCGGCGGCGAGCGCAACCGCGTGCACATCGCCAAGATGCTGAAGGAGGGGGGCAACGTCCTCCTGCTCGACGAGCCGACCAACGATCTCGACGTCGAGACTTTGCGCGCGCTCGAGGAGGCGCTGGAGAATTTCGCCGGCTGCGCGGTGATCATCAGCCACGACCGCTTCTTCCTCGACCGCCTCGCCACCCACATCCTCGCCTTCGAAGGCGACAGCCATGTCGAATGGTTCGAAGGCAATTTCGAGGCTTATGAGGAAGATAAGAGGCGTCGTTTAGGACCGGAGGCGGACCGGCCGCACCGCGTCACCTATCGCAAGCTTACGCGCTGACGTTCGTCGCGGGGCTTGCATCGCCCTGGGGCGTGAAGATCCCGCGAAAATAGTCGGCGAGCTCCTCGTCGGGCGCAACAGCGTCGAAGACGCCGCCGAAACGGTTTTTCTTCCAAGGGAAGGTCGGGCGGCCATTGTACCGGAATTGATCGGGCAGAAGGTCGATCACCGGATGCACCGATTCCATCGCAGCGGGCTCGTTCCAGGGGCTCCGTCGAATGCCGAGCAGCGGCAGCGTATGATGTTGATCGATCCTGAAATTCCTGCCGTCAAGATCGTCCTGAACCTTGCTTATCTTGGCGCGGATCCAGCTCTGTTCCAGCAGCAGCGGAGTCAGGGTGTCGATATAATAGGCCATGGTCAGAAACGAAATTCGACCCCAGAACTCGCCGGCGATGCCCCCGATATCGGCATGCACCCCCGGCATCCAGATTTGCCGCAAGCTGCCCCCATTTCGCATATGCCGATCCCAGGACCGGTTCTGGAAGAGTCGCCGATTTTCGTCGATGGCCAAGATGTGCACCGCGTGGACGCAGTTCTTGTGCAAATTATAGTGCGGAAATCGAATCGGCTGCAGCGACGTCCAGGATTTGATCCCTCCCATGACCGAATCGAAGACCCCGATGAACTCGACCTCAACGCGCACGGGATCGACGACGTCCGGCCGGCTTTCGCTTTTTTCCCAATCCGAGATGATCTGCGGCGCATAGCGAACGTCCTTCGGCCGCAGTAGGCCGTATTCCATGATCAGCGCCGCCAGCGCCCGTACGGCCATCGCGCCGCGAGAGAAACCGAACAGGTAGATCTTATCGCGTTTGCGCCCTCTATCATGCGCTTCGAAGTCATAATTCGAGCAGAGGTTCGTGTACTGATCGAGCACCTGGGCGCGCAGCGCCTTGCCCGTCGCGGCATTCCACAAGCCGTTGCTTCCGGGCTGCGAGGCGATCCCGGAGCTGTAAAAGACGATCTGCTCGCGCCCGTCTTCGGATTTGGCGCGGAGCTGCAGCGTGTAGGCCAGTTCGTAGACGTTGGAATAAGAGGAGAATTGCTGACCGCTGCTCGCGGTTACTCTGGTGCCGTCAACCAGGCAGATGATGTGCCGACTCATTGCAGCCGCTCCCCGCGAAAAGGGTGGTAAGTTCAAGCGACGTTGTCAACAAAGCCGGCTTTGGAAGGGTAGTCGCCATTGTCATCAGCGCCAGATCGCGGAAGGGCCCTGACCTGCGCACTTTGGATTTCGAACCGGTCGAGCAAGACTAAATTGGGTAATCGTAGCGAATGAATCCCTTCCATCCTGCAATCCTGTCGTAGAGGGTCCGCGCCGCGCTATTGTCCGCCTTGGTCAGCCAGTAATATTTGAGCGCACCGCGCGCCCGCGCTTGTTCGGCGACCGCTTCAATGAGGGCGGTGGCGACGCCGCGGCCCCGCGCATCCTCGACGGTGAACAGGTCCTGCAGATAGCAGCAGTCCGGCGACCAGGTCTGGGCGTGGAAGAGATAGTGGGCGATGCCGACGAGGCGGCCGTCGAGGCGTGCGCCGAGGCCGTGCACGCGCTCGTCAGCGAGCAGGGCGTGCCAGGTCCGCGCATAATCCTCGTCCGAAAGCTCGGTGCCGTAGAAGGCCTTGTAGCCCCTGGCCAACGCGTCCCATTCCGCCCGGTCGGCGGCGGTGAGCGGGGCGATGAAGATCGGCGCGCTCATTGCTCGGAGCACGAAAGACGCGGCCGGCAACGAGCCGACCGCGTCTCCCGGTGCATCGGCCCTGCGCCTTAGAGGCGGGTTTCACCCTGAAGGCGGATCTTGCGCAATTCTTCGAGGATGCGGAACATGACCAACATCCACTCGCACCATATCCGCCAGAATATCGGGCCAAGCAGGAGATAGAGGAGGCTGATCAGAACGCCCAGGCCGCCGCCGAAAGGCGAGTTCGCCGAGGCGGCGATGCCGAGCAACGCAAGGATGACAATCACGGCAAGGCCCAGCCAGAAAATGATCTGGATGATGACCGGCGTGATGAACTTGTCGAAGGTCAGATACTCATTCATGGCGTCCCCCCTGAGTTTGGCGGGACAAGGCTAACCCGAGCGGGCCGCCATAGCAAGCGGGGCCGAAACGATCGGGACATGCCCAGACCGACTCGCTAGGTGCGGGGAGCGCTCAGCGCGGCCGCTTTGGTCTCATATTCGCAAGTCATCGCCTGCAACGCGTCGATCGCCTGCGGATCGGTCATCGACTGAGCGAGCCGGCGACAGCGGTCCGCCTGGGCGCGGAGCGACGCGGCCTGGCGCGCATCGGTGAGATCGACGAGGATATTGACCGCGCCGACGATCTCGCCGGCCTCGTCGCGAAGCGGCGTCGGATAGGGCGTGAACATCACCCTTGTCCCGTCGGGACGCTCGGCCACCGCCACCGCGCCGCGGACCGGCCGCTCTTCGCGAATGGCCACTGCCATCGGGCAATGATCATGGGGGAGGGGGCGGCCGTCGGCATGGAACAGCTTCCAGCTGACGCACCAGCGATCGCCGCCCACGAGCGGCGTCCGGCCGGTGAAATCGACGCAGGCGGGATTGTAATAGGTGACCCAGCCTTGCGCGTCGGTCAGGTAGATGGGGGCGGGCAGCGAATCGAGCGCCTGCTCCAAGGCCGCCATGCCGTCACGGTGCGCGTGCATGGCAAGGACGATCATGCCGTCGGCAGTGGTCGGTGCCTGCTCGGCCAGCGTCGTGCCTTGGGGCTGCGGCTGATCATAGCGTGTGATGAGACTGTCCCCCATGGTCAGGCCTTAACCGAGATCAAGAGGGAAGGTTCCTCCCGGCAGAGGACAGGCGATTAAGTGATCGTGAACGGATTTCGGACACCGGACGCGCTTGCCCAGACTGCCGCGCCGGACCAAGATGGCGTCAAGCAGGAGGGGACGGCGCGATGGCGAATTGGCGGGCGAAGAAGGCGGTGGTCGCGATCGAGGATCTCGCGCCCGAGCATCGGTTGAAGCAGACCTTGAGCTGGCCGCATCTGATCGCGCTCGGGGTCGGCGCGATCGTGGGCACCGGCATCCTGACCCTGACCGGGGTGGGCGCCGCCAAGGCCGGGCCGGCGGTGATCCTCTCCTTCGCGATCGCCGGGCTGATCTGCGCCGCCGCCGCGCTCGCTTATGCCGAGATGGCGACGATGATCCCCGCTTCGGGCAGCGCCTACACCTACACCTATGTCGTGATCGGCGAATTGCTCGCCTGGGTGGTCGGCTGGAGCCTGATCCTCGAATATAGTCTGGTGGTCAGCGCGGTCGCGGTCGGCTGGTCGGGCTATGCGGTCGGCTTTCTGGAGGGCACCGCGCTTGCCATTCCCGCCACGCTCGCCGCCGGGCCGGAATTGGGCGGCATCGTCAACCTGCCCGCGATCTTCATCATCATCGTCGTCGCGGGCCTGCTGATCTACGGTACGCGGGAGAGCGCGACGTTGAACGCGATCCTTGTGCTGGTGAAGGTGGTCGCTTTGATCGTCTTCGTCGCGGTCACCTTGCCCTATTTCGATTCGGCCAATTTCGAGCCGTTCATGCCCTTCGGCTTCCCCAAGTCCGGGCCGTCCGGGTCCGAAGTTGGCGTCATGGCGGCAGCGGCGATCATCTTCTTCGCCTTCTACGGCTTCGATGCGATCGCGACCGCGGCCGAGGAGACCAAGAATCCGGGCAGGGACCTGTCGATCGGAATCGTCGGCTCGATGCTGATCTGCGTCGTCATCTACATGGCGGTGGCGGGCACCGCGATCGGGGCGCTCGCTTATGCGCGCTTCGCCGACAGCCCCGAGCCCTTGGCCCTGATCCTGCGCGAGCTCGATCAGGATTGGGCGGCGCGCTTCCTGGGCGCCTCGGCGGTGATCGCGCTGCCGACGGTGATCCTCGCTTTCTTCTACGGCCAGAGCCGGATCTTCTTCGTGATGGCGCGCGACAAATTGCTGCCGCCGAGCCTCGCCCGGGTCTCGACGCGCGGCGCCCCGGTGCGGATCACGATCTTCACCGCGATCATCGTCGCCGTGCTCGCCGGGCTGATCCCGCTGGCGCAGCTCGCCGCGCTCGCCAATGCGGGGACGCTGACCGCCTTCATCGCGGTCGCGGTCTGCATGCTGGTGATGCGGGTGCGCGAGCCCGATCGGCCGCGCCGCTTCCGCACCCCCTTCGCCTGGCCGGTCGGCATCGTCGCGATCGGGGGCTGCCTCTACCTGCTCTACAGCCTGCCGCAGACCACCCAGATCTGGTTCGCCGGCGCCCATGTCGTGGGCATTCTCATCTATCTCGCTTATGGCGCGCGGCGCAGCGTCGCCAGTCAAAACTGAGCTTTGGAGTTCCATCATGTTGAGAGCGTTGCTTTCCATTGCATTGATTTTATTCGCCGTGCCCGCCGCGTCGCAGACTGCGCCGGTGCCGCCGCCCGCGCCTGCGCCGGCCACCACTCGCGTCGTCATGCGCACCGCGATGGGCGACATCGTGCTCGCGATCGAGACCGAGCGGGCGCCGCTCACCGCCGCCAATTTCCTGCGCTATGTCGATGCACGCCGCTATGACGGCCAGCCCCTCTATCGGGCGATGACGATCGGCGAGAATTCCGGGCTGATCCAGGGCGGGATCCGCGACTCGCGTCGGCTCTATCCGCCGATCGCGCATGAGGCGACGACCCGGACCGGGCTCTCCCACACCGACGGCGCGATCTCGATGGCGCGTGGCGCGCTCGGCAGCGCGCGGGCCGATTTCTTCATCATCGTCGGCCCGGACATGGTCGGCCTCGACGCCGGGCCGAGTTCGGGCGGCGACGGCCAGGGCTTCGCCGTGTTCGGCCGGGTGGTCGAGGGGATGGACGTGGTCCGCCGGATCCGCGCCGCGCCGGTCTCGGCGACCGCCGGGGAGGGGGCAATGCGGGGCGAGATGCTGGAGCCGGAGATCCGCATCCTCAGTGTCCGCCGCGCGCCCTGAACGTCAGGCCGGGTTGAACGCCCCGGTCGTCTCGTCGCAGACGTGGAGGATGCCGTCGGAGATGGCGAAATAGGCGCCGTGGAGCTTGAGCCGGCCATCGGCCTCGCGCTCGGCGACCCAGGGGAAGCTGCGCAGATTGGCGAGCGAGATGCGCACGCCCTCGAGCTCCATCTCCAGATAGGCCTGGCGGTTCAGTTCGGGGTGGCGGGCGCGGATCTCGGCGCGGGCGCCGGCGAGCATGTCGATCCAGTGGGCGATGAAATGGCCGGCGCCGTGCCCGGCCTCGTCGAACTGGCCGGTCAAAGCCGCCGCGCAGCCCCCGCAAAAGCCGTGGCCCATCACCACCAGTTCCTCGACCTCCAGCTGGGTGATGCCGAATTCGAGCGCCGCCGAGACGCCATGATAGGCATTGTCGGGCTCGAACGGCGGGACGAGGTTGGCGACGTTCCTGACCACGAACATCTCGCCCGGCCGCGCATCGAAGATCTGCGCGGGATCGACCCGGCTGTCCGAGCAGGCGATCACCATCACCTTGGGGTTCTGCCCCTCGGCCAGCTCCGCCCAACGCTCGCGCTGAGCGCCCCAGCCCCGTCCCCGGAAGCGGCGATAGCCTTCGAGCAATGCGTTGAAATCCGCCATGGACGACCGCTTAAGCGGGCCGGGGAGGGGTGGCAAGACGGGCACGACATCGCTATCTGCGCGCCATGAGCGAAGCCGATCCAGCCAAAGTCCCTGTCCCTGTGCCACGCCAGCGCAAGCCGGACTGGATCCGCGTCAAGGCGCCGGTCAGCCATGGCTATATGGAAACCAAGCGGCTGATGCGCTCGCTCAACCTCGCCACCGTGTGCGAGGAGGCGGCCTGCCCCAATATCGGCGAGTGCTGGACCAAGAAGCACGC